>SDBU01004119.1_pt1 | contig 18075 bp, 14 predicted proteins | sample 2277071 | NCBI WGS metagenome assembly SDBU01 (sample SAMN10397929, study PRJNA504765) | marine sediment metagenome | isolation source: marine sediment core GS08_GC12, 126 cmbsf | place: Arctic Ocean: Gakkel Ridge, Loki's castle | collected 2008 | reverse complement strand
CGTTCATCGTTCGTATTGAGGCAAACGACCTCGAACTGACCGGCCTCCCCTATGCCGGCAGCCACGTGCTCCGCGGCCGCCTTGGTGTTGCCCAGAGACTGCGAATGGTAAATGACGACTATCTTCTTGCTCCGCATGGAACCCTCCCATCAGAAAAGGGACTCACATCACCACTCCGGCAGGGCCTCGCCCGAGTCCGACCGAAACTGCTCCCACAGCCGCTTGAACCGGCTTTCGTAGATCCTCTCGAACAGCGCCACGCGGCCGGGGAAGTTCTCTTCTGCGAACTCCCGCAGCTTCCTTATCTCGATCACGACGTCAATGGCAGGGAAGTCGCTGGCCACGATCAGGGAACTTACGCGGTCGGCCCTTCGCTGCAATTCTCTGTAACGCCGCTCTTCATCTGTAGTGTTATCGGACATCGGCACACGATCGCCCCCACCAGCGCCGCCACCGGGCGGACGGCGTCATTCTAACCCAAGCGAGCGCCTGCGCAAGTCCTCGCATCGCGTGCGCTCCTTTCGCCGCCGAGCGAAAAGACCCCGCGTGGCGCTATTGAACAGGCCCGACATGTTGGGGTATAATACATTTGTGGAGATGTTGAAAAACCCGGGGCCGCCCGGCGATGCGACGCGCGGGCACCGGGCAACGGGAAAGAAAGTCGCAGACAACCTCACGAGGCGGAGAAATGGCCAAAGGACTAACCGCGAGGCAGAGGCAGATTTTCGAGTTCATCTGCGAAACCATGCGCGCTGAGAATCGGCCTCCCACCGTTCGGGAGATAGCAGACCACTTCAACTTCCAGAGCCCCAAGGCGGCTACCGACCACCTCGACGCTCTGGAGCGCAAAGGCTACATTCGGCGCCGCAACCGCAAGGCGCGCAACATCGAAATCCGCGACGAGCTGTCGCCGCAGGGAATTCCGCTCGTGGGCACGATTGCGGCCGGTTCACCTGTGCTGGCGGTCGAGAACCTCCAGGGGTCCCTGTCCACCACAGGCCTTTTCAACGTCAATGAGCGCACGTTCGCTCTGCAAGTCGAGGGCGAGAGCATGACGGGCGCCGGAATCCTGCCCGGCGACTACGTCATCGTTGACAGCGGCGCCTCCGTTCGCAAGGGCGCCATCGCCGTCGTGCGCATCGGGGACGAGGCCACCGTCAAGCGGGTCTTCATCAGCCAGGGCCAGGCCCGCCTGAAGGCCGAAAACCCGGATTACGAAGACATCGTCCTGGACAAAAACTCGCCCGAATTCGCCATCTATGGGCCGGTCGTGGGCGTCATGCGCAAGCTGTGACCGCACGCGCCAGGCGGCCGCCCTGCCCTGTGGCGGGTCCCCAAAGCTGCTTCCCCCTTGGCACCGCTGCCCCGCGTGCCGGGCACTCACCTATCTCCGTTTGCCTCCGGCGGAGCCGGGGCCGAGGACTTCGGCGGCGGCGGCCTTGATCCTCTTGATCACCTGCGTCACCCGATCGCGGCGCCTGTCCGGGTGAGTGCCCATCATCACAGTGCGGTTCAGGATGTCCAGCGACGCGGCGCACATGCCTTTGGTGTATCTCTTCCGGCACCGCCTGTTCTGCGGCAGCTTGAACGGGTCGAGAGCCGGATGGTGGGCTCCCCGGTGGGCGAAGATCGGATCCCATTGGGTATAGACGTGGCGGCCGGTCTTGCCGGCCACGGTGCCGCCGGCCAGCGCCACAAACGCGTCCGCCTGGCCCTCGGTGGGCAGCGTGTACATCACGTGAGAACCGCACTCGTGGTCCGGGCTGTTTGACGGCGTCGCCTTCAGTCCCGTGTCGGCCGTTTCCCGCAGGATGCGCTTCTTCTGGCGGCGCAGGGCACGGACGATGGAACCGATGCGGTCCAACTGCACGTTCAGCATGGCCCCCTCGATCTCCGACGCCCGCGACCCGTTGCTGACGAATGAGTCCGGTCCCTTCCCGCGACCCGTCCAGTAGAAACTGCAGCAGTCCACCGCGCATCGCGCCCGCCCGGCGACGTGGTCGTCGTTGGTGACAACGGCGCCGCCTTCGCCGCACGTCATGTTCTTGTAGTAGTTGAAACTGAAGACACCCGCGTGCCCGATCGAGCCGAGCATCCGGCCCTCGTAGGCTCCGCCGACCCCCTGACAGGCGTCCTCGACCACCAGGAGCTTGCGCTTCCGGGCGATGCGCATGATGGCCGCCATGTTGCAGGCCTGGCCCCACATGTGCACGGGTATGACGGCCCTGGTGCGCGGGCCGATGGCCTGTTCCATCGCTTTAGGGCTCAGTGTGATCGTCTCGTCAATATCAACCACCACCGGGATCGCTCCCGCGGCCAGCACCGACACGGGGGTTGCCATGTAAGTGCAGGCCGGCACGAGCACTTCGTCGCCCGGACCGATCCCCAGGCCCACCAGGGCCGCCGTCAGCGCGGTAGTCCCGCTGGAGGTCATACGCACATGCTTCACGCCCAGAAACTTGGCATAGCGCCGTTCGAAACGATCGCACTCGTCGCCCCGATGATAACGAAAGAGCTTGCCGCTCAGCAGCACCTTGGCGATGGCGTCAACTTCCTTCTGCCCAACTCGATACATGATGCACCTCTCGCAGCAAGAGGTAATCCGGTTCCGCACGGAGGGCGCCGCACGGAGGGCGCCGCATGCAGGGCGCCGCATTATGGCTTCTTCGGTCCGAAGATCAAGAAGAACACCCTCCCCCTTGCGGTTCGTGCGGGCACACGTTCCTTGAAGCGTTGGAGCCCGGAGCGATAGAGGAACGAGGATCGCGTCAAGGGGGCAGCGGCTAGTCCACGGGCTTACCCCGCCGCTCGATGGTGGCAAAGCCCAGCTTGCCGGGCAGCCCGCCGGCTTCGGTTTCCGGCTTCTCTTCGGGCTTCTGTTCTTTCGTATCGGACTTTGCCGGCTCCGGTTCGCGTTTCTTGAGAATCTGCTGCTGCGTCTTGGAAAGGGGTTGGGACAAGGCCGCCTTCTGCACGCGTCGGCTCTCCCAACCGACCGTGCTCTTGGGCGTTCGCACCGCGCCCGACGCCCTCTTGGCGGGCACATCTGCGGCGGGCCGGGGAGCGGCCTCGCGGGCCCTCTCGGCCGGCCTGCGCCGTCGCGGTGCGCCTGCGGGACGTTCCTTGCGACCCCCCTCCGCCCTCATGGACAGAGCGATGCGGCCCTTCTCCTTGTCCACGCGGACAACCCGCACCCTTATCAGGTCGCCCACCGAAACGATGTCGTAAGGGCTCTGGACGTACTTGTCGGAGAGTTCGCTGATGTGGACCAGTCCGTCCTCCCCGACGCCGATGTCAACAAAGACGCCGAAATCGGCGATATTCCGCACGACGCCGGTCAGCCACTGCTCGGGCTCGAGCTGTTCGATGGAGAGCCGCCGCTGCCGAAGGTGTGGAGTCTGCTCATTCTCGCGCGGGTCCGGCCAGGAATCGCTCAGCTCGGCGATCATTTCCTTCAGCAACAGGTAATGCACGTCGAACTGCTTCTCCAGGTCGGCCAGTTTGATCTCCGTGCGCCCGTCCCGTATCTGCTGCTTTCCTTCCTCTGTGCGGAGCTTCTCCAGGGGCACGCCAAGCTGGCTGCAAATGGCCTCCGCAACGGGGTAGAAACGGGGATGGACGCGCGTCACGTCCAGCGGATTCTCCGAGCCTTCGACCCTGATGAAGCCCACGGCCCGGTCGTAGCTTTCCTCGTCTATCTTCGGCACGTCCCGGAGCTGCTCACGGCTGGTGAACGGCCCGTTCTTCTCACGGTGCTGCGCCACTGCCAGCGCCTTCTCGGGCCCGAGCCCGGACACGTGCCTGAGCAGACTGCAGTGGGCGGTGTTGACATCCACCCCGACCTCGCACACGCATTCCTCGATCAGCCAGTCAATCACTTCCTTCCATGCCGCTCCGTTCACCTCGTCCACGTAGGGGGCCGGGCAAAGCACGCGAGGACTGATCTTGACCAGCTCAGAGAGCGGGTCAAGCAACCGTCTGCAGAGCGCAACGCTGCGCCGTTCCTCGGGCTTGATGTCGGGCAGTTCGTTCCTGGCGGCGCGGCTGGTGGAGTAAGTTTCGATCCCCACCTCGGAGAGCACGGCGTAGCGAAGATCGGGGAACTTCTCGGCGATCAGTTCGGAGACCAGGTTCTCCGTCTCTTCGGCGGCGGTGCCATCCCCTATTACGAGCACTCCCAGGTTGTGTTCGGTTATCAGGCGGCTGATCGTCTCTTTGGCCGCCTCCACCTGGTTCTGCGGCGTATGGGGGTAGACGGTCGTCGTTTCGAGCACGTTGCCCTTATCGTCGACCGCCGCCAGCTTGCATCCGGTCCGATAACCGGGATGTATGCCAAGCACAGGCTTGACAACCGGCTTGACCATCAGCATGGATCTGACGTTGCGGCGGATAATGTCCAGCGCCAGCGCCTCGGCTCGTTTGCGCAGTTCCTGTTCCAGTTCCCTCGCCGCGACGTCCAGCAGTATGCTCTGCAGGCTGTACTTGATGCAGGCGACCAGGAATTCGGTGCTGTTGAGTTTCTTCAGCTCCTCCCCCTTGGTCAGGTCGCCCATTGCGCCCAGTTCGGCCTCGATCTGTTCGAACTGACTGGCGCCGCCGGCCAGATAGAGAGCGGCGGCCGCCCGCCCCATCTCCTCCACCGGACCTTCGAAGTGGTAGTCGAGCACCTTCAGCCGCTTGCCGCGCAGGATGGTGAGCATCTGGTAGGGGTGGAGGCTGTCTGCTTTCTGCCGGAAATCGAAGTACGTCCTGAACTCGCGCACCAGGCGGCCGGGCAGCGAACGCGCCGCCCGCTTCACGACGATGGACGCCCCCTGTCGGAATACGCTACGCTGGCGGTCCCGGTGCGATTTCTCTTCAGCCACCCAATCGCTGACGATGTGGAAAACGCCCTGGAGGACGCTCTCGACATCGTTCAGTCCCTTCTCAGGGTCCACGTGAGGTTCGGCGGCGGCCACCATGTCCGGGATCATCTCTTCCTGGGAGAACACCGCAACCGCAAGCGACCCCAGGCCCTGGGAGAGGGCCTGCCGGGAACGCGACCGCTTCCGCGGACGGAAGGGCACGTAGCAATCAACCAGCTCGCGCATGGTGCGAGCCTGGTTCATCTTCTGTTCAAGCTCTTCGGTGAGAATATCGCGCTGCTTGAGCTTCTTGAGGATCCTGCGGCGACGAGTCTGCAGCTTCTCCTGCCGCCTCTTTTCCTCTATCAACTCATAGAAGCCGTCCGCCTGAAGTCCTGTGGCCAGCTCCTTGTGATACCGCATGATGTAGGGAATGCTGTAGCCACTGTCGAGCAGCTGCAGAATGTCGGTGGCCTGGCCGGTGCTCAGATGGTACTTGGCCGCAACTTCCTTAAGGGCTTTTTCAGGCATAAGCGGCAGCTTCGCGGCCCTTCAGCAAGACAGGGAGCAAGTCGAAGACGAATGGGCAGGGCTACTCACAGGAATGAACTCGAAAAGGTACGGTTGCCAATTCTAGGCCATTTACCAGGACTTGTCAACTCAATTCGCAGACGCCGCACCGGCCCGGCCCGGTCTTTACACGCCGGGACCGATTGTTTATAGTAGCCGCCGCCCGCGCCCGGCGCCAGCTTCTTGACTCCCAAGGAACGGCCGAACATGCGTGTGCTTTACCTCGACATCGACTGTCTCAGACCGGACCACCTCGGCTGCTACGGTTATCCCAGAGAGGTCTCGCCCAACATTGACAGGTTGGCTGCGGACTCGCTGCTGCTGTCCAACTGCCACACCTCCGATGCCCCCTGCCTTCCGAGCCGGGCTGCACTCCTGAGCGGCCGGTTCGGCATCAACAACGGCGTGACCTGCCACGACGGGCCCGCCTCGCAACTGAGATACGCCGGCTCGGGACACAGCCACCACCGCGAGGGCCGCATGCTCATGCGCGTGCTCCAGGACGAGGGGTGGAACACCGTCAGCTTCAGCGGGTTCGCGCAGCGCCATGTCGCATGGTGGTACGTGGCCGGTTTTACCGAGCACCACGGCAACAAACTGCCGGGCGGCAGCGAGCACGCCGACCAGGTCAACGCCCTCGTGCTGGACTGGCTCCGGGAGCACGGCCGGGAGGACAACTGGTTCCTGCACGTCCACTACTGGGACGTGCATACGCCCTACGAGCCGCCCGACGAGTTCATCCAGGCCGTGGCGGAGCAGCCGCTGCCCGACTTCCCGGATGAGGAGACCGTTCGCCGCGACTACGAGAACATGTACGGCTCGCGCACCCCACGCGACTGGTGGGGGCCCGGGTGGAAGCCCTGGTGCAAGAACATGCCGGACGAGATAGCCGACCGCGCACTCCTCGGACAGATGGTGAACGGCTACGACGGCGCGGTTCTTTACGCGGACCGCTGCGTGGGCGAGGTGCTCGACCTGCTCGGTCAGCTCGGCATCGAAGACCAGACGGTCGTCATCCTCTCAAGCGACCACGGCGAGGCCATCGGCGAGCTGGGAATGTACTTCGAGCATGGCAACGCGACCGAAGGCGTCACACACCTGCCGTTGATGATCCGCTGGCCCGGCCTCACCCAGGGCGGCCTGCGCAACGATGCGCTGGTCTACCAGCTCGATCTCTGTCCCACGCTCACCGAGATGCTGGGCCTGCCGACACCGCAGCGATGGGACGGACAGAGCTTCGCGCCGGCACTGCAGGGCCAGCAGTTCGAGGGCAGACCGTACCTGGTGTGCGGGTGTGGCATCTACAGCTTTCAACGGGCGGTGCGGACGCCTCGGTGGCGGTTGATCCGCACAATTCACGCCGGCTGCTATCCTTACGAGCCCCTCTACCTGTACAACATGGAGGGGGACGTCAACCAGACGCACAACGCGGCGGAGGAAGAACCGGAAGTCGTTGCTCGACTGGACCATCTGCTCAGCCAGTGGTGGCACGAGCACTGCACGGGGCCCGATGCCTCGCTCGATCCCTTCCAGCTCCAGATGGCGGCCGGGTTCACGCCGGACCTCTACTGCAGCCTGGATGCCATGCTTCAACGGCTGAAGGATACCGGCCGGGAGGAGCAGTATCGGGACCTGGTACGGCGCCGGCTGGACCGGCCCCCGCTGCCGCGTCCCTGGGGCCGCGTGCTGCTCTAGGAGTGCAAGGTGACACACGGCTAACAACAACATACATGCAACAGGGATACATCAGGATATACAGGATGACGGGGAACGCGGGCACTTCGACGCAAACGGCGAGGCCTTATTGAGGGCCTCAATCCTGTTAATCCTGTGTATCCCTGTTGAGCCTTTCTGCCGTTAGCGCCGTAGTAAAGGTGAGACCTGTGTCTTTTTTGGCCGTGCAAACAAACGCGTGGATCTACGCGCTGCCGGTGCTGGGCTACTTCTACGGTGCGGTGCCGTTCGGGTTCCTGGCCGCCAAGCTCATCAAGGGCGTGGACATTCGCGGGGTGGGCAGCGGCAACATCGGCGCGACCAACGCCGCCCGCGTGCTGGGGTTCCGGTTTTTCCCTCTGATCTTCCTGCTGGACGTCTCGAAGGGGTTCCTTCCCGCGCTGGCGGCGCAGCGTCTCGTGTCAGGGGGCGCGTGCGATCCGCATCTACTTGTAGTCGGCACGGCGCTGGCGGCCATTCTGGGGCACGTTTTCCCCGTCTATCTGGGGTTCAAGGGCGGCAAGGCCGTGGCAACCAGCACCGGCGCCTTTCTGGCGATGGCGCCGTGGTCGCTGCTCATTGCAGCAGGCGTGTGGGCTGTGATGTTCGCCCTTTGGCGCTACGTGTCGCTTGCCTCCATCTCCGCCGCGGTCGCGCTGCCCGCCTCGGTATGGCTGCTCCACGCGGATCCGGTGGGATCGGGCAGATACTTGACGGCGCTCTCGATGCTCGGCGGCATGTTCATCATCTGGCTGCACCGGGCGAACATCAGGCGGCTTCTTTCCGGCACCGAACACAAGATCGGCCACGGGCCGCCGCGCGACGCCGACAACACCGGCGAGCCGACCACGCCAGAAACATGAAGCGCCCCCGCCTGAGGACCCTCGGCCGGGTCTCCGCCGCCATCTACCGATAGATCGCTGCGTAACGGTAGTAGACTTCTAGGGTCAGGCAGCAAAGACTCGTGACATAGGCCGGTCCCGCATTCTCGCCCTGGCCGCTCCCGGCGTCCCAGGAACCGGAAAAATCTCCGTCCTTGCGCTGGTTCTCGACGAGCATTTTCGATACGTGATCGTTCCACGTCCGCCAGGACGGCCCGCCGATCTGGAACAGCGCAAGAGTGGCGTAGTAGAGGCGGTACGTATGCCGGCTTTGCCACTGGGGGAGGCGTTCAGCCTGGATGCGGGCCCCTTCCAGCAGCGCGTTAGGGCGACGTGCTCCCATGAGCAACCGGCAGAGCATCGCGACCGCATGCATCGCATTCCCTGTGCTAACATTCTTTCCGCTGGGAGTATACCAGCCACCAGGGCGTCCGCCAATCGTCTCGTCAATGAGCTTTTGGAATTTCGGATACGCTGCTTTGAGCCCTGGAATGCCAGCAACCGAGGCGGACTTCAGAGCCATGATGGCCCAGCCGGAGACCGACATGTCATTGCGCGATCCGGGCTCCAGGTAATCCCACCCTCCTGCTGGACATTGGCGCTTGAGAATCTTACCCACACCGCGCTCAGCGGCCAGCCCCACTTCCGGCCTGTCATCCATCACGTAGGCCTCGGCCAGGGCCATCGTGCATATGGCCAGCGTGTAGTTCCTGGTGCCGGGATAGGTGCCGTCCTCTTGCTGGGTGTCCAGGAGGAACTCCAGCGCCCGCCGCACCGTGTCGCCGTAAGCCTTGCTGGATTCGCTCTCGCCCGCCCCGAGAAAACAAAGCAAGGCAAGCCCCGTCACGCCTGTCCTGTGGGTCGGGGGTGACGAATCCCATGTCCCATCAGGCCCTTGATGCCGCTTGAGCCAGTCGAGGGCAAGATAGACCGCTCTTTCCGTTTCGCTGGAGCCGCCGCCGGCCCCAAGGGCGCGGGCCCTGCCTTCGCCCCTTCGTTGGCCAAGACCGGCGCCCTCTAACTCCCGAGGGCGCCCGGAGAAGGTGCCGCCCGCTCCGCCGCTACCAGTGCCACCACCAATGCTACCGGTGCCACCGCTGCCGGCTGCGGGGCTGTCCTGCTCGTCAAAGAACACCAGCGCGGGAAACTCCTCCGCTTCGGCTTCTTCCGGGGGCGGCGTCGGCGTGCCCTTCCCTTCTTCCTCCTGATTTTCGGGTTCTCTAGTTCCTGCTTCGCCTTCACCCGCAGGGAGAGAACCTTCCTGCTCGGAAGCAACGGACGCGCCTTCGCCTCCCCCTCCTCCACCCCCGCCTCGCACCAGCATAAGCACCAGGCCCAGGATGAGCAGCAGGGCCAGGACCGATGCCGCCGCAATGAGGGCCGCCCGTTTCTTCGGATTGGTCTGCATCCTGGGGGAGGCAGGTCTTGGCGGGGGAGGCGGAGGAGGAGGCCTGGGTCTGCTCGCTTCCTTGGGTGGCGCAGACGCGACATCCGTGCGTCGCGCCGCCCGTTCACCGGACGGACGCGGCACGGCCACTATCGCGTCACAGTGGGGACAGGTCATCTTCAGGCCGACGAACTTCACATCTGAGGTGACCCGCTTCCCGCACGACGGACACGTGAAGGTGACCGAAGGTTCTCCGGATGCCATGGTCGCGGTTCCTGCGCCGAGGATCAGCTTTGAGCCTGCCGGATTCTACTCCTCTTCGTGCAGTGAGGGCAACACCGTGCCGGGCGAACGAGCCTACCCAATACCGGGTGCTACGGGCGAAAGTCCTGAGTCCGCCGTACGGCGGACGAAGGGCTTTGCCCGTGCTTGCCCTGACGACTATTGAGGGCCCTGGACGGACACACCGTCCGCGACGAACGACTATGATGTCCTTACCATGGAAAGCGATTATTCCACCTGGCTCTCCTCCGAAGCCTCGGCGAAGGAGGGCCCGCCGTTCGAGGACGAGGACGACGACGAGGAGGAGCGGCAGCACTCGCCCCGCCTGCGTAAGTCCTTGCAGAACACGATCTTAAAGCTCATCCACGAGATCGAGCGGCTCCAGGCAAACGCCGCGGGCAAAAAAGAACACCCCGTCCACGTCCTGGACTCGAACGCTGGTTAACGTAAGCTGTTTGACAAAAAGGCTTTGGCGCATTGCTGGCCGCCCGGAATGCGCCGCGATAGCGGCCAAATACGGCCAAAAGCGGACACGCGCCCTGAACTCCAATTCATAATTCATAATTCTGAATTCATAATTGCCGTCACGTCGGTTGGGTGCGCTGCCCAAGCTGAGGCAACATGCATCGTTCAACCGGGGGGGACCGTGTATAATAGCCCGGCCGTTGGCGGTCCCCAAAGCGTGAGGTGTTGAACTGCACCTTCGAACGACAGGAAGGGCGAAAGTAAATGGCTGACAAGGGGCGTTCTTTCAAGCTGGCAGACGTGTTCAAGCACAAGACGCTGAGCGACGTTACGGCAACTCCTGACGGCCGGGGCGCCGCGTTCACCGTCACCCGACAGGACCTGAAGGAGAACAAGCACTTCAGCGATGTCTGGGCCTGGGGCGAGGGCCGCGGGGTCTGGCAGGTGACCTTCGGTGGCAAGGCGCGCCAGCCCAGCCTGTCACCCCGAGGCGACCGGCTCGCCTTCGTGTCCCGAAGGGACGGGGGCAAGGCGCAGGTCGTCGTGATGGGGGCCAACTTCTCCGAAGGGCGTCCCGTGACGGAGTTCAAGAACGGCGTCGTGAAGTTCAACTGGAGTCCCGACGGACGACGCCTCGCCGTCCTGGCCGTGGCGGACAAGACGCCCGATGAGAAGAAGAAGGAAGAGGAAAAGCGCGACTGGTGGACGCGCGATGCGGACGAGCGCCGGCGGACGCTGTGGAGCGTCAGCGCCCGGGGCGCCGGCAAGCCACGCCGCCTTTCCACCCCGGACGAGCACGTCAGCAGTGCGGCGTGGACCCCCGACTGCAAACACGTCGTCTACACCGCCTGTCCCATCGGCACGATAGATTCGCAATGGTTCGAGTCGGAACTGAAGATCGTGGACGCGAAGGGACGCCGGCGCCGCACCATCTGCCCGACACGTGGTCACTCGATGGAAGGCCGGCTCTCGGTTTCCCCCGACGGCAAGAGCATCCTCATCTGTGAAGCCTACGACGAGCGGGACCTGTTCCACACCGTGCCCAAACTGGTGGACCTGGCCAGCGGGCGCAAGCGCCTTGTCGCGCCGAAGTTCGACCTGCAAGGAGTGAACGCCCAATTGTTGCCCGACGGCCGCGTCTTCTTCCAGAGCGGGCTCGGCACGACACTGACGTTCCACGTGTGCAAGCCCGGCGGCCGGCCGCAGCATCTGGCGAGCGGCCCGGGCGTCGCCTCCCAGGCGGCAGTCGCCCGGGAGGCCCTACGCGCCTTCTACGTCTACTCGGAGGCCCAGAAACCGGACGAGCTGTACATGAGGACGCTGGACGATGCAGCAGAGGCGGTCGCACTAAGCAACCTCAACCGCGCCATGAGCAACGTCGCGCTCGCGCGGGCCGAGGTGGTCCGTTGGAGGAGCGAAGGGAGGGACGTTGAGGGCATGCTCTACATGCCTTCGAAGCGCGGCGCCAGGAAACCCTACCCGCTGATCCTCATGCCGCACGGAGGCCCTTACTCGGCTTCGGTCAACAGCTACGCCGCGGCGACCTCGCCCAACATCTTCTGCGCCGCCGGCTACGCCTGCTTCCTGCCGAACTTCCGCGGCAGCACCGGCTACGGACGCGCCTTCACGCGCGGGATCATCCGCAACTGGGGCAAGGGACCGTTCACCGACATCATGGCCGGGGTGGACGCCTTGATCCGCCGCGGCATCGTGGATCGAAAACGGATGGCCGTCTTCGGCGGAAGCTTCGGCGGCTACATGACGGCCTGGACGATCGGACACACCAGGCGCTTCCGCTGCGCCGTCGCCGTCGCGGCGGTGGTCAACAACCTGAGCATGTACGGTACGACCGACATACCGACCTTCCAGTTCTACAGCAGCGGCCGCCGCATCCCCAACTTCACCGACCTCTACTGGCGGGAGCAGTCGCCCCTCTACCACGCCGGCCGCATAAAGACCCCGACCCTCATCATCACCGGCGAGGTGGACAAGCGCGTGCCCCCGGGTCAGTCCGGAGAGCTGTATCGGGCCCTGAAAGCACGCGGCGTCGAAACCCAGCTCGTCTACTACCCCCGCGAGCCGCACGGCATATCGGAGCTCCGGCACCGGCTGCACTACTTCAAGCAGATCCTCGACTGGATCAACGACCATACCCTCGGCAGGAAATGACGGAGGGGTGGACGGCAATTATGAATTCAGAATTATGAATTATGAATTGGCGTTAACGATGGAGACCTGGTAGCCGCACTGCGGACACCGGGTTCCGTTCAAGTCAACAGCCGGACGTGCATACCCCATTCTGCGAACGACCACCCGCCCGCAGCCGGGGCATCGGGTGTTCTGTCCGTCCTCGGTGAGCACGTTGCCCATGTACACGTAGTTCAGTCCGGCCTCCTGACCGACCCGGTACGCCAGGTGCATGGCCTCCATCGGAGTCGGCGGCAGTCCGGTCTCCATGTAGTCGGGGCGGAAGCGCGAGATGTGCCATACGATGTCCGACGATATGCCGGCCACGAACCGGGCGATGGCGCGGAGTTCCTCCTCGGAATCGTTCTGAGTCGGGACGACCAGCGTGGTCACTTCGACGTGTATGCCCGCCTCGTGCATGTTGCCAATGCAGTCCAGGACCGGCTGGAGACGGGCCTTGCACTTGGTGCGGTAGAAGTCGTCGCTGAAGGCCTTCAGGTCCACGTTGGCGGCGTCAATGAGGCCCGTCATCGCTTCGACCGCCTCGGGCGACTCGAAGCCGTTCGTCACGAACACGTTCCTTATGCCTTGCCGGTGGGCGAGTCGGGCGCAGTCCAGGGCATATTCCATGAAGATGGTCGGCTCGGTGTAGGTGTAGGCGATGGTCGCGGCCCCCCCCGAAACGGCCGTCTGCACCACCTGCTCGGGGCTCACGTAGCCGAGCGTCTCAAAGACAGGGGCGGCATCTATCTGCGATATCTGCCAGTTCTGGCAGAACGAACAGCGGAAGTTGCAGCCGGGCGTGGCGATGGAATACGACACCGTGCCGGGCAGGAAGTGGTAGAGGGGCTTCTTCTCGATGGGGTCCATGTGCTGCGCGATGAGGCGGCCGTAGACGAGGCTGTAGAGCGCGCCGCCCCGGTTCTGCCGAACGCGGCAGAAGCCCCGTTTCCCGTCGGCGATGCGGCAGCGGCGGCTGCACCGGAAGCAGTCCACCGCGTTCTCATCGGCCTTGCTGTATAGGATTGCCTGGTGCATCTCTGCCATGACTCGCTCCTCAGCCCTGGCCGCGAAGCACCGGCGCTAGTGGACTGTTGAGGAAGTCGCGTTGTGTTTTCGCATTCCGCTGGTGGCGTGCGTGATGTTGAGTCGTAGGGGCACGGCGCGCCGTGCCCCTACAGCAGCGCGCCTGGTCGCCTCGCTCGCGCATCTCTGGGCACGGCGCGCCGTGCCCCTACACCAGCGCGCCTGGCCGCCTCGCCCGCGCAGCTCTGCGCACGGCGATAGCCGCAGGCCGTAAGAAAACACAAGGTTCCTTTCTTAACAGTCCGCTAGTAGCCGAAGTCCGCCTGCACGCCGCTGCCCCTGGGCTTGCTGGCAGTGTCTATGGCCGCCTTCGCCTCGTCGGCCATCGAGGTGAACTTGTGCCACCAGGGCGGGCTCACTTTCTCGGCCCGCGACTTGATCTGCCGTATCCGCGGCAGGGCGATCCGAGCGAAGGAGTCCGCAAGCGTGTCCAGATCCCTGGTCTGCGGCATGGCGAAGGCTTCCTTGAAGTAGGCCCGCCCGCACATGGGACCCGCGAACAAGTAGCTGACCCGCGCATACTCAGCCGCGTACTGCTCGAAGTCCACTGCGGCGCTTAGCAGCAACATGGGGCGCTCCACCGTCGAATACATGGCCACCGCTGCGCTGCGCACTTCGTCCGGCGAGCTGAGCCGCTCCACAGTGCCGTCCTCGTCCTCCATCCACAGGACGGGCACCTGGGTCTTGTAGAAGTGGCCGTACGGGCCGAAGTCCTCGGCCATCCTGACCACGCCCTCCGGCAGCCTGCGGGCCATGTCCGGCTTGGACTCCCCGGGGCGCTGGAGTATAAGCGTCTCGTTGAAGAGGGGCTTGTCCAGGGCACACGCCTTCTCGAAGACGCTCTGAAGCCAGTCCCGGTTCCTCTGCCAACTCTCCTCGTGGTCCGGGTCGAGCTTGACCAGCGTCTTGAAGGCGTCCACCTTGTCCGCCACTTCTTCGGGCTCGACGCAAAGGCGCGCCAGTTGGCCTCGGCCGCCGTCCAGCTCCTCGGTCTTTGTATCTTCGAGGCGGCCGATCAGCATGGTCTTCTCGCCCACAAGCTGGCGGAAACCAGGGCTGAGGTAAGCCAGGTGGTTGAACAGGACCGCTGAAGGTGTGCCCTGCAGCGCCTGAGCGAACCGACGGCAAACGTCCCTTACGTCGTCATCGGTCGCATCGCGCTTCTGGCCGACACGATCGAGGTAGCTCTGGAAGAGCTTCAGGTAGGAGTTGTGCTGATCGGAAGCGAAAACGTCCAACGTCCCCTGCGGTGCGTAGCGAGAGAGAACGCGGAAAACGCCCTCGCTCACCGTTGCTCCATCGGCGTACTCCGCCCACGCGGCCATTGTCTGCCTCCCCGGCTCTCTGAGCCGGCACGTTCAAATGGCACACCTGCCCCCGGGCGCCATCGGCAAGTTGAAGGACCCCACCAGCCCCAACAGAAGGCTTTGCACGAAAAGCAACCGGTCCGCGTAGGAGTCCTGTTGCAGTGCGCTGCCTCAGTCCTTCTGGATAATGATAGATTCGGACGGGCAATCTTCAGCCGCCTGACGGACGCACTCCTCCGCATCTTCCGGCACAACTTCCACGAGCACTTTAGCCACGTCGTCGCCAAGCTCGAAGACCTCGGGACAGGCATCGACGCAAAGACCACAAGAGACGCAATCTTCATTCACTTCTACTTTCATCACAACTCCTCACGAACCTGGAAAAGCCCTCCTGCTTTCGCCACCGCGTCGGCCTTGATCGTGCGGAAGTGCCCGGCAGATGCGTCGCATCAAGCCCGGCATGCCCCGCAGACGACGCCCAAAAGAACCATCCGGCGACTATAGCACAGCCCGCTCGTACTGTCAATCCCTGAAAACTAAGGCGCACGGCGCGCCTTCGGCTCCCGGCCCGAGCCAACGCACCGGGCCGGGCTTCTGGATTAATAAACACCCCTCTCACCCCGTCTAATCAGGCGAGCCCTCATTTGACAAATGGGGATTGCACGTTCGCACCGCAGAATCGGCCTCGCCTGCACGTTCAACTTACCAGAGGCCGCAGCGCCCCTTCATCTCTGCCCATGCCTTGTTTGGCACCCTCGCAGGTTATATCATAGTGGGAGAAAGAGCGGGCACTGTATGGTCCCGTGACACAGACCGAGATTCGGTCAAGAGAAAGGCATATCATGGCAAGGCCAAGAGCCGTATTGCTGATGCTGGTCGCTCTGTTGACTGCGCCGGTGTTTGCAGACGAGGGATTCAACCTGCCGGCAGGTCCCTGCGGTTCCGCTCCCCCGGCAAGCCCCCAGAGGCGCAAGGCTGGTGAATCGTTCCCGCCCCTCCCTCTGCCGGCCACCCCGCTGCGACGCACCGAGAAGAAACGGCCACCCGCCCCGCCGGTCCTGATCGCCAAGATCCAGTTCAGTGAAATCCGGGAGATCGAAAAGGACGGCAAGAAGATCCGCTATCACGACTGGAACAAGGATCCGGGCGACGTCGCCATGCTGACGAGGCTCGTTCAGCAGACGCTGGGCGTGAACTATACCCGGAAGCAGGGACCGCTGCATGCGTTCAGCCCGGACCCCGCGCAGTTCCCGATCTTCTACTACACCGGCAGTGAGGATTTCCAGCTTGCCGAGCAAGAGGTGGCGGCTCTGCGCAAGTTCCTCCAGAACGGCGGCACGGTCTGGGGCGACACCTGCTTCGGCGACCCCGATTTCTTCCAAGCGTTCACCCGCGAGATGAACCGCGTGCTGCCGGGGCGGCAGTGGCGTCGCCTGCCTGAAGATCATCCGCTCTTTCACTGCTACTACAACATAGACGAGGTGACCTACACGGAGGCGGTGCCGGACGCGGCGGGCAAGACGGGCAAGCCCGTCTTTTTCGGGCTGGATTTCGGCGACCGCACTGCCGTCGTCCTTTCGCGCTATGACCTGAGCTGTGGGTGGGACGGCCACGCCAGGAAAGGCGCCCACAGTGTGAACCCCAGAGACGCCCGCCGCCTCGGCGTGAACATGGTTGCGTACGCGCTGGCCACCTTCCCGCTGGCGCAGTACCAGAGCACGGCCAAGATATACTACGAAGCGGAAGAACGCGCCCGCGGCGACTTCGTTTTCGCCCAGGCCAAGCTGTCCGACAACTGGGACGTCCAGCCAAACGCCATCGCCAACTTGCTCAAGTTCGTGACGGCCAACACGAGCGCAGAAGTGAAGTTCCAGCGCAGGGCCGCCGACCTGGTCTCGCAAGAGCTTCAGGAGTATCCGTTCCTCTACATGACGGGCCGGCACGATTTCGAACTGAGCGAGGCCCAGATCCAGGCCCTGCGCCGTTACCTGACCAGCGGCGGATTCCTGCTGGCCAGTCCCAGTTGCGGCCGCCGCGAGTTCGATCGAGCCTTCCGCCGGGAGATAGCCAGGACGCTGATCGACCACGAGCTCGAGAAGCTGCCCGCTGACCATCCGGTCTACAGCATTCTGAGCCGCGTGGACAGCGTAAGCTACACGGCGTACGTGGAATCCCTCGGGGATGATCCGCCCGCCCTGCCGCTGGAAGGCATTCAGTTGGGCGGGACAACGGCCGTCATCTACAGCCCTTACGGCATCGGCGGCGGCTGGCGCGGGTTCGACCATCCCTTCGGCACAGACATCGCCCATGCGGACGCCGTCAGGCTCGGCGTCAACATCGCCCTGTACGGGATGACGCACTGAAACCTACAGCGGCCAGTGAGCAGCATGCCCTGCGAGGAACTGGCCGCCAGTTACCGGACACTGGTCGGCGGGGCTGCCGCCGGCTCAGGGGAGGTGGCGCGGATTGGCAAATGACGACCCGCATGCAGTGGACATCGAGTCCGACCGGCAGGAGAAGGAAGCCAAGCTCGTAGCGCGCCTCGGGGCGGTGCGCAAGACGCTCCTGGCGGAAATCGGAAAAGTGATAGTCGGACAGCAGGATGTGCTCGAACAGATCCTCATCACCCTTTTCTGCCGGGGTCACTGCCTGGTGGTCGGCGTGCCCGGGCTGGCCAAGACCCTCATCGTGCGCACCCTCGCCCAATGCCTGAGCCTGGACTTCAAGCGCATCCAGTTCACGCCGGACCTGATGCCCAGCGACATCACGGGCACCGAGGTGCTCGACATCGACCCGGAGACGCGGCAGAGACGGTTCCGGTTCGTCGGCGGCCCGATATTCACCAACATCCTTCTGGCCGACGAGATCAACCGGACGCCGCCGAAGACGCAGGCGGCGCTCCTGGAGTCCATGCAGGAATACTCCGTCACCGTGGGCGGGGAGACCCACACGATCGAGCAGCCGTTCTTCGTCCTGGCCACCCAGAACCCCATCGAACTGGAGGGCACCTACCCCCTGCCGGAGGCGCAACTGGACCGCTTCATGCTGAACATCTTCATCACCTATCCAAGCCGCGACGAAGAGATCAAGATATTCAAGACAACAACGACCGATGAGGTGCCCCAGGCCCAGGCCGTGATGGACGGGCGCCAGATAAGGCAGGTCCACAGGATAGTGAGGCGGATGCCCGTCAGCGATCACATCGTGGAATACGTGGCGAACCTGGTGAGGGCCACTCGGCCGGAGTGCGACGAAGCGTCGCCGTCAATCAAGCAGTACGTGGAGTGGGGCGCCGGACCAAGGGCCGGGCAGTACCTGGTGCTGGGGGCCAAGGCACGCGCCCTCATGAGAGG
>SDBU01004118.1_pt1 | contig 18077 bp, 21 predicted proteins | sample 2277071 | NCBI WGS metagenome assembly SDBU01 (sample SAMN10397929, study PRJNA504765) | marine sediment metagenome | isolation source: marine sediment core GS08_GC12, 126 cmbsf | place: Arctic Ocean: Gakkel Ridge, Loki's castle | collected 2008 | reverse complement strand
GATATAAATTAGATCAGCTTTTACATCTAAAGTAAAAAAAGCATCATATGTTGATTGTTTTATTGGAATTATTTTATTTGTTTGTTTTGCATGTATAACATTTGATAAAAACTGTTCATATAATGTTGGTAAAAAAGTTTTCCGCTCTTGAGTTTCAGAGTACTCTAATGAGCCTTTCCAATGATCAACCGCATAAATTTTTCCATTATCATGTAAACGTTGAGCCATAAAAATTGTGGATTTTCCAAGCCAACTTCCCAATTCAATAACTGTAGAGATTTCATTTTCTGCAAATAGTTTTTCAATTGATTTTGCATTTAAAAACCAGCCATGATCTAGTTTAGGTAAAACATTTGTAATAGTGTTATAAGGTGAGGGTAAAAATTTTTGAGATGAAAAAAGTTGGAAACTAACAAAAAAAGATAATATAAATAAGATTTTTTTCATTTGAAAATCCGTGCAGTTTTTATTTAATATCAAGTGTAGAAAAAAAAAATTATCTTTTAAATAAAAAAAAGAGCTTTGTGATTTTTATACCTAAAAGTATTTTAAATTACTTTTAACTCAAAGAGAGATCTTTTTTAGCTCTATGCCATTCATCTTTTGTATCTCTAAATTATTATTTTCTGATCTTAGATGCAAAAAAGCTGTGTTATCTACTATCACATCAATACTTTCATCGTTTTTTATATCCAAGATTAGTCTTTTTATGAGACCTCCATGAGATACAACCAAAATAGTGGCATTTGGATGCTTTATTGAAATATCTGCTATAAAATGCTTTATACGTTTGCTCATATCAGAGTTTTTTTCTATCCCAGTATCATCTATTTTTTTATAAGCTAAATATTCTTCGATAGGAGTTCCTTCATGTTTTCCTAAATTTCTTTCTCGAAGACGCTCATCTTCTATAATTTCAATAGCTAAATCTTTTAGTATTATTTCTGCAGTCTCTTTTGCTCTTATTAAATCAGATGAATAACAATGATCAAATTGTATAGTTCCTATTTGATCAACTAGATCTTTTGCTTGAGATCTTCCTGTCTCATTTAATGGAATCTGCAAATGTCCTTGAACACGGCCTTGTTTATTGTAATCAGTTTGGCCATGGCGTACAAAATATAGTGAAATATTACTCATATATCCATCCTAATGGGGTTGATAAATAAAACTGAGATAGTTTAAAGTTTCACTTTAAAAGAAGGTTATAACATAAAATGAGCAAAAAATCTACTATCATATTTTTAAATGGAGTTGGCTCTGTTGGAAAAACATCCATTGCTAAAGCTTTGCAAAATATTTTGGATAAACCTTTTTTACATATCGGTATAGATCATTTTATTGAAATGCTTCCATGTAAATATTTGCCAAAAGGAGATAAATCAAATCAGGGAATAGAATTTAATCAAAAGCAAACTAAAAAAGGACCAATAGTTCATATCGAAATAGGCGAAATTGGTAAAAAATTATTTCAAGAGATGAGAAATATTATGCTCTTACTGGCGAACTCTGGGTTTGATCTAATTATTGATGAAGTAATTATTGGAGATGAATTCGAAACATATAAAAAAATGTTTAAAAATCATAGATTTATTACTGTTGGTATTTTTGCTCCTCTAGAGATTATTGAAAAAAGAGAAAAATCAAGAACTGATCGCACTTTAGGTTTAGCTAAAGGACAATTTGATATCGTTCACAAAGATAAAAAATATGATCTAGAAATAGATACTTCAAAATTATCTCCTAATGAATGTGCTAATTTAATAAAAACATATTTGTTAAAAAATCGGTCAAAATAAGAATTTAAATAAATTATTGACTTACAGAAATACAACTTCCTCTTATCGTTATATATACCTGTCTATTATCGCGATAAATTCTTACTTTTCTTGAATAATTTCTATATCTAGATCCCATATATTTATCGCTATAAACTCGCCATCTAATATTGTAATATCCAGGTCTTAATGACATATAAAATCTTTGTGATGTTCCATAATCTTCATGTAGTTGCATATTTCTTCCTGCAAAAGATACTTCAGTAACTAGTTTGTCATGAGTATTGTATACATCATTCTCTACTCGAACTAAATCAGAGTAATAATCTTCTCTATAATATTGTCTACGAGACCCTATATCAAATCTAAGTCTAGTTTTAATTTTTTGAATAAAACTATCATTGTCACTATTTTGATTGAATACAAATAGGAAAGTCCCAATAGCTATTATAAAAAAAACAATTGTTGAAAATATTTTAATGAACTTTTTCATAAAATTTTTGTTTGTGTCTTTATAATATATATATTAGAGGTTTTTTAGTTTTTTAAAATCTTTTTCGATTATTTTTTTTATTTTTGGATTGTATAGAGCATAGGCTGGATGATACATCGAGATAATTTTTAGTGGTTTTTTGTTTATAGTAATTTCAAAACTTTTTCCATGACACTTTGAGATTTTTGAAAAGGAAAGATTGAATTTTTTAAATAAGTACTTAGTCGCAAATCTTCCAAGTGTAATAATAATTTTTGGTTTTATTAAATCTATTTGTCTATCTAAATAGTTTTTTGTGCACATCTCAATCTCATATATTTTAGGATCCCTATTTTTTAAAGGATGGCATTTAACAAGGTTCGTAATGAATATTTGATCTTTTTTGAGATTTGCTTTTTTTAAACACTCATTTAAAATTTCGCCTGCTTTTCCAACAAAGGGTTTTCCTAAAAGATCTTCTCGTGTTCCTGGAGATTCTCCAATTATCATAATTTTTGATGAAAATGAGCCAGATCCAAAAACAGCATGTTTGCGCTTTTTATGAAGAGCGCATTTTTTGCAAATTAAAACTTTTTTTTCTAAAGCTTTTAAAATAGCAGCTTTAGTCATCTTAAAATATTTATTCTATTGATAATAGATGAATATCAAATTCAATATCTTTTCCAGCAAGGGGATGGTTTGCATCAAATATCACTGCAGCGTCTGTGATATCTGCAACTTTTACTAATATCACTTGACCATCTGGTTGCTGGATTTGAAGCTGTTGGTTTTTTTCTAAATCTAAATTTGGGGGAAGTTCATCTTTGTTAACTGTAGTTATAAGCTCTTGTATATATGGGCCAAATGCTTCTTCAGATTGCAAATTTATTGTTTTTTTATCTCCAACTTTCATTCCTATTAGTGCAACTTCAAAGGCAGGCAATATTTGTCCATCTCCTAAAGTAAATACCAAAGGATCCATCTGTGTTGAAGAATCAAAAATTATTAGATCTTCAGTTTTTGCTTTATAATGGAGCTTTACTGTATCTCCCATTTTTACTTCTATTGACATTTCTTCCTCCAAATTAAATGTAGCTTATAATTTTTCGTTTAGGATAGACAAAGTATTTAGTCAATATTTATTTAGAAAAAATTTGAAAAGAAACTCGCAATCTATTAAATCTAAATTAGAAACAAAAAAATAGGCTCTTTTAATGAAATGGCTCGTTTTCCTCTCTCTGTTTACTTTAGTAGGATGTCATTTTCCTTCCAAAATGGTATTAGAAGGATCGGGAGGTAGAAATGCTTATAATATAGAAGTTCAAAGAACAAATGCTGAAGAGATGCTTCTTAATTTAGTGAGACTCAGATATTATGATTCTCCATTTTTTTTAGAAGTCTCTTCTGTAACTTCACAATTTACTTTTAGAAATTTAATAAATGCAGGCATTAGCATCCCAGGTTTTGATAAAACAAATCCAATGAGTCTTGGAGGCGAAACTCTATGGCAAAATCAACCTACAATTCAATACTCGCCACTTCAAGGACAAGAGTTTGCAAATCAATTGATGCAACCTATGGATATTAGTATTATTCAACATGTAATATATTCTGGTTGGGATATAGATAGAGTGTTTTTGCTAACAGTTCAAAACTTTCAAGATTTTCCAAATATTCCAAGACAGGGCTTAGATCCAGATGAGATCGTAAAACATGAAAAGTTTCATAAAATAGTACATTTAATGAATCAACTTCAAGAAAAAGGAGAGCTTCAAGTAGGTGTAGGACAAGAGCATGAAAAAGATAAGGAAAAAGAGCATGAAAAGAAAAAAATTCAATTTGCTTTCCCATCTGATACTGAACAAGGAAAAGGTATAGCTTCTTTATTAAAAATAGATTTTGCAGGCAATGGAAAATATATTATTAATATTACTGTAGGCTTTGATGAAAAAGGTAACATTGGAATACTTCCGAGATCGGTGCTCTCTTGCATGCATTATTTAAGCAAAGGAGTTATTGTTCCTAAAATAGATATCGAAAAAAATAAAGTTTTGGATTTAGAAAAAAAAGAATTTACCAGAGAAGAAGTTCAAAAGCTTTATCAAGAACTTTTAACAGTTCATAACTGCAATAAAAAACCTAAAAATGCATATATTACTATAAAATATAGAGATAACTGGTTTTATATTAAAGATGATGATCTTCGTTCTAAAAAAACTTTTATGTTACTATTAGAACTTTATAATTTGCAATCAGGAAGGGCTCCTGCTAAAGGTCCTATTTTAACACTTCCTATAGGAGTTGGTTGATGAAAGATATTGATATTTTAACAGTCTCATTTGCTTCTGTTATCTATTTTATTATGTATTTAGTTTGGTATTCAAAACTTCTTGTCGGTAAAGTTTACGATAGTATTCTTCAGAAAACACATAAAAAAACGGTTCTTAACTATGTTTTGGTTTTTGTCTCAATTTTTATTCTGTCTTATATAATTGCTCTTTTTGAAGTTTTGATCGGAATTGCAACTTTTTGGGATGGTGTGTTTTTTGGACTTTTAATCTGGTTTGGATTTATTTTAACTCATAGCCTTTTTTTAGTAGTGTCATTTAAAAGAAATTTTAAATTATTTGTTTTAGATAACCTATTATATCTTTTTGCTATGATGTTAGTAGGTGGGATTCTAGCTGGTTAATTCTTTCCATTGATTTTTATCTCAGCAACTACAGGAAGATGATCAGAAGCAGTTTTAGCATCAGTATATACATGCCCTTTTATTACTCTTGTTCTATATCCTGCAAAGATATAATCAATCTTCTCTTTGGGATCGATAGATGGATATGTAAAATTGTTTTTAGCTTTTATAGATAGTTTATTTGCTGCGGCTTCTTTAAACCCTAATTTTAGTAAAATTTTTATTGAGTTTTCATCTTTTATAGCTAAGTTATCTTTGTTAATAAACCAAGGGGCGTCATCTAGATATAATCCCTCTTTTTTAGGCTCATTTGGGGATATTGAATTAAAATCACCCCCGATTATTGTTGGGATTTTTATATCTTTTAACCACAGATTTTTTACTATGTTTATTTGCTTTTCTCTTTCAGTGTGAGACCAAGGATCTAGATGTACATTGATTAAGTTTATATTTTTACCATTGAAATTTATAGTGCACTTTTGAGCTCCATGTGGATCGTATAACCATGTAGCAAAAAATGGGATATCCTTTGAATTCTCAAAAACATATGCTTCATTATATATAATCGGATGCTTAGACAATACACAAAGTCCCATTTTAATTTTGCCAGATACTCTATGATAATTTAGATGAAACTTGCCTCTCAAAGTTGGCGCTATTGCCATGTAATTATAACCAGCTTTTTTAGCTATATATCTTTTTTGATTTATAAGATGAGACCTTTTTGATGTAAAATCAATCTCTTGCAAAAAGACTATATCTGCATCTATTGTTTTTAATATTTTAGCTATCTGATCTAGCCTATTTTCATAACTCTTTTTGTCGATTTTTATAGTCTTTCCATCTTCTCCTATACCAAAATGAATGTTGTAGGTAACTATTTTTAAATTTAGTTTTGTTTCTTTTTTATTATTTCGATCATTTTGAATGTTTAATGTAGTAATAGGGGGATTTGATCTTTTTTGTAAAATAGGTGACTCATTCCACCATAAAAAAATGCGAAATAAAATAATCAAAATTAATATAATAGTTAAACATAAAAATATTATTAATTTTGTTGCTTTCATTCTTCCTCCTATTTTTTTTAATAATAAAAAATGAAAATAACTGCAATTAAAATAACTAAAATGAATAATAATTTAGATTGACATTTATTTTTTTTCGCTATACAAAGATAGAAAAAAATAAAGGTGATTTTTTAATGAAAAACAACTCTGAAAATACATATCTTATTATTACATCATCCGGTGGCTCTGGCAATCTACATGGCGCAAAAGCTCAAAGACAAATTTTAGAAAAACAAGATCCAAATGCAAAGATAATAACAAAAGATTTTATGTTGGATTGGCTAGGACTTATAATGGGGAACTTCGGTGTTTTTGCATGGAATACCGCCCAAAAAAAAGGTCAAATTTGGATTCAAGAATGTTTAGGCAATGGGCAAAGACTTTTAAATATTTTATTTTGGCCAAAAATATTTTTTGCAGCTTTAAAAGACCTTTTAAAATATAGAGTCGATCATGTTATTCATATGCAAGCCCTAGGAGCTCCATGTATTATTAAAGCGATAAGAGTTTATAATAAATTAAGAAAAAAAAATGTTGTTTTAAAAATTGTTTTTATCGATCTTCCCGCTAAAAGATCTTTTCATTATTTTGATCCAATTAAAAGACTATCAAAAAACGATAAAAAATATCTTGTTTTGTCATCGATAAAACCTCTTTTAAAAGAAAATCAAAAAGATGCAGATTTTTGGAGAGAAAATTGTGGTATATCTATGGACAGAGTTTTTTATGATCCATATCCTGTAAGACAGGGGTTTTATGAATTTGAAAATAAAAAACGCTTGAGAGAAGATCATGAAATAAAAATCATTTGTACTAATGCGGCAGAAGCAAATTTCATAGAATCTATTGCTAAAAAAGGTAGCATTGAGGTGAAAAGAGATGATGTATCTATTCAAATAAATTTAAAACCAGATGTGTATTTAATCACTATAATTCTAGGATCGAAACCATGCTTGAAAGCCATCTATAAATATATAGCTAATTTGATTGAATTTATGAAATTGCATTCTATCAATAAAAAAATTGTAGTTTTTCCATATTGTTCTGTTTCAAAAGATCCTTTGATTAAAAAATTATATAAAATGGTTGCAAAAGTAGATAATTATCCAACAAATTTAACCATTGTTCCTATGTCATTTCAAAGTGAAGATGTTGTCGCTTCACTTTATTTTAGAAGTGATTTAACCATCACGAGAAGTGCAGGACAAACTGCAATGGAACTTCAAACAGTTTCAAAAGCTAAGTTTTACGTTCATACAGAGTGTAATTTGGATATAAAAACAACCTCTAATAAAAAACTTTTAAAGGGGATTCCTGTTTGGGAATCTGGTATTGCTGAGTTTATGCAAGAAAAAATGAAAGCAAAACTTATCAATCCAAACTCTTTTATAGATTTTTGCAAAGAGGAGCTGGGTTAATATTTAATTAAAAATCTAACCAATCCTTCCCAATTTTTGTCTTTGATAAAAGGCAGGATCTCATTTTCTGGAATATTTACTTCTTTAGAAAAATCCTCTAAGTAAACGGTTAAATCATTTTTTAAATCATAAATATCCATTGTTTGTGAATAGTCTTTTACGAAATTAGTCCTTTTAAAATAATCATCAAAAATCGCTGCCATATACTGTTTTAAATGAGAGTTTTTTGGTGAAAAAATGAATCCTAAAAATTTAAATGGGTGGAGATATCTAAGCTCATCACCAATCTTTCTTAGTCTTTTTTCATGATGTAAAAGCAGAGTTAGTTTGCCATGAATTCCCATAGAAGATATCAAATCATCGATCCTTTGTTCATCAGCTTCTGTTCTTGGAAGCTCGTCAAATGTAAGATTCTTATCTGTTTTAGATGGTATTTTTATGATGCTAGCTAAAAATCCAGCTTTTGAATAAACATAGTGATATTTTAAAACATTGTTATTTACTTTTGTCTCTTCTACAATTTTCTCTTTTTGTATTTGATCTATATCTGCATCCATTGGTAACATAAAAACTCCAACATTTTTTTAACTAGACTGCTAACTTTAGCTTACTATATCATTAGAAAAAAGATAAAATGAAAAAAAAAACTATTTCAATGAAATTTATTTCTATCACTTTGAAAACTATTGTTTTCCTCTCATTAATCTGCATAACTGCTAAATCTTGGCAGCTACTCACTGATGGGTTTAGAAAAGATAAAATAAGCTCAGATCTAAGTGTAGCCCCACAAGATATGAATATTCCTCCTGAGATAGATAAAATTTTAGATCAAAAATTCAAGTATTTGTCTAAAGGTTGTCAAACATATGTTTTTGAGAGTTTTGATCAAAATTATGTTATTAAATTTGTGAGATTTCATCGCTATAAAATTCCTCTTTGGCTGAGAGTTTCTAGCTTTTTAGAAAAACACAAAAATAAAAGGCTTTTTTATAAAAACAAATTGCTTCAAGACTCTTTAAAAAGCTATGAGATCGCATATAACTATTTAAAAGATGAGACTGCAACTATCTATGTTCATCTAAATAAAACAAGATCTATCAATAAAAATCTTCAAATTTTTGATAGATTGAATAGAAAATATCTAGTTGATTTGGATTCATCAGGCTTTATCATTCAAAAAAAAGTAAAGATCTTTCAAGATGTTTTAAATCATAATAAAAACTCTGAGATAGAACTCAAAAAACTAGCGCATTCTTTTTTATATACAACTAAATCTCTATATCAAAAAGGATTTATAAATGATGATTATAATTGTGTGAAAAATTCTGGCTTTATCGATGGAAAAGTGATTCATACTGATCTAGGTAGCTTTTTACCAAAAGATCACCTAATGGAAAAACAAAATTTTGAAAATGAATTTTATCGCTTTGTAAGATATTTTAAAAAATGGTCAGATAAAAATGCGCCATTTTTATCTACATATGTAGATGAAGAGATAAAAAATATGTCTCAAGCACTATAAAAAAATGTAGATCAAATATACAATTTAATAAAATTAAAAAAAGTATGAAAGTAATAAAAATATCGCTGCGTTTTTTACTGCTCCTAACCTCTATAGCAATTTTATCAAAACTTTGGATCAAAAATACTTCTAGTTTTAGAGTAGATAAAATCAACCCTAAAAATTTCTTCACTAATCATTTCGATGTAAAACTTCTTGATGATGAGAATTTAGATCCGATTTTTAATCAAAATTATAAGTTTTTAGCAAAAGGTAGGCAATCTTTTGTCTTTGTCAGCGCTGATGATAAATATGTAATAAAGTTTTTTAGATTTCATCGATATAGACTTCCTCTTTTTTGTAGTTTTATAAAATTTATTCCATTAGGAAATAGATACTCTCAAAATCTTCAAAATGAAATCGATGATTGTTATTTAAAAACTATGAATAGCTATAAGCTTGTCTATGAAAGATTAAAAGATCAGACTGCTACCATTTATGTACATCTAAATAAAACCAAAAATTTAAATAAAAAATTAAAAATTACAGATAAATTCAAAAATAGTTATGTCTTGGATCTAGACTCAATGGGGTTTGTAGTTCAAAAAAAAGCTCAAAGTTTTGAAAAGGCCCTTTTAGATGCAAAATCAGATGAAACTAGACTAAATAGTTTAATAACGGCGTTTTTTGATAATTTAGATTATATGTATAGCCAAAATATCATTAACAAAGATAGACACGTTCTTCAAAACTTAGGGGTGATAGATAACTCAAAAGTTGTTGAAATTGATATTGGTAGACTCTGTAAAAAAAACAATTTTAATAAAGAAAAAGTAAAAAAAGAGGCTCTTCATTATACTACATATCTTAAGAAGTGGATTGCTAAAAATGTGCCCGATGCTCTTTTCATAGTTGAGGATCAGTTAAACAAATTATTACAAACTAAAGATGCAATAGATGAAAAAAAGATTCATTAAATTATCCAAGTACTTTTTGCCATACATCACACTTGTTTTACTAATCTTTTTAGCTATCAAAAGAACAGATGGATTTAAAACCAATCTTATTACTCGTCTGAATCAAAAAGATCTCAAATGGCAATTAGATGCAGATGTAAATTTAGAAGAGACTAAAACAGTTTTATCACAAGACTTTCACTATTTGACTAGAGGAAGAGAGTGTTTCATTTTTGAAAGCGCAGATAAAAAATATGTTCTTAAATTTTTTGACTCTTCTAGATATTATACCAAATGCTTTTTCCCAAAAACGAAACTTCCTAAATTTTTAGATGATTATAGGAAAAAGCACTATAATCGTAGAAGTACAAAACTTCAGTTTAATCTATCTAGTGCAAAACTCGCTTTTGATAGATTAAAAGATGATTCCGCTCTTTTATTTGTGAATTTAAATCCTACAAATGTCTTTGAAAATAAAGTTAAAGTATCCAATAAATATGGCAAAATATTTTCATTAGATATAAATAATATTTTTTTTATTCTACAAAAAAAATGTGATATTTTTTATCAAGTCTATGAAAAAACTAAAGATGAAGCTTTTAAAACTTATCTAATTAATGCTTTTTTAGAGATGGTTCATAACAGAACTCAAAAACTTATAATTGATGATGATATCGGTAAAAAAAGAAAAAATTGGGGCCTATATAACAATAAAGCAGTAACCATAGATATCGGTAGATGGTATTTCGATGAGAAATTAGCAACATTTGAAGGCTATAAAAAAGAGATGCTAAAAGCTACAAAAATACTTAGAAAATATTTAAGCGAAAATGAACCCGATAAATTGACAATTGTTAATGAGGGTTTAGAAAAATATTTCAATGATTTTAAACCCTAGCTTTTACAATTCGCTCTCACAAATTAACTGCAAGAGTATCCGTCTTCAAATAACGAGTTGCATTTCCACAGATCTTAAGCTCTTTTTTGCATTATCTCTTAACTTTTCTATTACCCTCCTTCTACTATACCTACAACATTATCAATAAATCCATTTGCTAAATAAATAAGAATTGTATGAGAAAAATGATTTGGTAAAAGAGGTATTGATAAAGTTTCAATAAACTCTGCGACAATCTCTTTAGCGAGCAGCTTTTTTTCATCCGTATCTGCATAGATAAATTGCTGCACAAAGCTAATAGTTTTTTGAGTAATCGTAGCAATGTCTTTTATCTCTAGCCCATCAGAAAATTCTTGTTTTATCTCATCGATAAATTCACTTACATTTTCAGGGGAGATTTCATCTTTAGTTTCTGCAAAATATTTATTTTCTGTATCAGGCTCTGGAATAACAATATCTACAAAAGAGCTAGCTAGTATTTTAAAGATTGGATCTGTAATAAAATCTGGAAGATATGGTGTGTCAGTATTATCAATTATATAATCAATAATAGCTAAAACAGCCTCTTTTTTCTTTTGAGCATCTAAACTGAAATAATCTTTCAGATAATTTGATGAAAATTTCATAATGACAGCAATATCTTGCCATTGAAAACCATCTGTAAAAACATCATTTAGTGAAGATAGAATCTTTTGATAATCTTCATGAGTAGGCATATCAGATGATTTTATCTTTATAGATGGATCTATATCTTTTTTTGTCTCTTCTACCATTATGTAAGCTGGAGGATTTGTTACCTCCTCTGGGGGAACATATTCTAAGACCATAACAAAAATCCTTTTGTTAAAATTTTTGCTATACAACTTAGGACTATAAAATGTTTTTTGCAAATCTATTTTAATATTTCTATAACTTTATCATCTGTCACTTGATCAAAGCTAACGTAATATTGTGCTATTGCGAAAAATTCATCTAAAATATTTGGACAGATAACATCAGCCATTTTTTTGATCTCATCGATAATATGATATGGCCCAACAGGGACTGCTACTATAATTTTTTTTGGATTTTTCTTTTTCAAAGCTAAAATAGCTGCCATCATAGTAGCTCCAGTTGCGATGCCATCATCTACCAAAATAACTATTTGATCTTTGATATTTATTAAAGGTTTGTTTTTTCTATAAAGTCTCAAGCGTTTTTGAGCTATAGCTTTTTCTTTTTCAATCTCTTTTTGTATATAATCTTTAGATACTTGTAGAGTCGATATTATCTCTTCATTTAAAAATTTGACATCTTCACAAATAGCGCCAATCGCAAGTTCCTCCATCAAAGGTGCTGCAATTTTTCTAGGAACTATTACATCTAATTTAAGAGTTAGTTTTTTTGCTAAGACATCTGCAATAACAACGCCACCTCTTGGCAACGCTACAATGAGAGCTTCTTTAGAGTTTTTATACTCTTTAAGTAAAAAAAAAAGCTTTTTAGCGGCATCCTCTGTTTTTAAATAGCATTGGCAATAATTGTATATTTTATCAGTTATTTTTAGTTTTTGTGAAAAAAATTAAAATATCAACAATAAATAGGTGGATTTTATAAGAATCTTATTTTTTTTCTTGCTATTAGTTTGATTTTTTAACATTTTAATGGATAACAGGAAAAATAAAGAATGCTAATAAAATTTATAGATTTTCTACTACATAAGCTTTGGACAAAACCTATAAAGAAGTTATCTAAGCTTAAACGCTTTTATTACAAAAGTTTAAAAGTGTTTTGGATCTCTATTCATCATTTTTTTAAGCATCAAATAACACTCAGAGCTTCTTCTTTAACTTATTTCTCTTTGATGGCTATAGTTCCTTTTTTTGCTTTGATTTTTGCAATCGCTAAAAAAATAGGGGATCCGAAAGTAATCGAAGCTGAGCTTTTAGATAGATTCAAAGAACAAAAAGAGATTGTTACTAAAATAATTGAGTTTGCTCAAAATTTGATAGTTGAGGCCAAAGGTGGGATTATCGCACTTGTTGGTATAATATTTCTTTTTTGGAGTTTGATAAAACTATTTTCTAATTTAGAGAGCTCGCTTAACGAAATCTGGCAAGTGAAAAAACCTCGAAAGATAAAAAGAAGGCTATCGAACTATCTAGCTTTAATGTTCGTTATTCCTGTTTTTTTAGTAGTCTTTATAAGCCTTCGAATGTATATCACAAGGCTTATTGCAAAAGATATTTTAATTGAATTTATCTTTAGATTTCCACTTAGTTTAGTGCCATATGTTTTAATCTTATCTCTTTTTACATTCATATATGTTTTTATGCCAAAAGTGAAAGTGAAGATAAAATATGCTTTTTTTTCCGCTATTCTCTCTTCTGCTATATATCAAATAGTTCAAATCATCTACGTGAATTTTCAAACAGGAATTACAAAGTTCAATGCAATATATGGTAGCTTTGCAGCTCTTCCTCTGTTTTTGATTTGGCTACAAATTAGCTGGCTTATTTTTCTCTACGGTGCAGAGATGTGTTTTGCTATTCAAAATGTAGATAAAATTAAAATAAAAGATTTAGAGTCTCAAAGCAAAGCTTAAGATCTGCCATAGATATCATCGAATCTAATAATATCATCTTCTCCTAGATATGAGCCTATTTGAACCTCTACAACTACTACCATCTCATCTGTTTCATTTTCAATCCTATGAATCCCTTCTTTAGGAATAAAAACGTGATCATTTACATTGCATTTTTTTTTAAGTTTATTAACCGTAACAGTGGGGTTGCCTTTTACTACTACCCAATGCTCAGATCTTTTTTTGTGCTTTTGAAGTGATAGCGTGGCTTTGGGATTTACTTCTATCCATTTTACTTGGCAGTTTTGTTTTATCTTTAATGTTTGGTATGTGCCCCAAGGTCTTTTGTAGATTTTGTTTTCAATATTTTTGTCCATATTATCCTTTTGCCTTTTGTGCTAAAGCTATAGCTCCTAAGATTCCAGATTTTCCCATTTGTTTTGGAAGCACTATATATTCATCAATGTTATCGATAATTAATTTATGTTTAATGTAGCCATTTAACCTGGATTTGCACTCAGCTCTTATTTTATCTATCAAACATTTTTTGTTTAATATTCCTCCTCCAATAATCACTTTTTTCGGAGATAGAGTAAGTGTCCAATTAGCAATTGCAGTTCCTAAATAAAATGCTTCTAAATCCCAAGCTTCATGTGAATCTTTTAAATCTGTAGCAACTTTTATATTCCATCTTTTCGCTATTGCAGGACCAGATGCTAAACCCTCTAAACAATCATCATGATATGGACAGACACTTTTGAAATCATCTCCAATTTTTCTTGGAACAAAAGTGTGGCCCATCTCTGGATGAATAAGTCCATGCAAAAGATGATTTTCTACCATAGCGCCAACCCCAATGCCTGTTCCAACTGTTATATAGATAAAACTATCTATCGCTTGAGCTGCTCCCCATCTCTGCTCTCCGAGAGCTGCTGCATTCACATCAGTATCAAAACCTATCGGCACAGAAATAGCTGTTTTCATAGCTTGAACTATATTAAAATTAGACCAGTGGGGTTTTGGAGTTGTTGTAATAGAGCCATATGTCGGTGATTCAATATGTAGATCTAAAGGTCCAAAACATCCAATTCCCATCGCTTGTATTGGGGTTTTAGAATGTTCATGTATAAAAAATTTAAAGATTTGAGGCATTGTTTTTTCTGGAGTGATAGTCGGAAAAGTCTCTTCTTTTATAATATTTCCTAAATGATCACCAATAGCGCATGTGCATTTAGTGCCTCCTGTTTCTATTGCTCCAAAATATGTCATAAATTACCTCTTTTCTAAAATTCAAAATAATTAAATCAAACATCTTAGTCAAATAGATTTAAGACTTATATGCAAAATATTGAAATATTTGAATTGAAAATAATTACTGCAAATCATTGCATAAATTTACAGTAGTTCTAAAAAAATACTTAGCTAGAAATACAGATATTATTAAAAGAGCTAGTATTTTAATTTTAGGTATATATGGCTTGTAAAAATTTTCACGAATAACTCTTTTTTCAAGGATTTCTAATGCTTGTATTTTCTCGTCTAATTCGATAATTTCTTTTGATAAAGCTTCTAAGGCTGCAGCAAAAATAACCGAACTATTAGATGAAGCTGATGTCTCAGCAAGCTCTTTTAGTCTTTGTTCATGTCTGAGAGGCTTTTTTGACAAAGAAATAGGAGTTTCTGTGTCTTCTGTTTTATTTAATCTTACGAGTGATTTTTTAAATTTTTCTTCTTCTTTTCTTTTAGATAAGAGATTGCCTTTTAAGGTTTCAATAAGCCTATTTATTTTTTCTGATAGCATGACCAAATCACTTTCATTTATGGTTCTATTGCAAGTGGGACAAACTTTCCTGCTATCGAAAGATTTTCGAAAAGCTTCCAATGAAAATAAAGTGTTACACGGTATGTGTAAAACAACCATCTGGTCATTTCGAAATACATTAAATGTAATTGTACAAGCAGGATCGCCATCTGTAAATCGACTATTAGGCGATTTCGTTAAATAATCATTTCTATCAACCCAAGGAAAAATTGTTAATTGTGACTCAGCTAGTGTGATAGGCATATTTTTATATTTCCTTTTATCGATCCGAAATTATGTTCAAGAAAATATTAATAATCATAATATTTTTAAGATACCTTTTTTATAGATGTGTTGATTTTTTTTCTAGTTTTTTAAAAGATAATGAATGAGGAAAAAAAATATGAAAAAAAGTTTTTTGTGGGCAAAAGCTCTATCTATCGAGAGTTTTGTGGTTTTTGGCTCGTTATTTTTTCTTTTTTTGAAAAAGAAAAATTTAACATGGAGTTTGTCATCTTATAAAAAAAATAGACCCATTTTATTAATTCATGGCTATTTACATAAATCAAATGTCTGGGTATATCATGGAAATGAGCTGAGTAAAAAAGGTTTTGGCCCAATTTTCACAATAGATTTAAAAGAGCCTTTTGACTCCATTGAAGAGCATGCTTTAATAGTTCAAAAAAAAGTTCAAAGTATTAAAGATGAAACAAATCAAGAGAATATTATTTTAATAGGGCACTCTATGGGAGGTTTAGTAGCTTCTTATTTTGCTTTGCATTTAGCTGAGAAAAATTTTGTTACAGACATCATTACTATTGCTTCTCCTTTAATGGGGACTAAACTTGCTAAGATTGGGTTTGGAAAAGGTGCAAATCAAATGAAAAAAGACTCTATTTTTGTTAAAGATCTACAAAAAAAGATATTAGATGAACAAGATATTAATTTTTATCATATCGCAACAAAAACAGATCAGCTCATTAGACCTTATTCATCAGCTCTTATAGGTAACAATTTAGATAGACAATGTGTCTGATGGGATCGCTCATGCATCGCTGTTATATTCAAAAAAAGTAAATGATAAAATCTCTTCTTGGCTATCTTAAGATGTGCTAACAGTTGCTTTTTCACCTTGTATCAATATATGAGCAAATTTATCAGGATCTGTTAAATTTATCTCTTTTTTATATTCAGTGGATCTTGGCCATTTGAATTTATGTTTAGATACTGTCCAGTTAACATCATATTTTCCAGGTTTTACTTGAAAATATACTCTAGCACGTAAACCACTAGCATTTGCTTTTTGAAGTGGGATATTTTTATCATTGAAAGTAACTTCTTCAACATCATAAAAATCTTTGTCTAAATCATCATAGATCTCGATTTCTACTCTCACAATTTTAGATTTTGGTGCAATATATGCTGTTTGAAAAATTCTTCTATTATCCCGAGTAGGGATTTTTTTTGGATATTTATCTGCTGCTAGAAAGCTTCCATATACAATTGTAAAACTTATAAAAAAAATAAATATTGTTTTTAGATAGTTTTTCATATCTTGCCTTTTAAGTTTTTGAATAAAAGCTCGCGCATTCCCTTTCCTTTAGGGGAGGGCTAAGCGAGCCATTTTTTTTCTGTATCTCTTTTTCTTCCTATAAAACATTTTGTCGATATTTAGCAATAAAGACAACATGAACAAAATTTTTAAAGATACAACTTCTACCAGTTTTCCAAACAAAATCAGTAGACATAATGTTGACTATTTTTTAAAAAAAATAATATAATATTTTTTTTTAAAAAGAGCAAACTTTTATGATTAATGGCATTAGTCTAGCAGCTAGTCCGACAAATAAACAAAAAATAACAATTAATCAATGGTTTGGATGCTCTAGATTTATCAGGAATGCAAAATGTGAAGAAAATAATTATTTATCGAAATATGCAAAAAAGTATTTGCCAATAGGTACTTATCCTAAACCTGATCAAACTTTTTCACAGTATAAAGATAAAACTCTGACTCCTTGGTTATTTGATTGTCCTTCTCAAATACTTAGAAATTCTGTATCTAATTGGTATCATACATACAGTCAGTTTTTAAAAGGACATTGTAATAAACCAAAAAAGAAAAGAAAAACAAATGAAGATGGTATTCATTTAACTAAAGAGTTATTTAAATTCAAAAAATGCCCATATGGAGTGGTGCGTTTATTTATAGGAACAAAAACAAATAACATCGGTTATCTAAATATAAAAATACACAAAAATTTTAAAGAACCAAACTCGATATATTTAAAGAGAAAAAATAATAGATATTTTGTCTCTTTTTGTTATGAAGACAATAAAGAAGATTCTATTTCACAAATAGAACATTTTAAATACCTTCAAACCCTTCCTGAAAAACAATTAGAAAAAAATACTGTTGGTATAGATCGAGGAATTACAAGACCTGTTCAAGCAGGAGACAATGTTTATGATTTTACATTTGAACAAAAGAAAAAAAAGAGAGAAAAAGAAAAGTATATTAAACGTTATCAAAAAAAAATAGCTAAACAGAAAAAGGGATCAAAAAGAAGAAAAAAAACAAAACATAGCATCTCTAAAGCTCACGAAAAAATCAAAAATATAAGAAATGATTTTTGTCATAAAACCAGTAGAGCTATTGTTAATAATAAAAGCAACAATATCATTATTTTTGAGGCTTTAGCCACAAAAAATATGACTAAAAAACCTCAGCCAAAAAAAGATGAAAAAACAAACAGGTATGTTAAGAATAATAGAAAGCAAAAAGCTTCTCTTAATAAATCTGTTTTAGATAAAAGCTGGCATAGACTAGAGACTTATACTAAATACAAAGCTATTAGAGCAGATAAGGTTTGGTTTAAAATATCAGCCAACTACACCTCTCAGGAATGCGCTGATTGCGGCCGCATTCAC
>SDBU01004117.1_pt1 | contig 18078 bp, 19 predicted proteins | sample 2277071 | NCBI WGS metagenome assembly SDBU01 (sample SAMN10397929, study PRJNA504765) | marine sediment metagenome | isolation source: marine sediment core GS08_GC12, 126 cmbsf | place: Arctic Ocean: Gakkel Ridge, Loki's castle | collected 2008 | reverse complement strand
AGCACGCCCACAGAAGAATCTGGTTCAGGCGGTGGAGCTTCACCTACAGCCACCCTCGAGGACCCTCCAGAACCGACTTCTCCGCCCGATGGATCTCCTACCCCTGCACCGAAACCGGTGAATCCGATCGCCTGTAAATCCGACCCAGGCCATCAAAATTACTGTACGCCTACACCCACACCCGGTGACTGAAACTGAAATCCTAACCCCCGCTCTAAGCTGCAATTGTTGAAACTAGACGAATCGACATTCCATTTCCCATCCGTTGAGCAGGCGCATGCTCGAGGCTGTTGTCTCCATGTGGTTTTATAAGAAGGCTGTCCCTTGAGGAGACGAATTAAATTATTTTAAGATGATTCGGGAAGATCAGTCTCTGGGTTGCGATCCAGGTCTTGGTCAATCCAGGAGCGGGGGTCTTCGAGCGGCTCGATGTGGGTGAAGATGGTCGCCGAGGGGATTACCTCGTGGATTTCACGCTCAATCTTTTCCAGGAGATCATGCCCTTCCTGAATGCTCCAATCGCCGGGAGCTTGAATGTGCATGGAGACGAAGCTGCGTGATCCCGCCTGGCGTGTGCGCAGTGCGTGATACTCGGTTTCGGAGCCGCAGTTGCGTTCCAAAACAGCTCGGATCGCGGCGACCTCCTGCTCTGGAAGTGCGGTGTCAATCAAGCCTAAAGCCGAACGTTTCATGATCTTGAACCCGTTGAAACCGATCCAGCCAGCGACGATCAACGCGACCAAGGGGTCAAAGATTTGCCACCCCGTGATGCCAACGGCTCCTACCCCGACTATGACCCCCAGTGAAGTCCACACATCGCTCATAAGGTGCTGGCCATCCGCTTCGAGGGCGATGGATCGTTCGCGTCGACCGACGCGGATTAAAACCAGAGCTGTGCCTAAGTTAATAGCTGAAGCTGACACGGTGATTAACAGACCCAAGCTCAGGTGGTCAATCGGTTGTGGATTGAGCAGCCTCTGGATGGCCATGACGGCGATCGAAATTGATGCGAGTGAGATCAATCCCCCTTCGGCACCGCTGGAGAGATACTCCACTTTTTGGTGACCGTAAGCATGATCCTCGTCCGGGGGTTGAGCGCTGATGTGCAGTGCGGCGAGAGTTGTGAACGCTGCCGCCAGATTGATGCCGGATTCAAGTGCGTCGGATAATAAGCCCACGGATTGGGTGAGAAGATAGCCGACAGCTTTGAGCCCCATCGTGAGCACTGCTGCGCCAAGCGAAAGCCAGGCGTATTTCATGAGCGAGGATCGATCGTTCATATTTTGAATTGTATCATCGCCATGAATAGGCAGGAGGGTGGGGTCGAATCCGGTCGCTCAGAGAAGTGTGAGCAGCCCAAAAGTCAATAACCCCGAAACGATCGTAAGCCAGGTGTTGCGTGTTCGCCATGCAACCAGCGCTGCGATTGACCCGGCGATGAGGCGGTGATTGGCGAACGATAGATGCAGGCTTCCGTTAAGGAGCAGGAGATCCGGCGCGATCAGTGCAGCCAGGACAGCAGGGGGAATGTATCGCAATCCGCGCCGGAACCATCCAGGCAAGCGGTCCGGTGGGATGAAAAAAAAGAAACTGAGCCTGATCAGATACGTCACAGTCATCCCGCCGAGGATGATAAGCCAGAGCTCTGCCCGGCTCATGCCGTATCTCCGTTCGCGTGTCCTGCTCTTGCTGCGCGTATTTCCACTCCAAGACCAACGCCAATACCGAGAATCGTGGGGATGAGCAAGCCTAGCTTGAATGGCAGATTGGCGAGCAGGATCGAAAAGGTGCCGGCTGCGCAGGCAGCAGCCCATGCGGGTCGATCGGTCAATGTGGGCAGGATCAAAGCCATGAAGGTCAGGGGAAGTGCGAAATCAAGCCCTATTCCTGGAGGGATCAACACACCAAGGGCGATGCCGAGGAATGTGCTCAACTGCCATGCAACCCAGAGCATTAAGCCCGTCCCCAGGAAGTACCAATGTGCGAATTCGGGATTGCCTTTGCGGTAACGGGAGGAGGCGACGATGAAAGCCTCGTCTGTGAGCAGCCAGGAGAGCGGGGCCTTCCAGCGGTTAGAAAGGTGATAAACATGAGGCGCTAGCGATGCGCTGTAAAGTAAGTGGCGCAAATTGACCACGAGGATGGTCAGTATTACGAGGAAGGGGGAGGAAGCTCCGGCGATGAGACTGACGGCGATGAACTGCGCGCTTCCGGCGAAGATGAATAGCGAGAAGCTTTGCGCCTCAAATGCGGGGATGCCGGCTGAAACCGCTAAGGCGCCGAAGATGACTCCGAAGGGAACGACGCCCAGCAAGATAGGGAACTGATCCCGTGCGCCTTTCAGGAATTCAACCCCAGGCTGTGTAATTGAACCTACCCCTGAGTTAGAAGGACTCACGAGGATTGGAGGTAGGCGATGATGAGTTGAGTCGTTGCCCGCAGCGAGTCGAAGTGGGTGCGTTCGTAGTTGTGAGAGGCGTCGATCCCGGGTCCTAGCAATGCTACCCGCACATCTCCGCCGGCCCGCCAATAAGCCTCGCCGTCAGATCCGTAGTAAGGGTATACGTCGATTTTATAGGGGATCTCAGCCGTTTGGGCGAGTTCTTCGAGTCGGCGCGTGAGCTTGTGGTGATAGGGCCCACCTCGATCCTTCGCGCAGATCGTGACATGGAACTCATCCGATGTCTGACCCTCACCAACGGGCGCCATATCGATGGCTACAAGATCGAAAAGATCGTGGGGTAAGCCGGCCGCGGCCCCGTGCCCTACTTCTTCATAGTTGCTGATATGGAGTATTGTGCGCTGGAAGGGTTTTTCATCAGCGCCAATTAATGCGTGCGCGGCGGCGAGCAAACAGGCAACCCCGGCTTTGTCATCCAGGTGGCGAGAACGAATGAACCCGCTGGGTGTGTTCTCAACTCGAGGATCGAAAGCCACAAAATCGCCCACGCTTATCCCCAGATCCTCGGTTTCCCCCATGGTGAGACTGCGTTCGTCGATACGCACTTCCATCGTATCCCCATCACGGGGAGTAGTTCCAACCTCTTTGCCATGGATGTGTCCGGAAGCTTTCGTAAGAAGGATAGAGCCGCGTATGCTCCTTCCGGAGCGGGTGAGGATAAGGCAGCCTTCGCCTTCGATGGAGTTCCAGGCGTAACCTCCGAGTTGTGAGAGTTTTAAACGACCGTTTTGTTTTATCTCGCTTACCATCGCACCGAGGGTGTCAATATGGGCGGTGAGACCGCGAGGCTTGTCGTTGGATTTTCCCGGCCACTCAGCGACCAGATTACCCTTCGGCGTTTGCCGGCTCGTTAATCCGAGTTCTTCTAGTTTTAATTGTGTGAATTGGATCGCCGCTTCGGTGTAACCGGTGGGGCTAGGGATGTTGAGAAGCTGGATCAGGAGGTCTTGAAGGTAGGTCTCGTCGATGGAAACTTTCTTCGCCATTTGCAGCACCTTTCGAAATTAAGTGTGAAGGAATCATACGCAGGGCCAGTCATTTTAGCAATGTGAGCGTGGGTTGGGGGAATGCTGAGTTTGCAGACTCCAGAGTTGGATTCTGATAAATCCTGAAGCGTCGCTTCAATCCGCATGTAGAGCTTGCTGACTCCAGAAGTGAGTCATTTGGAGTGCTGACACTCTACTTTAGTCTTTTTCTCAGGTAGTCAGGATCTGCGAGAGAAAGAGCTTGGTGCGATCTTCTTGGGGGTTCTTAAATATATCGTCTGGAGTTCCCGTTTCGACGACGAGACCCTCGTCGAAGAAGAACATCCGGTCAGCAACCAAACGAGCGAAGCTCATCTCATGGGTGACCACAATCATCGTCATGCCGGACTGTGCGAGTTCGATCATGACGTCTAACACTTCTTTAATCATCTCGGGATCCAGGGCAGAAGTCGGTTCATCGAAGAGCATGATCTTGGGCTGCATGGCGAGTGCCCTCGCAATGGCTACTCTTTGTTGCTGCCCGCCTGATAGTTGTCCAGGAAATTTATACGCTTGTTCGGGAATGCCGACTCGTTCGAGCAGTTGATGGGCAATCTCCTCCGCCTTATCCTTAGACCACTTACGTACCCAGATAGGGGCGAGGGTGATGTTTTGCAGTACGCTGAGGTGAGGGAACAGGTTAAACAGTTGAAAGACCATGCCGATCTCACTGCGGATGGCCGCGATATTGCGGACATCGTGTGTGAGTTCCATCCCATCGACGATAATTTGACCGCGTTGATGCACTTCGATGCGGTTGATCGTGCGGATGAATGTTGATTTTCCCGAGCCGGAAGGACCAAAAATCACAATGACTTCGCCCTTGTTTACTTCCATACTAATCCCTTTTAGGGCCTGGAAGTCCCCGAACCATTTTTCGACATCACGGCAGATGATTATTGGATCGCTCATTATTTACTCCGGTTAACGCTCACCGACACCTAGCGCGGTTTCTAACCGCCGGCTTGCGAAGGACATGAGATAGCTTAATACCCAGAAGACCGCGGCAACGAAAATGAAAACCTCGAGTTGCAGTTGAAGAAATTCTACGTTGGACTGCAGGATGGATTTGCCGATGTTCAGCAGTTCGTTGATAGCAACGATGATGACCAACGTTGTATCCTTGAAAAGGCTGATGAACTGCCCTACGATGGCAGGAATTACAGCCCGCAGGGCTTGGGGTAAGACGATGAAGAAAGTGGTTTGAAAATTATTCAAACCGACGGCTTTTGCAGCTTCAATTTGCCCGGCAGGAACGGCTTGAAGTCCCCCACGAACGTTTTCGGCTGTATATGCTGCGCTGAAGATGGTCATGCCGATGAGGGCGCGCACAAGTCGGTCAATTCTGAGTTCAGGGGGGAGGAAGAGAGCCAGGATAATCGATGACATGAAGAGGATGGTGACGAGTGGGACGCCGCGAATGCCCTCGATAAAGCCGATGCTGAAGATCTTAATAACGGGGAGCGAGGATCGGCGTCCAAGGGCCAGGAGAACGCCGAGGGGGAACGAGAGCAAAATCCCGCCAACGGCGAGAATGAGCGTCACCATGAGACCTCCCCACATCGACGTCTCAACGGTGGGGAACATGGTCCCTTCCCCTGTTCCTCTAAGGAGGAAGGGAATAAGTAAGAATGAGAGTAGCCAGCCGCCAAGGACCCACCCGCTCGTGACAAACTTTCGGGAGCCGAGCAGGTAGCCGAGGGATATTGCCGGCAGGTTGGCCAGGAAAAATACTCGTACAGCCAGGCTGCCCAATTGACCGCCAGCAGGGATGATCCCCAGGATCGCAAGTCCGATCCCGAGTAGCAGGGCAAAGGAGCGCATGATGCCCTTCCATTTACCCCAGCTCATGCCGGTCAGGAACGATACAAGCAGCAGGCTCGCGCCAACTCGCCAGAGCTGATCCCGCGGATATTGACCAACGAGGTAGAGAATTGGATTGTGCGTGACCGGTCTCCAGTCGGCAGTGAAGAAGGTCCACTCGAGGACAGCGCGCCCGATAAAGTAAATCGATCCCAAAGACAACAGAGTGAGAACAGAATTAAACCAGTTGTTGAAGAGATTGCGCTGTACCCACACGATAGGCTTAAGCTGCGATGGGGGGCGAATATCGGCGGAAGCCGGATTGGTGTTCCCTGCGTCGGTCACGTGGAGCTCTCGCTTATCTGAATTTTACGGTTGTAGATGTTCAGGATTAATGACGTAATCAAGCTCAAAACAAGGTATGTCACCATGACCATGCTGAAGACCGGCACTGCTCTGCCGGCTTGATTAATCATGATGCGCCCAACGTTAAAGAGGTCTGCGTAGCCGATGGCTAAGGCAAGACTTGAGTTCTTCGTCAGATTCAGGGTTTGGCTTATAAGTGGTGGAATAATGACACGCATGGCTTGGGGGATTATAACGAGCCCGAGAGTTTGCATTGGTTTAAGCCCAACAGCTTTCGCGGCCTCCATTTGTCCAAGGCTAACAGCCTGGATCCCTGCCCGGACGACTTCAGCGATAAAGGCCGCAGTGTACATGACCAGACCGACAAGCAGCGCGCCGAATTCGGGGGTGAGCCTGAGCCCACCCGTAAAGTTAAACCCTTCAAAAACTGGGATATCAATCCAGAACGGTTGCCATTTTGAGAGCGCCAACCCCAGAGCGGTGGATACGAGGATGATGGCGAAGCTCACCCCGGCGAAGTATGTTGAACGACCACTGCGTTCTCGCAGGCGCCGTAAGGTTATCCAGGCGATGATTGCCAGGATCAAACCAACCAGGAGGGAAATTGCAAACACGCCTCCGGTTTCTGTAAGCCGTGGCCATGATAAGTACAAGCCGCGCTGGTTTAAGTAGATAGGACCCGGGAGCTCGAGACTCGCCTTTGCGGGAGGTAATTTATTGAAGATTGCAAAGTACCAAATGAAAAGGAGAACAAGCAGAGGGATATTTCGGTGAAGCTCGATGTAGGCAAGAGCGATCCTGTTGACCAGCCAATTGGTTGAGAGACGTGCCAACCCTACTATGGTGCCGAGAATTGTCGCCAGCAGAATACCGATGATCGAAACTTTCAGAGTGTTGAGCAGCCCCACCAGGAATGCGGTGCCGAAGGTGTAGGAATCGTCATAGGGGATCACCGACTCGCTAATGGGGAACCCCGCTGGGTCGTTGATGAAGTCAAAACCGAGGCTCAACCCACGCAGTTTCGCAGCTTCCAGCACGTTCAGCGCAATCCATATCAACGCGCCGATGACGATGGTTGCTGAAATCACCTGAGCCGCCGCCATCAACACACGCTCATCACGCCATAGGGGGATGGCGCTTTCACGAGCTTGTGATTTGCTAGGTGAGGTCGAAGATGACATCCGTTTGTAATCGCAATATGAGAGATAACCTGAGCAGCCCGAATATTCTCCGGGCTGCTCATCTGTGCGAGACGTTGCTACTTGATTGGCGGAGCGTAGATCAACCCGCCATTGGTCCAGTGTTCGTTCAAACCGCGAGGTAGGGTAAATGCGATTCCACTTGGTCCCATGTAGCGATTATAGACTTCGCCGTAGTTTCCGACAGCCCTGAGGGCATTTGCCAGTGCATCTGCATCGAGGCCGAGTGATGAATAACCCCAATCGCCTTCGACGCCAAGGACAGTCTTGCCCTTGATGTTATCACTAGCCAAAATATCGTCCACCGTTGCCTGCGTGATGGGGCCATAAGCGGGATTTTCGGCATTGATCAGGGCGTACATCACGAGCTTGACGATGTCAAACCACTGATCGTCGCCATGGGGTACGACAGGCGTGAGCGGTTCCTTGGAGATGATCATGGGTAGGATCACGTAATCACTTGGATTATCCGCGCCCGCTTGGATAGCTGCTAGCTGCGAGCGGTCACTTGTGGTGACATCGCAACGACCCTCGAAGAATGCGTTGTAGACCGAGGAAGTGTCCTCGAAGATCACAGCCTCAAAGTCCAACCCTCGCTCTCGGAAGTCGGCGGCGAGGTTTTTCTCCGTCGTTGTACCGCTGGTGACGCAAACGCTGGCGCCGTCCATGTCGTCCTGGGATTTGATGCCGCTGTCCGTGCGGACCATGTATCCCTGACCGTCATAGAACATCGTGATGGTGAAGTTGCCCCACTGGGAATCGCGGCTTGAGGTCCAGGTAACATTACGGCTCAGGATATCAACTTCGCCTGTTTGAATCACAGGACCGCGTTCAGCTGCCGTCACAGGGACAATCTCGATGGCTTCGGGATCACCAAGGACTGCTGCGGCGACAGCTCGGCATAAGTCGATGTCGAAGCCGAGGTTACGGCCGTCGTCATCGAGGTATCCGAAGCCGAGCAGGTCTGTTCGACCAGCACATACAACGCGGCCTCTCTCCTGCACGCGGGCCAGAATTTCACCGTACCCCGGTGCATTCACAACCAGAGTTTCTCCTTCTGTGGTGACCTCAACCTCTACGATTCGGGTGACCTCAACCTCTACGATTTCACCCCCGCTTGGCGTGCCGCACGCGGAAAGAAGCATAGCCAGGATTATCAGGCTTGCAAGGGGTATAAATAATTTACGCATTATCCAGTCTCCTCCATTTGTTTTGGACTATTTGGTCTCTTGATCTTGGGATCATTAACTCTAAAATATCCGGGAAACCACCTCCTTCGTGTTGATATGTTACGGGATTGCCTGATTTGATAGAACTCCTCTTGCCCATGTGATCCCTGGGTTGTGAAGAAACAAGGGATGATTGAATCGTGTTAAGCGAGAGGATAAAAATGGACATTTGTTATCCTAGATTATTCAAGGGAGGATGTCAAGTTATCAGCGAAGGCTGTTGGAGACTCTTTTACAAAGCAGGTTTCTCGCTCCCCTTTATTCCGCAGATACGTTCAGCCCGACCTTTGTCCCCTTTGCTTTGTGCACTTTCACATGGTACGCTTTTCGAAATCCACCGGATTCACGGGCATCAAGGTCCGATAAAGGCACAGACCTAACACACAATTGATATGAGCTCACTCATCGGTCAGACATTAGATCATTATCGGGTAGTCGAAAGGATAGGCCAGGGAGGCATGGCGACGGTCTATCTTGCCGTCGACACGCGTTCTCAGGAGGAGGTCGCCCTCAAGATCCTCTCCCCGACGATGAGTTCGGATCGCCGTTTCATTAAGCGCTTCCGGCGTGAGGCGCAGCTGGTTTCCCAACTCAAACACCCGAATATCGTCTCCGTCCTCGCATACGGGCAGGTTAAGGGCGTCATTTATATCGTGATGCCTTTGATTCGTGGTGAGACAATGCACCAGCGCATTGCCCGAGGGGCGATTTCGGGCGAGGAGAGCACAAAGTGGATCGGCCAATTGGCGGATGCACTGGCCTTCGCTCATGAAAATGGTGTTATCCACAGAGATATCAAACCGCCGAATGTGATTTTGAACGACTCGGGGGACGCATGCCTGACGGATTTCGGGTTAGCGCGGGTCATCGAAGGCCACAGCAGCCTCACCGGCTCGATGCTGATGGGGACGCCGGCATATGTCTCGCCCGAACAGGGTCGAGGGGAACAAGTGGATGCCCGTTCCGACCAGTATTCTTTGGGTGTAATTCTCTATGAGATGGCGACCGGGCGGCTGCCTTTCGACGCGGGTTCTCCTATGGCAACTGTCCTGGCACATATCCAGGAACCCGTGCCGCGCCCGCGCCGTTTCAGCCCCGATCTCCCACCGGACCTTGAAGTCGTGATTCTCAAAGCCCTGGCCAAAAAGCCAGAGAAGCGATTCCCGAGCGTCCGGGCTTTGAAAGAGGCTTATCAAGCCGCACTGGCCGGGAGACCTCTTCCGGAGTTTGAGCGCATCGCCGCAGCGCCTACTACTTTCATGGACCGTGGTGAAGCTGTTCCCGTCCCTGTGTCAGTTCCCGAGACTGCTTCTCGGCGCCGAGGCGTTGGCTGGGTCGCCGCCGTATTAATACCCATCCTGGCGATCGCCGCTTTCGTGGCGGTCCGCGCCCTGGGCGGTGACGCGCCGACGGTGCTTACACACACTGCGAACGATGGGGCAGCTACAGCGGGTGTCGAGACTGCCGCGGCGGCGGTTTCTTCCACTGCCACGAGTAAACCTGAGCCGAGTCCGACCTCGCCGCCGCTGCCGATCACATCCAGCGCATGCCCGGGGTTGGCGCTTTTCAAACCGAGTGTGGTCGGGGATGAAGTGACCTGGTTGATCGACAATGCCGGTGCGGAGGATTTTCACCTGGAAGATATAAGCCCGGGTTGGCCGCTGCTGACGAACGGTCTGCCCGAACAAATCCAACTGGGTGAACTCGTACTCTGGAAAGGCGACGCCGAGGGCGATGGCGAGCTGCATCGGGTCGAGGGCGTCGATAACACGATTCGAGCAGGAAAATCGACCTTCATAACGATAACTTTCGAATATGTGGCGGCTCTCACTGGTTATTCATTGCTGCTTATTCTGAATGATGGTTGTGTGCTTGAAGGTGAGTGGTAGGGTCTAATCCACCGCGGGGACATCATCCACCCCAGTCTGTTGCCTGCAGAAGATCCATGAGTTATTTTCCATATTCTATCCACAACCAAAGCGGAAAACCCAACTCGATATTTTCGTTAACACACATGTATGAACCCTATGTAGGATGGCAGTTGTAGAGTGGGTGGGGCTATAATCGAGTTTCCTGTACTACGGTCATATATTTATAAGGAGAAACACTTCATGGCTGATTTACGTTTGATAAACCTCGCCAAGACTCTTGTCCATTACTCCACAGAGGTTAAGCCCGGGGATCATGTCGGCATCCTCACCCAACCGGTGGCGCTGCCGCTGGCGGAGGAGGTTTATCGCCAGGCGTTAGCGGCTGGAGGGTATCCCTATGTTCTGCTTGGAGGGCTGCGATCACGCGCCGAGACGGAAGCGCTGGAATATATTCTCTTCAAGGAAGGGAATGATGATCAGATCCAGAACGTCAATCGTTTTGACAAAATGGTGCGTGAAGAATTCGATGTGATGGTTGTTCTCCAAAGCCAATCGAACACCCGCCGCTTGAGCAATATCGATCCGGCGAAGCAGCAACTGCGGGATCGCGCAAATACAGAGGTGACAAAGATCTATAGGCAGCGCGCTGCCGCTGGCGATCTGCGCTGGGTGATCACGCTGTACCCAACCCGGGCCGTGGCACAGGACGCGGAGATGAGCCTCGAAGAGTTCTCAGACTATGTCTATGGCACGACATTCTCGGATACGGATGATCCCGTCGCCGAATGGAACCGAATTCACGATGAGCAGCAACGCTTGGTGGACTGGTTGAAGGGCAAGAAACTGCTTACGGTGAAAGGTCCGAATGTGGATCTAGAAGTATCGATTGAAGGCCGGGATTTCATCAACTCGGACGGGAAAAAGAACATGCCCAGCGGCGAGATTTTCACCAGCCCGGTGGAAGACGCGGTCAATGGCTGGGTGCGCTTCACCTACCCTGCGATCCGCCAGGGTAGAGAGGTGGAGGGTGTAGAGTTAAAATTTGAAAAGGGCAAGGTTGTGGAAGCGAGCGCTGAGAAGAATCAGGATTTTCTAATCAGCATGCTCGACACAGACGAGGGGGCACGTTACCTGGGTGAATTTGCCATCGGGACCAACAAACGCCTCAACCGCTTCATTAAAAATATTCTCTTCGATGAGAAGATCGGTGGGACGATCCACATGGCGCTCGGATTCGGCTTCGCCGAGATCGGCGGGAAGAATGAAAGCGCGATCCACTGGGATTTAATTTGCGATATGCGCGACGGCGGTCAGATTTTCGCTGATGGGGAGCTATTCTACGAATCAGGTGAGTTTAAAGTGTAGCCTGCTGGTGTGACAGAAATTATTCTGGAGGAGAAACTGAATGGCCGACTATCGTGTTGAAAATCTGGCGAAAGTAATCGTCGACTACTGCCTGAGCGTGAAACCTAAAGATCGTGTGGCTGTAATTGGCAGTACATTAGCCGAACCGTTAATGCTGGCGATGCAACGCGAGGTATACCGAGCGGGTGGGTATCCGCATCTTATTGCAACATTCCCCGGAGCGGACTACATCCGCTATTCAGAGGCCAGTGATAATCAGCTCGAGTACGTCTCGCCGATTATGAAAATGGCTTTTGAAGAGTTCGAATGTCTGGCTTCGCTATACAGCATGGCCAACACACGCGCACTGACCAACATCGATCCAGCGAAGCAAGGCCGCGTGGTGAAGGCTCAAGCTGAAATTATGAAGCGCTATATGGAGCGGGCTGCTGCTGGCGAATTAAAATGGGTGGTCACGATGTTCCCCACGAACGCCCACGCACAGGATGCGGAGATGAGTCTGGCGGAATTCGAGGATTATGTCTACTCCACCATGTACGCCGACACCGATGACCCGGTAAAAGAGTGGCGCAAAATCCATGACGAGCAGCAGCGATACGTGGACTGGCTTTCAGGGAAAGAGGAACTTGTCGTGAAAGGTCCGAATGTTGATCTGACTATGTCGATCAAGGATCGGGATTTCATCAACGCCGATGGGGTCGACAATATGCCCTGCGGCGAGATTTTCACCAGCCCGATCGAGGATTCGACCGAGGGTTGGATTCGCTTCACCTATCCTGCGATCCACTTGGGACGCGAGGTAGAAGGCATCGAACTTAAGATCGAGAGAGGGAAGGTTGTCAAGGCGACGGCGGAGAAGAACGAGGCGTTCCTATTGGAGATGCTCGAAGTCGACGATGGCGCCCGCTATGTGGGCGAGTTTGCGATCGGGACGAATAAACGCATCAATCGCTTCATCAAGAACATCCTCTACGATGAAAAGATCGGTGGGACAATCCATATGGCACTCGGCGCCGGCTTTGAGGAGATTGGGGGCAAGAATAAGAGCGGGATTCACTGGGATATGATCTGCGATATGCGTGATGGCGGTCAGATTTTCGTCGACGGCGATCTGTTCTACGAGTCGGGGGAGTTTAAAATCTGAACAGGGGAAAAAACAAACGAAAAGGGACGCCGGTGCGTACGTTTGGACGCGCCGGCGTTTTATGTCTTTATCCCTTCCAGATTATGTCATTGCCAGGGGCACGGTTGGGCGACGTGGTAACCTGACTGCCAGATAAAGGGGAGATGACTTCACTTCGCTCGCAATGGTAGGTCCCTGGCTAATGTCATTCTTTCGTCACTGCGCGGCTCACATAGCTCGATCGAGGATCTCTGTCATCTCCACTTCAGTGAGTAGGACTGGATTTCCCTTCATGCTGCTGGATACGATGGCTTTCTCAATCAACGCCGGGAAATCCGCATGCGTCAGTCCGTAACTCCCCAATGAAGGAACTTCCATTGCCTGACAAAGATTCATGAGCCATGTGACACCATCTTCCCCGACCGCGGTTGGGTTCCCGGTCAGAAGATGTCCAATTTCGTCGAAGCGCGCGGGCAGGTCTACGCTTAAATTCTGCGTTCGAATGGCCTGAAGGTTGATAGCCATGACGTGGGGCAGGAGCGCGGCGCAGATCGCGCCATGTGCTGCGGCGAACATCCCGCCGAAGGGACCGGCGAAACCGTGCACTGCGCCGAGCCCTGCATTCGCCAATGACAGCCCACCCATCAAGCTGACAAGTGACATATCCATTCGCGCCTCGGTGTCTTCAGGATCCTTATACACAAGCCGGAGTGACCGAGCAGCACGTCTCATCCCCTCCCGGCAAAGTCCATCCGTGAGCGGGTTGCGCTTCGCTGAGAGAAAAGGTTCGATGACCTGCGTGAGTGCGTCCAGCCCTGTGCTGGCAGTGATGGACGGCGGCATCGAGAATGTCAATTCCGGATCCACCAGGGCTATGCGTGGAAGCATTTCCCGGCTGCGCAGGCTGACTTTGACGTGGTGTTCTTTGGATGCCAATACGGCGTTGCGGGTGACTTCAGCGCCGGTGCCGGCGGTGGTTGGAATGGCGATGTAGGGCAGCGGGGGTTTTGTGAGTGGCTTCCCGCGCCCGATCACCTCCAGAAAGTCGAGTGGGTCGGCCCCATTTTTCACCAGTGCGGCGATGGCCTTGCCGGCATCGAGCGCGCTGCCGCCGCCGAAGCCAATGACCAGATCGCAAGCAGCCTCATGGGCGATCCTTGTGCCCTCTTTGGCAAGGGCGACGGTCGGTTCGCACGCAACGGAAAATACCGTAGATATGAGCCCCGCATTTTTTAGCATTGAGAGGAGAGGGGCAGCACGATCGGGATCCGACCCGGTTACGACTAAAGCCCGCCTTCCGAACTCCTTCGCAAGTTCGCCAACCTCAGCCAGTACGCCAGCACCGAATATGACGCGATTTGCCGTGGCGAATTCGAAACGCATGCTCAATCCCAACCTTCGTAAGTGGGGTAGACATTGGTGAACTTCACACCCCGGCGTGGTTCTACCATCATCTCTGCTACGGTTTCTCGCCAGACGTTGTAGTGTTGTGTTTCTTTGTGCTTGGCGATATCCGCTTCGGAGCGGTAGACCTCGATCAGGATGAATCTCTCGGGATCGTCTTGTCGTTGGATGACATCAAAGCGAGTGATTCCCGGCTCCTGGACGCTTTTCTTGGCATTCTCTACTGTAGCATCACGGAAGGCTTGGACTTCCTCCGCCTTCACATGAACGTAAACATGGACGATGACCATGAGTAGCCTCCCTCTGGCTCTTTCCTTTTCGGTTTGTATTCTATCTCGCCATTCGAGTGCGGTCGAATCGATCTGGGGAACCATCAAGTGATGCATTAGTGAAGCAATCTGTCCACTCGCGAGGAGTGCTTTCCAGCTTCGAAAACTTGCTCTCCACGATAAATAAAATCAAGTGTCATCTCGTGTATATAAAGCAACCACCCGTGAGGGATGTTTCACAATCAGCCAGGGATTACACAGTACAATAGGCGCATGATTCGGAAACAAGCGATCCTCTTAATCGTCTTCGCTGCAGCTGCGTGCTCCACTGGAATTGGCGAGCCGACGTCTTCTGCGGCCGATGGTAATCCGTCTGCCACGGAGGCTGGGGCCACTATTGTGACGTTCACTCCCGATGTGGAACTCGATGGAGAGATACAAATCAACAAACGCATTGACGACCCGAATACCTACTCCTTCGCTCAATTACTCCCTTTCGATGCCATCCGCCCGGTCTATGATCCCGAGTTTGTCACCGCAGGTGAATCACCCCTGCACGAGGATGAGTTGATCCTGGGCATCGCTCTAGAGGGCGAATCCAAAGCTTATCCCATCACGGTGTTGCGTCATCGCGAGATGGTGAACGATGAATTAGCGGGCATCCCTATTCTGGTAACTTGGTGACCGATTTGTTACACCGGTCTCGTGCACGACCGGCGCATCGACGGCGAAACCGAAATCTTCGGGAATGCCGGCGCGCTCTTTATGAGCGCGATGACCTGGTATGACCACTCGACGGTTTCGACCTGGTCGCAGCCATGGGGGCGAGCGATTCAAGGCGAGCGCAAAGGGGTTGAACTCTTCCTGCTTCCATCACAGATTGCCACATGGAGTAGTTGGCTTGAAGCGCATCCCGAGACGCTCGTGATGGTCAACGATACGAAATTCCTGGGGGAATTTCGCCAGAAGTTCAATCCGGATTTCGTGATAGGGCTTCTTCTTGACGGACACGCAAAGGCTTTTCCCTTTAAAGATGTGGAAGCCGCGGGTGTTGTTAATGATGATCTGGGTCCATTTCCCGTACTCCTGTGGGCGCAGGATGAGCGCTTCCATGCCTATCTACGTATTGTGGACGGTCGGGTATTAACTTTTCGGATGGAGGGGGACGGGCTTTTAGATGAGGAGACGGGATCGACCTGGGACATTGCTCGTGGCAGGGCAGTGGAAGGACCTCTGAAAGGTTCCGTCCTGCAGGGGGTACCCAGTTCGTCTGCTTTCGATTGGGCTTGGCTCGATTTTTACCCCGCCTCGGATTTCTACACTCCATGAGCTTTTGATTAACACATCCAAGATCGTGAGACCTTCGCGATACGGATTGCGTGTAAAGGAACGGAGGCGGTTTAGGAATTCAACAAAGCTTTGGGCCGAACTTGGAGTAAGCGTCACCGGCGTCTCTATCAAGAGACGCCGGTTGGTCATTTATCGTATCGGGAATAGTTTTCCTACAACCGCGGCAGCATGATCCGGTCCTGCTTCTGGTATTTGCCTTTCTTATCCGCGTAGGAAATATTGCACATCTCATCACCTTCAAAGAAAAGTACCTGGGCGATGCCTTCGTTGGCGTAGATTTTCGCTGGCAGCGGAGTGGTGTTGGAGATCTCCAGTGTTACAAAACCTTCCCATTCCGGCTCAAAGGGTGTGACGTTCACGATGATCCCGCAGCGTGCATAGGTCGATTTGCCGACACAAATGGTGAGCACCCCGCGGGGGATGCGGAAGTACTCAACGGTGCGCGCCAGCACAAAGGAGTTCGGCGGGATGATGCAGATATCTCCCTGGAAATCCACCATTGAAGCGGTATCGAAGTTCTTCGGGTCCACGACCGCAGAATAAATGTTCGTGAAGATCTTAAACTCATCGGTGACGCGGACATCGTATCCATAGGAGGAGACTCCATAGGAGATCACACCCTCGCGAGCTTTCCCTTCCGCAAACGGTTCAATCATGCGTTCTTCTCGCGCCATGCGCGTGATCCAATGATCGGGCTTTAATCCCATAACAAACCTCCAGAAGTGATTTTCATTCGACCTATCTTTTCTCTGACCGCACAGGGTTCGTCAATTCTCCGATTCCTTCGATTTCAACGGTAACTTCGTCTCCATCATGGAGCGGTCCTACGCCTGCAGGCGTTCCGGTCAGGATCACGTCGCCGGCGTTCAATGTCATGACGGAGGAGATGAATGCAACGAGCGTGAGAACGGGGAAGAGCATGTCCCGTGTAGATCCCATTTGACGCATCTGCCCGGATACATAGCAGGTGATGAGTGTGTCTGCTGGATCGAGGTCGGTCTCAATCCACGGACCGATCGGGCAGAAAGTATCGAAGCCCTTGCCGCGAGTCCATTGTCCGTCGCGGCGTTGTAGATCGCGCGCGGTGACGTCGTTGGCGGCGGTGTAGCCGAGAATATGATCGGCAGCTTTTTCGGGGCGGATCCAACGCCCGCTACGCCCGATGACCAGAGCAAGCTCGGCCTCGTGTTCAACGTTTTCGGATTGGGGAGGGAGCAGGATCGGCTCGCCTGGGCCGATCACGCTGGAAGGAGGTTTTAGAAATAACAGCGGGAGTTCAGGCACCTGTGCATCGTGTTCGGCGACGTGAGCGGCGTAGTTGCGGCCGACGCATATGATCTTGCCCGGCTCAACCGGCGGGAGCAGGCGGATGCGCTCCAGGTGGTCCTTTGCTTCTTTGCGTCCAAAAGGGCCAAACGGTGTGCCGTCCAACCGGCCGACACGATCCTCGGAAACCCAGCCCCAGGCTGGTTTTGCTCCGCGTCTCTTCAAATATCGGACGATGCGCATGCGAAATTCCTAATAAAGAAAATTATGGTCCAGATTCGTCGTACCTGCCGGGAGTCATGAATAACGGGACCCATTATATCCATGTCTGACAACGGCGCAGGTTTTAAATTTTTCTCAATTCGTAGTTCCAGGGTGCCGGATTTTCTCGGAATGGGAGATGGCCACGCACCACCTTAGCAGAAAGATTTAGCCCTTCTTCTGCGCCCATGCTAGATCGTATGTAACCTGCCAGCGAAAAACCTCAACATTCTCAAAACCCATATCCTCGAGAATTCCAGGGAAGCGTTCACGGCTGAAGGTCTTCCCGAAGATCCAGCGCGCCTCCTTGCCAACACGGTTCGTGACCAGCAACCAGCCACCCGGTCGTAAAACTCGAGCCAGTTCCTCGATCGTTTGCTTGGGCTGCGGTGTGAATTCGAGGATTTCCAAACTGGCTACGATGTCAAAACGTTCGTCAGGGAAGGGGAGCGGGACTGCCCAGCCGCGGACCCAACGGGTACTTTCCGAAGGTGTGCGAATTTGACCGCTCTTAAGCATGCTTTTCGATGGCTCAAGGCAGATCACGCTCGCCTGGATGTTTGGCCGCTGAAAGAGGCAGTGTGCCAGCCTTCCGGTCCCCGCGCCAACGTCCAGCACCCATGCATTCGGAAGAGTTCCAAGGACCTCCGCGACCGGCTCGGCTAGAAACTGCTGCTCCCACATCGGGTCGAACTGCTTGATCCGCTCGTATCGAAAAGCGGCGATGTCGTATAGCCAGATGACGAACCGGCGTCCTAAATGAGCGCCCTCGCAGACCCATATCTCCCAATATGCTATTCCCACGACGAAAAGGAGTAGGGGGATGAATACCCACGTTGACAAAACCATAGATCTCCGCTGAAGTTTCGCTACTATAGCATACAGATCGATACGGGCAACAACGGGTCCATATCCCATTGCAGCCAGTCGTATGAGGCTGCGTCAAGGGCTAGCGCAGAAATACGGCGATGTTTATTATGCTGTGAATTCGTCATTGACTTTAATTCCGTTGACCGTGCCTAAAGGGCCAGCTATAATCTATTTCAGGGGCGGATAGCTCAGTTGGTTAGAGCGCTTCTCTTACAC
>SDBU01004116.1_pt1 | contig 18079 bp, 14 predicted proteins | sample 2277071 | NCBI WGS metagenome assembly SDBU01 (sample SAMN10397929, study PRJNA504765) | marine sediment metagenome | isolation source: marine sediment core GS08_GC12, 126 cmbsf | place: Arctic Ocean: Gakkel Ridge, Loki's castle | collected 2008 | reverse complement strand
TGTCTACTGTATCAGCACTAAAACCGGAAGTGTCGAGGAAAGCTAAAAAAACCGACATATCGGAGAAAGACTATTTTGTTGGCGAGGAGTTTGAACTCCTTAGCCGAAATACGATTGACGCACTGAAAGGGAAGGAACTGTCAGATGCGTTTGGTAAGGCTGTATATTGGTTAGCTGGTCAATACCGTAATGTCGAGATGCTACCAGAATTCATGGCTGATCTTGTAGAGGCTGGTGTTGATGAAGCAGAAGTTGAGCAGGCCATAAAAGATGCGCAAGGTGATCCGCTAACCGCTTTGGTAGGGGCTTATAACACGTCGGGTAAGATGAAGACGCTCCTCCGGCGGACGATGGTCCAGTACCGCCGCCGTAGACACGGTGGAAAAGTAAAAGCGTTGCCTCTAACTAAGGCAGCGGCGAAAAGGCGCACCAAAGGAAAGGGCAGTGTATACCGCGCTACCGCTGGTTTTGACACGGGTGTTCTAACACGTGAGACAGGTAAGCGCGACGAATCCAAGTCTGACGCGCTGAAACGTAAAGCGGCTGGCAAAGCCTCTCGTACTAAGTTGGGTACAGCTGTCAGGCAAGCAGATAAGATGCTCTTGCGTTTGGAGAATACCCGCAGTGAGTTTGGTAGGATACTGGCCGAGAAGGACCCCGACACCGGAGAGTCAACGCAGGCTGCTCGCGATGTTCGTAATGGCCGCGCATATTTCCGTGCGGTGGCTGAATTCGCTATATCACTAATCAACTCGAAGCTGGATACGCTTTCCGCCATACAAGAAATGGAGAGCGTGAATACGTTCCTACGTAAAGCGGTGAAGATAAAGGCGGATAAGTTTGGTAAGAAGCTTGCAGCTCTTGCCGCTGCTGATGCGCAAGAGTCTTTCCTCGCTAAGGCTGTTGGTACTGACGCTGCGCTGAAAGCAGTTAAAGCCACTATAACGGACCCGGCCAAACGAGCTGAGGCTACCCTACTGCAGAACCAAAGGGTAGCGCAGCATACCGCCCGTCTGGCGCGCATTGAAAATGTATGGAAGGCTAACGCCTTTTACAAGAACCTCGTTGGGCCGGTCCTACATAAACTTACCGGCTCTATGATTAGCGATGGTTACCCAAGCTACCAGCCTACACAGCACGAGATGGAGTATATCAAACACGCAATGAAGGGCTGGCGCCAGGAGAAAGGCAAAGCGGGTTCTGATTTGTACGAGGAAATGTACAAGCCGCTAAAACGCCTGTTTGGAGACCTGGGGTTTACCTTCGATAAGAAGGGCGATGTCATCATACCGTTAGACGAAAGTGGTAAGTATTCGTATTCACCCAGCGACTCCGCGCTCATGCCGAAATACAGGGAGCAGTTTGGCGGCGAGGCGGAGGAAAGCTATATATCTAGCTTAGGCGGTAGGGCACGTTCGCTATCCGTCGATGAATTTAATAAACGGCGCGCAAGAGAAAAAAGGATTCGTGAAGAATCCATTACCCGCGCCGATGAACTTGCTGATAAGCAGCAATATGACGCTATTGCAAGAGCAAACGGTGTCATTAAGAGGTTCCTTGCGCGTGTAGGTAATCCCAAAACTACTATTGCGGGTCTTATCCGTGCTGAGCAGCGCTTCATAAAGGCCATGAAATCTTTGGGCGTGTGGGCGGATACGCCGTCACCGCTAATGGGTAAACTGAAGCTCGGAGTAGAGCGTACCTATCGTATCGTAGGGCCTCGGCTGGAATCAAAGCAGCTTAGTAAGGCCAACGCCAGGAGTATGATGTCCGGAGTTAAGCCTGTTCCACTACCGAAAGACATGCGTACCGGCACTCGCGCTGCGATGCAGGCGGCTCCGACACGAGAGACTGACTTCTTTATGGAGGCAGTGGGGCTGAATAAGAACCTAGATAAGTTCCGTGCAGCAGCAGGAGAACTGGGTAATCTGCTGAGCGATCGAAGACGACCGCGTAATGCGAATACGGTACTTGATACCCTACTCGCTAACCTCCCAGAGAACCACGTATATAGTATCGCCGCAGCGAAACTACGTAGGGCAGATATGGCTGACGTTACTGTTCAGTTTGACTGGTCGGGAAAGATGGTCTCTAGTGATAAGGCTGCTAGGTTTGTATCCGATGAATCTGGACGTACTGTCTGGTTGAATTCTAAATACCTACGCCAAGTTCAAGGGCAGGGTATTGAGGTTGCGCCGAAAGTAATACATGCTGTATTGCACGAGCTTGCTCATGGGGCTACTCATCGGGCACTACAGAAAAACCTTAGGCTGCATGAGGCTATGATGATCCTGCGTGGAGAAGTTTCCAGTCAATACCGCGCCGCAAACCCGTACGGTATTTTGCCCTACGGGCTGAAAACCTCTACGTCCACCCAGGAAGTGGTGCCTATTGATGAGTTTGTCGCTGAGGCATTTAGCAACCCCGAGTTTCAGGCCCTGCTGAAACGTACCCGGCTGGAGGGCATGTCCCTCTGGGATCGCTTTGTCGGCCTTGTCAAGCGCCTGCTGGGTTTCCTCGGGCCTATAGAGGAGACAGCGTTCGATGTCATAATGTCTCTCGAATCACAGTTATTCGCTGGTTCGGACCTGCAGACAAAAGCTGAGGCTGCCTCCTTTAGTATGGAGATAGACCCCGCTGTTCAGCCCATCGTATCGAATGTGATGAACAAGCTTAACCAAACCACTGGTACTATGAAACGTATGTGGGACCGTGTGCGGCCACCACTCATTGCGATGTCGATGGAGCAAATTCGCGACACATACATGCAACATTTCGACGGAGTAACCGGCCCGCTGAGTAAGTACATGCGAGCATTCTTCCAGCGTAATGCCGAGAATACTCGTTTGATGGAAGCGGCTGAGAAAATTACCCGTAAATGGGTGGTGTTGGATGAGGAGAACGCCGAGGGTGGCGCCGCCTTTTCAGAGCTAGCTACTGAAGTGACAATGAATGAGATTGCAGCTAATAAGCCGATCACGGATATCACTAACGAACACCTGACGAGCATCCGTCAAAAGGTTCGCCATAAAAAACTGCACGAGCGGTACAACCAAATGTCTGCCCCGCGCAAAAAGCTATACAACGATCTGCAGGAGTACTATCGCGAAACATTGGAGCGCGAGACTAGCTTGATGACGCTGAACGCTTTGCGCGGGTTGCTCACTAACGGGGATAAAATACAGATGACTGTGGCTGAGTTCGATGCCAAGTATAACCTGCAGTCTATTAAAAAGTTTACGGATAAGGAGGCACTTACCGAGGAATTTGGTAAGTTCTTCGAGGACGACAAGCGCAAGGACATGCTTGATACTTTGCACCAGATGACTAACTTGCGGAAAAAGCGTAGAGGTAACTACTTCCCACTGAATCGCTATGGCGAGTATGTTGTATTCGCTGAGCATAAACTCGAAACTAAGGTGTTTGACAACAGTAAAGACGCTTATGGCTATGCAGCGGAGCGGAGAGCTGACGATGTAACGCTTACTGTCGGTGTCCATAAAGATGACACAGGCAATTTTATTGTGGACGTGTCTGAGAAGGATTTCCGTACCGCTGAGACACTGACAAAAGCCGCCGAGAAGCGTGAGGAAATGATCAGCATGTATGGAGCAGAGCCGGTAAGTACGGTTCAGCTAAAGAGTAAGCTATCTCACGAGGCAGCAATCCAATCGAACGCAGCGCTAAACTCTATCCTTAGAAGCCTCGCTGGTAACACTGCAGCGCAGGCAGCGATGAAGCAGTTCTACCTTGAGTCGCTTTCTGACTCCTCATTCCGTAAGCACGAAATGAAACGTAAAAACCGGCGGGGCGTTGAGACTAACCTGCAACTACGTAACTTCACAACTTACGCTAAGCAGTCATCGTACTATTCAGCGCAGCTTATGTTTGGGTCGAAGATGGCTGAGGGTATTAGCGACATGACTGCGTATGCCCGCGCCCACCGCGATGAAACCAATATTACAACTGTGCGGCTTGGTGAAGTTGTTAGAGAGATCATTAAGCGAGACGAAATGCTCGCCGACCCAGGCGAAATTATGAAGCTTGTTAAGAAGTCGGTTGAATTTACGCAGTTTATGATGCTTACCTCTCCGTCGTATTGGATGATCAACGCCTCGCAGCCGTGGGTGGTTACACTGCCATGGCTGTCATCCAAATACGGCATGGGTGCATCGCTTTCGTCGCTGAAGAACGCACAGTCTCTGATCATTTCTCCCCTGGTACGCGCAATGGTGGACAGCAAGGGCGGACTATCGGCGCTCAAGTCAAAGCTTAAAGCCGAGAAGGCGTTCAACGTATTGGACGACGTAATGGAGCAAATTAGAAAGCGCGATCCGGATAATGCCGATGCTTACATATCTATGCTTGAGGAGTTGCGGCAGAACAGCGTCATCGACCTGTCATGGATTGCTGAATTGCGTGATATATCTGAAGGCACTGATACGGGCAAATGGCAGAAGATGCTGGATGCGTCGCGAATTATGGCGCATCTAACTGAAGTGAATAATCGAATCCTGACGGCCATCGCAACGTACGACTTAGCTAAACAGGCCGCGATCGACGCAGGTGCTGAAGGAGACACAATACACAAGATCGCCGTTAAGGTTGCTAAGCAGGCTGTATCTCAAACCCAATTCAACTACTCCTCTCCAAACAAGCCGCGACTGTTTCAATCAGGCGGCCCACTTGGGAAGTTCGGCCCGGCGGTGTTTCAGTTCATGCAGTGGCCACAGCATATGTATGCCATGATGATTCAGAATTTTCACCAATCAGTGAAGGGCGGGACTCCTCAACAACGTGCAGAAGCTCGTAAACTCTTATTGGGTCTGTTTACAACCCATATCGCAGCTGGCGGCATTCTAGGAGCGACGCTACAACCAGTTAAATGGGCCATAGGGCTCTTGTTATATGCGTTTGGAGATGATGACGATACTTTGAAGGGCGCCGTCTCGGGTGAAGCATATGATCGTTGGGCCACACAGGGTGTTACCGATATGTTTGGTTCGGAGATAGGGGGGGCATTCGTTAAGGGGCTTCCACACCTCGTAGGCGCTGATCTATCTATACGTATGTCCTTGGGAACTGTATACTTCCTAGACTTTCGAGGAAATAATGCAGAGTCAGCGCTGGGCAGTTTGGCGCTTGGCTTGGGCGGCGCGAGCGTAAATTTGGTGGCGAACGCAGGTCGCGGGGTACAGCATTTTTTCAACGGTAATTATTTGAAAGCAATCGAGCTAGCGTCACCGAAAATACTCAGGGACATCGTTCGCACGGGGCGGTATTGGAACGAGGGCCTGGTCAATAACGCTGGAGATACTGTTATTGCAGCGGAAGGGATAGGCCCCCGTGATTTGTTCTTACAGTCAATGGGTATATCGCCGTCAACGGTCAGTCAATTTTATTCTGGTCAGTCAGCCATTAAGGATGCAGAGCGGTACTATCGAGAGAAGAAGTCTGATCTGCTTAGGGACTTCCGCATCGCTAAACCAGAGGATCGTCCGGCGGTCATGCGGGCTGTTGCGGAGTTCAATCGCCGGAACCCGGCCATTGCTATAACCCGCTCTGCTCTGTTACAGTCAGTAAAAGGTAAGTATGAACGGCAAAGCAGATATCGCCGCTATGGAGCCAATATAGATGAAAAAGCAGCAACCCAATTCGCCCAAGAAGGTGACCCATACAACTAGCAAATATTTGTGCCCGAGATGCAGGTCTCGGTACATGCGTAAGGCTACTAAGACACCTGGCGGTAGGCAGCGGTGGACGTGCCGGGATGGTGACGGCGACCGCGATACTTGTTACACAACTACCAACCCCGAACTTCCATACGTGAATACACAATCAGGTAAACCAGCCGCCGGTAGTAAAAGCCCGCAGTTTACCCGCGCACTCGGTGGCATTAAGCGGTTCGTGATAACGAGTGCCCAGAATGCCACCCCGGTCAATCAGCCCTTCCTATCCGCCCTGAAGGCGTACTGTACGTATAACGGCGCAGAGCTGGTCGTCATTCCCATACGATATAAAAACCCTACCAGCCGCTGGCTAGAGTCCCAGGCGAATGCTGAGTGGTGGGACCCAAGGCTAGCGAAGCTGCTGTATAACCAACGCAAAAAGCTCAATGATAATCTTGTGCTTCTGGGGGACATCAAGACAAGGCCGACAGCAGAAAGGCCGCTAACGGGCTTCGAGACGATCACCCACGCTGAGTCAGGTGTGCTAGGTCACTCTAAACTTCAGCTAATGACTATCCCTACGCCCCACGGACGCCTGCCAAAGATCATGGTCACTACCGGTAGTTGTACACAGATGAACTATACTGATAGCAAGGCAGGTAAGAAAGGCGAATTCCATCACGTGTTTGGAGCCGCAGTAGTTGATATCGACGGAAGTAAATTCCATCTCCGCCAGATCAACGCTACTCGCGGCGGCAGTTTTATAGACCTGGACCGTGAGTATTTTCCCAACGCAAGTGTCAAGCTTGAGAGGGAATTTGTACGGGGCAATATACCTGCGGGATACACACGTAAGGCCAACCCCGCCCTGGCTCTTGTCATGGGTGACACACATGTTCGCTTCATTGACCCGGATGTCGTAAAAGCTACCTTCGGTGCTAAGGGCATAATTGATCGTGTGCGGCCCGCTAAACTTGTATGGCATGACTTGCTCGATGGGTACGCAAGAAACCCGCACCATACCCATAACCCGTTTATTGAAGTTGCTAAGAGGACTGCGGGGCTACACTTAGTAGCAAGAGAAGTCGAGGATACAATTCGCTTTCTGCGGAAATACAGCGCGGGAAAACAAAGCATAGTAGTTAGCTCCAACCACGGCGATTTTTTCCGTAGATGGATTATAGATACTGACTGGCGGAAAGACGCCGCCAATGCAGAAATTTATCTTCAAACCGCCTTAATGATGGTCCGGTCGGCATGTATGGGGCCTGGAGGTGCAGAGTATGCAGACCCTTTTAAGTACTGGGCCGAAAAACGGATTACTAAAAAAGACGACATTCGTATATTGCATACCGATGAGTCTTGCGTAATCGGCGATGTCGAGTGCGGGTTCCATGGGCATCGTGGGCCTAATGGTGCGCGCGGTACCGTGAATAACCTTGCAAAGATCGGTACCCGGATTATTTCAGGCCACGGTCATTCACCAGCGATCGAAAAGGGTCATTACCGAGTAGGTACTAGCACCCGGCTGAAACTGGAATATACAGAAGGCCCGAGTAGCTGGCTCAATACTCACTGCATCGTTTACGCGAACGGTAAGCGAAGCCTTATTAACATCATTCATGGGAAGCCGTTCCTATGACTACCATTGTTTACTCGCCAAAAGAAGGTATCGTAGTTAGCGATTCACAAGAAACTACTGAATCCCGAAAGCTCTCATGCAAAAAGCTATACCGCTGCGAGGGACATATCATTGCCTGTACTGGTGGTACATACGCGGCACTTCGCTTCGTACATTGGTTTGATGATTATGCTGAGGGAAATGTAGATTGGGAGGACGCGCCTGATCTTACTAACCTTGAGCTGGATGAAGATTTCGAGTGTCTTGTTGTTAGGCCCGACGGTACGGCTTACACAGTTAGCCGACTAATGGCGCCAGCTGAAGTGGAGGATATAACTGACTTCTTCACGCTAGGCAGCGGGGGTTCAGCTGCAATGGCAGCGCTAAGGGCCGGAGCTAATGCGAGGAAAGCGGTACGTATAGCCTGCGAAATTGACGCTTGGTCTGGTGGGAAACTGCAGGTTATGAAGGTTTAGATCGGCTTATTCTTCGCATCTCGCCGATAGGAGCGATTCGCCTTACGGGAGACAACCCTACGGTTGGACTTAGCGTTACTCCCACCCTTCGAGAGTGGCCGCTTATGGTCTACTTCTTTACCGTCGCCTTTGTGGACTTTCCCCTCTTTTTCCGCTTCTCTGCGCGCTTTGTTACGCGCCGCTCTCTGCTTTTTAGCTTTTTTGGAGGCGTGGTATTTTCGGTAGTACTCGGCTGATCTTTCTCTGGCGCCCATGGGGAGTCCTCTTTTGTGTATTGGTGCGGGCTGTAATCCGCAAATTCCAGCTTTAAGTGTGCCACAGTATGGGCCAGGCTGTCGATAACTTCTGCAACAGGAGCGATGGGCGGGCGATCGTCGTTAAGCATACCCACCTCGCCTGCATCGAGAATAATAGCGCAGCAGGCCATTACACTGGCCAGGTGTGAGACATGTGTTCTAGGGTCTACATTCTCACCGTTCTTCCATTTCTCCAAGTGTCGCTCCATAGCGTCAAGGTAGATACTGGACCGTACTCCGGCAACACGCCAGTTATATTTGCCGTACTTCAGCGCTCCCTCTAGGAACGCAATGGCGAGGTATGCTTTCGCCGTACCCGGAATCAAATGCATCGGCAGCTTAGTAGCGCCGATAGCATCTTTCGGGTTAGTGTCTTTAGAGTCGATCATGTGTAGGCCCTCCAAATTACAACCGCCGAACCGATAACAAAACAGATTGATCCCATTAAGTAAAACCAGTACGGGAGTAATTCTATGAACTTGCTCACTTGACGTACCTGTTATGAAGCCACATTGCGAGCGATGATCCGCAAGCTCCCCCTGTGCCAACAGCCAGCGCCATTGGGAGCATGGCTAGGAACGATTGCGTTTCTACTACTTTAATAACGATAAGGCCGGTTACAGTTATGTCAGTTATGGCTAATAAGTAGGACGTTGGGAACACCCAGATGTAATGCAAAAACGCGACGTTACGCTGTTGGAACGCCTTAAAAAATATCGATAGAAAATAGGCCCCGCCAGCCATTAGCTCATACATCAATTTCTTCCTCGTTATAGTCGATATGCATGTCCAAACATATTTGTCGCGATAACTGCCATTTGGTACCTAGGCCAAGCTGAAGCTTACCAGCGACCATTTTAAGTTCGGTTCTAAATGCTTTCTCAACTGTGGACCAGTTAATTTCTTTACTTCGTTTGAGCCACGTGGTGAAGTCGCCCTTAGCTACTCGCACGATTCCATCTTTCTTCGCCAGCTGATACACAATCCTATCGGCCCTGGGCGAGCTAGTAATGATAGGATCGTAAGTGGCACCTCCGCGACCTATCTTCATGTGGTCAACGATCAGCCCCTTATCCTGGTGCTGTTGCATATACGCCGCTATAAGTTCAGCCGGGGTACTTCCGACCATAGCTGAGCTAGATCGTCCGCGTAGGTTATGTACGTTGTGTACCAAAAACTTAACCAGCGTTGTGGTGTCGATATTCACTAGACCACACCGGTTAGCAAGTTTCGCTCCGACAACTAGCGACGACATTATGGCAAACCAGAAGCGCTCCGCAGGTCTCATCTTGCAGTGGTCACTCAGCTTCGTAAATGTGTTGGCAACTTCCTTTTTAATTGATTCGTGATTCTCAGCCAAATACTTGGCATATATCTGACCCGCATGGCCGTAGTTTTGGTTAAGTGCCTCAAAAAGCATAGCAATCTCAGCCCGGCTTTTGTCGGTTTCAAATGGCTCAATGGTTAGTTCAAACGTCCTTGCAACACCCGCGTCTGAACCAACCGAGTAACTACCCATGTAGTCAAAAATTGACTCGTTTGAAGCAGCGATAAGCATTGTCTCCCATGTGTTGACTTCTCGCATAGTAGCAGTGCTGTCGAGTCGCGATTTCTCCTTGCCTTGGGATACTTGAAACGCAAGCACCATAAATTCTTCCATGGTCTTCCGACCACGAAGCTCGTCCCAATAGGCGGGGAGATTGTTGAGGAACCCGAGCTTACGGGCAACAGATAAGCGCGTGTCGTCGATCGAGTTCATACCATGGGTAGGCGATCCCCATACAGCTTGGGCACATTTTAGAGCCGAGGACTTACCTACACCAGACTCCGGAGACACTACAGACAAGATACCGCCTTGTACTCCAGTAAAATGAAGCAGCGGGCTAGCAAAAGCGCTCGCGAGAGTGGCCGTAAACGCAGGGTTGTTCTGCTCAGATAAGAAGTAGGCCACTCTCGTCCACGGTTTGAGCACCCCAGCGGGCTCATACATGCGCCCGAGCGTCGCAAACTCCTTGGCTATGCGTACGCCTTTTCTTTCACTACCGTCGCTCATGAAGGACTTAGCTCCTGCGGAGAAGCCCTCAATTACGTTGGATTCATCGCCCGACCGTATCCAGCCTAACTGCTCTGTTACTGCAGCGACTTCACGAGCGCCTTGTAGTTGTTCAAGCCATGTGCCCATAAATTGTTTGAACGGGTTCAGTTCGGTTGCCTGTAATGGGGCGCCGAAGTTTGCCATCGTTTCCTTTAGTTTGTGATCGTTTCCCAAGTGCCCGGTCGGCAGAACAATATCTATGTCCTCCGCACCATGGTACTTTACCTTGAAATGAAGCTCGTAGTGGCGGGTTACTACTGAACGTGATGTTTCAATTTCGTCATATTGGCGGCGGAGAACTTTGACCCACTCATACTGGTTGGTCTCGGTATTTAACATTTTCCGCTCCATCCCATTTCCGCCTGGGACGGGTCGCCAAGTACCTACTATAACACCTGTTGGCGTTTTAACCGTTACCTCAACACCGAGCATTAACGGTGTTTTGATCTTCCCGTAGTACGGGCATGCTTTACATGTCTCGGGGTGATACCCCTCAAATGTTTTACAGAGTGTAGGCCCAGCTGTATTTTCTTTTCGCTGTTCAAATTTTTCGTTAGTACTCTCCGGGGTGTAGTCGATATGCCCTTTTGAGACTTCGTGGGCAAATAGCTCTCCATCTTGGCAATGACTGAGTAGCTGGAGGACTGCTGTCCATTCTGGTTCGTTGCATTCTTTTCCTTGGGTGTTAGCCACTGTTTTGAGGACCCCACATTTCCCCATAATCTCTGAGAAAAGAGACTCAACTGGCTGGGGGGTATGGCCACTGCCTGTAAATTCATCTTGAACTGCTTCACTAACTCCTTCGACCAAAGCTCGGGCATAATCGGGGACCGCTCCGATATCCCCTGCAACCAATGGTAGCCCGGATAATTTCCCGACCAGGGACTGTTCAAGCGCGTCCGGATCAAGGAGAGGTCCGGCGTCATATAGGAATACCACTGGCTTGGGTCGTGAGGGTTCTTTACAATTCTTTGTGCCTGGGGGCCTGAGTACACGGCACGCATCCCCCGTACAGACGAGATCGGCGGGAAGGCGTTGCTCATTAGCAAGTTCCTTTAGTCGGTCAGCCATGCGCTGCCATTGTTCATAGGGCACAGCTTTTGTGAAGGGCCAGTAACAGTGTATACCGTTACCGGAATGGACAAGGATCGACGGCGCGGGCACCCCTGTCGCTTTTGAAAACTCACGCAGAGCGGCGACTACTTGCGTGGGGTCTGACAGCCCGCCTTTAAAGTCTATGTCAAACCAGAGCGCTTTCAACTGGTCTACGTTATCGCGAATACGAACTACTGTTTTGCCTTTGGTATTCTTATGGAAGCCCTGTTTGAAGCTCGCGAGAGCGTAGTAAATATCTTTGTTCTCAGCTGATAGCCGCCTGATTACGCTAAGAGACTGAGAGTGTGAACCGCATACGGTATGATGGAAATAGGAGAACTCCCTGCCATCTTTTTTCCCGTCGCGCTTTTGGGCAATAACCATATTGCCTTCAGGCACAACAGCTTTTAGAAACTCAGATAGTTTCATACCGTCGCCTTATAAAAGACGCCGGGGGAAGTTTCGCAATTCCGCTACTCCTATTATCCCCGGCGACAGGTTCGCCTAGTCTAAAATAGCACTAAGCATCGCGTCGAAATCATCGCCGCCGGGCGGAGTGGTTGAGGGCTCTGCAGGGTTGCTCGGTGATGGTTTCTCGGCTGCTTTCTTCGCGGTCTTTTTCTTACTCGCCGCTTTTTCGGCTGGCGGGGGTGGCGCAATTTCATCTATAACAGCTTCCTCAGTTGCGACTGCATCGGTTTCTACTGACGCTGCTCGCACGGGTTCGGGAGCTGGCGCAATGTCGTCTACCGCTTCGGAAAATAGTTCTTCCTCGACGGGTTGTAGTGGGGCCGGAGAGGAAGCCCTGGACGCGGTTTCTGCGGTTGCCTGCGCATTAGCTTTCGCTGCCTCACCTTGCCCGCTGGTAGTTTCCTCTCCGACATTTTCAAGCGCTTCGTTTAAGATGCGCCGGGTATCTTCGCTCTCCCTCAATGCGACAGAAGCATTAGCTTCGTCTTCACTTAGGAAGCGCGTACCCTTGAAGGTTAGTTTCGGGTACGCAACTTCTGTATCGAAACCGACCCTCGTAATTAGTACGTACGGAGGTATGCCTTTGGGTTTAAGCACCTTCTCCACATAGTCTTTGAGCGGGTTCAAAGATGCTGGCGGAATACGCAGCAGCAGCACGTCGATATCCCCCAGCTTTATCTCGCCACGAGCATGAGACTCCAACTGGTGCATGAAAGCGACTGCAACCCGGCGGACATCAGAGCAAGCCCTGGTCTTCGTACCGCTCTCAGTAATTTTCGATCCCCACACGTTATTGGGGCACGACTGGCAAACAGAACTGATGGGGTTAATGACACCGGCATCGGGTTTTACGCCGTTTGCAGACCAACATCGTGGAGCGCCGGAGTCGCCTTCGGTGTATTTATCTTCATAGAATACTTTTGACGGCATGGGGTTGGATTTAATCATAACGACTTCAATCGACTGGATAGCCTCGTCTTGGTCGTTAAGGTAAACCTGCTCCTCGCCTCCTTTGCGTACCCGCCATGTTCGGCCTCGGTATGAGATAATCGGGAAGCCGCTTGTAACGCCTCCGGAGAATTCATTGAAGGCTTCTTCGCCAATTACGTTTTGTAGGTGGGCGGGTAGTGCCGCCGCTGGCTTTTTAACAATATCATTCATGATCTTTCCCTCTACGAACACCGACCAGTTTAACTTCGGTATAGGTTACGCCCGGTACCGTGGTACCTCTTTGGTTAAGTTCGCGCACAATCGTTTTATTGGCACGAGCATCCAGTAGTTCCAGATTTTTTGTCTGGAAAACAAACTTTAGGAAAGCCTTACGGTCTTTAACAGACGCGGTGGCTTTCGTATTTATATATACAGTGCCGGAGTCACAGGCTAGTGATTTACCGCCCGAGGCTTTGAGGTCAGCCATCAGATCGTTCTCCAGTTTTTGCATGGCAGCGTTAATTCGCTCCATGGACTTTTTGAATTCTTTGTTTGCTGCGTCTTTATGATCTCGCAGCTTGACATAACTTTCAATCTTTTCTTGCGTGTTCATAGGTCTAGCTCCAGCTGATTGTCAGCGGCTCTGAGGATGGTTGACTTGTTTTCGCCAGAGCGTTTTATTTCGTCCTCGATTACTTCCGCCGCTGGCCGCCGAAGGGCCTTTTCGTCTCGCATCATTAATGTGGCGAGGCCAATACGGGCGAGCATAATGCGAGATATTTTTGCGTCATGTAGTGAGCACATATATCGGATGAAGGCATCCAGTTGTGCGCGTTCGATACGGATTGTCACATTAGCGTCTTTTTTAGTACCGCGTGACATAATCTCGGTTGCCTCCAAAGCGACAGCAACTGCTTGCACTTCGGGAGTAACTCCCTGTTGTATTTGCGCTTCGAGTGCAATGATAATGCGGCGAAGTCGCCAGCGGCTAAGCCACTTGGTTAGCGGCCCCATGTAGCTATTTAGCTTCTTTCCCTTTTTCGCCATTTTATCGCCTCTTAATTGTCGTCGAACATATCTAGGAGAGCGCCCTGCATCTTTGATTTTGCCCTCAAACGAGTGTAAATCTTACTCTCGATCGGTGATCCAGTCAAATGAATTATAAGGGATTTCCTAGTTTGCCCAGGTCGGGTGATTCGTGCATTTGCTTGCTCGTATGTCTCCAGTGAAGTCGTTGGGGTGAACCATACGATGGTGTTTGCAGCGGTGAGTGTCAAGCCATGGGCCATGCATTGGGGGTGAGCAACGATCATGCTTTTCTCACTGCTGTTCTGAAATGAACCAAAGATTACGTCCCGCTGCTTTTTCGGCGTTGCCCCAGTAATCAGGGTACAGTTGATCTTCTTTTTGAGTAATCGGCGGTGCAGCTCTTGAGCGGCATGTGTGAAAGATACAAATACAATTACTTTGCCAGCGGACTGCTCATATATATCCGCGACTTCATTCACACGTTTGGTATTGTTCAGAGAAACTACGCCCCTGTCCTGCGTGTATACCCATCCAGAAGCTATTTGTAACAGCTTCATGAAAAGTACGCCCTCGTTAGCTGCTGTAACCAGCCCCTCCAAAAATGCAGTCCGAAGTCGCTTAATCATTGTGCTATATGTGTCTTTGATCTGCTTAGACTGCGGCACTTCGATAGTTTGGTAGTTCATCTCGGGCAGCTCAACACAATCGTCGCGTTTGTACCTTACAGCTGGCTGGAGCATGCTATATACGTAGTCGTTCGCGTCTGCTTTGGCAATCCACCTGAATTGTGTAATCTGGTTCATAGTATTGCGTATGAACTCTTTTTTGTACTTGGGCGCTCGGCTTGGAGTCAGCATTTTTGCAATCCCCCATGCGTCGGGCGGCTCATTGGGTGTCGGGCTGCCAGTCATACCCCATGCGTACGGCGCCGGGTCAGCAATCCTGTGCATATTCTTCCACCGGGCGGTATTTTTGTTTCGGAAGCAGCCAATTTCGTCGATGATAACAACGTCAAAACGTTTTGCCATTAGCTCTTTAAGAACTACCTCAACGCCGTCGTGATTGATTACATATATATGGTGCTTCTCTGCGAGTATCTTTTGCCGGTGGTCCCTAGTGCCGTAGACTACGCCAACGGATAAATGATTGAAGTGCTCGAAAATTTCCCTATCCCACACCTGGGACAAAGTTGATAGCGGGGCTGCAACTAATACGGACTTAATCTCGTTATTCGCAAACATGTGGTCGCAAGCAAATAGCGCAGCCCGCGTTTTACCAGTCCCCATTTCAGATAGCACGTATGCACGAGCGTTCATCGTTAATAAGGCGGCAGTAATTTTTTGTGTCTTAAACGGATCAGGCTTGGTGGGCCAGGGGTACTGCGTAATGATAGGGGCAGGGACGACATAACCCATGTTACGAGCAAGGCGAGTTACGTCTGTAGTATGCGGGAGCGCCATGACCTTCTCGCCCCGCACTTGTACAATACGTGACTCAGGAATGAGCGCCTGCAGTTGTTCGTCGGGAGGCAGATAGAACTCCCGAGCAGCGCTGTTAATTATCGCACGAGTAGAAGCCACGCCTCTAACGCCTCCATGCCCGAAAATAATTCCAGGTCTCCGTAGTATTCTTCTCCGATTACAAACACAGCACCTTTGGTTTCATTCATAAGCGCCATTGTTAGCTCCTGCCGGGCCGTAGGGTGCTTGCCCGGTGCTTTTGTTTCGATCCCAAAAAACCTCCCCCGGTGACAGCCAAGGCAATCAAGCGTCGCTGCGCCATACCCCGACTGTACCGGCCAAAACTGATAGCAATCGTATTCCTTCAGTAGTTTCTTTACTCTTGCTTTTACAGCTTTCTCTAGGATTTGGCTCATATGTCATGGACCATGACACACAGAGCCTGGAATTCTTTTAGGGCGATGGGGCTTATCGGAGCCGCCGTATCCACCTTCAACTCTAGTTTCGCAATTTGGTCGTTCTTGAATCTAACAATCAGGTACTCCCGCATAGAAAAACGGCTATGCTCTCTTTCGAGCCTATACACGTTAGCCACTATATTCGCTGGCATTAGCGGATAGCTTTTGTCACATCTAAGTGCGTGTAGCTCCAATCCCTCATTACTAATGATTGCCAACGCTGTACCCCTACAAAAATAATTTTCAGAATTTTTAATCAATCCCGATCTACCCAATGGGGACATGATGTTACTGGACACCACCCGCACAAGCCACTTGGGGAGGCAGGAAAGTTCGTTACCTTGATCGCTTCCGTGATCTTTTTTACTCGTGGCAGTAATTTTAACCAGATGCTTCTCATGTCGTTCTTGCGGACTACGACGGGAGGACTTATCTCTTGGTCTTTTAGCCATACGAACACCAGTTTGAATTCATCAATTTCAGGCATGTACCTGGATAGCACCGCCGCCGCTAGTTCGAGCTGGTCGTAGCGTTCTTTTCGCTTACCAGTTTTCCAGTCTACAAGTATTGCGGTGTTGCCCCGTACAATAAGGAGGTCAACGACTACCCTTACCCATACGTCTTTGGCGAAGAAGTCACGAGGCTCGAATTTGTTATTGAGCGCGAGCTTCATCTCACCGTGTTTGTCTCCATCGGCGCCAGCGAATTTAGCAGCTATCTTCTCATATTGACGTAGGCTGATCGGAAGTGGTACCGCTTTAATTACTCGCTCGAACATAGCGTTGTGAGCGAACTTGCCATCTATGGCGGCGGAGTTATCTGCATCCTTATGATCTTTCGCTACCTTCAAATGGTAGTATTTTTTCCTGCACGTCTCGAACATATCGAGCACGGAGAACGACCATGCGAAGGCTTGTTTCATTCGTAGTATTCCGACTCTAGAATTTTATGGGCCAATAAGTGTAATGCACCCACAGCCGAAATCTTTGAGTCGGACTCTGTTACGTACCATTCGAGATGTCGGGTGCCGTCTTTATCGATGCTTACGCGAAGCACATATAGTTCCTTAGTATCGTCCTTGCTATTGAGGGTTTCGATTATTTCGTCAGCCCGTCCCGGCTTTTTGAATTGAACGACGGTACTCATGAGTCTAGCCCTACATTTACGAACTTGGCGAATTCATAGGCCATGGCTTCATACCATCGCCAGTACTTAGTGGTTAGGTCAGCGTCATGGCCGACCCCCATATTCGGGTCTTCTTTCTGGTACAACCCTTCCCCGTTGTTCGGGTCCGTGCCAATTTCTTTCCACCCAAGGTTGGACAGCAGTTTTATAACGCGCTCGGGTTCGGTTTGTTGTGGAGTTAAAACATCCATGCTTATTTGGTTGCCATTTAATAGGGGCTGTACTGTTACGGTTGATGGGAATTGTGGATACATTATTTCGCGTCTCCATATGTTGGGCCGTGAGCTGCTTCAGCAGCAACGGGTAGGTCGGGTGCAAAGTCGGGGGGGACTGACATTATTTCAATGATTGCTGGCTCCAGTGCTGGTATATCGGCAGTTGGAACAACATACACTAGCTCGTCATGCGCTTGCAAGGCTGGGCGTATGCCGAGCCGTTTTTTTATCTCAAGCATTTGACGCATAACTATAATACGTGCAAGTGATTGGACGATATTCTCTACTACCTTGCCTCCCCAAAGCGTTTTGCCTTGGCCAGCAAAGTCGTAAGACCAGCCCTGGTATTTCTTCGATTCAATCCATCGCAAATTGTCATAGTTGATCGCCATACCGTTTGGCAGGAGTATCTTGTTATGCTGTGCAGTGCAGGGGCCGATGAACTGCTTACCGCCGTTTGCAATGATCTCTATGGTTTGGTCACAGAACTTCCACAGGTCGGGTATTTCTTGGTACAGCTGTCGGTAAGTGTTCACGTAGCCTATTACTGTAGGCTGGTCCTCTTTAATATCGTCCTTGCGGAGGGTAGCCTGAAGCTTTTTCCAGCCCATGCCATAGCCAAGCCCGAGAATACAGGTCTTGCCGATGAATCTCTGCGTTACATCAGCCTTCGTAATAAGGCGCCTGAATGCTTTTGAGGCGAACTCGCAATACGGGTCGCCGTTCCGTTTGAACACGTTCAGCAGTGTATAGCAGCCTGACAGCCATGCGTTCAGGCGGGCTTCGATCTGGGAGAGGTCAACGGCTAGTACGCTGTAGCCGAGAGGGGCCTTGAGGCCGTAACGCAGCTGATTCCTATGAGTGAGCTTACGGTCTATGCGCGTGAAATTCTGCGCATTTATCTTCTCCATGCCACCGTACCGCCCAGTGTGGGCAGCGTAGTACCGCAGCGGGATTCGCAGCTTGCCGTACTTGTCAGCTATGTTCATAAGCCGTTGAGCGCGTGTCTCGGCGATCGTAGACTTCACTCCGGTACGTGCGGCCAAGATAGGTGCTACGTAGGGGTCGTCCTCGTATTC
>SDBU01004115.1_pt1 | contig 18085 bp, 10 predicted proteins | sample 2277071 | NCBI WGS metagenome assembly SDBU01 (sample SAMN10397929, study PRJNA504765) | marine sediment metagenome | isolation source: marine sediment core GS08_GC12, 126 cmbsf | place: Arctic Ocean: Gakkel Ridge, Loki's castle | collected 2008 | reverse complement strand
CTTGTGGTTGTTGTCAAGCATTGGTCTTCTCCTTGCTCTGGACCGCTAAAGCCTAACAACTACCAAACTTACGAACCGGAGTCAAGCAGAGAATCAGTTCGATTTTTTTCATCCCCATCTATTTGCCTCGACCACAAGGGCCGACCGATCGACCGATGCTCCGGCTTTCAAGCGGTGGATCGTTTCGCAGCCTCCCTCGACCGCAACGCCCCCGCACGCCCGCAGCGCTGCGGGCTCCTCGCAGCGTCCGCCGAAGGTAGAGCCGAGTCCACGAGCTGCCTGGCCCGGCTTGAGTCAGGGCAATGCCGCACGGGGTCAGGGGTGACGCGCTGGCGTTCAGGTGGTAGAGTGTCTTGAAGTGGACCCACACTTGGAACATCCAGAGCGGTCATCCCACGTGTTTCAGCTTGCTAGGGACGCAGGCATCCCGCTCGACCCGGGCGAGGAGGACGTTCTCGAGGACCAAGTACTGCTCCAGTTTTGTGAGCGATGGAAATCATGGGCTAAGAAACGCGATCAGGCGGTTCAGATGCACTTGGGTTCATCCGGGTCCTGTTTCCGCTCCTACCTGCCGTACAATTCCCGCACCTTCCGCGTTGCCTACGAGACATTGTGGTATTTCGATGAGCTTATTGTCAGCGATCCACTGGAGACCGTGATCTGCTCTGTCAATCCTGACGAGGATGATTACGAACAAAAGAAACAGACCCTCCGGGAAACGATCCAGCTGCTACATCGCTTCCGCCAGGCTCTGGAGTCGGGCTACTTGCTCCTCGTAGGCAGGTCCTTTCTCGTCAACCTGGGAGAGGAAGGCTCCGTTGCTACGGCGGCCCTGCTCCGCGATCCATCAGTCGTGGCTCACCTTGACCAAACCGTGAGATATGGGCTGCGAAAAGGCACAACGCCCGACGGGCGCGATTACTGGGTATATGAGGCCGACGTGGATTCTGGCGGGCTGATCGGAATGACGCTCGAGAAGCCGCAGGCGGGTGATTCAATACCACTCCCTAAGGTCGGCAAGCCTCTGCCGCGCGCAACGCTCGAGGAGATCAGACAGGAGTTTGGCGAGGAGCAACTCACTAAAGTGCGCGATCTGTATCCCCGCGAAGTTGAGAGAACCCTCCGGAACATTGTCACCGCCCATTCGTTCAGTGCTGCTGCGCTGTTCGATCGACCTGTCGATGCAACTATACTGGCGAGAGCCGCCTTGCCCAAGGGCAGTGCATGTAAGACCACGAGAGCGATTGCTCAGCTGAATCTAGTTCTTCCGTTCTTGAAAGACGTTCCGCCCGACCGACTTCTCGAACTACGCGACAATATGCCCGATGCCTTCCGTGAGTTCCGCGCGACAGTTGCAGAAATCGTCGAGCGCGTCTGCCGTGAGAATCCCGATGGTGCGGCGGAAGCTCTCCCAAACATTGCCGACCGAGACGTGCTGGGGGCGATCCGCAGGCTGGAGTTAGAGATGAAGGCCATCGGCAAGAAGACGCGTCTCCTTGGCTGCGGACTCTCGACGATCCTGACTGTTGGCTCGCTCATCGGAGCATCACTGGGCGTCGACGCCGTCGCGTTTCTTGCAGGCATCACTGGAGCGGCGACTTCCGTGATTGGAGCGGGGGCGCATTCGGTTGAAGGGCGGACCAGGGCTAAAGGAAGTCCTTACTACTTCTTGTGGCGCGCACGACAAAATCCTTAGATACTGGGGTTCCGAGCATCTGCCGGGAATGCACCTACCATCGCGCCCACGCACGCCAATGCCGCCGTGGCGCAGCACATTGATGACGCACAACTTGCCTTACAATCAACTTGGTCATAGGGTACTGGTTGGACTCGACCTCACCGGACCGACCGCTGCCAAAATCGAAAATCGGGAAAATCGGGGGACACCACACGAATGGCACTGCCGTGCTTCTTGGGGCCTTCGCACGGGTATTCGCGGTCTCTGTGGGTGCGGTAAGGGACTGCTACACACATCCAATGAACCCCATAAACCCCGTAGCAGGCCGAAAAACCGCGGCAGTGCCATTCGGGACACCACACCTGTTTTCGTGGGCGGGCTTTTCGGCGGGGGTGTTTCGGGTTTCGTCCCGGTTGACGAGGGGCCGGAAACGGGGCAGGGTACTTCTCGTGGCGGTGCGGCGCCGACGCAAATCAAAGTCGCCCGACCCGTCTTTTCCTAGCGTTTTTCCAGTCGGGTCAGGCGGGCTCTGAGGCGGTCGGTGTAGTCTGCGTCCTCCCGGCCTTTGAGGGCGCTGCGGTAGGCTTCTATCGCTTCGTCGAGATAGTTGTCATATCCGAACAGGTACAGCAGGTAGATGGCTCCAGCCTCCTGGGCGACGATGGTCCAATGCCTGCCGACCTTGCCGTGGGCGGTTTGCAGCTCTGCAACCGCCTGTTGCACATCGGCGACGCCTCCGTCGCGGGCCTCCCGGGCCTTGACCCGCTCGCTGCCTGCGTCCGCCTCGGTGAGCCCGAGGGCCTCAGCCACCTCAGCCAAAAGCCCGGCGGTTTGGTTGGCCGCGGAGTAACGCTCGTAGAAAACCCAGGCCTTGGCAACGTGGGCGTCTGCCGTCTGGGCCCCGATGTAACCCGCCATCCAGCTGTCGTCTTGCCGGGATGCATGCGCCGAACGTCCCTTGGCGCTTGCGGACATCTCTCGGGTCTTCGCCGCGGCATCGCTGACCCACTTATCGGCGGACCGGGCTGCTGTCGTCGAAGCCGCCGCCGATTGGCCGAGCAGGCTCAGGGCGTCCTCCTCGATGACCCACGCCTCCGACTCGATACGGTTAAGCTCGGTAAAGGCTTTCTCCGCCTCCTCACGGACTTCGACAAGGGTTCTCCGGGCTCGCTCCTGGGCGGCCTTCTGCGCGAGCTTGATGCCGACCAGGCGGGCGATGTCCGAGCGGAGGTCGTCGGTGGCCCGCTGCTCCGCCTCGATCCGGGCCGCCAGGATGGTCTGCTGATCGAGGTAGTGGTTGAGTCCGTACTCGATGCTGAGGTCCTCGGTCGAACCGTTCTCGACGTAGGGGCCGGTGAGATAGTCCCCGCCGCGGTCGAGCCGGGCTGAGGGATAAGTGCCGAACTCCAACGCCTGGGCTTCGCGCATGGCATCGCGGTAAGACCGATCCAGCTCGAGTAGCTCTTTGCCGAAGGCCTCTCCGCCTTGGGCGTCGGAAAAGTCGATTCCTTTAGCTTTGAGCTCGTCCATCGTCTGGCGAGCGGCGTCCGCCATCGAGCGGGCCGAGACCAGACGGTGCTGAAGATCCTCGATCGTCACCGCGAGAGCGGCGGCGGTGTTTCGATCCTCGGCAGACTTCGCGTCGGCCTCCGCGGCTTTCTCCTGCAGCGAGGTGATCTGCTCGATTATTCCGCTGTCGGCCACCAGGTTCGTCGACGACTCGTGCTCGGCGGCGCGAATGGCCAGGGCGACAAGTTGCCTGCGGAACGGCTCTGCTATCCCTCGCCTGATTCCGGCCCGCAAGCGCGCCGCCAGACCCTTGTGATACAGGATCACAGCTTTCAGTCGGTTGGCTTCGGCGTGGGAGCGAGTCGACGCGTCGCCCGACGTGACCCCCAGAGCCTGATTCACCGCCGTAAGTGCCTCGTCCAGCAGCTTTTGATTATCGTCCAAGAGCAGATCGCGCTGGCGGATTCCCTCCTGGCCCCGGCGAACGAGGTTCCCGTAGTTCGGACGCGGCGCCTTTCCGGGCGGAACGACCCGGTAGTCCTTGGGGTCGGCTCCGTAATTCTTGGGCTCGTAGGTTGTCCACGCGTGTTCGTGCCTGACCTGATACTCATCCGCAGCCGTCTCGTCGCGTAGGACATTCTGCAGGACCGCAGCGTCCCACGGGTCGCAATCCGCCGGCTCCTCACGCCCCTCCCTCTTGGCGGCCTCTTCACATTCCCCACGCAGCAAGGCCTCGAGGTCTTCGAGCAGCAGAGCCTTGTACGCCAGCCGGGGCTCGTATCGGTCCAAAAGCCGCCGGGCACGCTCGACCTGCAGGGACGCCTGCTGGTCTGCGGTTCGCTGGTCGTCCTGGAGTGACGGCAGCATTAACCATCCGATGCCGCAAACCGCGAACGTCCCTACTAGCACGATGCCAATCGCCAGTGTTCGTGTCACGCTGTACTCCAGTCGGTTGTGCGATTATTCCTGTTGAACCCCACATCAGGGGCAGGCATTGTACGGTGAGTGTGCCTCGCTGAAAAGGTGTGATCGGGAGCTATCAGCCGGGAGCCGTCAGCCGCCAGCCGCCAGCTCTCAGCCAGAGCATCGGGCATATCGCGTAATGCGTTGTGAAGCAAAAGGTTGCGCACAACGGTCGCTGTGAGCGTTGGCGGTCCCGTAACCGTAACCGTAGCCGAAGGCTGATAGCTGATAGCTGTTCAAACACGCTCTAGGGCATTCGCCGGTCGAATCGCCAGAGCCCGACGGCGCGGGCGGCTTCGTAGGCGGCCTCCAACTCCCCCGCATCAAGGGGACGGTCGATCTCCGGGTAGCGGGGTGAGTCTTTCCCGTTGCGAGACCGGCCGATCGCTCCGACCTTGTTGGCCGGCCTATACTGGCCCATGATGTTGACGTGGGTGTCCGGCGAAATCTCCTCGGCCAGCCAGCGGAAGATCCGGCGAGTCTCATCCGGCGTGCCCGGCATGACCAGGTGACGAACCAGCAGCCCGCGACAGGCGACACCGCCGGCGGTGCAGCATAGATCGCCCACCTGCCGATGCATCTCCCGGATCGCCTCGCGGGCCCGCTCGGGGTAGTCCTTGGCCTTAAGCAGCCGCCCGGCGAGTTCCTTTGACCAGAGCTTGAAGTCCGGCATGTAGATGTCCACCAGCCCGTCCATCAGCTCCAGGGAGGACAGGGCGTCGTAGGCGCTGGTGTTGTAGACAATCGGCAGTGTCAAACCTCTGTCAATCGCCAGGGCGACAGCCTCGACGACCTGAGGCACCACGTGCTCGGGGGTGACCAGATTGATGTTGTGGCAGCCTCGGCTCTGCAAAGCCAGCATCAGATCGGCGATGCCCGCAGCGTCGAGCTCCCGCCCGCCAGGTCGTTGCGAGATGTCCCAGTTCTGGCAGAAGACGCAACGGAGGTTGCAGAGCGAAAAGAAGATCGTTCCCGACCCCCGCCGGCCACGCAGGCAAACCTCCTCCCCCAGGTGAGGAAACGCCGAGGACACGCGGGCCAAGCGGCCGGTGTGGCACACTTTCCTCTCGTCGGCAAGTCGGTTGATCTTGCAGTTGCGCGGGCATGCCCTGCAGCAGGAAAGCTCTTCGCGGGCCCGCTCGACGCGGTCGGGGAGGCCGGCGAGCACCTCAGGCGAAAGATAAGCCGCTGATCTCGGCGATACGACGAATCGATCTACAGCCTGTTCGCCCATGCACATAGGCTACCGCCCGCGAGGAAATCGAGCGAGCCACGACCCCACGGAGGCTGCGAGTGCTCGTCGCAAGGAGGCTCCCCACGAGTAGACGTGGCCGGCTCGGGTACGTCCCAGGACGTGGGCACGTCGGGAGCGGGTCGGAGCCGGGCGGTCCGACATCATCGGTCGCGGCGGCGGCCGAACCATCCTTTCAGGCCGTGGCGCGGCGCCGAGGGTGCCGGTTGATATCCGCCGGCTGGGGTTGCAACCTCCGCGCGCTGGACCTGAGGAGCAGCGTCCACGGACTCCGTGTTGCCACCGTCCTGCGGCACGGGGTCTTCAAACGCAGCCCCGATCAGGTAACCTCGGATTCCCACAGTGCAATGACACACCGCTGCGCGAGCCCACTCCTGCGATTCATCGCCGGAGAACTCTCGCAGATATATGGTGGCTCCCGCGAGCAGGCGCTTCCTGGACCAGAAGGAGAATCCGCCGCCCGAAACATTGTGCATGATAGCGGCTTGGATGTCGGAGAGGTCGCTGGGGTCGGTTACGACCTCGAGCTGCATTCCGGTCTGGTAGCGAAGCCAACTTCGCTTCCCGGTGTAGTGGTCCGGTTTGCCGATGTCTCGGGCGGTGGCCACCAGGCGAGAGATCTCGCCTTTGCCGGTGGTTGATGGAGTATCGTTCGTCGTGGTCACTGTAACATCGTCCGTCGTGTTAACTCACCGGCGAAAGAAACGCATCGTTTCGGCAGAGCTTTCCCGCACACGCGGGGCTCAGTCGGTCAGTGAGGCGGCCTGCGCAGCAACCTCGGCGGAGCATCAACACGCTGGACGCACTGTTCTTTCGGCAGGATCGGGCTCGAAAATGGCAAGAATCGCAACAAGCACTGCCGCGATCTGTTCACACTGCGGCACATGCGGGGCACACTCTTGGCCAAACGCAGCGCGCTGCACGCAAGGGACGCACAGGCCCCGCCTTATCGGACACCTCTCTATGCCGAGCTCCGGCGATATAGCCGGTGCCTGTTGATGTAGTCAGCCACAGCGTCCGGAACAAAGTACCGAATGGACCGACCCGCGGTTACACGGTTGCGGATCTCCGTCGAGGAGATGTCGATCAGCGGCGTGTGGAGCTCACCCTGCTTTAGCCGGACGATCTGCGCGTCGCTTAGGACGTCGCGGAGCGATCCCCAGGCGTCCGCTTCCTTAGGGGCGCGCCTCGGTAGGGCAGGGCGGGCCGCGGTGACGATCTCGCACGCTTCGACGAGTTCGCCCACGCGACGCCAGGTGCTCAACTCGGCCAAGGAGTCCGCTCCTATAATCCAGTACAGTCTGGCGTCGGGACCAAACCGATCGCGGAAATGGCGAACGGTATCGATCGTATAGCTCGGGCCGCTGCGCGAACGGTCGAAGTCACTAATGCCGAAGACCGGCTCGCCGGCAATCGCCAACTCGACCATTTCGGCACGGTGCTCGGCGTCGGCGAGGGCATCCGCCTCTTTGTGCGGCGGGGAGCCGGAGGGCAGCAAGATGACCCGGTCGAGGTCCAGTCGCTCGGCGATCGCCCGGGCGACGATCAGGTGGCCGAAGTGGACGGGGTCGAAGCTGCCGCCAAACAGTGCGATCCGTTCAGCCATGATAGCCTATTCTACTGCGAAAGAGGAAAAGGAAAAAGGGCCCGTTGGGGGGGGACGTGAAGCGTGAAGCGTGAACGGTGATACAGGCCGCTTCACGAGTTCCGCTTCACGAGGACCCGGACGATCGAAAAGCCACGAACCCGGATGGCAAAGAGGATCTTCGTCCGCCAGGCGCCCGACGCACATTCCGTACAGATGACCGCCGGCTGGACCGATAATACTCATAGCGGCGAATAGCGAATAGCGAAGGAATGGCGAATCCTAAACAGCGAATTGAGCGGTTCCCTTGTTTCGCTTTTCGACATTCTGAATTTCTTTGCCCCCGTGCTGGAATATGAGCATCAACGGCCAACCAGTCGTAAGCATCGTGCTGGCCACCCACAACCGCCGGGCGGTGGTCAGCCACACCCTCGACCAACTGGATCTCTGCGGACTCGACCGCCGGGACTTCGAGGTGATCGTGGTGGACAACGCCTCGACGGACGGGACGGGGGAAGCCGTCACCGAGCAGGCTGACATCGTTATTCGGCTTCGCCGCAACTCCGGCAGTTGTGCAAAGACCTATGGTGCTGATCGAGCACGCGGGCGGTATGTGCTGTTCCTCGACGACGACTCTCATCCGCGCGGGGGTTCCCTGGCCCGCATGGTCGAGCGCTTCGAGGATGATCCGCAACTGGGGGCAGCCGGTTTTTCGGTTCACTTGCCGGACGGCCGGTTGGAGGGCGCGGCCCTTCCCGGCGTGTTTGTCGGCTGCGGCGTGGGGTTTCGCGCCGAAGCTCTCCGCGCGGTTGGCGGGCTCGACCGGACCTTCTTCATGCAGGCTGAGGAGTATGACCTCAGCTTCAGGCTCGCCGGGGCGGGCTGGACGGTGAAGGTGTTCGACGATCTGCACGTTGAGCACCAAAAGAGCGCACAAGCCCGCAAGAGTGAGCGGACCACATACTATGACGTTCGGAACAACCTGCGGGTCATCGCCCGCTATCTGCCCTCGCCCTTCGCCAGGATCTACCGGGAGGACTGGCTTGTGCGTTACGCCTGGCTGGCTGAGCGGGACGGGCACGCGTCCTCCTTCGCCCGCGGCGCTTCCGCGGGGCGCTTCCGGGGGGTCTTCGATCGCTGGTCCTACCGGCCCTACCGGCTTGGGCCAAAGACTTTGGAGCTGTTTTTCCGATGGGAGTACATACTCAGTCGGATGGTTGAGCTAGCGGAAGCGGGATTCGTGCGGGTCGTTTTCGCCGATCTGGGAAAGAACATTTTCCCTTTCCACCGGGCGGCCCGTGAGACAGGTGTTTCGGTGGTGGCGATCGCTGACGATCGTTTCTGCGCCCCCGGGCGTCGTTACCGGGACATCCCGATCGTGCCGCTCGATGACGGATTGAACCGGCGGTTCGACGCGGTGGTGGTAGCGAACACCTCCACGGTGCACGGCGCCCGGACGTTGCGTCGCGTAGCCGGTCTAACCTCGCAACCGGTGCATTGTTGGTTTGGCCAGTTACAAGCTACGAGTTTCGAGTCACCAAGCGGCGTCGCATCGGTTCTCGTAACGCGTAGTTCGTAATTCGTAATTGTTGTGCGGAAGAGGGCTCACGGGAAGGGGACGAAAAAGAAGAAGAAGAATCAACCGCAGAGAGCGCAGAGAAGAAGGGAGAGGAAAAGGGAGAATGAGCAGGCAAAAGGAAAGCGACTTCGGGTTCTTCTCGTAATTCGTAATTCGTAATTCGTAATTCGTAATTCGTAATTCGTAATTCGTAATTCGTAATTCGTAATTCGTAGGAGATCGTCGTGAACAAAGTTGCCTTGATCAGCGGGATCACCGGACAGGACGGCTCGTACCTGGCTGAGTTGCTGCTTGGCAAGGGTTACCGCGTTCACGGTATCGTTCGCCGTTCGAGTGTGTTCACCACTCAGCGGATCGAGCACCTCTACCAGGATCGCCACGAGGGCGACGTACGGCTCAAGCTGCATTACGGAGACCTTTTGGACGCGATGAGCCTGCGGCGGATCATCAGCGAGGTGCAGCCCGACGAGGTCTACAACCTGGCGGCCCAGTCGCACGTGCGCACGAGCTTCGACCAACCGGTGTATACCGCCGAGGTATGTGCGATCGGGACGCTTCATTTTCTGGAAGCGATCCGCGAGTACCGCGACGCCACCGGCAGGGAGGTTCGCTTCTACCAGGCCTCCAGCAGCGAGATGTACGGCAAGGTCCGCAAGATTCCCCAGGACGAAGACACCCCGTTTTATCCGCGAAGCCCCTACGCCTGTGCGAAAGTGCAAGCCTACTGGCAGACCATCAACTACCGCGAAGCGTATCGGCTGTTCGCCTGCAACGGCATCCTGTTCAACCACGAATCACCGCGCCGCGGTGAGACCTTCGTGACTCGCAAGATCACCCGGGCAGCCGGGCGAATCAAGCTCGGGCTCCAGAAGGTGCTGTACCTGGGTAACCTCGAGGCCAAGCGCGACTGGGGATTCGCCGGCGATTACGTCAAAGCCATGTGGGCGATGCTCCAGCAGGAGGATCCCGACGACTACGTCATCGCCACCGGCATTACCCACAGCGTCGGTGATTTTCTCGAGGAGGCGTTCGGATACCTGGGGCTTGACGGGCACTCCCACGTCCGCTTCGACGACCGCTACCTCAGACCCACGGAAGTGAGTGTCCTGCAGGGTGATGCGCGCAAGGCGAGGAACCTGCTGGGCTGGAGCCCCCAGGTCACCATGCCGGAGCTGTGTCGCATGATGGTGGACGCCGACCTGCAGCTCGCCGGGCAGGAACGCACCTTGCGCGATGCCGGTTACGGGCCGGCGGCTGACGTGATGAACTCCCCGAGCGGAGACCCCCCCCCGCTTCCCGTGGAGGCCCGTCGTCCGTAAACTGGAATCGTCACGGCGAGTCCTGCGGTGTCACGCCGTTGTCAGTCGGCTCGAGTCGTTCGGCAATGCGCTCGACAAGCTGCCGCCAGGATTCACCGAACGTGTCGTCCGGCACCGACCGCAGTACTTCCAAGAGTTCTGCGCTACGCTCGTCATCGGCGCCGAGCTCGGCAGAGTCCCCATACCGAGAGATCGTAGTGACGATCCGCTCTTTCGCCTCGGCGTCCACGGAGGCCTCGGCGAGCCGCTCCACGAGGTCGAGCAACGCCTGATACGTCCCGCTTCGGAGAGTCGCATCAAGCAGCCGAAGGCCGCAATCAAGGGCGTCCGCGTCCTTGCGGGCCAAGCGCATGGCGTACAGGGCTTCCAGGTGAGGGAGGGCTTTAGCGTATCTGCCTCGGGAGACGAGTGCGGAGCCCAGGCGATCGCGAACCGTTTCCAGACAGTCCGCGTGGCCGTTGGCCGCCGCCAGTTCGCCGGCGAGTTGAGTGAGGTACTCGATTCCCCGGTCGCCCAGGTCGTGCAGACGCTGGGTGGACTGGATACGATCCTCGCAAGGTTTGCGGCCTAGAAAGCCGGTAAACGCCCGCCAGGCCATGTCCCGGGCCGGCTCGTTCGACTCGATGGCGGGGTTGAGTCTGGTGAGCAGGCTTTCCAGGTCGGCGTCCTCGCGACCCAACTGCCCGATCGCCTCGAGGGCAGCCAGCCGCACCCGTGGATCAGCGTGGGAAGTCAGCGTCCGCAGCCTCGGCAGCTTCGACGCGTCGCCGATGGCCCGCAGGCCCTGGATCGCCGGTCGCAACACGAGGGCCACATCGGTTTCCACCGCGATCTGAAACTCTGCAGCGAAGGTCGCATCAGCCACACCGGCCATCGCTTCCAGAAGGGCGGCCTGAAGCTCGATGCTCTCGTCGGGAACATGCTGGTAACGAGCCTTGAGGACGGCAACCGCGTCCTTGACGAGTTGGGCCTCCATCTCCTTGCCCGCCACCAGCCCCAGAGCAATCGCCGCCTCGCGCACGCACTGCGGCGAACTCTGCTGGGAGGCGATCTCATCAATCAAGGCTCGAACGACCTTGGGATCTTGAAACCTGCGAAGGGCTTTGAATATCGTGTGCCGGGTAGCCTGGTCGCTCTCCAACGCGAGCTGGGCCAGCACCGCGTCAACCACGGCCGGGTCGCTTAGATTCTGGGCGATAAGCAGTACCTCGCGCCTCACGGTCGTGGAGCCCTCTCGGAGCAGTCGCAGAAGACCGGTCAGAACCTCACCCTGCGGACTCGTCCCCTCGTCGGCGATCCGCGCCTTGATCTTCGCCAGGGCGGTGAGCTGCACCTGCTCGATCGAATCAGCGAGCCATTCGACGAGCTTGGCATCCTGCTGCTCGGCAAGCAGCAAGCGGAAGAGCTCGTTTTGGAACTCGCTAAGACGGGCGGTAGTCTCCGCATCGCGCCTCCCGGCGGCCTCCCGGTAGGACTCGAGCTCCTCGTCGAGCGCCCGCAACCGATCCCGGTAGATTCGTAACTGGTCGGCCAGCCAGGCTTCTTCGCCGAGCTTGGATTTCTCCCGCCACCAGGCCCGGCATCGATCGGGGTCGAAGCCGAACGACTCTCGGGAGGCCGGCTCGAGGGCCTGCAGAACACGATTCGTAATCTGGGGGACCGCGGAGTCGAGCAGACCGACCAACTGCCCGACGACCTCGCGCCGATGAATGTTCGGAGCCAGCGCATCGATCGCTGCCAGGCGCTTGCCCAGCGCGACATCACCCGTCCCGGCCAGCGCGCCGAGCCGGGCGGGAACGTCGGGCCCGGGGAAGAGGGCAAGCGCTCCCGCGGCAGCAGTGCCCAGGTCCGGCGATTCGGCGCCCAAAAGCTCGATCAGCGGTTCAACGAAGGCAGGGTCGAGCCAGTCGGCATGCTGGTGGCCGCCGCCGGCGATGGCCTCGCAGACCGCCCGCTGGGCTCCGGGATTCTCCGAGAGGTTCAAAAGCTCTGCCACCACGTCGTGGGACTGCGCGGTGCCCAAAAGCAACAATCGCTCGGCCCACAGCTCCCGCTCCTCCGGCCGACGGTCCGGATCGATAATGACTTCCACGAACCACTGGGGCTGATCCAGATCACCCGGCTTGGGCTCCGCGTGGCCGACGCCGGGGGCGGACACTGCACTCGCGGCTGAGTCCGCGTTGTGAGCCGCAGGGTAGGTCGGGCTCTGCCCGACATTCCCTCGCCTGCGCGGATGTTCGGACGGGCTGCCGCAATGCGGCTTTGCCGCGCCTGCGGGTCGGGGTGAGATCACACCGGTCCCAAGCAAGCAACACAGAACGGCGATTGCAATCACAAGTCGCACGGGTGGAGGAACCCCATAAACACCGCTCGGATAATAGGGCTGGTAAGCCGGGCTTTGCCCGACGCCGCATCCCAATGTCGGGCAGAGCCCGACCTACGCGGCTATTGTGTTGTACAGGTACAACCGGTCGTTGGCAACGGCCTGCCAGCCTGTAACGCAAAGATCATCACCACGCCGCGGTTGACTGTTCACCGCGGCGCCCTAGACTCCCCACGGCCAAAGACGCTCACTCTTGCATCCTGGTAGGTCGGGCTTTGCCCGATGCCGCATCCCAATGTCGGGCGGAGCCCGACCTGCGTGGCTGCGATAATCCAGACTCCCGGGCGGTCGATACTGCCTGCTCCTGCCGCCTCGAGGCTGCCCCAATGCGCGAGGATACGCACGTGGGTCCGTTTCTCACCGTCGTCGTAATCGCCCTGACCCACGCGGTCGGGGGAGACCCGGCAACTCCACTCAAGGGTCGGCAAACCGGCTCACTCCTGGCCGCCGACTACGCCCGGGCGCTCCTGGAGTCGGACAACGGGTATGTTGACGTGGCTGCTCTGGATCTACCGCCGGACTTCGTGCGGCGGATGGCCGGTAGGTCGTTGCGACTCCATTTCCGGCGGCAATACCGGCGGCTGGCCGATGACCGGGGGCGCCTGGAAGTAGGGAAGAGAAAACCCGAAGCGGCGGTTGCGCCGGAAGTACCGGGTGTTTCGATAATAAGATCGGAATTCCCGCCGGGCGTTGTGGACGGCTGGCGCCGCTACGCTGAAGGCGTGCCCAACCTGCGCGGGTTTCGGGCGCCGGTGTTGGGCTCGGATTCGCCGGATTGGACCATCGACGCTCCCGACAGCCCCGCTCCGATGCCCTATCAACAGGCCGCAACGTTCGTGTCCGAGCACCTGGCTCCGGACGGACTCGTGCGGACCATCATGGAGGTGATGCACGGCTTCCCCCTCCCGTGGGTCGCCGGTGGGGAGTTGAACGAAACGACCTTGCGTGCGGTCGGCATCCCCGTCGACCTGCTCGACCACTTTACCGTGGGCGATGCCTCGCTATCCAGGGCACTGCTGGACTGGGTGGACGGCCGAGCTTCCCGCGAGCAGATCAGCCCGGTTGCCGCACGAGCGCGATTCCGGTTCGAGCCCTCCTGTCCGGGTTTTGTAGTGATCGCGGAGGACGGTAGCCAACCTGTAGGCGGAATCCACATGCTGCTGACCACCGGGCGGTTTCCTTACGGCAGGGGCGACGGGTCTGAACTCGACGTTCTCCGGCAGGTCGCGACGCGCGGCCGGCAGAGCGAACTGTGGGTGTCGATCTCGGGCGTCCACGTGGCCGATCTGGCGAGCGAGATCGAAACCTGGCCGCTCACCGCCCGGCAACGCATTACCGTAGTGCCGACCCCGCTTCCCGTCTCACCCTGGGTTCAGGATAACGGCAAGGCCGGCCTGGCGGTGAACCCGAATGCACCCGGGAGGCCTCGCGTCGTGACCCTGGTGCCTCGATTCGCAAACCGGAACGAACAAGCGGCCAAGTTCATCCCCGGGGACTCCTTTGTCTTTAGGGTACTGGCGGCACACGGGTGGGAGATCGCCCACTCCCCGCTTCTGTTTCAAGGCGGCGACCTCATGTGCGTGGTCAACCCAAAAGGCGGCCAGCGAGTCTTGCTGATCGGCGAGGCGAACGTCCACCGCAATCGAGCCCTGGGCCTCACCAGAGATCAGGTGTTGAGCGCATTTCAAATTGAATTCGGGGTGGATCGGTGTGTGGTCCTGCCCGCGGTGTCGTACCATCTTGATCTGGAGGTGACGATTAGGCGGTGTGGGAATGAGCTGGTGGGCTGCGTCAACGATGACGTCGCCGCCAGCCGGCTCATCGCCCGGGCGGGCGTAGCGGCGCTGACCGGCGCTGGGGCGCTTTCCCCGGAACTCGAAGCCGCAGTCCTGGAGTCCTTGCAACGGGGGGACGTGCTCCCGTTCGTCGCCACCGTGTGGTCACGGATCACCCCGTTCTATGATTCCCGCGGGCGTTTGTCTGAGCGGTTCGTGTCGCTCTTCGCCGCTTCAACGCTGGAGTCCGGGTCCGCAAACGCCCAGCGGTTTCTGCTGGCCCTCGATCTGTTGGCCGCCTCCGCCCTGACCGTCGAGGAGGCTGCGGACGAGTCCCGCGCGATCGACCTGCGGCGATACCTTCAAGCCCTGCAGCGGCGCGCCGCCGACCGAGAGGGCTTCGTCAAGACGCTTGTGGATCTGGGGGTGCGCGTGCATCGCATCCCCAGCCTCAGCGATGAAGAGGTCAGCATCAACTACATCAACGGGGTTCATGACTCCTCGGCCTACATGATGCCGGTGTTTGGGGCGTTCTACGGGGCGCTCGATTCCGCCGCCCACCGGGCGATGTCTGAGGCGTTTGGCGGCCGGGTCCGCATCAAGCGGATTGGATCCGCCGACGTCCAGATCCGCTATGGAGGCCTGCACTGCATCGTGGCAACTTATCCGTGGATCCGGGCGGACGAAAAGAACCGTCCCCCGCCCGCGGAAGCGAGATCGCTGCTCGGCCGACCGCTCTACCCGGTATTGCCCGGACCCAAGCGGACGAAACTCGAAGCCGACCTCGAAGCCGCCCGGGCGGACCTCGCCGAAAGCCCGCCTGATCCTGCCAGGATCGTGTGGGTTGGGCGACGGCTGGGATATCTGTGGCGAATCAACGAAGCGATTGAGGTCTATTCCGAAGGGATCAAGGCCCACCCGGATTACGCCCCGCTCTACCGCCACCGCGGACACCGATATATCAGCATCCGGCAGTTTGACAATGCCATTGTCGATCTGGAGCACGCCGCCAGGCTCATTAAGGACAAACCCGACAAGGTCGAGCCCGACGGCATGCCCAACGCGGCGAACATCCCGCTGACCACCACGGGCTTCAACGTGTGGTATCACCTCGCTCTGGCGAGGTACCTCAAAGGCGATTACGCCGGAGCACTCGAGGCTTGGCAAGAGACCATGAAGTACACCGGCGGCTACGACGACAACATCGTGGCGGTCACGGACTGGACGTACATGACGCTACGGCACCTCGGCCGAGAGCGCCAGGCGGCCGAGTTGATCGAGGCAATCTCACCTGACATGGAGATCATCGAGAACTTCGCCTACCACCAGCGGCTGTTGATGTACAAGGGGCTGCGTAAGCCCGCGGACCTGCTGGACATTGAGGGCGCGAGCGAGCTGGATTTGGCCACGCTGGGCTACGGTGTCGCCCTCTGGTACATGGAGAGCGGCGAGCGGGACAAGGGTGTTGCCGTCTTCGAGCGTCTCGTCGCCGGGCGGTATTGGCCGGCCTTTGGATTTATCGCTGCGGAAGTTGAGCTTGCCCGGCTGCGACGTTAGAGCATTCTGCGTTTCTGCGTAGCGATTGCGGGCTACAGCGATTCCAGTCCTCTGCCGCGAGCCGCAGGCTTCAGCCTGCGCGGATCCACCTGTGTCGAAGCGCGTTCGACAAGCGCGACCGGGCTACACAGAAGCGAAGTTCATTGTAGATGTTAGCTTTCGGTTGTAAGATCGCACGCGATAGCTGATCACTACCATGGCTAAAGTCAGCGACATCCCGGAGATGACGGCTGAGGATTACGCGAACCTCCCGCCGCTGGTCAAGAAAGGCGAGGATCGCGAGGCCGTCATTGAAAAAATCGTAACCGGGTGGTGCACGTCGACAAGCGCGTATTCCTGCGAGGAACATATCGGAAGAGGCGGTTTCGCCCTGGAGCGCGTCGCGCTGGTGGACGGGAACACGGGCGAGCCGATCGACCTGGGCGAGCTGGTCAAACGCGTGGAAAAACAGTTAAGAGAGACCGGTGCTCCGGAGGAATTCAAACAACGCCGCGACCTGCACATCATCCTGCGCGGATGCCGCGTCGATCTCTGCAACTGCGCCGGGCTGAAGATCCGCCCGCGGTGGACCTGCCAGCGCGTGGCGTTCGATGACCGGGCGAGCTTTGCCTCTGCCACGTTCGGCGACAAGGCGAGGTTTGAGTCCGCCAAGTTCGGCGATCGGGCGAGGTTTCAGTCCGCCACGTTCGGCGACGAGGCGAGCTTCGATTCCGCCACGTTCGGCGACTCGGCGAGGTTTCACTCCGCCAGGTTCGGCTTTGGGGCGAGGTTTGACTCCGCCACGTTCGGGGACAGGGCGACCTTTGCCTTTGCCACGTTCGGCGACGCGGCGAGGTTTGGCTACGCCAAGTTCGGCGGCGACGCGTGGTTTGGCTCCGCCACGCTCGGCGACGGGGCGGGGTTTCTCTCCGCGAAGTTTGGCAACTGGGCGAGGTTTGAGTCCGCCACGTTCGGCGACTTTGCGAGCTTTGAGTCCGCCACGTTCGGCGACTGGGCGAGGTTTGACGCCGCCAGATTCGGGCATCGGGCGAGGTTTGAGTCCGCGACGTTCGGCGGCGGGTCGAGCTTTGGCTCCGCCAACTTCGGCGATTCGGTGGGGTTTCGTTCCGCCACGTTCGGCACCGAGGCGAGCTTTGATTCCGCCATGTTCGGCGACGCGGCGGAGTTTGAGTCCGCCACGTTCGGACCAGATGCCTCGTTTCTTGGCACGCGGTTCGGCGCCGGGAGCGGGATCGAGAGTGCCGTCGTTGCACGGCCGGCCACGGGTCGCTTTGGCCTTCGGCGCGGCGACGAACGACTGAAGAACTGGTTCAGTTGGACAACCGTGCGCTCACTTGGGCGCCTGGAAATCCTGACCAAGGTCTCGTATCTGGCGCTACTTGTGGTCCCGATCCTGGCCGGCGCCTGGCCGGCTGTGCGCGCCGGCGTCAACTGGGTCAACGACGACATCCGCACCGCCGCCCGCAACTTCGAGGCAGTCGCCGATCGACTGGAGGGCGTCCGCGCTGACCTCCCGCCGTCGCTCACAACCCCCGACGATCTTCTGGAAAAGGTCGCTACTGAAATCCGCAGGGTCGAGGAGGAACTCAGCGGGCGGGCCCTGAAAGAAAGAGACCTGCCGCCGGGTTTGGTGCTGGCGTTCTTTGCGGCCCTGTTTGTCGCCCTGGGACACCTGGTTTACCAGCTTGCAGCCAGCGAGACGATCCGCCAGCAAAGTCGGGAGGCCTTCATATCCGCGCGCAACGACGAGTTTCGAGATTGCTCCGAGGGTCAGCGCCGCGACCTGCTGACGCGGGCCTTTCCGTGGTTGAGGCAGATCGCCGAAGCCCTTCCGGGGTTTCGTAATGCCACACTCGTTCGCCGGCACGACCAGACCGTTTGGATTCCCATAGACCTAGAGCAGTTGCAGACGGTTGCCGAAACGTCGGCCCCATCGCCCGCGGAACAAGGTGACGCGCAAGGCGATACGGATGTGGGAACCAAGGGCGAGGAATCCACCGAGAATGCGGGCACGGACACCGAACTCACGAAGGACCCGGATCACGCCCGGACAGCTCGCGATGACCGCGCCTCCGAGCGGCGCATCAAGTTCACCCGCCCGGAACTCGAGTTGGTCGTGGTCGACGAAGGAGCACGGGCCGAGTACGACGTGGCCGCTCGAGAGCGGTTGGGGTGGGCGGTTGTCGCGGGGGTCGTTTATGCCGCCGGCGTGTTCTGCATCGTCTGGCTGGTTGCCCTGCAGGCGGAGAGGGTCCTGTTGCAAGGGGGCCTCGTCGGCCCCGCGGATGCGTACAACCCGCTGATTCCCCGCATCTTCAGCCCGCTCGCTTGGTATCTAGCACTACAGCGCAAAGTCACTACCTACACAAGTCCGTATGTGGGCCACATCGATGCCGCGTTCTCGTAGCTTCTTGAGCGTTGTCTTTCGATGGCCGGTCTTGGCGGCGGCGTTGTGGTTTCGGGTGTAGCTGATGTTCCATGCGGC
>SDBU01004114.1_pt1 | contig 18085 bp, 16 predicted proteins | sample 2277071 | NCBI WGS metagenome assembly SDBU01 (sample SAMN10397929, study PRJNA504765) | marine sediment metagenome | isolation source: marine sediment core GS08_GC12, 126 cmbsf | place: Arctic Ocean: Gakkel Ridge, Loki's castle | collected 2008 | reverse complement strand
AAGGGTGTGCAGACTGTGCGAATAGAGTCAGCATCTGGGTGCTCCAACAAACCCCAGACTGCCTGGTTGATATGTTCTGTTCTGCGAAAGGGGGAAGTGGGACGTAGCTGCACGACGATCTCAGGTTGATAACCCTCATTTGATTTTAGCCATCCCAATGCATGTTGGAAGACTGGCAAATCCGGGGTGTCATCCCTAGAAAAACTTTCAGGTCTGATAAAAGGAACCTCGGCCCCATGGTCCTTGGAGATTGCAGCGATCTCCTCATCATCAGTGGAAACTATTACTCTGCTGATGGTCTCTGCAGTAAGACCAGCGGAGATACTATATGCAATTAAAGGGTATCCCGCAAAATCACGGATGTTTTTGCGGGGAATACTTTTTGAGCCCCCCCGGGCAGGAATGATCGCCAGAACCTTGGCCGCATTCACCAGGCAGTCCACCCTCCATCGACGACCAGATTTCCACCAGTCATGTATGATGAAGCATCGGAAGCAAGAAACAGCAAAGCGCCGTTCATCTCATTTTTTTCAGCCATGCGACCCATCACAGATCGAGCTGAATACGCATCCAGAAAGGTCTCGTCATGATCATTATAGACACCTCCTGGAGTCAATGCATTCACCCGGATACTTTTTCCTGCGTAATATGTAGCCAGATAGCTGGTCAAACCGACTACCCCAGCCTTGGTGACTGAATAATGAGCAGGCTTGTACTGAAGTGGTTCACCTTGTTTCTGGTAAATTCGTTGGTCAGGTCCGACGAGACCGTAAATTGAAGAAACATTAATGATTACCCCTCTACCTTGCCCTATCATCTGCTTTCCAGCTGCCTGGCAGCACAAGAACATTCCTGTCAGATTGATCTCCAATGCCTGATTCCAAAGATCTAATGGGTAATCCTCAAAATTAATCGAGAGCGGATCTACTTGCCTTCGTGCTTGTTCATCTTCTTCCAGGTTCGTCTCTCGCTGATGATCAAACTTAGGATCCAAAGCGGCACTATTTACAAGAATATCCAAGCGGTTAAACACAGACAGCGTTTTCGCAACCATCTGTTGCACTGATTCTTTAGATGAGATATCTGTCTGAATCCCCAATACTCGTTGAGATGTACCCTCAGATCGATCTCGTTTATTGAATTGCAGCTGGTTCAAAGAGGCAGCAGTAGCTTTCGCTGCTGGCTCGTCGATATCAGCAATAACTATATAAGCACCAGCTTCCATTAAGGTCCGACAGAACTCACCCCCCAATAATCCAGCGCCTCCGGTTACCACTGCCACGCGACCCGTCAGGTCGAATAGCTCAGGTAATTTGTCCATCTCTTCCTTACGCATCAGTTGATTCAACCATCTCTGGTTGGAGCTCTTCTCCTTGGGGGGTAGAATTGTCATTTGTTCCATCGGGGAGAAGAAATCCACGCGCTTCCATAATCTCAATAATTTTGCGCGCATTTTTCTCGGACGAGATATCCACTGTGTGAAGTGTTATCTCAGGATCAACGGGAACCTCATATGGGTCATCAACCCCAGTAAAACCCTTGATCTGCCCCCGGCGAGCACGGGCGTACAATCCCTTCACATCGCGCTCTTCGCATACTTCAATTGGGGTATCGACAAAAATCTCTATGAATCTTTCCTCCCCGACCATCTTACGCACTTCATTGCGGGTGGTTCGGTACGGGCTAATGGCGGCTGCGATGACGATACCTCCCTGTCTTGCAATTTCTCCAGCTACAAAGCCAATCCTCAGAATATTGGTATTCCGATCTTCACGGCTGAATCCAAGACCCTTTGAGAGGTGGGTTCGCACCACATCGCCATCTAATAATGTCACCTGGCGACCACGCTCAAGAAGTAATGAGGTCAGGATCTCAGCAGTCGTTGATTTGCCCGATCCGCTTAAACCGGTAAACCACAGGCACATTCCCTGTTCATGTCTAGGCGGATACATTTTTTGAAGGATTTCAGCTGTCTCCTTACGGGTAAACCAATCCGGGAGCAGTTCTCCTTTCGCCAGGTAGTCTTCACGCACCTGGGTGCCGGAAATCGAGAAAATTCGAGCATTTTCCGGGACTTTCGAACTCTCCTCATAACGTTCCTCATCCGCCAGATAAACCAGCTCTTTGAACTCAATCGGTTGGACACCGATTTCCTCACCATACTGACCCAACATCATTTGTGCTTCATAGGGACCAAAAAATGGATTCCCATTGCTATCTTTACCAGGGCCTGCGTGATCGCGACCGATAATGAAGTGGGTTGCGCCGTAATTGCGGCGGATGATAGCATGCCAAAGAGCTTCGCGCGGACCTGCCATGCGCATGGCAAGGGGTACCAAACTCAGAAGAGTCCGCTGGGGATCGAAATAATTTTCAATCAGAGTACGGTAAACCCGGACGCGAGTGTAATGATCTACATCTCCTGGTTTGGTCAAACCGACAACCGGGTGGATCAATAAACTGCCGTCGACTTGATCTGCAGCCCTTTTCGCCAACTCTTCATGAATGCGGTGCAGTGGATTCCGCGTTTGAAAGGCAACAACTTTGTCATAACCCAGAGATGAAAGCTGCTCACGAACCTGTGCAGGTGTCTTGCGCAGCTCTCTAAAGTCATGGTACTTTGGCAGGTCAATCACTTTTATTGCGCCCGATATGTAGACATTCCCCCAGGTGTTCATTTCAGAAACGAGCGGATGACGTGGGTCCGTTGTGCCCAGGGCAAGCCTGGCCTCACGCAATTCATCCCAGTGATAAACCTCTTCCATTTGCATCACCGCGATCGTATTGTTGCGCGAATCACTTAATGTGATTTGCTCACCCCAAGTGGATAGAGAATCCTCGTCCACCGGTAAAGTTACCGGGATTGGGAACAACGTCCCATTCGTTAACCGCATCTCAGTGAGCACACGTTCATAATCCGCCTTCCCCATAAAACGGTCTAATGGGGAAAAGGCTCCTGTTGCTAATAACTCCAGATCACATAGAGCCCGCTGAGATATTTGGATCGAGGGTAAGCGGCTTGATTTTTCAAGCAGTTCCTCATATTCCTCACCCTTGACAACCAGGTCAATAAGTTCCCCTCCATAGGGAGAGTTTAATTCAGCTTGTTGATTTATTTCAGCCATCTAATCTTTCTCCTTGATTATGCAAATTTAAAACTCACCCTACATCGCTTAATGCAGTGCATTATTAAGGCCGATGTGAGTTAATTGGTCGACTTGATACATATCTCGATAAAATCTTGCCCTGGTTCTACCGCCCCAAGCGCTGCATTATAACACCATAATATCTCGCGGGCTATTAAATTCACCGCCGGTTTGCATCACCTAAATAGACTAGTCCTTTTGTCCTGGCTGATTCATGCGCGGCCAGTGCAACCTGTAAAGTTCGTTTTCCAACCTCCAGGGAGCAAACGGAACTCTTCTCCCCCCGAATCACTGCCAGGAAGTGTTTCATTTGGGACAAAAACATATCATTTCGCCCAAAATTCTCGGGCTGGTGCCAGGTTTGCCAACCATCCATACCATTCTGATACCACTTCACACAACCACTTGAATACTCCCATACAATTGTGCCGCCACTGCCCATCACGAACAGGTGATGGCTTGGTGGTTGTTGAATGTAATCCAGGTGAACACTTCCCATCACACCATTTGGAAATCGTAAACCGATTTCTGCTGTATCTTCTACATCTAATTCAAGGTCTCCGAGCGATCCCGAAAATGCCCACACCTCTTCCACATCACCAAACAACCATAACAGGTAATCAAGCGGGTGGGAGAGAGTCAAAATCACGCCGCCACCTAAATCTGCCCGGGCGCTATAGCTCCCGCGATAATCCTCCCAGGGGTGCCATCCTGGTAAATATTCTCCCCAATGTGCTCGCACTGACAACGGTCGCCCAATTGCTCCATTAATAAGTAATTCTTTCACTTTCTTTAATCCAGGATGGAAGCGATATTGGTATCCTACCAATACTTTCCCACCACCAATCTCTACTGCTTTGCAGAGCTCATCAACCCCCTCCATGGAATGAGAAATTGGCTTTTCCAGAAGAAGATGGCAGCCTGCGAGAGCCGCGGGGATAGCAACCTCAAGATGAAGCGATGTTGGGTTTGAAATGATGACTGCATCTGGTTTGTATGAAATGGCTTTATCAAGACTTGTTTCAGTAGTATAACTTGTCAGATCATCATCGGGAAGTGTGCTGCGATGTGTCCGATAAAGGATGATTTCGCGTTGTCCAAGAGCGAGGAGATTGTGCATATGTCGACGACCTATTGATCCAAGTCCTGCAATTAGAAATTTCATACGCTGCTAAGAATTCCTTCTTGTCCTATGCTTGCCTCGTAACCCCATTCCAATTGCGTTTCTCCAGCAATCTTTTCGAAGATTTGAATATCTCTTATTGTGAACAATTCTCGCCAAGAGCCATGCTTCCCTTTTTGGACGATCTGTGCGATATCACCAGCTTTATATTGCTGCCAGTCTGCATCAGGATTACGAGTTAATTCATCATTTACCGCACCATCCAACCCGGTGATATCCGTTTTTGCACCAAGAAATGACCACAGAAGATCCATTTCATCCCAAGGTTGCTCTATTAAATCCTCAAACCTCAATGCGTGATAGCGCTTTCCAAATAGTCGTCGACCCCAATTATCAGTCTCAACAACATTATGAACCCACCCTTCTGCGGCTTGTCTTATGCTCGTTAGGGTAAATAGAGATCGTTTGCCGTCTAAAAACGGCTGAGGGTTTTGGATAAATGACTCAAAAATGTGCTTATCTTCTTTGGATAAATGTTGTGGATTATCAATGAAAGATTGGAAACGGTGTGATAATACCGCATCTCTGCCATCTCTTACAATGAAGACCAGGCTCGCCTCTGGGTAAATGTTGAACAATAATTTAACGGCTTCTCCATTCATTAAACTATTAGGACTTTTATCTCCGACAATATTTTTCCCAGCTTGGCGTGCATCTCGTTCGAGGATGAAATCACTGATGGCTCGCATTACCACCGGAGATAAGTCTCGTTCACGGTTCCAGCGATTACTACTTCGGGTAAACCACTTTCCAACTTCGATATCTGCTACGAGATTTTGAAGTAAAGGAGGGCGGGTGAAGAAATGCGCTTGATAATTACAATGCACATCCGGGTGCATACGTACAAGGCGAGTTAAGAGGGTTGTTCCGGAACGGGCATGACCGAAGATAAAGAATTTTTCCATCGGGAAGAAAAGCTTCGCTTCAGCAACCTCTTCCATGGTGATCGCTGGTATTGCACTCCGTGTACCAGAAGTTAATTTTCCATAACGCAAAGCTTGATAAGCCAAGTTTATACGTCGAAGGATTTTAGCTACCATTGCTCTTCTCCAGCAACGAAAGCAGAAACTCCCCAGTTCTCCTTCCAGCACTTCCATCTGTGTAGGTGCATTCCTGATTTACGAATTCCTTTTGTGCTAAAAGGTTTGCTCGGGGGAAAGTATAGTAATCATTAATTGCTGTACACAACTCCGTTTCATTTGTCGCAACTCGCCCAGCCCCAGAGGCGCGGAAACGTGAATGAGTGGGCCAGATACCAATTTTTGACATCGGCAGCCAATACTTCCCGGGATAACCAGTGTTTGAATCAATACATACACTGATGATGGGTCGCTCCTGGAACGATGCCTCCACACACATCGTGGAATACACGGTTAAGAAAATATCCGCGTGCGCCATCATAGAAGTTTTATCAATTAAATCGTCAACCGAGTAATAATCTAGTTCTCCAAGCAGCTTTGGTTCCACCACATGGACATGGGGTTGTTCTTTAGCAATTTGACGGATTTGATCTGCTTCTTCAACAAAACGGCCGATCATGTGAATCGGATGCAAACGGATCAACAATTGGCTAGGTGCATTCAACCGGTCTGAGTTCACAAGGTTCACCAAAGCTTGAATGTTCTGAATATTTGGCGACAGGTTGACAAAACTACTGGCGTATGAAAGCAGCTTGCGGTTCGGATCGAGTCCATGGATGTTGAAATACTCCCCACGCTCCATAACCCACTGCTTGCGAACATAACCATCATAAGGTGGCATTCCACCAACATTCACCTTTTCAGGTGACCAATCCGCTCCGCCAATCAGCTCCCCTTTTTGAATTTCAGACCAACAGGTAATCCAATCCACTTCAGCCCCAGATAGACCATAGCTGCTGGTGCTGTCCCAACTGAAAATCGCAGCAGCGGTAGGGGTATTATGTTTTGTGGCCGCGCGCAATATATATCGATCCTGACGGAATCCTGGCGAACTTGCGATGACTAAATCAGGTTGATACTCATTAAACAAATCATCATAAAAACTTGGTGTAAAGCGATTCTGGAATTTTGCCAATGATCGGCGCGCCAAGCGAGAGTGACGCAACACTTTTACTAATGATTCCATTATCGGGAACAAACGCTTACGGCGGGTATGAGCTTCGCGCTTTACCTGCTGAATAAAACTTTCAACAACAGCTAAGTTTGTCCCACCTGCTGCTCCTGCTCTACGCAGAAAATCCAACCACCACTGTACCATCGGTAGGGTGTTTGTAACATAATCATCTACTCTATCTAAATGCAATCCCTCAATTGTCAGGCCAGGGAAATTGAACCGCTTTCTAATCGGATCTACAGATTTATCATCAGTCAAGAGAACTACTTTAACACCTCGATCTAATAAGGTTGGCAGGACGTCGCTTTGTAAGAAATAGAAAATTGCCAAACCGTGATCAGCGATGATAAATACACGTTTAGATGTCATTCCTTAGTTAAAACTCCCTGGGGGTGATTAATATATTTAGATGTAATCCCTAGATAGATGAGGTTTGTTCAAGATAATGATTGATGACCGAGCTAAATTGAGTGAATTCCTCACCTTGACAAGAGTAAATTCTTAGTGCTACGAAAGCCATCTCAATCGTAAATCCTACTGCCTCTCGACATACAAAACTCGATAGAGAAAATCATAAATTCGTAGAAAGAATTGATTAAATGAAGGAATTTCCGAGAGTCTTAATATCACACTAAAAAGAACCGATTTCTTGCTTAAGACTAATTTATCGGGGGCTCCATCGGATCTCGAATCTCCATTCAACTCTTGCACATCTGCCAATAGATGTTCATGGAGCGTATTGCCCATATGCATCACATGATTTTTTAGGGCAGAAAGATGCAAATAACCTAGTTCATCAATCTTACGATCCAGAGCAATGGTCTCTGCCCGATAAAGGCCTTTGCTTACAGGTAATGGCGTCATTTGCCGGGCAACTTCTTTTGGGATAATGAATTGCATGTGTGTGGCTCCGATCACTGCGCTGATGTTATCCCGGAGATCGGTGATGGTTTGTAAAGTCATTTTATGAAAATGGGCAGCTAAATCATCATCCGCCCCAATTCCCAGACAATATTCTTGGACGATTTCAAACTCCGGATTGTACTCACCAATCCGGAAATCTCGATCCCCATCTAATGAAAGATGGGCTTTTCCTCTCCCATCCAGAACGTCATGGAAAGTTGGTTGGGCACTTACCATACCTGCCTTCGGAAAAGCCTGGATAATCTCTAAGCTAGCCTCTAACCAGTCTCGGCGGAAAAATACATCCGAATCAGCATAACAGATTAACTCGTTTGGCATGCTTCCAAAGATCCAATTCCATGCCCCAACCTTCCCAAGGTTGTTTTTTGATAATACAAGCCATTCGATATAACGATCATCGTGGAGATCACCGAGTGCATCGATCACCTCGGAACAGCTCCCATTATCGAACACCAATAAGTCAAATTGCTGTTCTGTATTTTGGTATAAACTCGCAATTTGGAATTTAAGAATATCTAACGAATGCTTGAAATATCCTTCCATAAATGGTATGTAGACCAGCAGAGCGATCCCTAATTGTTTAGGGTTATAAGCCGGAATACCAGATTTAGAGGGATTCTGACCTGTCCTCATACAAACTCACACACCTTATATATTAACAAAACGATATGCGGATAAATATCACTTCTCGTAATACAGCTTGAAGATAAAATCGTAAATGCCAAGCAGAGAATGCTTTATCACCGGTATATCCAATAATCGATTTGCCTCTTTCGATTTATTAGATATTTCCCCACTGACATCAACACCCTGGTTACCCCCAATCCTATTTCCAAGATGTTTTACGTATGGTTCGCAAGTTGCCAACCGTAAATACCCCGCTTGATTGATCATTTGATCTAACGAGCGCACCTGTCCCATGGGACGATCCATTTCAAGCGGCAGAAATTGCTGGATGGTCGATTTTTGCGTGACGAATTGGAAGTGGGCTGCACTTATAAAAGCGGATACGCCCTTATAAGTCAATCGCCACTCACTCTTCGAATCGAACCATTCACGAGCTTGCACCTCAGAGATCCCCAAACTGAGTATATGTTCACGGAAAATATCCCAGGGAATAAACTTTCCATTCTCTAGTGTTACATCAGGTTGAGTTTGAGCCCACTCCAAAGTTTTTGAATAATACTCTTCAGGTGATCTCAACGGCCGCGCAGTCACCATACCCACATTAGGAAATGTATCCAGAATTTCCATCGAATGCTCTAACCAACCAGGGTAAAACAATACATCGCTATCAAAGTATGCAATAACCTCTCCTTGAGAGCCTTGAAAAATGAAATTCCATGCTCCACCCTTCCCAACATTCTTATCAGATAACAAGAGATATTGGATTAATCCTTTCTCTTTGGCATCCACCAGAAATTCTTGCACCTCAGTGCAGCTGTCATTATCAAATACCAATAAATCATAAGGTAGGCTGGTATTCTTCCAAAGGCTGTCAAGACAAGATTTCAATACTTCAAGACTCTCAGCGTAATATCCTTTTAAATGTGGAATGTACGTTGCTGTTGCCACAGTAACTTTCTTGGGTTGAGCAACGTATTCAATCGATTTTGCTGGATTTTGACCCACACGCATTAGATATTCTTGTGGTCAGCGAACAAATAAATGAGCAGGCATTAGCAATTCTGTCATTACCGGCTGGAGTAGCAAGAGGTGCTCCCTTTTCCCAAACAACATCGAGGCTAGAAATGGTGATCCGGGTAGTTAATTGTCTCCCACAACGAGCAAATCCCCTAATAAATACTGGTTCATCCAGATAGTAGCTAGTTTAACTTCGGGGAATTGTCTGGCTGTATCCCATACCTGTGCTCTGAAGAGAAGCTTATCGCAATCCTCTTTGGGTTTTGTAAACGAACCAGTAAGGTGAACAGTCACATTCCCGGAATTTTTCTTAAAACTCACATCGCTAACCCTCAGCTTTGACTGGAAGAGAGGGTTATAGAGAACTCCTGCGTATTTAGTACCGGTTGAGAATAAGCTCGTTAGGGCTATTTTTACATCTTCTTTTACATCACCAGTGCGAAGGAAATCTGCGCTCACCGGGACGAGACTATCTCCGCAACCACTTGAGCCACCGGTGCCTTGGTGGACTAAGTACTTGACAATTATTCCCTGGGGAAGACCTACTTGAACGCGTTCCGTGGGTGTTTCTGTAGGAGTAGAAGTAGGATCTGGAGTTGGTGTAGAGGTTGAGGTAGGTGTACTTGTTCGAGTTGCAGTCGCTGTAGCCGTTGGGGTATTCGTTTCAGTAGCGGTTGCAGTTATTGTGGGTGGCAATGGGGTATCAGTCAGAGGAACACTGGTATTGGTGGGCGGTGGGGGTGTGTTAACCAATTGAGGGGGAGTTGAAGATGTACAGGCAGCGATCGTAACGATTAATAATAAAAGACCGCAAATTATCATTGGTGATTTTTTTGACGTCAATTCATTTTCTCCAAATTTTTAGATTACTTATCCGATGAATCACTTTTTGTTTAAAGTATGCTAACCTCGATACTCAGGCAGCCATGCTTGGTTTGGGAATAATCGTTGTAATATTCTCCTATGCATCATCCCGGCACGTCGTTTCAACCGAATCCAGCGCTCTATATTAACCTTGAAATCATCAGATTCTTGAGCTAATGGAGCCGCAATTAATGTGATATATAAAGGGATTATGTTTGAGCGCGGTTGACCATGTATTTGCAGAAAAAGTGTTGAGTAGCCAGCCTTCTCCATTACCTCATGGAGTGTGTGTCGACTGAAGGAGGTCAAATGAGCTACCTCAAAACAATCATGTGCGTATAAATTTGGCACCTCGATCAATATTTTACCGTCCGAAGATAATAATGTTTTCCGCAGCTGCTTGAGATACTCCACCGGATCTGAAATGTGCTCTAAAACATGGATCATTGAGATCAGATCAAAAGCTGCTTCGCCTGCGCGTCGGACAGATTCCAACGAACCATAGATCTTCAATCCTTTGTTATCCGAATAATCCCGATAAGCTTCTCCGGGCTCGATCCCAATGACCTGGCATTGGTAATCATCACGGATTTTTTCTAAGAGTAAACCCGAAGAACTACCGATATCGGCAAAACGGCGGATCTTCCCAACACCTCCCGATTTGAGCACATTTGTTAGTATTTCTGCCCTAGCTTTTTGCACTGTCAGGTCTTTCTTGGCTGGGCCTTCGCTACCCTGGTAAACCTGCCTGTACTCACCCCGGTAAAAAATCTCCAGCTCAGATTCGGTCATTCGTGGTGATTGGTAAACAAGACCACAATTTCTGCACAGTTTGTTGACGACCTGGTATCCACGAAAGTCTCGCTGGTCGAATGTAGTACTTCGATTGTCTTCGCACAGCGGGCAGCGGGTGACGGTTACTGGCATAGAGCTAATGTTAATCTTATTTGATGTGTGGCTTTACAATCGATTTTCGTATTGCCGCCGGTTCTTTTTTAACCAGCGTACGATAGATTTCCGAGGACCATGCAGATCATCGTTTGTGATCATTAGTTCTAAACTATGGAGCATGCGCGGTACACTCATCGGAGCTGGCTTGAGTTTCCCATCAACCAAAATCTTGTTAGCTTCTAATATGGTGTACATGGTCTTCAATCCGCCTGCGATAATGATATTCTTCTTCGTCTCTGGCAGATCATAGGGTGGTTTGTTGCCCGGCAGATGGCTGTAATCATGGTTTTGGTGCACTATCATTGCTGAGCGGGTAACATCCACCACCTGCCAACCCGACTTAACCGCATGGTAGATAGTCCAATTATCCCAACCTGAGCGCCCAATTGTAAAATCAGGCATATCCGCAAGCAAGCCCCTGGGGATCAGGAAATAATCGCTACCTACGGGTCCGTGCAACATGCCAGTCTCTTTTACCTCTTCCCGCAAACGCAAATCCCAGCCCGGATTAAACTCCAGTTCTTGTTCAACATCCAGGTCATACCTTCTCCCCAGAAAGAGAAATTCATCCGCCTGGGCAGCAACCTGCCTTGCTGCTTCCACAAAATCAGGCATGAGCATGATATCGGCATTTAATATTGCCAGATAAGGGGCCTCACTTGCTGCTCTCGCCATCTCAAACATTGAACTAATATATGGAGTGCCTTTTTCACTGCACTTTACTTCTGGAAAATGCCTGATCTGGAATTCACTGGCAACTTTGGCCATGCCCTGCTCGTCTCCCATCAGGAAGACTTCTACATCAGATCCAAGGTGTATCCAAGATTGGATCGCATTTCGTTGGATGGTGGTGATGTGCGGATTGGTAAAAGGTTTAGGTGCGGTAAAAACCGTCAAAAATGTCATTCAGTCCGTCTCCGAATCGCGTTCCGATGTCTGGTCGATGTTCACTGAGTTTGAGAAGTTTCATCAGGTAAACTTGTCCGGCATTGGGATCTTGCTTTACTTGAAGCCTCAAGATTACTACCTTGAGCACTCACCCATTAGTCGAGCTTTTCGACATCCAGGTGATCTTTATGCAGGACTCCAGCATTGATCCCTGCCAGTTCCGGCTCATGTTTAAATAATTCAAGCACATCCCGCCAGGAAAAATCATCACGGCCACCAAACCGATCATAAATCAGTCGCAGCAGTTCGAGATCCTGCGGAGTATCAACAGTCCAGCGTAAAATGCCGTAGTCGGGGTGGTGATTGACCAGCAAGATCTTGAATCGATTATTCTGCGCATAGAGGAATGGCATGACGTGTTCTCGTTGGTGAGGTTGGCTCGCTTCTCGCCAGGCAATCTCCAGAGCTGAAAATGTACACACTTCTGTGTCCAGGCCGATTGGGAATGTCCGCTGCCAGGGGGGTGGCAATCGATTCGCGGTAAAATCCCAGGCCGGAATCAGTTCAGGTTTGATCTGGGGCCATTCTGTTTCAGTTTCTGTTATCAGGTCAGGCCCATGACCATAAAACGCAGCCAAGGTTTGATCAATGACCAGCGGATCGATTAATGGGCAATCGGCCGTGATGCGAACAACGATCCCTGCTGAGAGAGATTTGGCCGCTTGATAGTAGCGATCAAGCACATCATGCAAACTGCCGCGATAAAAGGTATAGCCACGATGATCGCAATATTCTGCGATCGGATCATCCGCTTGCTCCAGGCTGGTGGCAACCAGCACCTGGTCCACACCCTGCGAGCGGCGGGTGCGTTCCACAACTCGTGCCAGCATCGGTTCTCCAGCGATATCTAAAAGCACCTTCCCAGGTAGTCTGGAAGCACTCATCCTGGCCTGGATTATGGCGACAACTTTATTGGACACTGGTTTGTGAGTTCCCATTATGTTTGTTTTAATGCCGCCTTATAAGCATGCAAGAGATTAGGGAAATTTTTATCCCAATCAGCCCGTTTTTCTGCAAGTTGGCGTGCTGCCCGGCTCATCTTGGATAATTGCTGGCGTTGGTCAACAGCTTCTAAAATAACCCTCGCCAGGTCCTCTTCATCTCCATCTTTGAACCACCAACCATGAATACCAGGTTCAACCCACTCACGATTTCCGGGAATATCGGAAACAATTACTGGTCTGCCACTCGCTAATGCTTCCAGAAGAGATATTGAACTCCCATCTGTACGAGATGCGCTAACGTACAAATCTGACATTTTATAAAAATTTGGTAAATCCGTGTGCGTTACATGTCCTGGAAAAATTACTCGATCCAGGACACCTCCACGAGTGAATATCTGCCGCAGGTAGCTTGCCTGGGAACCATTTCCCAAAAGGATTAATTTCAACCCCTCAAATTGATTCGCAGCTTTGACAAATGCCCTCGCTAGGATTTCCACTCCATATATCGGTTCCCAATTACGGGTGGATAACAATGTGAACTGATTTCTTCCTTTGGAGGGAATTTTACCTGGTGTGAAGGAATTTAAATCTATTCCCCAGGGGAAAGTCACTATCTTATCGTCGGGCATTCCGAGTTCGACTGCCTGTTTGCGGACCGTGTCGCAATCACCGATCAAAATTTCGCTGCGCTGCAAAGTAAATTTGGTTGCAAAACGCCAAAACCTATTGCGGTTTGCATCATGCAAGAGATCGTATCCCCAAGACACACTGACCAGCGGCTTAAACCCCAACAAAGCCACTAAAAATGCACTGCGCTGTATCGGTCCTGCATGGATCAAGTTGGGTTTTATTCTCTTGATTACTTTCCGTAAATCGAACAGTAAATTGGGACCATCCAGGATACTGACAGTTCGAGTTCCCCCAACCCAGTTAACCTGGTGGATTTCGACAGGCAGAGGACGATCTTCAAGTTGTTCACGCCTGCGTTCTAATCTAAGATAATAAACTTCATATTCAGTGCCTGCCAACGCGGAAAGAAAGCGAAGATCGTGATTTGTATAGTCACGTGAGAAGTAAATTACGCGAGTCACTGGAATAGGTATTTCAGCTTAACTGCCTAAATCCGTCCAGCGCAGCTCTTTACCGCCGGTAATGTCTACTATTGCCTGCGTACCGATCACCTGACCAATCTCATACGGGTAAATCGCCCCAGGCGTTGCTGGTCGCAAGACTGCGATGTCTTCCCGGGAAAGAATTTCTCCCTTATTTATATCCCGTCCTGCTCGCAGACAGCGTCGTTGAATGATGACGGTTTCCTGTTCATTCTCCCCAACACGTTTATCGGCGGAACCCAGCGCTCGTTCAAGTTCACGGGTTCTATCGACCATATCCCGCCAGGTTAGTGGAGTCATCGAGAAGGGGTGATCGGGGCCAATTCGGGAATTATCATCGGTAAAATGTTTTTCAATCACCCTGGCACCCAACGCCACCGCCCCAAGAACTGTAGCATGTCCAAATGTATGGTCTGACAGCCCGAGAATCAGATCTGGGAACATCGTGCGATAGGTATTTAATACACGTAAATGAATGTGGTCGTAGTTTTCCAGACTGGCAGTGTAATTTGTGTTGCACTGCATCAACACCAACTGGTTATTGATCGCCAGAATTGTGTGCACTGCACGTTGGACATCCCCAATATCCGAGGCACCTGAGGCCAAGATCACCGGTTTTCCTTTTTTCGCCATATACTCTAATGCCTCAAGCCAGGTGATATCGCCTGAACCAACCTTGTAAGCCAGGACATATTGATATAGCATATCAATCGCTTTAAAATCATATGGCGAGGAAAAATAATCAATGCCGACTCGATCACATTCACCCTTGAGAATTGGTGTCCACTCAAAAGGGATTGAAGCATCCTGGTAAACCTCGAAGACACTCTTCTCCCAACCAGATTGGTGAGAAACCTGCCTCTGCATTGATTGAAAACCAAAGTCGGAGACGATCTCTGCCGCCCGAAAATTTTGAAATTTAACTGCATCTGCCCCAGCTTCAGCAGCCAGGCGGATGAGCAGCTTGGCGCGTTCCAAATCACCGTCATGGTTGGCTGAAATGTCTGCGATAAAGTATGTCGGGTGGTCTTCACCGATAGAGTTTGCGCCAATTTTTATTTCCATAGCTTTCTCCGAATCAAATGAATTATTCCCCCATTTGGCGAATAAACTCCGGGTATCCACTTTGGTATTGGGCATGAAAGTGCTCAAGACCAGCTTTCAAATCCGGCGGGAATTCACCAAGTTCTGTACTGAGTTTGTCAGAATTTAATGTGAGGTTGGGAGATCGGACCGCTGCTAATCCAGCCTCTGAAACTAAAGCAGGTCTGATCAAAGTTTCATCGAAATCAAATAATCGTGCTAGGCGAACACCAAAATCATATTTACTTGAGCATTCACTCGAAACAACGTGAAAAAGACCTTGTGCACCAATATCAAGCATTTTCAGCAATATTTTCGCCAGATCGTTGGCTAACAAGGGACAGAAGTAAACATCCGTGAAACCCATAATGCTGTTCCCTGCCGAGAGGTTGTTGAAAAACCACTCCGTAAGGCTGCGGCTGCCACTCAAACTCCAACCAAATAAATTGACCCGCGCCACAAGGGCCTGGGGATTGGCTGCCAGTACAACCTGTTCACCCTTAAGTTTTGTCCTGGCATACAAGCTGAGTGGATTTGGCTGGTCTTCTTCGGTGTATCCTCCACGCATTCCGTCAAAAACCGCATCCGTCGAGATGTGCACCAGGCGCGCTCCGCCCTTGGCGACATAATTTGCCAATTTTTCAGGTAATTCACTATTCAATTTTTCCGCCAGGGCCGGATTGGCCTCACAGGCTTCGAGGTTTGCCAGCGCGGCACAGTTTATCACCCACTCAGGTTGGCTCTCATCTATCAGCTTTTCAAGAGCGCCTGGAACAGTCAAATCTGACTGAATTACGGTAAAGGCTGTGGTTTGAATTACATTGCTGTTTGCACTACCGAAAACCTCATGCTGTTGGCTGGCTTCGAGAGCCATGTTCAGGCCAAGTAAGCCACTGGCTCCGGTTACCAGGATTCGCATCCTATCTACTTGAAACCAGGTGTTCCCAAATGGGATGCGGTCCTGCCACCGGCGAACTCCAACAAGTTCTCATTCGTTTTTCTTACACCACTTGACTCTCAATCTTTTCCGCTTCAATCTGTGAAACAATCTCTTTAATTTGATCAATACTCAACCAGTCCGAATTGCTATCACTGGCAAATCGAAATCCATCTGGTAAAGGTTGTCCAATATCTTGCCAAGCATGCCCAAACCACAAGGCTTCTGAGGGTTGCACAACGAACATGTCTTCAAGTTCGATCGTGAGCCGTGCTTCATCTTCGTGGATTAATACCTCATGCAGCTTCTCCCCAGGTCTGATGCCGATTGCTTCCAGCTCTGCGTCCGGGGCGATCACCTTGGCGAGATCGACGACTTTCATGCTGGGGATTTTGGGTACGAACACCTCGCCTCCCTGCATTTGTTCAATGCAGCGGATGACGAAACTTATTCCTTGATCCAGTGTGATCCAGAAGCGAGTCATTCGTACATCCGTGATGGTGAGTTTCTCTTTGTTCTTCTGGTTTAAAAATACTGGGATAACACTCCCACGACTGCCAACTACATTCCCATAGCGAACGCTGCTGTAGCGGGTAGCTGTGCCTCCTGCATAGGCATTACTTTGTACAAAAAGTTTTTCGGCGGCAAGCTTTGTCGCGCCATACAGATTGATCGGGTTGACGGCTTTATCTGTGCTGAGTGCCATAACCTTACTCACACCTGCATCCAACGCAGCCTCAATCACATTGCTGCTGCCGAGAACATTCGTTTTGATCGCTTCCATTGGATTGTACTCACAGGCTGGAACCTGTTTGAGCGCTGCGGTATGGACAACGATATCGACTCCCTGCAGCGCTCTACGCAGCCGATTAAGGTCACGAACATCACCGATAAAGTAGCGCAAATCAGGGTGTTCAAAGCCGCTGATCCTCATCTCGTGCTGTTTTAATTCATCACGACTGAAGACGATAATCTTTCGAGGGTGATAATCTCTAAGCATTGTCTCAATGAATTTTTTTCCGAAGGAGCCAGTTCCTCCAGTCACGAGAACGACTTGATTTTTCCAATCCATTACCGAATCCATATAATCACCATTAATCCTTCTTTAGGACGATCAAAGGGTATTGGCCTTGTTCGCCCATAAAATGTGGGAAGCGCTCCTCCAGATCGTATAATTGGCGGAGCAACCACTTGCCGCCCAGATTCGGGAATATATACGCTCGTAGAAAACGAACACTTACACTTCGCCAGACATAAATTTCCAAATGTATTTGTGATCCTACTTCTTTCTTTAACCAATCAGCATTATGCTTGATAACGAATGTACCCTTGGAAGTATCCTTCGGGGATTTTGATTGCTTACCACGATAATTATTTAGTTTTTTCCTGATTCTCTTGCGCGTTTGGTTTTTCCACTTGATCGGTTTAACGAACATTCGCATTATTGAGGAATCTTGCCATCCGTTGACAATCACCGCTGATTTTGATGGTGCAAGCACCCGAAATAACTCCTGATACGCAAGACTGTGCTCTTCAATCGGAAGATGGTGGATTGTGTGCAAGGAGACAACCCCATCAAATACATCTCTCCGAAAAGGCAGATTAGCCACATCCGCCACTACAAACAGACCCCGCCCATTAGAACTTCGATCACCTATCTTTTGGCGAGCTTTCGCCAAGGCAACGATAGAAATATCGGCGCAGACTCTTGCCTGGTATCCACGCGAATATTCCAGATACTCCGGATATTGAATTGGACCTGAGCCAGCATCTAGTAGAAATCGACCATTGGGGCTCAGATATCGCCGAACCCGCAGGTGGCATCGATGGATGTACTCCCATGATACCGGGCGTAAATCTTCGTAACGAGCGTTCTGGAAAACTCCCTCTCCAATTTCCTGCCAGCCAATATCATCGTAAAACTGGCGGACTTGTTGCTTTATCTGGGTATCAGAATTCGTGTTCATGTATTATTTACTGATCCGTTTAAATGGCTTGGTCTTTGGCCATTTACAATCATGATTAGTGCGATTAAAACCACTTTTCTCCACCGAGTCCAAATGTGTTTATCATTTCCATATATAACCTTTTCTGACATTACAGTCATTTATCATTGAGTCTGCTCAGGCCTTCTATTAAGTCTCCCAACCGAAATCGAATCCTAAGTATTCATATAATTCTTGATTATATGGATTGAAATACTCTCTCAACCTTTTCTCAGTTTTAGGATCCATCAAAGCGTAACGACCATAGTT
>SDBU01004113.1_pt1 | contig 18093 bp, 31 predicted proteins | sample 2277071 | NCBI WGS metagenome assembly SDBU01 (sample SAMN10397929, study PRJNA504765) | marine sediment metagenome | isolation source: marine sediment core GS08_GC12, 126 cmbsf | place: Arctic Ocean: Gakkel Ridge, Loki's castle | collected 2008 | reverse complement strand
TGTCAGGTCATTCACTTAGTGGGTAAGTTAAGTTCGTCCCGCAAGTGGACTGTTGACAAACTAATGAGGCGAGCCCTTGCAAAGAGACTTACTGATGCGCAGCTAATGCACGAATTCGTGAGGAGTCTACAAGATGGCAAACTTTAAGAAACCTAAACGTTTCTGGAGCAAAGTGGACGTGTGCGAAGTAGGTGAATGTTGGGAGTGGCTAGCAAGCAAGAGAGAAGGTTATGGCCGGTTTTGGATCCCTGCGGGTCCAAATCGTCCTGGTAGGTTGTGGGAAGCTCACAGTGTAGCATGGATCTTAACCTATGGACCAATCCCTAAGGGATTACTCTGTTGCCACCACTGCGATAACCCTAGTTGTTGTAACCCTTATCACTTGTTTCTAGGAACTAACAGAGACAATCACATTGATGCGGCAAAGAAGGGACGCAGGGCTAAAGCACTCACTGAAGATGAAGTTCTAGAAATTCGTAGACTCTATAAAGCTGGTGAGAAGACCCAACAAGACTTAGCTGACGAGTTTGGTGTAGATCAGTCAGCCGTTAGTGACATAGTGCGTAGAGAGACTTGGGGCTGGTTATAAAGGAGGTCAGTAATGCCAAGGAACAATAGGTTTGTGGTAGGGGATAAAGTAGTAATCGTTTGGGCTGACGAAACGGAAACTGTAGCTATCGTTATGTGCAGTCCAGGAAATAACGACGACGGCTGCTGGTACTTACACGATGAGGACGGAAGGTTGTTCGCACTGAGCCCAGCTTCTGCGAACTATTACGGAGTGTGGGAATGGAGAGAGGAGGAGACAGGTGAAACTTAACCGACGTACGTTCTTTAAGGGTGTCCTTGCGAGTGTTGTTGCGGTTGTTACGGTACCTGCATTGCCGAAACCTGCATTGCCGAAACCTGCGGAAGCCGAGCTTGATTACCATAGCGAATGTGCTCGCAAGGTATTCGGAGCCGAGTTCACTCCGGAACAGCGGGACATAGCTAAGAGGTATAATTTCTACTGGCTGTACGGGGGAAGTTCGCACAGTTTTCAGACGTGGGATCTTCACAGGGAACAAACGTGGCTGTACAAACGCGCACTACAAGGGAAGTGGGATCGGTCATTCGGGCCGAGTAATCAACAGTTTCTTGACGAACTTCGAGCGAACAGGAAGGAATCCATGAGAAACTGCGACGGAGGTCAAAGATGAAACTCAACAGACGTGCATTTTTCAAGGGACTGTTTGTAAGCGCCATCGCGGCTATAGCCGCACCACTGGTTGCATCTGCGTCGCCGAAGGATGTACTGACTAAGGAGATGTGCATGGACTGTATCGACAAGTCTTCATCGCCTAGTTACACAGGCTATCATCTCTACGATACGTGGGGCCCTGATCATTATTCGTTTTGGGGACGTTCATCGCTGCAAGGCATGGGGGAAGTATTGGATAAAGAGGACACAGTAGTGCGTTACGAAGGGCTGAAGGAAGAGGAGTTTGAACGTCTGTTAGCCGGTTCGCTGACAGTGAATACGATCCTAGTCGATAGTTGGTCTAAGGCAGTGGCACTTGAAACAGATCGAATGTTTATGAGAGGTCATGGCTAATGGCGATAGTAGCATTACTGTTTCTTGTTGCGGTGGCTATAGCAATCGTAGCAGCAGGATTTGCGAAGAAGTACTACAATATGTATCAGGCAGCTTCGAGGACCGTAACTCGAATCATTGAGGAAGCTGAGGAGTACATCAAGGACGAAACAGTTAAAATCCGTGCTCAGGCAATCAAGGGAAGCACAGCAGTAGTCAAGGGTCGCGTGGCTGAACAGTTAGTACCGTTCCGTCCTGACTTCAACTACAACCCAAGGGATATCAGGTTCTTAGGGAGCCCAATCGACTTGGTTGTGTTCGACGGACTCACGGAAGGTGAACTGAAGCAGGTTGCATTCGTTGAGGTTAAAACAGGTAACTCACGTATGAGTAAACGTGAACGACAGGTGCGAGATGCAATTCACGACGGCAGGGTTACCTTTGAAGTGTTCCGTGCGACCCCTTTGTTAGAGGAGGTGCAAAATGTGGGGACCTGAGATCAAGAGGAAGGAACTAGAGAGTAGCCTATGGGGATCTAAGTTTAGCCAGCAAGTGCAAGGGGATAGGATCACTAAAATTGCAAGGTATTCCTCACGAGCTGTAAGCAATGTCAGTGTACTTGGCGAGATAGCGCGAAATGCTGACCGCGCTTGTATAGAGTTGGAAGCATTCGCTGAGGAACTCATGCGTCAACGGGACGCAGCGCGTACCGAGGCCTTTAAGGAAGCAAGAGTCATCTGTATGTTGATAGGTCATGCTTATTCCAAGTCCTCAGGAGAATCGTATCAAGTTGCGCGACAATGTGCACTTAAGATCCGAGAAAGACAGGAAACTAGTGGTTAAACTAAGAGATGTTCCCTACAGAGGCGTGCTTGGCTTTGACGTAGAAACGAACGGCATACCTGACGATCAGGCCGGAAGCTGTGAAGGGTTAGGTATCACTTGCGTTGGCTTTGCCGATGCAGAACAGAGGTGGTCTTACGGCTCAGACTTCAACGAGAACGAGCGTACATTAACACAGGCCGAATGCGACGGCGTGGCTGAGATATTGCATTGGTATCTCAGGTCTGGTTTTGTTCCAGTAACTTTCAATGGCCTTGGCTTTGACTTCCGGTTGTTGCACTATCTAGTTAGTTCAGAAGTGCAACCGTTGGTTGTTGAGGTTGCCCTTAGCCATATAGATTTATGCTATCAGGTACTACGAGAACGAGGGTTCATGCTGGGGATGCAAGCAATCACTAAGGGGTTAGGGCTTGAAGGCAAACTTGAGGGCATGGATGGTCTCAAAGCTGTAGATATGTGGGCTAAGGGCACTGACGAAGATCGTAAGCGGGTGCTCGACTACGTAGAACAAGATGCTCGAATGACGTGGGAGGCACACGAGGAACTGGTAAAGCAGCGTCAGGTATTCTGGACGACGAAGCAGGGTACCCACAGTATGAGGTCCTGGATTCCTTTCGTGGCAGCCAGGCGTAGCTTGTTGGTAGTGTGGGAAACACTTGTACGTCCTGATCCCGACACCAACTGGATGACTGAACCCTGGGCCTACAAGAAGTGTTTCGATTGGACAGGAGTCACCGACATTAATGTCGGTGACCATAAACTTATTAAGTTTGTATAGGAGGTGTAAGTGTGGGTGATGAATCACAGTTCGGGCCGAAGCTTTGTGAAGCATTCGGACTTGACCCTAAGGATGTATCTAGGGTTATCATTGAGGTTGCAGCGGGTTCTATACGTCCTAAGGTTTACGTAGAGTTGCTTTCCGACGGCGAAAAACTGCTTAACCTATGTCAAGAGGTTCTGTGGGCGGACGCCGAGATTGTTAGGGCTCCAAGTACAGATAAGGAGTTACGGCGATTGGAAGGGTTGGTGCGGAGACTTGGGGTTGACTTGGTTGTGTGCAATAGCACGATCTTGAGCCTTCGACTCCGTTTGCTGGCAGCAGAGGAGGTGCAAACATGAAGACAGTGCCTATTTGGGATATAACCTACGGAGGTTTCTTCGGCAATCGGACAATGGTAATACCAGCGGCTACAGCATCCGAAGCACTTGGGCTGCTTGAAGAGCACCTGAACCGGAAGGAGAAGTGTGTAATGAAAGTTGTTACCCTGGTGCTCAACCAAGACAAGCGTTTCTTAGCGCCTGGAAAGGAGGGTGAATAATGCCAATGAAGGCAGTACATGTTTCAGAAATAAAGAGCTTCCTGCGTTGTCGACTTGGGTGGTTTTGGTCGGCTACACCACCTAGGGGCTTGGGGTTAGAACCTATATGGGGTGTGCCGGCGTTGCAGACCGGAACTATGATTCATGAGGGACTGCAGATAGGGTACGAAACAGGCGCCAAGTTTGTCGATGCCTTTCAGCATGTAGCAATCGTGGAGAGAGAAAGACTCCGGGGGCTTGAGGGGTTTCACGACGAAGCGGAGGAAGAGTACAACGACCGCTGGGTGCTGGGCATGAAGATGATGAAAGGGTATCAGGACTGGTGCGTCGAGGCCGATAAGAGAACGAAATTCCTTGAACTTGAACGTAAGTGGAAGGGAGTTAAGATTGGAAGGATCCCTATGGAAGGTAGGTTCGATGCGCTGGTTGAGCGTGATGATGGGCTGTGGATTATGGACTTCAAGACGACCGCGAACCGAGCAACCGCATGGACGGCCCAGGACCTGCAGGCGACTACGTACATCATGGCCGCTCGTCAGCTGTTCGGCGAGAAGATTCGCGGCGTGATCTTTCGGTTCCTGTTGAAGAAGGCTCCATACGACTATGAACAGTTGATCCTGAAGAGCGGAAAGATGACCAAGCGGAGTAATCTTCCCAACCTAACAACGTATGAAGATTACGCTACGGCCCTGGCGGTTGCTGTGCTACTGGAGATGGGAAAGGATTCATGGTCAGGTATGCAAATGGCGTTGGAGACAAAGCAGGATTGTGCCGAGGTGCTGGCGTATGATGACTTTCATGAGTATCCCTGGTATCCTGAGTTCCACGAAAAATTCGTACTGGCTCAGAAGTTTCACTTCGAGACGTTGCAGGAGCTGAAGGGAAGTAGTAACTTCTTTTGGGATCAGAAGGAGTACCGCACTGAAGAGCAGATAAACCTTGCCGTAAAGTTCGTGCTACTACCCGCAGCGAAAGAGATAGTAAGCAAGCGTAAGGGCAGATGGATTGGACCTACGGGTCTCGGAGCAGCGTTCACGATATGCTCCTCGTGTAAGTTCAAGGCACCGTGTGAGTTGTTGTTGCGTGGCGCGGACTACAAGAGCGTCCTTCTAACAGAGTACCAGCGGAGAGAGTTTGAACCGAAGGTGGTGGTCGATGAAGAAGTGGGATGACGCTGAACCCCCAAGGTTCCTGGTACGACTCGTTGTCATCTTAGGATGCATGTCCCTACTTATCGTCGGGATCGAGGTAGTGGTCTTAATACTAGGTGCAATAGGATTTTTTCTTGGAGGTGCAAGTTGGATCTTGAGACAGTAGAAACTGTAACCGAGTTGGCAAAGTATCTGAGGTTAATGGTGTACGGAGAACCTGGTACAGGTAAGACGTGGTTTGGGGCCTCCGCTGCCCTGGACGAACTCACGTCACCTGTTCTCTACATCAATTACAAAGGACAGATTGCCTCGTTGAGATCGAACCCTAAATATATGAAAGCTCTCAAAGACGGACGGTTAGTTATCGCAACGCTGAAGAACTACGCTGAGTTGGATCACATTTACTCCTGGTTGTACCGTGGCGCAGGTAGTCGACCAGTGTTTGACAAAGCCTTCCCTGTATTCCCTAAGACGGTTGTCATTGATTCGCTAACCGAACTGCAGCGTTCGGAGGTAATACGGATTCCGGGAAACACACCAGGCAAGTTCACGGTGACTATGGCCGCACCAAAGATCAAGGACTGGGGCACGATCCTCAATACGTTTACGTCTATGGCAGATCTATTCTATAACCTACCGATGCACGTCGTCATCACAGGTCTTGAGGCAACAATCTTTGGCGAGGTAGAGGTGGGCAAGGAACCGAAGGCTGCCGGATATAGAGTTGCCCTGCAGGGAAGTGGGCGAAACCAGATACCTGCGTACGCCTTGACCTTGATGCGGCTCATCGAGGCACCGGCGAACGCACCTCACTACTGTGTTGGGCATACCAGGTCAAGCATGATGAAAACCAAGGAACAGACCGGAATGCTACCTAAGAAGATCGCCGGCCCGACTATCCCTATACTGGCAAAACTGTTGCAAAGACCAGTACCGTCGTCGTAGTCGTCCTGTGTTCATGAAAGGAGGTGGTTCTATTGATTGTGCTTAAGTGACTATCTATAACTAACCTAACAGCTATAACTAAAACTAAACTAAAAGGAGTAACAAAATGTCTGAAGAGTATGATTCGGTTGATCTGAGCGGTCCTGTAAGTTTGGACATGGGTAGCATTTCTGACGAGCTGATCCCTTTGGGCTGGCATACAGTAACTATAGAAAGAGTAGATGCTAAGCTTACAAGGGAGAAGAAACTTCCTAGTCTGTTCGTAATGGCTCGGATCTCGGAGGAAGGTGATCCTGATCACAAGCGTACTATCATCTGGAATCTCATGCTAGCAGGTAGCGGCTTGATTTTCACTAAGCGTTGCTTCAAGGCACTGGGGTTACCGGATCAACTGGAGTTCTCGTCTTACGAGGAGCTTGCGGCTGAGTTGATCGGCCTTGAGTGTGAGGTCGAAGTAAAACACCGTGAGTACCAGGGTGAACAGCAGGTGCAGGTAGGCCGTTGGCGTCCAGCTCAGTCGATCTCCTTCTAACAGCAGGATGATCACAGGGGTGGTCAGCGACTTGGCCGCCCCCTCATGTCTTGGAGGTTGCAGTTACCCTCCCTAAAAAACAAGGAGTAACAAATGAAAAAGAGTTGGATCTGGTTAGTAGTGTTTTTGGTGGGCGGCTACATTTTGTGTCAGGCCGTGGCAGATGTAGCGGCTACGAAGCTTATCCAGATTGGGCCGGTCATACTGCCCGCTGGTACGTTCATCTTCGCGCTCACGTTCACCTTGCGGGACCTGCTTCATAAGAGGCTCGGCAAGCAGTGGGCGACAGCTACCATTGTGGCTGCAGGCGTGTTCAACCTTGCACAGGCAGGATACCTCATGGCTATGGCAGCGTTGCCGGCGCCTGGGTTCTTCGGTCTTAGCGAGTCATGGACGGCGATCTTCGCCCTGGTACCCTCAATTACGATTGCATCTATCGTAGCCGAGGTTGTGAGTCAGTTGGTTGATACAGAAGTATATCACATAGTGTGGAAGCGGTTGGGATCTAAGATGCAATGGCTGCGCGTGCTTATAAGCAACGCCGTTTCATTACCACTCGACAGCTTCATCTTCGGCATACTGGCGTTCATGTGGCTACCGTCTATACTAGGTGGTGGTACGCATACGTTCAGTGAAGTTGTGGCAATTGCTGGAGGACAGATCTTGTTCAAGGCCGTAGTCACGATCATCTCAATGCCGGCGATCTACCTCGTAAAGGACTAGGCGACAACGAATCTAGGGCGGTGGCTGGATGCTGCCGCCCTAAGGAGGTAAAGATGAAGCGTGTCAAGATAGTTTCATTGATCAGTGGAGGGCTGGACTCGATAGTGATGCTGCACTTGCTCAAGAGTCAAGGCTATACTCAGATGGCTCTGATAGTTGACTATGGTCAGAAGCATAGCAAGGAAATGAATTATGCTATTAGCGCGGCGCGCAAGTCGGGGACACCTCATAGGTTAGCAATCGTCAAGGGAACAGGGCTCTTCAAAAGTGCCTTAACAGTGTCAGGTATGCCGATTCCTACTGGGGTGTACACGACAGAGAATATGTCAACTACGGTGGTTCCGAATCGTAACGCTGTGTTTGGGAACCTAGCTGCGTCGCTGGCTATCAGTCTTGGTTACGACGGAATCGCTATGGCTATTCACGCCGGCGACCACGAGCTGTATCCTGATTGTCGTCCGAAGTTTGTGGAAGCTCTTAGGAACCTGCTAGAGGTGGCTACCGGCAAGCCTCTGTTAGTTCTCACTCCCTTTATCACCTGGGATAAGACGAGCATAGTAATGGAAGGAAGTAAGCTTGGTGTCTCCCTGGTAAGTACGTGGAGCTGTTATGAAGGTAGGCAACAACACTGTGGAGTCTGTGGAACTTGCGTGGAACGTAAGCGGGCCTTTGCAAAGGCTTATATATCCGATCTCACGTCGTATGAACATTGAGGAGATAACATGGGCATTACGAAACTTGGAAATGAAGTGGTGGTAGCTGATGGTGTGCTTGAACGAATCGCAGTGTCGATGGCTCCTCCACTAGAAGTAACTTTTAACTGTACCGAGTTCACCTGCAGGTGTCCAGTAACGAATCAACCCGATTGGGCTACTATAGTAATAAAGTACACACCCACGAACTGGATAGTTGAAAGCAAGTCGTTCAAGCTATACTTGGAAACCTACCGTGAACAGGGAATCTTCCACGAACACCTTGCACAGGCGATCCTGCAGGACTTGGTAGCCGTCTTGTCACCTGCGAAGTGTAGCGTAACAGCACACTTCAACACTCGCGGAGGTATTGCAATCTCTGCAGAGGCCAGCTACGGAAGGGGGACTTAAGTCATGTTATACTTCAAGGCAGAAAAGGCGCTCTTTGAGAGAATCAAGAACACTTACTCGATCAACATTCAGAAGATGGAGAACAAAGCTCGGACTCGCAGAGCACAACGAGGGAGGACGAGTGACACCGGATCACCTATACACCACAGGATGTCTCCGGAAGGAATGCTTCACGAGATCGCCAAGAAGGCAGGCCGGCTTCAGGCAACGCAAAGCAATCCTGCTTGGGCAGACACCAAAGAGGATCTTAAGAGAACCGTTGGGGAGACAGTTGACATCATAAACTACGCTCTGTTCTTGGGTGCTCTGTGTTCAATGAAGCTTGACGAGATGGAGGATCAGTCATGAAAATCGCTCATATAGTGCCTCCAGCGGTAGAGAAACTTACTGCCTTTCGTGGTGGTGAGTTGAAGATGGCCTACGTGAATTGGGAGCTTGCAAAGGAGGGGCCCCCTCTTGAAAGGAGTAAGGATAGCTATCTGATACTAGATCATGGAACATTTGAGAGAATAACTGAGATACCCTTAATGTTTGAGATAGTAGCAATACAGGCCGTACTGGATGCTGACGAAGTAGTGTTACCTGATGTACTAGGCGACGCTGAGGAAACAGCTTTCCTTTCGGGGATGTATGTTTACGGAGCTACCTGGTATCAGGAACTATACTATAACCTGATGTTCGTTCCTCAGGGGCGGGATATGGATACCTGGAAGCAATGGCTTGAGAATTTCCTTGACGAGTACTACTTAAGAACAGAGAGGCCGCTTACCATTGGCTTAAGCTCCCTAAGAAGAGAAGAAGGGCTTAGGCCTCAGAAGGGTTCGAGGATCCCAATGATAGAATTCGTAGATGAACTTGGCCTGGAGATGCATCTATTAGGACTCTCCTCCGTTAGGCACTTCTACGAGGAGGAACTCCCCGCCGCGCTTCAGTATGGTGTTCGAAGTATAGACACCTGTGAAGCGTTCGCGTTGGCTTATAGAGGTCTTTCGCTTACACCCAAGAGTCCCCGGCTGTTCCTCGGAGATACCCCTGAAATAGGAATGTTTACCAAGGAATGCCTTGACCTTGCACTTGAAAATATGCAGGTCCTCAACTTATGGATAGGAGGAGAAGATGAAGTACGCAAGGATAGTTCCACCGCAGCTTGAGCATCAGTACCCCTCGGGTAACTTTAGGATGGTACTTGCACATTGGGTACGAGACTATGAGGACTACAGAAACTTCCTACGCACTAGGACAGAGGACTTCGTCCTAATAGATAACGGGGTCTTCGAGGGACGTCAGGTGTCGTTAGAAGAACTGAGTAAACTAGCTCGTTCCGTAAGAGCAAACGAAGTTGTATTGCCAGATGTTCAAGGGAATCCTAAAGAGACACTGGAACTCTCCTGGGCTGCGCTAGATAAACTGGTCACCAGCGACTGCATGTTTGTGCCTCAAGGGCGCACCGAGGAAGAGTGGAAGGCATGTCTGAAAGCTTGGATGACTAAGTGGGAGACTCCACGACGACGTCCTAGTACCAGGCTATCTATTGGAATAACCTCTCTTAGGAAGGAGGATATGAAGACTCCTTCTCCAGGAACACGCGCGGAGTTGATGAAGTTCGCGGCTGGATTCGACAAGCCCCTCCACTTACTAGGGGTTGGCAATCCCAAGTCGTTCGTAGAAACAGAACTCGAGATGGCTACTTCCCTTAACGTTCGAAGCATGGATACCTCACTTGCGTTCGCGCTTGCCTACAAGAGCACCTTGCTAACACCCACAGTTGCGAAGGTGAAGTTAGGAATGCCTGAAGATTACACTGGTTTCACCGAACGTCAGAAACGCCTAGCACGCCTGAATCAGATGATACTACAAACCTGGATCACGGAGGGAAGGGCTACCGAGTTAATCAGTACAGTAGGTATTCGCCAGCTAACATCTAAGTGGCGAAAGTACTATATACAGGGACTTGCTAGCATCGAGGACGTTATGTTAGCTGCGTGTATGCCCTATGGCCGATACGCTCTGTCTCTTGAGGGAAGACTTGAGAAGTCTATACGTCCGCTAGGGAAAATTGAGAGGCTTAAGGACGAAGAGAAACTGGTAAAACTAGAGCCAGTGAGGAGATAACATGGACTGTACAGAATGTCCTTATGAAGGACAGCCACAAGTACTATCCGAAGGTGATCCGGCAACCTGCAAGTACGTCCTAATCGGCGAAGCTCCTGCCTATGACGAGGTCAGGTTAGGGCGTCCGTTCATAGGAGAGACAGGACGATTGCTGATGGCTTTCCTGGAAAGGGCTAACATCAAGCGTGAAGAGTGCTACATGGCAAATGCGTTGTTGTGCAAGCTGCCTAAGGACAAGAAGGGACTGTCACAGGCACTTAGGTGCTGTCGTCCACGATTGCTAGCAGAGCTTTCGCGGATAAACACAGGTGCGACGTGGGCGATTATGGGTACTATCGCTCGTGATGCACTGTACCCAGCCGAAACAGGTAAGGGAATCTTGGCTGCTAAAGGGTGGCGGAACTATGAAGGGCACGATGCGTTAGTTATAGTTCATCCCGCCTATTATCTTTATAATCCTAATGAGGCACCAATGCTTGTTACAGACTTAAAACGCCTAAAACGTGGTAGGCAACCTTCAATTGGTCCCTTTGAAATAGCTCGGGCGATCCCGTTAACAGGTTGGAAGTATGGAAGTAAAGGCTTACATACTTGGGTGAGTGAGGAAGACGTTACATACGTGAAAGAGTGTGCCCCCTGGCACTACGCCCAAAGTTACGCCAGTAGTTCAACGTTTGGCAGACTTTCTGACGTTGTTGTTGAACGTATAGGGCTTATAAAGGACTCAGGGTTGCAGGTCGATCATATCAACCGTAACAAACTTGATAATCGACGTACTAATCTTCGGTTAGTAACAGATGAACAGCAACATCAGAATCACTCCCCTAAAACAGGTGGCTCAAGCAGATATCGTGGAGTTTCATATAAGAAAAGCCATAGTTGTTGGAGCGCTCGAATAGGGATAGAAGGAGAAACTTGGTTAGGTCATTTTGACAATGAAGAGGAGGCTGCCAGGACCTATGATAAAGCTGCACGCGAGAGGTACGGAGAGTATGCTTACCTTAACTTCCCCGAGAAGAAATCTGAATGGGTAGCATGGGTATTGGATACTCCTGAACTACTGGACGAGTTCGTTCGATCTCTACACCAACGACCGATGAAGGGTAGGGATCTCGTGGCATTCGACCTGGAAACAGATCAGGTCGATATGCAGCGGGATCGAATACTCTGCATGAGCATCTCACTTGACCTGGGGACGGCGTACATCATACCTGATTCACTACTGTACCAGGACCGGCGCGAGTTTGTCACGACCGGCAAATCGAAAGCTTGGTGGAAGTCGTTCTTGACCGACGAACGGTACTTGAGTGGGTCATACCTGCGGCCGGACTTCAACACGGTTATCTCCCTACGCGAGATGTTCGCGGTGCCTGGGTACCGCTGGGCGGGACATAACGCTAAGTTTGATACGCGCTTTCTACGTCACTTGGGAGTGGCTAATGCCAAGTGTGACTTCGATACCATTATCGCACACTACACACTTGATGAACGCAAGGGAGGACATGGCCTAAAGGCACTGTCGGACGACTACTTCGACTCTGGAGATTATGAAGCAGATCTATTCAACTACATCGAAAAGAAGTCTGCACGATACTCGCAGATACCACGAAACGTCCTGTATAAGTATAACGCTTACGATACCGAGTACACCCTACGTCTAGCGTATACTCTCGAGAAGGAATTGAAAGCTCTAGGGCTATACGAACAACCGTTTATGTATCCTATGATGGCTGCGGTGCCAATGTTGCTCGATGCAGAAGTCGCCGGTGTGTTGATTAACTGGGAGGAGGCAGAACGAATCGACCGAGAAGAAATTCAACCGGAGCTACTTAGAGTCAGGGAAATACTTAGAGTGCTCAGTGGAGATCCAACTCTGAATCCCCTGAGCAGTCAGAAGGTAATAAAACTGATGTACGACAAGTTCAAGTTTCCTGTAATCAACGTCCGAACGCGAGCGGCTGGAAAGAGGATTTACAAGAGGTCAACTCAGAAAGCCGTAATGGACGGCTGGGCCAAGATGCGAGAACGAGGGCAACTTAATGTGTCCTACCAGGCTTGGAGATTTGCTGAGCAGTTGATTCATTACAGACACGTACGCAAGATGCAGGGAAGTTACATTCGTAAATGGCAGAAGCATCGTGGCACTGACGAGCGTGTGCATACTTCCTTCCTCCTGCGTGGCACGGTCACTGGCCGGTTGTCGTCTAAGGATCCGCCCTTACAGACAATTCCTTCAAAGATCCAGGACGAGTGGGGGCCATTGATCGCCTCGATACACATATCACAACCAGGGTGGAAGCTGGTGTACGCAGACTATTCGCAGGCAGAGTTGATGATCGTTGCCTGCCTAAGCGGGGATCCCTTTATGATGGAAGCTTTCCGTAAGGGAGATGCCGACTATCACAGTGAGGTTGCGCGTGCCGCTTTCGGAGAAAACTTCACGCACGACAACAGGCAGATGAGCAAGCGGCTTACCTTTGGGTGGCTGTACGGAGGGAACGTTAAGGAGCTTGCCTTGGATGCCTTGCAGTTCGAGGGCGACGTTGCAGAACGATTCGCTCACGAGTGGGACGATCTGTTTGCAGGTGTGCTAGAATGGCGTAAGGGACAAGAAGCGAAGATGAAGAAGAATGGCTATGTCGAATCTATGCTTGGAAGGCGTAGGCGATACACCTTGCTATCGAGGGTCAATTACGGCAAGGCAATGCGGGTAGCTATCAACGCACCTATCCAGGCAGCAGCATCCGATCTGACGTTAATCAGTGCGACGAAGATGCACGAGAAGTACAGACGTACAGATCACGCACGAGTCATCTTGCTGATTCACGATGCCTTCATCATGGAAGTGAGAGATGACAAGGTTGAGGAGGTTAGTCCTATAATGAACCAAGTGATGCTGGAGACAGCTTACACATACTTCCCGCAAGTACCCTTCAAAGCGGACGTTAAAGTAGGCACGAAGCTTTCGGAGTTCTAAAAGGAGAAAGATAATGACAGAGAACGAAAAACTGGAAGCCGAGCGCGACCACTTTCGTGCGCGCTGTGAGCAGTTGGTTGAAGAGCGAGACACATGGCAATGGAAGTACAGCGACCTCAACCTAAGCTTCGGACGTCTACGCACCGAACGCGACGAGGCCCGGCAGTGGGCGGCGAATCTGTACAAGGAGAACTCCAAGCTACACAAGATTATCGCATTTTGGAAAAGCGAAGAGGCCGACTGGGTAGCCAGCGGCGTCGCTCTCCGCGCCCAGCTTGCCGAGGCACTTGACAGCCAGGATAACTGGGAGACAACCGCCCGTATGTGGGAACACTCGTGTGGCCTGCGGTGCGAGACAAAGGCGGGACTGCGGGAACAGCTGCTAAACGAGCGCAAGACAAGCGACATGGTATATGCTGAGCTGGTCGAAGAGTACGAGGAAACAAAGCATTGGCTTGCCGAGGCGCGAAACAAGGCGCTGGATGAGGCGGACGCAATATGCACTGCCAAGGCAGCATTGTGGGTTCGTGGCCCTGCCATGAGTGATCCATTGTACACCTTACTTCAGGCTGCAAATGCGATCCGCGCACTCAAGTTGTGACGCGGCCTACGAAGGAATTGTGAAGAGGAGGTGGATAACTGCGACTAAGAAGGTGGGACCTAAGGCAAGAGTCATCAAAGCAGGGTGCATTTACTTGATACGTGCCGACAACGACCTCTATAAGATAGGATCGACGGTAGTTTCTGTCGAGAAGAGGTTTAAGGGATTACAAAGAGCGAATGCCTGTACGCTGGAGCTCCTGGAGAGTATAGAGACAGATGATGCGGCGGGTCTAGAACTCGCGCTTCACGAGCTCTTCGCTAAGGTGTGGCACCACGGAGAGTGGTTCGTGCTCGATGAAGAGGCTGTTGACTTCATCTTGGACCTTGACGAGCCAGTGATACGAGCACTGATTGTAGCCCTCGAGGAGACTAGAACCCTTAATTGGCAGCACCGCCAGGAAACTCAATTAGAGAAATTGAGCAAGCTGCGCGAGCTACGGAGAAATTCTCCGTATGCGTAGGTGGTTATCTTAGATCACCACCCTCATTTTGCATTTTGCGACACGCCAGGGCGCCATCTAACGCACGCAAACGGGTATATGGGCTATTTTGCCGATACCGCCCCAAAAACGCGTGGCGGGCCGGGAAATGCCCTTCCTGGGCATTTGGGCGGGGGGTCGGACGGGCGTTTTGTGGCCAAAAATCGAACAAATGTTCGTGTATAATAATGCAATTAGGAGGTATGTAATTGTGACTGAAAACAGAGCGTGGATTCTTAGGGACGAAGGGTTTCAACGTTTCAAGGCAGTGGTATTGCGTGAATCGAAGTTGAGTCTTCAGGATATCCTAGCAATGCCAGAGGAGGCACAGGTAGAACTTGCGACGAAATTCTTTGCTGAGGGGATGACCTCAAGGCTCGTCGTGATGCTGGCAGGTGAGTACGTACATACACCTGCTGTCAAGTACCCAGCAAACTGGAAAGAGGCCTTCAGGGAGCAATTCTTTCCTCACTGGTGGTTGAAGCGATTTCCTATACGTTATAAGCACGTGGTTTTCAGGGCGGAGGTAGTGTACCCGAAGGTTAAGCTCCCCGAAGAGGAACACAAACTAGTCGCTGTTGACATTGTAGAGCTAGAAGAAAAAGATCCGTTAGCCCTAAGCATTAACTTTGCAAATCAAGTTTTCCAATAGGAGGTACAACAACATGGCAGTAGACATCTTTGACGGACGCGGGATATACTTACGTACTGTTGGCAACCATGACACTGACCCATTTGTACTCCAAGCCGACCCCGTTCCAATCTCACAGAAGACCGTAGAGAGAATTAGGAACGAATTCAAGGCGAAGTACGAAAAGCTGCGCTGGCGTAACCCGATCATCCTGGACACACCATCTTTACAAGCCGAGAAGTGTGAGTACTGTGGCGTGACCTTCAGGGATGCAGGGAACTGTAAGAGTTGTGGAGGTGCTCAGTGATCTTCTGGACAGTTGAAAATGGTAAACTGATTAGGCTTGAACGATCAGGAAAGTGCAACCAGCGCGGTAAGTGTTGCAAAGATTACCGGATTACCTTCAAGTTCGAAGTAGGTTCTGTAGTTCAAGATCACGGTGCAGAGGAAGACGTTCAAGAGGCAGATTGGTCTAACCGTGAAGGGTGGAGTATGTTCCTAGCTCAGGGCACCTGGTGGTACTTCGGAGACTTCAGGATTACTCGGGACTCTGAATTTGAGGGCTGTCCCAGCCTGAAGGATGGAAGTGTATGCGCCAACTGGCAAGGGGAAGACTTCCGTCCTATCTGTCGATACTGGCCGTTGCATCCATCGAACTTAGAATGCTTCCCTGATTGTGGATTCTCGTTTGAGGTAGTAGAGGAGGAATCAGATGCTACTAATGATGTTAGCATTGACTCTGTTGATTAACACAGGCCGCGTCATCGACGACGAAGGTCCTCTCGTGGAGTACATATCACCTAGGTGGGCCACGGAACAGTGGCAGGACTTTGCGTCCCATATCGTAGCATCGGAAGCGCGCAACGTACCGGAAGCAGACATCGTGATCGCGTGTACACTTGTACGTGACGTTGAGAACGGTTGGAACCCCTGGGCACTGCGTAACCGCTGGTTCGGTTGGGGCACACCTGACGACAAGGATCGACAAGCAGTATTCATGTCGTTGTCGTCGCCAGCCTGTGATGATGTGCCTGAGTATCGGTTCGTAGGCAATTTCCTGGATGTACAGCGGTGGAGGGCAAGCGGAATGATTTCTGAAGGTCCGTATGACCTATTCGTTGGCCGGACAGGATCAGCAGTTGTAGGAGTGAGGTGAAATATGTACAGTGAAAGAGAACTTGAAGTTGAAGTCGGCAAGGAGGTGATGGGTTGGGGAGCAGTACCTGCTGATTGGCACCCTATGACAGATGCTAACACTGCGCTTACAGTATTAGATAAGGTGCAACAGAGCGGTTGGGCTGCTGAAATTGAAAATCATCGGAATGAAGAACCAGGATGGGTAGCTATCCTTTCTCAATGGTATAAAGATGAGGAAGCTACAGTACCCTATCAGCAGCATGTTGTTTGTGCTGGTGGTACTTTTTGTGAGGCTGTTTGTAAGGTTGTCTTGATGGCAGTACGAAAGGAGTATGACGACTGATGTTATATGACGAGGAGGTAAGACGCAAAAGGGCTATCACAGGAGAGATGAAACCGATCTTAAGTCCCCCCAAAAGCGAACTTGGGAGGTTACGTGCGGAAAATCGCAGGCTTAAGAGGATGCTTGAGAAAGCCGGAGAGAAGATCAGAGAACTGCTGAAGGAGGTTAAGTAATGAATTTCTACGAAACGTACGCCTATGAGATTCTTAAGCGTGAGCATGAGCGACGTGGGGATAGGAGCCCACAACCGTTGGGAACAGTTAAAAAGGGACTTTTTGGAGCACCCCTAGAAGAACAACTGCAACGTACACAATACCGACGTGAACTGATGGAGTTGATCGGGATTACGGTCTCACGACGTTGGTTAAGGAGGCAATGAGATGAACCTAAAAGAGTGGTGGGCTTCAATCAGAAAGCCGAAACGACCGAAAGTAGACCCAACTTTCAAAGAGGCCTTTCTAGATCCCTTGTCTAAGTTGGCCGGACAAGAGATTCCAGTGGAGGATGTTGTCATACACTACCGCTGGAAGTTTGACTATCTTGCCCTGAAGTTGAACGGAGAACTCCTTGAGGTACGATACGACGAACAGGAAGATGGCACTATCAAGTTTGCTCCTCGAAAGGATTGGACGGTGATAGAGCTGGATTAGTTGCGCGGAGGTGAGACAGCCCGTAGGAGGCAATAAGATGCCTAACTTTGAAACACCTAAACGTTTTTGGAGTAAGGTAGATGTAGGAAAGGTTGATGAATGTTGGGAGTGGAAAGCTAGTAAGAACGGAGATGGTTATGGTAAGTTTTGGATTAACCATAAGTTATGGGGAGCTCATCGTGTAGCATGGATTCTTACCTTTGAGCCGATTCCTAAAGGATTACATTGCTGTCATCACTGTGATAATAGAGGTTGTTGTAACCCTAAGCATCTATTCTTAGGAACCGACAAGGGTAATCAGGTCGACTCAGCGCGAAAAGGTCGGAGGGCTAGAAAACTTACCGAAGGTGAAGTTTTAGAAATCTGGGAACTTTGCAAAGCCGGTAAAGGATCTCAACGAGATCTAGCTGAAGAGTTTGGAGTTAGTCATGCAACTATCGGTGAAATTGCACGCAAGGAGACTTGGGCCTGGTTATAACAGTGCGTGGCAGTGGAGTAGCCCCTACACTACTCCACTGCCTATCCCCCTAACGTCTGGCAATTAAGACATCTGCCAGAAGCTTAGAAGGTTCTCCAGCCATTTCGAAAAGCTCCCAACCGTAGTTGCCATGGAGGAACAAGGTTGCGAAGGGAGCTCTATTTCCGAACTGTTCGTTCCACTCACCTACGGTGTCATCGAACTTAAGTATACTGTTGATGTAGGCTGTAACATCTCCGTCGTAAGTCAAGTGCCACTTCCATCCAGCAGCTGCACTAGGCGTTCCGTGGTGAGGATCCAGATAAATGGCTCCCCCTTCAGTGAAACAGTAGTGCGGATAAACCCCAGCCGCTCTGAAGACAGGATCCCACTCGTACAGAGCCCGCATCTCGAAGAACCGTCCTTCGTCGGAATCTAGCGAGCAGTGGTACTGGTTAGGTCCTTCCTTCCGAACGCCCCAGTAAGCGTGGTAACCCACTAAGCAATCATTATCC
>SDBU01004112.1_pt1 | contig 18094 bp, 19 predicted proteins | sample 2277071 | NCBI WGS metagenome assembly SDBU01 (sample SAMN10397929, study PRJNA504765) | marine sediment metagenome | isolation source: marine sediment core GS08_GC12, 126 cmbsf | place: Arctic Ocean: Gakkel Ridge, Loki's castle | collected 2008 | reverse complement strand
AGACGCAAGAGAGAAAAGATAGCTCCCAATAGAAAACAGGCTCTTATTGTCCTTCAAAAAAGAAAAGTTCAAATAGCTGAGAAGAGATTCTTGGGCTGAAATGGCTTGACATTGACTTCAGAAGAAAAATAATTACAATACTAAAGACAAAAATCGGAAGAAAAAAGAGTTTTCCAGGGAAACTAGAGCCTTCTGAGGAAAACGGTTGACGGAATTAATGCGGGGGTAGCTCAGTGGTAGAGCATCGGCCTTCCAAGCCGATGTTGCCAAATCTCAAGAATAAGTGCAGGAGAGCCAAACCTGCTCCAGACAATCCTTCCACGTAATTTTCTCTTCCCACCAATTTGCTCTAATTTGCCTCACTTTGCCCCTCACATAGACACCCATTGGACACCAAGAATCTCACACCGTAGCTGCCTGCATTATTGTTCTTAGGGTATGAGGGGGGGAGCAGTGCCACTCTAGCAACGACAGAACTAATATAATCCCACTTACACTCCATAACAATTTTTCAAAACTCTCATAGTAATATTAATCTTATTTAATAATTATAACAAATCTTATTAATTATTAATCTAATTTAGAGAAGGGGTTAATAAATATAGTAAAATAATACTATACACTTAGTCTGGCAACACACATACCATTACCGAAGCTATTATTCCATTGACTCTAACTCAACAAGTGGTATTAGTGATTGAGCCAAGAGAAAATCAATTTGACAAAACTCTGAAGAGGGCTAAAATGAGCTAGGACATCAGCTTTGTGTGTTAGTCAACACAGTCTTTCAAGGGAGAACGAGGTGACCGCTCTAGGAAGTGATAGCTGAAATGAGAGGACAGATAGGGATAAGGATGAGTAGAATTTGATGTTTTAGGATGGCGGGGATAATTGTATGGCTGGGGAAATAGGCAAGAAGGTAGGCGGTTCTTCTCTTGATGCAAGCACAGGAGTTATTGCAGGACCGATATCAACGTTACTAACGATATCGATTATTACGGTGGTCACTTCGATTGGCGCCCTAATAACCGTGGGATCGGCCATAAACTCAACAATTCCTGAAAGATACTGGGGGTCAAAGACCCCTTCTATTCTGAAGTACTTGTTCTTCGGCATTCTTGGTTGGTTCTTTAGTCTTGGTCTTATTTGTTTTTGGCCATTACTTTCCCAGAAAACAAAGTATTTGATCGATTTTTTAGGACTTGAAAGTCTTCCTGGGGGGACGCTAGCCGCCTACACTTTTGTTGCTAGTGCACTTTCGTTCGGCATTGGAGCCATAATCTTTATTGCGAACGGTATTGTGAAGGATCGCATGGCACGTCGAGGGAACAGGAAGCGACTGGCAATTATGGAATTGATACAAAGGCGGATAGACGGAGTGAATCAACAGAATGAGAGTAGGAGCGGAAAATGATAATTGCATTATTGAGCGGTAAGGGTGGCGTTGGCAAAACTACGATTCTTGCAAATTTAGGCAAGGAATTGTCAAAGGAGCCAAGCCGTGTGCTTCTAGTGGACTCGGATTTTTTTACTCAAGGGTTGTCTTTTTCAATGGCCAAGGGAAAGTATTCCTTTGGCTTCAGTCTTGAGGACATCATATCAAATCGCGGTCAAACAGTACTCGAGCCATCCGAAGAAACAATGTTTTTCAAGATTAGTCCTGGCCTATATTTGTTGCCCTCCCTTAAGGGGTCTTTCGATTCGAGGACAGCAAGGCGGATAGAGGATAATCTACGCGGCAGACTACGAGAGTTACGAAAGGTTTTGAAAACAATAAAAGAGACATATGGTTTTGACTATATTCTCATCGATACTCGTTCAGGCTCGAGTTTCTTGAGTGTTTTCCCTGCATTGGTTTCTGACGAATTTTGGGTTGTCACGGAAGAAGATATAGTAAGCCAGGAGATATCAAATGTACTTATAAAGATGATTCATGAGTATGCTGATGAGGAGAAAATGGAGACTACTCTTGGTGCCTTTTTGGTAAACAAGAGTCTTATTACAAGTGTGGCTGAGGCGCAGGCCCTTATAGCATTTTTTGAAAGGAATGTTTTCAGAGCGCGGTGTGAATCTATCATATCTTTGAATGTGAAAGTGAGGAGGGCATTTCTAGACCAGAAGTTCCCAATCGACGCTTACCCTAGTAGTGTTTTTTCAGGAGAAATAAGAGCTCTATCTGGAAAACTAACAAATAGATATGTTCTTCCTATTTTGGACAGGCTGAAATCTTACAGGGGTTCCAGAAGGATTATTAGAGTTGTATACCCACTAATGTCGGTGTTTGGTATCGTGTCCTTGGCGGTTGGCTTTGTTAGCTTTTTTCTTTCCATGGGACTAAACGTGGATATGATAGCAGGGATTCCTTACCTCATGTTAGCGATGGGATTGGCCGGGGCGGGAGCTATTCTCATTACCTGGAAAATGCGCGCCGAGTGAATACGCCAAGGTGCTCTAACGATTAGGAAGCTTTTTCCAAGACTCACACCATACACCATGCCTTGGTTTGATGCTGAAAAGTCAATTCGCCGCCGTTTGGGTGTCACATCTACCAACTTAATAAACCTGAAGAAAAGTCCAGGGGATGGTCAAATAACTTATTTGGGAAACAACGGAATGATTTGACATGCTTTATCAAGTTTTTTTCCACAACCCAATATGGCAGCATCCATTGCGTGCCCTTGCGCAGTCTTCGGCGCAGCATGACCTATAACATTAATAGCACCGTCCATTGAATTAGATTTTCTGACCCGATGGTCCCATGAAAGCATAAGATAGACCCAAATATGAGCGGTTGCTAATTCTTCCTTTGCGTTGATATCATCATATCAAAACCCTCTAAATTTGACAAACTCTTTATTTATGCTATATATACAACACTAGAAAGGTTTTCTTAGATTGGCAGTATGCTACAATGGAGTAGCTTATGGGCAATCAATACGAGACCTTAATTCCTTCCAGGTTAAAACATATCACCTTAATTTTCCATAAAACTAATAATATCAAAGTTAAATTAACAATAGAATTCAATATCTCTATTTATGATAATACCATAGATTATCTTTGAATTAGTATAGCGTATCTTTTCGTAGTGAATAAATTAGGAATAATAATTAGGCGTTAGATTAGCCATAATAAGAGGCTTGTTTCTATTCAATGATGAAACTTATGTATTATTTACGGGCTCTGGCCTCCCTTTTGAGCTTTTTGTTAGCCTCTGGGGCACTAATTTATGAACATGTTAGGAGGGAAATGTGATGTGTGAAGCGAGCCAATCTCCGGAAGAAAAAAGAATTCCATGGGGTGATAATCGGGACATTGTTATTCAGAAGGTAAACAATGAACGTCTAGGACTCAGCATAGAGGAGAAGGAAGATCATAAAAAAGTGGAATTTATTATAATAGACAAACGTCATGAGGGGAAAAAGGCTCGTCTTTGGCGTACCGCATTCGTGTATGTCTATGTCGTGCTCTTCCTGCTTTACTTAAACTGGGGAGTTTCAGAATCCTTTATGTTTGACTTATCTATAAACTGGTGGATATTGCCCGCTGGCATTCTAGGTATAGGATTCTTGGTTCAGGTTCTTGACGCCTCATATAGTATTCTAAAGGAAAAAATGTAAGAAAAACAAGAACCAAGAATAACGGTATATCTACAAGAGAAATGTTGATAGCTGCTCACATTGGAATCTTTTTGGAAGAGATGAGAAGCTAATTCCCAGTAATTCGCAAAGAAGTCTCTGGTTGTGGCGTCAATCAGAACTGAAGGAGTTTATTATGAGTAGAAGTGAGAATGGATTTATTGTTAATGCATGGAGACAGACGACTGGAAGCCTGCTTACCATGAGCATAAATCGCGTAGTGCTCTTCTTTGTCCGTGGCGGAGAAGGAGATGCTCGTTTTTCAGAAATGTACGTCTTAGTGCATTTGTGTCTTTCAATAATATGCTTGCCTCTGCTTGCCCATCTTTCGATCCCGAGCCCAATTCAGACCATAGTGCTATGCTACGCAGCGTATCGGATTTTCGAGACCGTGCTTGTTAATATCAATATTTTTTTGTCGCCAGAACCGAGCTTATCGGGTATTCGCAGAAGCATAGTGCTCTTGTTCCACAACTATTTTGAAATACTTTTCTGGTTCGCCTGTATCTATCTATTGCGCCCTCAATATTTTAAGTATGGCATCAAATTGGCAAGTGAGACTCCTCCAACCAAATCGATAATTGGCTCCCTGTATTTCAGCATAGTCACGATGACGACTCTAGGCTATGGTGATATAAGGCCAGTGGAAATTGGACGTGTCATCGCCTCTATCCAGACTCTCATTGGACTTTTCATTGGGATCTGTATTCTGGCAAGATTTATTTCAATGTTGCCGCAAGTAACAACAAAAGATCCGGACGAGCAAAGACAAATCACAAAGGTTCAAAGAGAGTTCGCTGGCCTAGTGGCTGAGGAAGTTGAAAAAATAATAGAGAAACACAAATAAGAACAAGACAAACCCAAATGCTGACAACATGTCAATAGTAGAGAAAGCATATAATATCCCAGTTGCGGACCTTACCGTAAAGGGGACAAAATGCCAGTACAGACAGGGAAAATAAGAATTGCATGCCGTGCGGGAGGTAGATTCGTGAGTACAAAGGAGTCTGCTGTGAGGAGCGCGAGGATAGGAGAAGCAGGATTATATCTCTTTAATATTGATTGGATTGAGTTTAAGAAGCTTATTGATAAGATAGATAAGGCTTATGATGAGATAGGTTGACCCAGGGGGAGCAGTGCCCGGGTCGAAATAAGGGAAATGAATAAAGCTGCCAGGCAGGATACGACTATTCTCGGAGACCTAGGGCAGCGAAAATAACTTTGTGGTGAAGTGGCTCGTGATACAATTGTGCGCTTTATTGGCTGTTGCTATCGGTCGTAGCTTTGCTATGTATTGCAGCCCTGACAAACCACACAATGCCTGGGCGAGACACCCGATTCATGACCATATCTTTCTCAGATGTGGGAGTTGACCCATGGACATCTGGAAGATTGTTTCTGGCAAAAACTTGCATTTTAACAGTGTGTGCCTGCCAGAATGGAGTCAGATATACGAAGACTTCCAAAAAGATATATGGCCTTACTCTTATGTGACTAGACTCATGCTAGTATTCGTATTGACGTTCTTTGAACATGATTTTTGTGGCGGAGTATTCTCTCATTCATTGAAGAAAGTTGATAAAACCAACACACGCAAGATAGTCTCGATTTATCTTAGTTACGCAATCTATCTTTTCACTGTAACGCAATTCTGCAAAGACCTTTCAATACAACATCCGAAGTTCGATAGTAATACTTTATGGGAGAAATTATTGTCCAGAATGCCTGAATGCAAAGCTGCCAAATTGACAATTGACGAATCTAGAAAGCAAGGAGGAGATCCGATCGTCGGTCTGTCCTTACAGCTTTCCGAAGTTGCTGAAGAATTAACTGGTACACCAATGAAGAGACGTTCGCGGGGGGACGATTTACTTAATCTGCCTATAGTCTATATGGATAGTTTTCGGATGGTGATTGATGAACTGAACAAGGGCCTAGTCTAGTTAATGGGGACGACGCTGAACGCTCCTGGCGGTTCACGGCAAAAAAGACCCTTTGTAGGAGCTCATGCACCCGCCCTCTCAAAGCAAGAAGACCCACGCTGCGGTAAGTTCGGGGAGATGTTGTCACTCCAATGTTTTCAGGCCAGTTGTGGGGTAAGGAGATTTTGAGAGGTAGGGACGTCAGAGTACGAATTAGGACAAGGACGAAAAACCGATTGCATTAGGATTGGCCTGTCTAGTATTAATCTGTCTTTCAAACCCACTACGCATATTCGGCACAGATAACTTTTTGGAGCGCGTCGAATATCATATTATTTTCAGTAAAGATACCTACTATGGATATTATTATAATGTTTGTTGTTTCAGGGATTATGACCGTAATTGGGTCTTTCTTGGTGTATATAATTGCGAAGTACATACAGAAAGACTTCCCTTATTATCCTTCTTTCAAATATGACTTAGTTGTCTCTCTATGTATAATTTTTGGCAGTACTTATCTGTTATTTTCTGTCAGTCCTTTTTTGACTGAAATGGCAAAATACAGTGTCAGGCATGCGGAGCTCTATGATGACTCTGAATACTGGAATTGGTTCAAAGTTCTTGGAATAACAAGCATCGCTACAGTTATTCCCGTGTATATAATCGGGATTCATGCGATAGTAAAATGGTTGTCTGGGCAAGAAAGATTGCGTGGACGACGCTTGTATTATTTGACGGTTGGAGTCTTTCTTTTTGCCGTCTGGATGTTTGTGATTCAATGTATTGTATTTTGGACACCCAACTGAAATTCGTCACCAAGGATGTCACAGGTCTGGAGAAAACAGAAAGAACTAGACTGAATCAGAATTACGTGCTGATTCACAAGAAAGAATACGCTCATAGAGGCTCATGTAGACACTTCGTTGGAGCTAGATGATATATAGGCAAAATAACACAGCGTTTATGTCAAGAGAATTCTATCAGCCTAGTTGTTGGATGGAGGAACCCTTGGCAATACCAGAGAATCAGCACGAAAGTACAAAGAGACCAGTAGTCACATGACAAAAGAACATATTTGGTATAGAAATATTGCTGCGTCGATTTCGTTGTTTATGCTTCTTCTGGCCATACCCAGACTACCTTATGGATATTACACATTTTTGAGATGGGTAGTATCCGCCACTGCCTTGTTCTCGGTCTGGGCAGCCCATGAATGCAAACGTAAATCCTGGGTTTTTGTGATGGGAGGGATAGCAATACTGTTTAATCCTATTATTCCGGTTCATCTTTCAAAGGGTGCTTGGGTGGCGATTGACTTTTGCGCTGCAATCGTATTCTTCGTGTCGATGTTTCACATAAAGCCTGAGAGAAAACCGAAAGAAGAGAAAACTAGTCCTGGAACAAGCAAACAGATGCTTGGTGTAGCCTATCATAACAAAGGAATGTATGATGAGGCTATTGTTGAATATAAGAAAGCCATAGAGATGAACCCCGAGCATAGCAGCGCATACTACGCTCTTGGTGTAGCCTACTCGTATGGCAAGAAAATGTATGATGAGGCTATTGTCGCCTATAGGAAAGCTATAGAGATAGATCCTAGCTCGGCTAAAGCGCATTGCTACCTTGGTGTAGCCTATCATAACAAAGGAATGTATGATGAGGCTATTGTTGAATACAAGAAAGCTATAGAGATAAGCTCCTCCTTCACCGAAGCACACCATGGTCTAGGGACGGCTTATTACGCAAAGAGGGAGTATCGCTTGGCCATTAAACATTATGACAGAGCTATCGAGCTTGGGTCTAGTGTTAGCCCTGAAGTCTTAGAATTCTTGGAGCAGTATCGGGTGAGATAGATAAGGCTTATAATGAGATAGGTTGAGGACAAAGGGGGGGGAGCAGTGCCCGAGACGGAATGAAATAAATAGATGAACCTCATACACAGGATATAATAGATTTTGAAAACTCAAGGTAAATCAACTAGCGTGAAAGAGTATTGACCAAGGAGGTGATATTGATGGGATATAAGGAAGAACGTGAACATGTAACGACTGGCCTTGGTGGGCATGGATGGACGTGTCGGATTTCTTGGCTCCTCGGTGTCGCATTCGCTGTATTGGGGGTTATTGCTGCGGCTGCCGACACTACACTTGGTCTAGGGGCAACAAATTGGCTACTTCTCTCAATTGCTGCTTTTGCGTCTGCTACAGCTAACATGGTTGCCCTTGCAGCAGGTCTGAATATATATGCCATAGAAGCCAAAAGCGAGAAAGATAAGTGAACTCAGAGAATTACCTGAAATATACAAATTGGGCTAAATCGAAATTTTATGCTGATTACCAAGAAAAAAGACGCTCATAGAGGCTCATACAGGAACTTTGTCAGCACTAGGTGGTCTATATAACCTGGGTAAAACTAAAGTTTTTATACCAAGCTAATTTTATCAAGCTAATTGTAGGATAGAGGAGGTTTGACAATGATGGATCCATACGCAGGACTAATTGTGACATTTCTAATTGTTCTTGCTGTTATAGCTGCTGCTGCTGTTAACCCCCAATCTACGAGTTGGCCCGACACTCAGAAAGTGACCTCAGAACAATATCTGGAACAATACGAAGCCTATTGTGAAGCCTTGACTGATAATGAACTCATTGCTGAATACTATCAGCTTGATGTTGACCTACAAGAAGCACTTGATGATCTGCGAAAATACGAGGGGCCGCTAAGCGAACCAGTGCCCTTTTATCGAGGAAACTGGGCGCAAAGACAAACTATGAGAAACATAGCCAGATTTGGAGAGGCACTAGGTCGGGCAATAGCATCGAAACCAATTCGTGAGCAAATCAAAATGTTGAGAGAGCAGATAGCGCTTGTTCTGACTATAATGCACCAAAGAGGACTTATATTGCCAGTGCAAGTCAGGTAGATAGAGAATGAGCAAATCATTAACACAAACTGGTTGGGGAGAGTATGTTTGTGGTCTGTCACTAACAGTCGTCCTGTGATGATAAATATGGAAACCTTTACCGAACCAGTCACAGAAGTTATCGCCATAATCCACTATTAATAATCGTTCTATTACCATAATAATGAAATGCTTCATAGACGCTATTTACATAACCTATTAACATAATCAGCTATTAGTACTGGTTATATTATGACGAAGATAGAAAGCTATATTAGAATCTACATGACCTGGGTGAAGTGAGAGGTTTTGTATCCAGATAGTTTTTTCAAGCTAGTTATCGAACAAGAGAAAGTTTTGGCTATAATGCTGATCATGGAGGGAGTAGCTTCCAGGTTCAGAAAGGAGACAACAGGTGAAGAGATTATGTCTGGTAGTGTTTATGATGATTGCCTGTTTCGCTTGGGCAGGGGAAGTGCACGCTAAGGTATTTCCAACGAAAGAAGCCGTTAGGGTCAAGGTTGAAGAATTCATGAAGCTGGTAGGAGTTGATGAGGTGGATGAGGCCTTTCAGATACTTAAACCGTATTGGATCTTCCCTGAGAACGAATGGACTCAACTGCAAATCGAAACCAGTCAGGACATGGCAATGATTGAGCCACGGTTTGGTCAAACTCTTGGATATGATTTTATCAGAGAAGAAATAGTAAAGGATACGGTACTAAGGTTAACCTATATTCAAAAACGAGAACGGCACCTTATACGATGGATATTCGTATTCTACAAGCCATATGATAGGTGGATTCTGAATGCGCTCTTGTGGGATGACGAGCTTGAGGCTCTTTTCAACTGACGAATACCTTCGCCTAGCAGAAGTTTGTAGATTTCGTGACCTGGGTATTTTGTCAAAACTCTGACTAGGGTTAGGATTTATCTGGATATTGGGTAGAGAGTAAGAGGCCTCGTACTGTTTCTTCAGGAAATTCACAGAAAGGCCGTATCACTTATTTGAGCACAATACGACCCTTTATTAGTGCTGATTATAGAAAAAGTTATGTATTAGGTAATCATTCTCAATATAATGGGAGGATCTATGATGGCAACTCAAAAACAGGGGTTTCGCTTGAGATCCGTGCTAGGGATTGTTTTGGCTGTAATAGCGGCTTTCTTAATAATCTTCGACATACTGCCGCTACATACTATAATTGCTATACTCGTTGTCGGAATAGCCTTGATAGCCACTTCGGCTGCGCCATGGAGAGCCAAGAAGCCATAAATAGAAGTCTGTCTTGGTAGTGATTATGGACCGTATTGCCAAAATGGGCCATTGATAATGGTTTCATTATGACGAAGATAAAAGCCCGTATTAATGCTGATTACATAAACTATTACTATAATTGGCTATTAGTGCTTGTCGTACTATCACGGAGATAGAGAGCTGCAATGGGGAAGATTGAAGAATAGCATTGGTTCCTCCTTTGCCAACATAAGTTCTATTTGTTCGGGGCCGGGGAGCATGGCCAATAAGGCAACAAGCGAAATAGATAAACTTGATTTACAGGATACACCAAATTCGCAGAACTCAAGGGAGGTGAGACGAAATGAGAGGAAAGAAACTTTTCGTAGTGGGATTGGTCTGTTTCTTGTTAGCCTGTTTTTCAAGTTTTGCATATGCGCTAGACGCAGATGACCTTGAAGATTGCATCGGATACTATATTTTTGCCAGTTCACGAGTCAGTGGCTCTTTTGACGGGGCTGACTATGATGAACTAGTGGAATTAGATAACGGAATGATTTTCCGATTCAACGAATACAACTACTCATATTCTTATCGGCCAACAGTAGTCATATTGGTTTACCCCTACAGCGAGTCTATTTTTTTCTATAAGCTCATCATAGATGACGACATTTACGATGTAGATAGGGTAAAATAGAAAAGAGGGTCGCCAACAACTACGAATGGTGTTCAGAAGAGATAATTAGACATAGATATCGCCACAACCTTTTATCAATCACAATTTCCGAATAATCTATATAATTATTCATATATAACTAGTTGATCCATAACTATCTCTATGATTCTTTATCCATAATGGTTGTATTCAATGTATTATAAGAAAACATAAAGATAATATGTATATTTATGTTAGGAATGTATATATTATATCCCCTTTTGGATAATTCTTTGAATAATATATAGTTATCTATTAATGCTTAATAGAGCGATTATTGTATAAGAGAAAAATGTATGAAAATATTAGAGTTATCAGGTTTACGGATAAGATGTCCATTATTAGGAAAACTTTACTGATTAGGTGGATTAGTGTGTGGTTTGTAATACATTTATGAATAAGATAGAAGGTTGAATTGGATATGGTTTGATGGATTTTGATAAGGAAAATATAGGTGGGGAAATGTTGGATAATATGGGGTTAAGAGACGGGCTGTCTCTAGTTTCAAGAACTCCTGCGGGGTGAGTACCCAGAAAACATCAGAAAGGAGAGAGACATAGTAGATTGGCGGGATAGATTTATGGAGAAAAGAGAATACCCGAAAGCGGAGATCAACAATCAAGTATAGAAACGTCTGCAAACAACGAATCGAGGAAAAGATATGGTTCTATTCTATGTCATAGCTATCTTTGTTCTGATTGGAATTGTCAGCTGGGCCATTGCTAAGATAAGGAGATATGTGGAGACGAGGCGCTATAAAGAGAAACTTATGGACCTGGCTCCGCAGCTGAATGCAATCAACATCGAGAACTGGCGCAAAGAATTGTCACGAATCGCTGCCGCTCATTCCTTAGTAATGGATGATTTGGGAGAGAAGTACAAGGTTGGCATACCTAGACAACAAGCGAAGACCGTGGCGGAATATGTAAGGGAAGAGTCGAATTATAGAAGAAGCAGGAGAAAGCCAGCTAAAAGAGCCCACAGAAAGAAATGGAGATATGGGAGATATTACTAAGTGATTACTGAAGAGCAGAAACGGTTATTAAACAGACTTGGTGCAGTTGACGATATTGAAGGCGGTCTCAACTTTCTTCTGAATGAATCACGCAAGAACGTTGGAGAACTAAGAGAGGTGGGACAGGTTATTAGTAAGCTTATCCAGGAGAAGACCAAAGGATTTCCATGGCTGGCGGATGCTATCGCCCAGTATTATGAGGTAAGGGACCTTAAGATAGCGGAGTTCCTGGAAAGAAAGCTTAGACCAGCGCTTTCTTCCGCACAAAGAGTGCGTGAAATGGCCATAGAAAAACGTATTTCGGAAAAGAAATACAGAATTACGAGGAATCTAATCAAGTATTACGAAGCCCTTTTCCCTTGGCTTCGTGAATATGTGGGTGAAGACATAGATGAGCTAGTTAAGGAGGTCTCACTTGCAGAAAGGAAAAGAGGTATAGAAGAGGACCCCGCACGAATCTTCTTGCCTAGGCGAGAATACGAAAAACTCTCTTCAGTCGAACGTAATCAAAAAGCCTTGGATAGGTACTGGCAGCATAGGAAGAAGACCTCTTGGGAAGCGGGACGGGACTACGAAAGATACGTTGGCTATCTATATGAAAGCGAAGGATATACGGTCTGCTACCAAGGAATAATGGAGGGTCTTGGAGATCTTGGCAGAGACCTCGTTGCAAGAAAGGGAAAGAAGATAGAGGTGATTCAGTGCAAGCGTTGGCATAAGGACAGAACAATTCATGAAAATCATATTTGCCAGCTGTTCGGCACAACAGTGAAGTATTGGATCGAGAATCAGAAAAGACTACGCAAGGAACTTAGGATGCAGCAGGACCTGTTTTCGCAACTCATTCAGAAGAAAGTTATTAGGGGTGTGTTTATAACTTCTACGTCATTATCCGAAACAGCTAGGGAATTTGCCAGAGAACTAAATATAGATGTAAAAGAACAGTTTGCTTTCAAGAAATATCCATCAATAAAATGCAATGTCTCTCGTAGAAACAACGAAAGGATATATCACTTGCCTTTTGACCAACAATATGACAGGACGCTTGTGGAAAAGGAAAGAACTGAATGTTACGTTGAAACAGTGAGAGAAGCGGAGGGCCTAGGGTTTCGAAGAGCATTCCGCTGGCGAGGGGATAGTAACAAAGAGATTCCGTAACTAAGAGGTAGCGGCACCAAACCCTGCAAACTGATTTATGAATACGGAGAAAGATTCTGCGCCCCAAGAGTTAACGGACCGTATTATGAGGATGTCTGGATCCCACCTGAACTAAATTGCAAATTAAAACACACTTCATTATCCTACTACATAACCCATAATTTAAACCCACCATTTATCTTAATCATAACATTGAATAACAAGAAGAGACAATAAAGAGAAAGGTGATAATTCAATTTACTAATTAAAGAAACATTTGATTATTTTATTGATAATCATATTTCTGCTAAAAAACCATAAGTCGCAAATAGAGTATTAGTGCCGTTTTCCATTCCTTGACTTTTGTAGCAATGTCTGTAAAATAATAATATACTATCTAAAGAGACATATTAACAGCAAGAAAAAATAATGTTGGTGAAAGGAGAAAAGCATGAGTTTTGAGACCTTCATCCCACGAAAAATGGTGTCCTCGAAGCCTAAGATAACTGTGCTAAGCACAGGTATATTCTGGGTGAATCGCTTTGGGGAAGAAGAGATGTTCAAGGACTTCGATAGAACATTTCTCATGTACGACCGAGAAAGGCAAGTGATTGGGTTTAGACCGACAACGGACAAGGAGAATACTTACTCCCTGAGTAGAACTAAAAGTAGGAATAGCATCACAATTTCAGGTAAGAGTTTTCTCGAATATTTCAACATTGATTACAAGCAAACAAGAAACTACAAACCTGTCTGGAGTGAAAAGGAGAAGGGAGTTATCGAGATAGATCTGAACGAGGCGGCATAGATGAAGAACGGGTGGCTCTGGCAAGAGAACCACCCGCTAGAATGACAATCGTATAGAGCGCTTGTGAAATGATTACAGACCATTCATATTAGAGAGATTGAACCCTCTATTGGTGCCCTATATTTGATTATCATTAGCGCATTGTAGGCGCCAATTGTATTAATAGCACATTATGGCAATCGGGTCAATAGTTGGCCGAAGAGATCGATAAAAAGGGATAAAAGGAACAATAGGGACAGAAGGAATAGCTTTTTTAGAAGGGAGGGAAACTAGGTTTATGATTCATGAAAAACAGACATTAGAAAGAAGCCAGGATATTGGATTAAAGCAGATAATCATTAGCACTACTTATCACGACAATCTTACCCCAGCAAAGCGAGAGTTCTATACCTGGTGGATTTGGGCTCCAGGATCAAAGGGACTGCGAGGTGTTAAGTGAACCAAATATTTGAATTATGGGACAAAGGAAAAAGAAAGAAACTTGAGGTAACCGCCCCCAAACGAGAAGGCAGGGAGTGGTTGGCTCTCTGTCCTAATCATGATGACCACAACGAAAGCCTGCGAATCAACGAGGAAAAGAGGTGTTATCGGTGTCCAGTGTGTGACTTTTCGGGTCCACTCTATGATTCTTCTTGGCGGGCAAGGGAGAATAGAAATCATATTGCTGCAACTTATGATTACCGAGACGAGCGTGGTAAATTGCTGTTTCAAGTAGTTCGATATTATCCAAAGGACTTTAGGCAAAGGCAACCAGACGGGAAAGGAGACTGGATTTGGAATTTGAAGGGAGTAAGAAGGATCTTGTATAGGCTGCCTGAACTCATAAAAGCACCAGACCCAGTGTTTATTGTAGAGGGAGAGAAAGATGTGGACAATCTGTGCAAATGGGGATTAACGGCAACTACCTCTCCAATGGGTGCGAAAAAATGGAAGGAAGAATACAACGAGCCTCTCGAAGGAAGAGAAATTGTCCTTGTTCCCGATAATCATAAAGAAGGTTGGGACCATGCTGAGCAAATAGGCCAATCGCTTTTTGGCAAGGTCAAGAAGATAAGGTGGCTTGAGTTACCTAGATTAAAGGCAAAGGAAGACGTGTCAGACTGGATAGAAAAAGGTGGCACCAAAGATAAGCTTCTAGAACTGACAAGGCAAGCTCCCGAGCATAATCCTAACAGAGGAATATATCAGTTGGGAGGCTCGTACATAAAGAGAAGAAAAGGAGCCATTACTAATTTTGTAATTAATCCCCAGGTGAGAGTACAGACCGACCAAGGAGAGTTTCTAAAAGCAAGCATAACTGTGCACAATGGCAGAACTTATGAAAATATTCAGTTTAGTCCTGGTAGCTGGATTTCAAAAAGCAGATTCAAGACATCTTTAAGGGGTCTACTTGATTTGGAATATAAAGGAACAGATGATGATATACAGGATATAAAAGGGATATTAGCCTCTCAGGAACCTCCTATAAAGAAAGGTGTCAAGACGGCAGGACTACATCGAGCCGATAGGGAATGGATCTATGTTGAGGAGGGATTGGCCTGGGGTAAGAAAGGAAAGAGAGAAAACATAGTATATTTATCAGATAACCCTTATCGTGTGAATCTGTTGGCAGAATCCGATTTAACCCTTGGCCAGTTAGATGAGATTCTGTCCTGTTTATTTGAGTTCAACAACGAGGATATAGTCTATTCCCTATTGGGTTTTTGCTTTGCCTGTTTTGTTAAGGAGAGAAAACGATCTTTTACGGAACAAAATCCTATCCTGGTCTGCTGGGGAGAAAAGAACAGCGGAAAAACAGAAACTCTCAGACAAATAGTAAAGCCTTTGTTCGGAATAACCTCTCCCATTGAGAATATAGGACATCCAACTGAGTTTGGCTTTGCTCGTATAATCTCCTCCTCAAATTTGGCTCCAATTATCTTTGACGAGTATAAAGCGGTAAGAATTAAAGAAATACAAAGAAACATAATATCAGAAATGTTGAGATCAGTTTATAATCAAACCAGACTCACCAGAGGAACTCCAGATTTAGGTCTTGTGGAATTCATTTATTCTGCACCGATAATTGTGGCTGGGGAGATGGGAATGTCAGAGCTGGCCATAAAAGACAGAATAATTGAAACTTACTTTAGCAAGAGCAAGATTCAGAACAAAAAAGAAGCCTTCATTAAACTAACTCAGCTTCCCTTGGCTTCCCTGGGAAGGGATTTTCTTCTGTGGACATTGACACTGGAAGACAAACACATTCAAGAGGCCTGGGAAAACCAATTTGAAAGCATAGACAGAGAACTTGATTCCAGACTAAGGCAGAACACAGCCCATGCCAGATTGGGGCTAGCTCTATTCTCACAATACTTAGAAAGCAAGGGTAGACCAGAAATCCACAAAGATATTCTTTCAATCATAGACGATACACAGAAAAAGAACATTCTTGCAGAGAGTAATAAGACTATTGTAGATATAACCCTAGAAGCATTTCTGGTTATGGTGGGTCAAGGGATACTGGAGGAAGGAAAGCATTATGTGGTTGATTCCAATCTACACCTCAAGCTACATATCCCGGGAATATACCCACTGTTCAAGAAATGGGCAAGAGACCACCAGTGGGACGGAGAAGTGCTGGACCGAGGTAGTTTTCTGAGACAGCTGAAAGAGGCCAAGTATCTTAAAGAGCACAATGTCACTGTCCGTTTTACAGGCGGAACAAAAAGGGTCTGTGTCCTTGACCTTTCACAGATGAAATATCTGGAGATGGAAGGATTCATCGAAAACCATTATTGAACTCAGCCAACAGATGTTACATATATATTACCTACTAGAATTCTTATCTGGAGCTGAATAGATGCAATCATGTTACATTTGTTACATAATGTTACATCAAAATGTAACACAGCAAAGAGTGAACTGGATAGACTTTAACACTACTTATAGAAATATGTTACATAAATCAAAGGATATACCTTATGTTAAATTCCCAGTTCAACATCACCAAGATATTTTTCCTTGAAGGGGCTACCACACAAAAAAATGTAACATTTCAAGCCGAATAGCCTATAAGCGTTACCAGTAAAGGGGTTACGGTGTTACATAAGATGTAACAAGTAGTAACATAAACTCAGTTACCATCGAACATAAACTAAATTACCTCATTAACAGGTCTATGTAATGGAAATAAGAAAAACTTATTCATAAGGCTAAGTAAGGGATAATATAATCATTTCTAAAAATTAACAAAAATTAACCATAATATAACAAAAAATGGCAATTATTGATAAAAAATGAAAGAAATAAGATAAAATTAATGAATAAAAGATTAATAGATATAAGGGAATTATCGCAAATAATTGGTTTAAGCATAAGTACTATTTACAGCTGGGTTAGTCAAAAGAGGATACCTTATGTGAAATGTGGTAGATTAACTAAGTTTGATCTTGAAAGAATAGATGAGTGGATAGAAGAAAATAGTTTTAAGGAGAAGAAATTCGATTGACAAAAGAAAGCGTAAAACTTGACAAGTTGGCTGTTTTATGCTATATGAAAGAATCATAGGGAGCGCAAGATGGCTATATTCAAGAAAAATGATAACTGGTATATTGATTACTACGTCAACGGTAGGCGTAAGAGAAAAAAGATTGGTCCTAATCGAAAACAGGCCCTTACTGTCCTTCAAAAAAGGAAAGTTCAAATAGCTGAAAATAAGTTTCTTGATGTTGAAGAACAAGGGACAATCAGGCTTGAAGAAATGGGAAAACTCTTCTTAGAGAACTATTCAAAGCCCAATAAGAGGTCCTGGAGAAGGGACGAACAAATCGTAAATCACTTAAAAGATTTCTTCAAGGAAAGAAAACTGCAAGAAATAGGGCCTCTCGACATTGAAAAATACAAAAGAAAAAGGGTAGAAGAAGTCTCTCCAGCCACGGTAAACAGAGAACTATCTGGATTGAGGAACATTTATAATAGAGCAATCGAATGGAAAATGGCAAGAGAAAATCCAATGAAAGCGGTCAAGTTCTTTCGGGAAAGTGAGGGTAGACTCAGATTCCTGGAAAAAGAAGAGATCGAAAAACTTTACAATGCCTGCCCAAAATACCTTAAATCAATTGTTGCTCTAGCTATATGCACAGGAATGAGAAGAGGAGAGATTCTTGAACTGAAATGGCTTGACATTGACTTCAGAAGAAAAATAATTACAATACTAAAGACTAAAAGTCAGAAAAAAAGAGAGATTCCCATTGGGGATGGTATTGCTAGGCTTCTTTTAAAAGAGAAGAAGCACCAGGATAGTCCTTACGTCTTTTGTTGGAAAGATGGCAGTCGCATTGGTTCTTTTAGAAAGGCATTCAAAACAGCTCAAGAAAAGGCAGGAATAGAAGACTTTACTTTTCATGGTCTGAGGCATACGTTTGGCTCTCATCAGGTAATGAATGGGGTTGACCTGAAGACAGTACAAGAAATTATGGGTCATGGCAGCTTCAAGACAACTCTTAGGTACTCTCATCTTACCCAGGACCATAAAAGAAGAGCCATGCAATTCTTTGACTCTCATATGGACGTTATTTGGACACTGAAAGACAAGACAGAAGATAAGGAAGAATTGCCTCTGTCTGAAACGCTGACAGAGCAAGACTTTACATTCAACTGCGGGGGTAGCTCAGTGGTAGAGCCTCGGCCTTCCAAGCCGATGGTCGCGGGTTCGAATCCCGTTCCCCGCTCCATGGTG
>SDBU01004111.1_pt1 | contig 18096 bp, 27 predicted proteins | sample 2277071 | NCBI WGS metagenome assembly SDBU01 (sample SAMN10397929, study PRJNA504765) | marine sediment metagenome | isolation source: marine sediment core GS08_GC12, 126 cmbsf | place: Arctic Ocean: Gakkel Ridge, Loki's castle | collected 2008 | reverse complement strand
TGACCTCACCCCCTACCAGGGCACGAACACGCAGTCACCGTTCATCGTCCTGGAAACCAGATAACGGAGAGGAGCCTGAGCTATGTCTAGCACTAGCTTCCTGACTGAGCGCGTGCAAATCGCGCAGTGCATCGCTCCGCAAGACCTCGACGGTGGCGCGACTATCGCCGGGGACTACGTGAATATGGGCATTTTCAACCGTTGCGTGGTTCTGATTCACTTCGCGGACGGAACCGCCGCGGATGACGTGACCGCCCTGCTTTACCAGGCGACGAACAATGCTGCTGGTAGCGCCAAGGTGCTCAATGCCTTGGAGACCGGGCGAATCTTCGAGAAACTGGACGGCACGACTCTCGAAGATGTCGGCCAGTGGACGCAGGCGGTCCAGGCTGTCGCGGACGAGCAGTACGTGAACCTGACTTCGGGCGAGCAGCAGGGTCTCTACGCGCTTGAGATCATGGCAAGCGACCTTGATCAGGACAACGATTTCGATCACATCAGGTGTGACGTGCTCAGTGTCGATGGCGCGAGTAACGCCAAGCTGTGCAGTGCGGTCTACATCCTGTACGACCCGCGCGATGCCGGCCATCCTACCGAAATGCCTTCGGCTCTGTAGCTAGTATAGCTGGAAGGGGGGCGGCAATAGGGCCGCTCCCCGACCGGCCCCGACATACGGGAAGAGGTGTTCAGATGGAGGTCAGAGTATTCACGCAGAACGGTGTCGTCATCGACTTGCCCGCCGTGGTCGCCAACAACCTGATCGAGCAGGGCAATGCAGAGCTTCCAAGCGGCACGAAGTACGCGAAGCGCGAGAAGCAGAAGGAGAAGGACCGGGACAAGAAGGCCAAGGACGAGGCCAAGGCCCTCAAGCGTGCGCCTGAGAACAAGTAAGGGACAGCATGTCAACACTCCTGCGCGGGCTACGCCGGACAACGGACCCGGCCGTCGAGCCCGTCCTGTTCGCCAACATCCACCCCGACCACCTCAAGCTCACTGGCGAGCATGAGCGGGGCTATGTCGAGGGGCTGATAACTGCGGCCCGTGAAGATGCCGAGACGTTCATGCACCGGGCGCTGATAGACCAGTCCTGGACGCTCACGCTGGACCACTGGCCGGGCGGGAGCCGGGACTGGTGGGATGACCTACACACCCCCGCTAGGACAGCCTCCGATCTCTATTTGGAGCTACCCTACCCGCCCTTGGATAGCGTTACTTCCATAAATACGTATGACGTAGACGATGTGGCGACAGTCGTTGTGGTCAATGACATCTTCTACGTGGACACGAACACGGAGCCCGGCCGTCTCGTGTTGCGTTCTGGCGAAACTTGGCCCATAGACACCCGACGTGGCGGGCGCATCGAGATCATCTACAAGGTCGGGTACGGGACCGCCGGGACTGACGTACCGGCTGGCATCCTGCACGGGATCAAGCTGCACGTGGCTTGGCTGTACGAGCACCGGGGGGACATGGCCGTCACGATGGACCCGATGTTCGCTTCTGGCGCGGCGGGGCGCTATAGCGGGTACAGGATACCATCCCTGTGAAGATCAAGAACATCAAGATAGGCATGCTGCGCCGCAGGTTCCGGCTGGAGGAGCGGAAGTTGACGGATGCCGGGGGCGGGGGGTTCACGCAGACGTGGGATGAGAGTTCCGTGATCTGGGGCTCGCTGGACCCTATCTCGGCGCGCGAGCGCTGGAACGCGCACAAGCTGGAACCGAACGTGACGCACCGGATCATAACCCGCTACCGGCCAGACATACGGGTCAACGAGGACCAGCATCTAGCGCTGGATACGTTGCCGGAGAGGCAGTTCAACATCCGGGGGGTGACAAACATCGAGGAGCGGGACAAGTTCATGGAGTTGCTTGTCGAGGAAGGCGTGGCGCAGTGAGACTAGGCAAGCGGACAGGGCTAGAGACTGCGGGCACAGAGCGCCTTCTGAAAAAACTAGAGAATCTGCAAACAGCGGTGCTCGGACCGATCAAAAAGGCCATTGTCACGAGCGCCATGCTGATAACGAACGACGCTAGGGCTTCCATGCCACAGTCACGCGGCGGGGTAACACGGACAATCTACAGGGACGGGATGAAGGTGACGCATACGGCTTCTGCGCCCGGCGAACCGCCTACGGTGGATACTGGGCAAGGAGTTTCAAACGTCATCTTTGACGTAGATGAAGACGGCATGGGCGCGGACATCGGAACGAATGTCCTTCACCTCAAGTGGCTAGAACTGGGCGAGCTTCCAGACTGGGTAGCCGCCCGCCCGTGGCTCTTCCCGGCCTTCGAGCGCGGGAAGCGGGGCCATATCGCGCGCACGAAAAAGGCTGTCAATAAGGTCTTGAAAGCGGCGGGCAAATGAGAGACGCGGCCTGGCAAGTCCAGCTAGCCATCTACACCGCCCTGACCGGCGATGCTACGCTAGTCGCCCTCGCACCCGGTGGCATCTATGACCACGTGCCGGGCAGCAACGCGAGCAGCTACCCGCGCATTACAATAGGAGACGATACGCTTCTGGACTGGGATACTGATACATCCTATGGCGCGGAGTGTACTTGCACCATACACGTCTGGAGCGTCGAGGCTGGGCGCGAGCAGGCGAGGGGGATGCTGTCAAGGATTGCCGAACTTCTGCACGACCAGCGCCTCACCGTGGCGGGGTTTGACGACGTGTACGTGCGCCGGGAATTTGAGGAAGTGCTAACACTGCAAGACGGGGCAACGCGGCACGGGGTCGCGCGCTACAGAATAGTAGTCCAAGAGAGATAGGAGGCCAACATGCCTGCAAAGAAGGGAAGGCTTCTCAAAATTCAGCGCGACTCGACCGGAGCCGGGGCCTACGTGGACATCGGGCACATGCGCAGCAAGAGTTACACCGTGAATAATGAAACGGTGGACATCAGCAATGAGACTGATGGCGTGTGGCGCCAGCTTCTCGAAGGCGCGGGCAACCAGAGCGTGAGCGTGTCCGGTTCGGGCGTATGGACGAAGGGCACGCACGAGGTCGCCATGAGACTCGCCGCGTTCAATGACACGCACGAACTGCTCAGGATCATTGACGATCACGGCGACTTTATCACCGGCTCGTTTGCCATTTCGTCTTTCGGCAACTCCGCAGAGCACAACGCCGAACAGGCATACGAGATTTCGCTTGAAAGCGCCGGAGACGTAGCATTGACAACGGTCTAGTAACTAAGGGAGGTGGACGATGCTTGACGCGACCACGTTTGAACTGGGAACCGCTACTTACGAGGTCAAGCCTCTGTTCCCTGCGCTCCGCTCTATCAGCGAGCGGTACGGTGGGATCATTGGGGCCGTTGCCCGCGTGGAGGCTTTCGACGTTGGCGCAATGGCGCAGATCATAACAGACCTGCTCTCGGCCAACGGTAACACGCTCCGGTTAGAGGTTGTGGGCGAGCAGATGATGGCGAAGTCGCTCATGGCCTGGGTCAAGCCGATCCTAGAGGTATTGACGAACGCCCTGGGGTCTGGACCGGAGGAGCCGGTTTCGACCGGTGACGCGAAAAGCGGCGGAGAAGCCGGTTGACTGGAATGAGTACGCCCGCATAGCTATGGGCGTGTGGGGCATCCCGCCATCCGAGTATCGCAACATGACGCCCGCCGAGTTTTGGCTGATCTATGACGCCAAGGCGCGGCAGATGGAGGCTGATGGCGGGCCAGTCGGTCCCCCGACGCTTGACGAGATAGTCCTTTTCGAGCGCGGGATAGTGGACAGGCGTAGAGAGAAACAGCATGGCCACTGAACTTGAAGTCCTCAAAGTACGCCTGGAGGCTATGACCTCCAAGTACAATAAGGCGATGGAGGATGCGGCCAAGAAAACGAAGACATCCACCGGCAAAATTGACAAAGCAATGCTGTCTATGATCCTGCGGTTTGCCAGTTTTGCCGCTGCAGTTGCGCTTGCCAGGAAGGTGTACCGCACATTCACCGATAGCCTCCGGCGTATTGACGAGCTGGCCAAGACCGCGCGGTTTCTCGGCGTAACTACTCAAGCTCTGGCCAGCTTCCGACATCTAAGTGATCTCTCCGGTGTGAGCACGGGGAATCTCACGACAGCGCTTACACGCATGACAAGAGCCGTTGGCGAGGCATCGACAGGAGCAAAGGAATACCTAGAGCCTTTCCAGCGCATCGGCGTGAGCATTCAGGAACTCATGAGGCTCAAACCAGACGAGCAGATGGCGAGAATCGCCGAGGGGATTTCCGGGCTTGAGACGCATACCCAACAGGGCGCTGTAGCAATGGAAATCTTTGGGCGATCCGGTCTGCGGATGTTGAACGTTCTGCGCGAAGGGGAGGATGGTTTCCAACAGGCAGCAAGAGCAGCAAAGGCATACGGCCTGGCTATCCGGCCAGAAGATGCGAAAAAGGTTGAAGACCTGAATGATGCTATCACCCGGTTGGGAGCATCGTTCAGGGGGCTTGTCAATACACTCACTATCGGCATTGCACCGGCGATGACCAAGTTCATCGACAGACTGCTTCTAGCACAAGCAGCGGCCAATGCTTGGTGGAAAGGCGACGAGGGGGGCAGCAAAGCGGCCCTTGAGCGCATGAAGACGCTGGCTGATGCCATGAAACGCCTGCAGGAACCGGCGGCAGCCGCAAAAGACCCGCGGGTGCAGGCGGAAAAGAAAGCCCAAGAGAAAATAACAAGCTGGGCACAGCAAGGTGCAGAGCAGCGTTTGGCATTCGATAGGATGTCCGACGAGGTACGGGTGCAAACGACCATCGGGAGCCTTGCCATAATGGCCGCCGCATGGGGCGAGCACTCCAGAACCATGTTTGAATGGAGCAAGGGGCTGGCCGTTGCAGAGGCAGCGATGAATATAGCACAAGGAATCACAACGGCTTGGACGCTCCCCCCGCCCTGGAACGCAATTCAGGCGGGCATCGTCGCTGCTACAGGTGCCGCACAAATCGCCAATATCTCTGCGCAGCAATTCCAGAAGGGCGGGGGCGGGGCCGCACCGGCTGGCGGTGCCGGGGCTGGCGCTGGCGCGGCGGCGGGTGCCGGAGGCGGGGAAGCTGCTGCACCGCTGGACGTGAGCGTGGTCATGCAGGGCAACATGTTCGGCCCGGCGCAGGTGCGAGACCTGATCGGGATGATAGACGACGAACTCAGTGACGGAGTGCGCATGAGGTCGATTACAATCTCCGGCTGAAGGTGAACTATGGCGCTTGTCATTGGCGCGGGCATGCCTGTCGGGCTGGTGGGCGACTACCGGTTGCCCGTGATCTGTTACCAGAACTTGCTTGAGTCTGGCGCAGTTGTGGGCGCGCCTGTCGCCGATGCCGCCAACGCATACGACTGGCTCACGCATGATGCGTGGACCACGAACGCGGCTGGCGGGACACTGACCTTGACGTTGACCGGCTCGGAGCCCGCAGACTACTTCGCCTTCTATGCGCATGACCTTCACGACCATGCTGCGACGATCAAACTGGAATACAACCAGGGCGGCGCAGGCTGGAATGACGTGCCGGGAACGACTGTCATCCCCGGAGACGGCAAGCCCATAGTCAAGGTCTTCGACCGCCTCAGTGCCGATCAATGGCGCGTGGACGTGGTTACAGACGGGACGGCCGCAGAGCTTGGCGTGGTGAGCTTCGGGCTCAAGATGCAAATGGAGCGCGGGGCCTATGTCGGGTTCACACCTCCGAGGTTTGCGCGCCGGGACAAGATACTGAACGCGGGCTCGCAGGACGGGCATTTCCTCGGGCGCTCGCTGATACGCACCGGAGTCGTGGGCACGCTTCCGGTAGACCACCTGACCGCGGGCTGGACGCGCGATACGCTAGACGCGTTCCTGCTGCACGCGCGGCGCAAGGGCTGGTTTCTAGTCTGGAACCCTGACCGGAGGCCGGGCGAAGTAGCGTACTGCTGGTCCACATCCATGCCGCAGCCGTCCAACACCGGCCCACGCCGGATGAACGCCAGTATCGCTTATGAAGGCAGGGTGGTCTAGTGGCGCACGCAACCGAACGGGTCAAGGCTGGGCGCGAACCCGTTTGGTTTGTGGAGTTAGACCTAGACTTCTGCGACCTGACCTTTGGCGTGGGGCCATGCACCGCCGTCCTAGCCGGTGTGGGGCTGGAATGCTTCAACACCAAAGCGACCACGCAAGACCCGGCAAACTACACGCCATCGGCCAAGACGTACACGTTCTGCGAGAACCGCGCGGGCATTCCCGTCACGTCCGGGGCTATCCCGTGCGTGGAGTCTGTCAGCATCGCGCCGACGAAGATCACCGTGGGGCGCGGGCTGGGCGAGCGGGCCAGTGTATCCGTTACGTTCCGGGACTTTCCGCACCACGATCGTGGCATAGACCCCTACGTCGCTACCAGAACGTACACCCCCGAGGACCAGGGCACATTCTGGCGCAAGCTCCGTGTGCGCAATCCCTTCTACCACGGGCGTGAGATGCGCATCAAGAGCGGGTACATCGGTGACCCGTTTGACTACGCGGCGGATTTCGTGACGCGCACCTATGTCATCGACCGAATCAGCGGCCCGGACGCCAATGGCAAGGTCACGGTCACCGGCAAAGACCCGCTCAAGCTCGCGGACGGTGACAGGGCGCAGGCACCCGTGGCGAACACGGGGTTTCTGCAAGGGAACTTGAACGCGGGCGTGGACGGCGCGCTGGCGTTTACGCTGCTCCCGGCTGGCGTGGGGAACTTGGAGTATGGTGCGACGGGCACGGTGCGTATCGGCGAGGAGTGCATTCTTTTCGACGGGCGCGCTGGCGATGTCTTCGACATAACCGTTGGAGGGCGCGGGCAGGACGGGACCACGGACGTGGCGCACGTTGTGGACGATGCGGTCCAGGAATGCCTACGATACACCGCGGCTGAGATAGATGATATACTCACCGACCTCCTTGTAAACTACGCAGCCGTTCCAGGCGCGTACATCATCGCGGCAGACTGGCAGCAAGAGGTAGACGACACGATGGCGGGGCACCAAGCCGAAGCGCTCATAACGGAGCCCACCAGCGTGCGCGACCTTGTGAACGAAATCTGCGAGGTCTACATGGTGGACCTATGGTGGGACGAGCGGGATAGCGAGATCAAGTTCGGCATACTAGCACCACCCACTGGAGTCTTGGCGGACCTGACAGATGCTAACGCTCTAGTAGCGGATACCGTGAGCGTGGTCGCGGACCCCAAGGCGCGCCGCACGCAGGTCTGGGTTTTCTATGGCGTGGTCAATGCCGTGGAGTCCATCACGGAAGATACGAACTTCACAACGCTTCAAGTCTACGCGGATACGGATGCGGAGACCTCTGACGAATACGGCGATGTGCGTATTCTCAAATACCATTCGCGCTGGTTCACCGCAACCGGGGACGCCTTGCGTCTCGGGAGCAGGATACTGTCACGCTTGCGCGACGACCCGCGCACGATCAAGTTCACGCTCGACGCGAAGGACTCAACGGTTTGGACGGGCGATTATGTCGAACTCACGAGCGATAGGTTCGTGGATCAGTTCGGCGCGACAGAGACCATAATCGCATTCATCACAGAGGTGCGCGAGATAGCCGGGGGGCACGCATACGCCTACACGGCGCTGGAGTCTCAGTTCAAGGACCGCTACGGGCGCATTGGCCCAAATGCGTTAGTGGATTACGATGCGGAGACGGCGGTCAACCTCGCCAAGTACGCTTGGGTAAGTGCAAATGCGGCCCCGTTCTTTTCGGATGGCGAAAGGGCGTACCTGATAATCTAGGAGGTGGACGATGGCCTACAGTGCGATTACGAACCTTGAGATTGACCCGGACTCGCCGGTCACCACGGCGCTGATGACGAAGTACCGAGATAACATCATCGCAGTATACGAAGACACGAGGCTTAGTGCAGTCAAGGCAGGTAATGAGGACGTGAACAATGACAATGCTCTCGATGCCGCAAATGACAGCGAGCTCATAATCACATTGGGCACGCCGGAGATTTGGATAGTCCGTGCCTGCATTCAAGTCACCGCAACAACCAACGCGGGTTTCAAGGCAAGATTCCAGCTTTCAGCGGGAGGCACGGTTTCAATGCTGTATACCGCGTACAATTCTCCGAGCACGCTTGAGCGAGTAGGAACGGCCGTGATTGATTTTCTCCCCGCGGTCAACATGGGGCAGGAACCTGTATTCATGGACGGCTATATAACAACCACAGTTGGAGCCACGCTGCAACTTCAGTGGTGCCAGAGCGTGAATCACGTTGACATTACAACTGTGCATAGTAACTCATGGATTTCCGCGCAGCGGTTTGATGCTCTGTAGCCAGCAGAAAGGGAAAGCAAGATGCGGACAATTATGCTGTTGACGATAAGTCATAGCGTTTTGTTCGGAGCAGGTGTTTTCGTGGGTGTTGGGCATCCTATCGCAATGGGGATGTGCATAGCATTCTCTGTGGCAATAATCGTCGCATGGGTGAGAGGACGATAGGAGACCACAATGGCCACAACCCAGCAGCGTTACGACGGGCTCGTCCAGTCCACGACCGGGGCCGTGATTCCCGGCGCGTCCGTCCAGGTCAACGTCAAGTCCTCGGGCGCAGCTGCCACGATCTACTCCGACGAGGGCGCGACCGCCAAGACGAACCCGATGACCACGGGCAGTGACGGGAGCTTCTTCTTCTACGCGGCTGACGACGACTACACGATAGCCGCGACCTACGGAGGCACGACCTACACGCTCGGGGACGTGACCCTGCACTCCCCGCCGGGCTGGCGGCAGTTCGTGGCCAAGACGGCAAGCGTTGCCATGAACGCCGACAACGCACTCAAGGACGACGAAGAGCTTGAGTTTGACATGCTCGCGGGCGAGATGTGGGAGTTCACCTTCATCCTGTCTGTCACCACCGCGGCTGCGGCGGACTTCCAGTATGAGATCGACACTACCCCCGGCGCATCGGGAACCGGCCAGCACGCGCATCATGCGTACACAGCGGCTGCGGTGTTTGCGCAGGCGGACTTCTGCGACTTTGGGACTGTCTACGGGACGATCTTCGCTGGTGTAGCTGCAGCTGGGCAGCCGATGTTCATACATGGGTACGTCACGGCAAGCGCAAACTGTGTGGTGCACTTCAGGTGGGCACCGACGAATGTGGACGCCTCGGATACAGAAGTCAACATAGGCAGCTACGTTTCCGCACGCAAGGTCTCGCTGTCCTAGAGGAGCGCCTGATATGTCCATGCAGCGCTACGATGGAATAGTCCAGTCCACCGCGGGGGCAGTCCTTGCTGGAACGTCTGTCCAGGTCAACATCAAGTCTACCGCAGCCGCGGCAGTGATCTACTCGGACGAGGTATTGACTGTCAAGACAAATCCGATAACTACGGCCGCGGACGGGAGTTTCTGGTTCTACGCGGCGGACGATGACTATATCCTTGTGGCAACACACGGAGCTGCGACGTACACGCTCGGGGACGTAACGCTGCATTCACCGGAAAGCTGGCGGCAGCACGTAGTCAAAGTTGCCAGCATCCCAGTGAACAACAGCATCATATTCAAGGACGACGAGGAGCTTGTGTTCAATGTCCTGACGGGGGAGACGTGGGAATTCACCTACGTGCTCTCGATCTCGACTCTGCCCGCCGCAGACTTCAGGTTTCAATTTGCTACTACCCCCGGTGTGAGCGGGAGTGGGTACATTGCTTATGTGGCCTATGAGAACGTAACGCTCGTAGAAGCCAACCACTCTATCATAACCTGGGTTCGCAACATTGCCTATGCCGGTGTCGCTACCGCGGAGCCAATCCTGATTCATGGATACATCATCGCAACCGCAAATGCAACGGTCAATCTGACATGGGCACAGCGTGTGGCGGACCTTTCTGATACCCACGTCAACATCGGCTCGTGGCTGATAGCCCGAAAGGTGCTCCTAGCATGACCCGCCTAGACACAACAGGCAAGGAACTGGTAACGTCCAGCGCGTATGCCCGCATCCTGCACGACGAGGGCAACTCCGTTGCGCACAAGCTCCAGGCTTCGCTTGCACGGGCCTGTTGCGCGTATGCCAAGAGCCGGGGCGGGATGGAGTATGAACGGATGCTGGACAGGATGCTAGACGAGATACTGGAAGAGGTCGAGCGCATCAAGGGAAACGGAGGCTAGTCATGTCGCAGGCGCACATCGGGCCGCCAAAGGTCGAATGCTGGTTCTGCGGGAAGAGCGTATTCAAGAAGCGCACCACGAGACTCCCGAACGGGGCGCGGGTCTGTCGGAGCCATTTCTGTGACTTGTGCGGGGACTACATCCGGCCCGGCGAGTCTGTGACTCTCGACTATGGGGCGAACGCCGAGGGGGAGCGGAAAACGGATCACATCTGCCGGAACCACAGGCGGGCTATCCTGGAATGCCTGCACCGGGGCGGGAAACTGGTTCAGCGGGAAGACAAGCAGCATGGTGAATGCCAGATGGAAAACGAGTGAGCCAAGCCCGCCCGCTTGGCTTTTCAGCGTGGACCCCGCCGGGCGTATCGGGCAGCGGCATGTTACCGCTGATCCCTTTATGGAACTTGAAGAAAAAGGTAGCCCAGTAGTCGGCTATCTTCGGTTTCTGGACCTTGAGACTGGCGAGATAGAAGACCCGGATGGACAGACAGTGTTCCTAGTCACTAAGGCCCGGCTGGAAACGTGGCTAGAGATGGGGATTCTGGTAGACCCCAATAGGAGGTAACATGCGAAACTTACTCTGCGCCCTCCTGCTCCTCACGGGCTGCGCGCCCCAGATGCGCATCATCGAGGGCTGGGCAGCCTCGTCCCGAGCGACGTACAACATGCACCAGATTGACGCGGACGCGCTCTGGGCTGGGGTGCTTTGCTTGGGCGACTACCGCACGGTCCTGTTCAACCATGATTCAGACCGTCCAATCGGCAAGATACTGGACATGGAGCTTCGGGACGGCAAGGTCTGGGTCAGAATCGCCATCTCACAGGATGAGTCTGAGATATGGGCCAAAATCCGCGAAGGAGTCCTGACCGGCCTGAGCATCAGCGTCATCCCGCTGGAAGATGAGATGACGTGGTTCGATGATCTTGACACGGACGGAACGCTGGCGACGGTGATAGTCATACTGGAGATTTCGGTTGTGAGCATCCCGGCCAACCCTGACTGCCGCATTTTGAGGTGGGGCTATGAATAGATATGGAGACTGGCTTCGGGGCGGGATGCTGTTCCTCGTCCTGATGGGCGTGGCGTTCGGCCTCTACGGGAGGCTCGTGCGCGTGGAGACCCGGCTGGCGGCGCTTGAAAGGCAAGTTGCAGAGATTCACCGCAAGCTCTTCCCCGCGCCCAAGATGGCGGAGCGCGACTAGAAACAAGCACTGGCCCCCGAGGAACGCCTGAGCACCCCCCCCTCCCGCTCGGCACCTTGGGGGCCGGTCTATAAGGAGACTATCATGCGCCTAGCAATCCTAGCCCTGCTCGCCACGTCCTGCGCCCTGCCCAGCCTCTTGGGCTATGACTCCCAACAGAGGGAAAGCCTGGCCCGCACTAGCCACGAGGCAGCCGAGACTATCAAGGAGGCTGTTGTAGAATGTGCACCGAACGTTGTAGAAGAAGTGACAAAGGCTGTTGAGGTCATCCAAGAGAACACCGTGGACCAGATTGATCGCGCCAGAATCACCCAGAAGCTCTACAACGCCAAGCCCCAGAAGCTCCCCGAACTCCGCAGCCCAGCCGACGACATCAAGGTCAACGCCCTCGCAGGCAAAGCCGAAGACAGGGAGACCCGCAGGCGGATCGCCAGAGAACTGCCCAAGAAGGCCGCCGCAGGGGTAGGCTGGGTAGTGAAGGAGGTCGTTCCGGCTTGGATTGTGTGGGGTATCGGGATCGTGGTCTTTTTTGCACTTGGGGGAGGGGCGCTGCTCGTGTGGGTCTGGCGCAAGGCGGTTCAGGCGCGCAAGGGGCTCCAGAGCATGATCGTGGCGGGCAATAAGCCGGAGGCCAAGGAGCATTTTCGGGGCAAGACGAACGGCCCGGCGCAGGCGGAATACCGGACCATGCGGGACAAGGGCTTGCTCTAGCGTGCGGGCGGTTCAAGGCTGGGCTTTCCACTTTTCCAGCATGAGATAGGCGTCCCCGCGGCATTTGCGGCACAGAAGCGTATACACATCATGAAACACAAGCCCAAAACCACGGGCGAGGGTGAGCGAACCACTGCCGTCACTATCGCGCATGAAAGCATCTGCTTTGAGGATACCTTTTCCACATCGGCCGCACCGTTCTTGCGAGACTGGCATCGCTGCCCCTAGACCGTGAACCACTCACCGTGCAACATGATCGCCCGTTGACCGTTGGCGTAGAGGATGTTTGTTGCGCCCCAGGCTTCGGCCTTCGTGTCAGCTTCGCCCACACTTCGCCCCGAGAAACGCTTGGCCTCAAAGCCCTCCGGGTTGCTTGCCCGTCTACGCCCTTCCACCGTGATCGTCATTGCTTCTTGCCCCTTACGTCAAGACGGCTTTCGCCGCCTCAATCCCCGCGAGCCGCATTGAAGACTCGAAAGTCGCCGCGGCTACGCTGTCCATGTTGGCGGCAAGCGCTTCGCGCGCATCTTCAAGCGCCTTCGGAAGCGCTTCGCGCGCGGCAATCCGCATCTGTGCTGTCAGAGCTTCGTACTGCTCGTCGGTAGGCGTGAACCCCTGCACCCGCACGAAGCTCGCCGCTCCGCGCATTACGGCCTCGCCCGCCGCCTCACTGAATGTATCTTGTTTTTTCATCCTTCACCGCCCTTTCCACTAGCAATATCGCACATTCCCGCACGCGTGTCAAGGAAAAACGGGCAGAAATCCGCAGGAAAAGTGAGATTCTTTCAGCGCGCCAAACCGCACCGCTCGCCCTATCGCCAGGGCAGTTTGATCCACGGACTCCGCTTGTCCTGCTTGGGCTCCCCAGAAGCAGGCCCCATGATCAGCCCTTGCCCAGCCACGTTCACCCACAGACGCCCGTCCTCGGTCATGCCGCCGACGTACTTGAAGAGCCGCCGATGGTGAGTGAACCGGAGGTGGATCGTCTTCTTCTCGCGGGGCCAGAGCAGCCCCAGCCCCCCGGCCATGAGACCGGCCAGGGTGGCACCGGCGGAGCGAAGGAAGCCTCGGCGGGTCATGTCTTGCCTTCCCTCGCGCCCGCCAGAACCGGTTCAATCACCAACAAAATAGTATCCGGGCAGATATGCTCGTCTTCTGAATGGCATTCGGCGCACATGGTCTCCAGTGTTTCCAGCGCCCGCAACATCCCCTCCCGCTGGTCCCCGACCTTGACTAGCCCTGCCACGCACGCCGTCGCCTGCCGGTCATGCTCCGCCGCGCGTTCTTGCAGGTTCCTGTACCGATAGGCTGCGCCGCGGGTCAGGTGATCGTGCAGCTTGTAGGCCCAGCCTAGCGCCGTCGTCGGTTCCCGCATCCCGCCCTCCTCACCACGCCGGTTCCGCCTCGTGTATCTTCTGCGCAGCCTTCCAGCGCCCATAGCGTAACTGCCACGCCGGTCCAGCGCTTGGCGGCGTTGAGCGGGCGTTTCTCTTTTGGCGCTTGCGGGTCTGGCGTTTGCGGCGCTCGCGGTTGTTTTTACCCATCATATTCACTCCACACATCACCCTCAATCACCAAGGCTTTCAGCCACGCGATAGCCGCATCGGCCGCTGCCTCCCAAGCGCGACTTGTTTCCTTGAATCGTTCGCTCTCCCATTCGCCCCTTCGTGCCGCAATTATCTGTGCATAAAATGCCTCGACTGCCGCCGGAATCGGCGAGCCCTCACAGTGGTCTAAGTCGGTGACCTGCTTGACCGGGCAGTCGGGGCTACACGTAGCGCCATAGTGAAAAGCACAAAAGCTACTCCCTTCCGGTGTCGGCCTTAGCTTGCTTATGCCCGCAAGCTCACGCATAGTCATCCAGTCTTTCACTACGGCATGCCTGCTCTTTGAGTTTGTGCTTCCCATGCTAGCCCTCCTCTACCACAAGACCTCTTGGCCCAGCCGCTCAGCCGCGCCCTCACAATACTCCTCTTCCATGTCTATCCCGATAGCCTTGATGCCTAGCTCTTTCGCGGCCCGCAGAGTAGTGCCAGACCCCATGAACGGGTCAAGTATCAGCGTTCCTTCGGGCATCGTTACCAGTTTCAAGAGGTACGTTATCAGGGCCAGGGGCTTGACTGTCGGGTGCCGGTTGGGCTTGGACTGGCCCGCGTTGCGCTCGTGCGTGCTGGCCTTGGCGCAGTAGAAGAAGCGGGACGCGCCGCCGGTGTCGCCGAAATTGATCGCAGTTTCTCCTTCATGCTTCTGCCCGATGCCTGCGCCATAAACATTCTTGTTAGTAGCAGGAACGGTTCTGGCGTATGTGCTAGGCGATTTGCTCACCCCGCTCTGCTCGTCCAGCATCCGCACCGGGCACCCCGGCACGCAGGTCCAAGCCTCGACTTGCTCGCGCCCATCGGCATCGGCATATCCTTCATTTGCACGTTGTCTGTTTCGTAATCCTCCACTGTAGCTCTTCGTGCATTTGCCGTCAGTATTGGCATAAGCTGTTCCGGTGTTGACCCGTCTTGTCCCCACGCGCACGCACCGCGGGTCGTGCGAGAGGAGCACGTTGGCGGGCCAGCGGCCGGATGCATGAGGAGAAGACAACCTACGCTCCTTGCGTATTGTCCACGATGTAGCAGGATTCACGGGTAGACCTTGTGTAACTTGCGGCACCACCCCCTCTATCCTTCCCCCGTCCACGTTCAGCCCCGCCACGCCGTGCGCCAGCGCGTTCCGGGCGTACCCGCCGTCGAGGGGTTTCATGGCGAGGATGATGGGCCGGTACGGGGGTCTAAGCTCTAGAGTGCTCGCGTCGGAATGCCGCATAGCATTCTCTAGAACAGTAGAGACGCTTTGGATTGTTGCTCGAAAAGATGCCGCCACAGTTTTGGCAGATATACTCCCGATGGCGGTTCTTGCAGTAGCAAGATCGCGAGCAAAACGCTTCGGGATGTCTCTTGTGATCCTTGTGTCGCCTGTCGAAGACTTCGCCGCACTGTTTGCACTTGACGCGGACCCACTTGCTTGGAACTCTACCTTGGTGAAACCTGCGGGCATGCTCTCTGATGTCGAGGATTTCAAGATTTCTGATACGATTGTCATGTCTGACGCCATTCTTGTGGTGAACGTGCTCCTCGGATGAAAGACGCCTGCCAAGATGCTGTTCCATAACGTAGCGATGTTCGAGCACATTGAGACCGTTTCCGGTGAGTTGTACGTATCCATCCGGCCGGACTTTCCTGGTGACATGCCTTTGTGAATCAGCGAGACAAGAATGGCTGCAAAAACAGACGCCTCGCTTGGCCCGACTGGGCTTGACCTCAAAACGTTCTCCGCATCCTTTGCAAGTAACAGTAACAGGCATACCACTCTCCCTATCAGGTCCGTCGCCTGATAGAATATAGCATATTCCGGCACCATTGTCAAGGGTTTTTGAGCCCAAATTATTGGTTCGAAGGCGGGCTTGAGCGCGGAGCCGTAGCCGGTCCAGAGGGCGGCCTCGGGGGTTGCGGGAGCGGTGATGTCTACTACTGTACCCTTGTGTCGCGTACCTACAGCCTTTCCGAACTCCGCGCCAGTCCCGCACGTGACGGGCTTGCTTCCAATGACCTTTCGTTTTGCGCCCTTCAATTCGTCTATGGCCTTGCTCACGTCCTTGCTCTTCGGGAATCCTTGCCCGTGGAGCCACATCAGGCAGTCCCGCACCTCGAACCCCGCGTCCTCGACCGCGCACGCCATCCGGTGATACGTCCGCGTCCCGCCGAAGGCCAGCAGGACGCCACCGGGCTTGAGGACGCGCAGGATGGCGCGCCAGTACGGAACGCCGGGCACTCCATGATCCCACTCCTTGCCCATGAACTCCAGCCCATAGGGCGGGTCAGTCACGCAGGCCGTGAAGCTCGCCTCGTCCAGCCCGGCCATGACCTCCCGGCAGTCCCCGTGGTAGATCGTGGCGAACCGGTCTGTGTAGTAGGGCGTCATTCCCACTCCTCGTATTCGTACCGCTCGTCTTCGGTTAGGGGTCGAGTCATTATGGCGCGCTTGGCATACTTACTGTTTTTGGCGCTCGCAACTTGATCGGGCTTCAGCACTGGAAGCGCCTCACACAACTCGACCGGATAGTACCGGTATTGCAGCCCATTGTAGCCCATCCGCAGCATGTTGACATCGTATGGGCTAAACAGGAAAGTGACATCATCGTAGTCAATGCTTATCGGTTTGCGCCCGGCAAGCCAGACACGATACGCTTCGTCTGCCAGCCTCACGTGTTCTTGCGCCAAAGACTCGTCCAGATAGGCCGCGATTTGCCACTCGATGTGATCGCTATACTCCCCCGTGCTACCCTCGACTATGAAGACCCTCACCGCCCCACCTCCCGCCCCGCCTCCCGCAACTTGCCCGCAAGCTCGTCTAGGGCAAGCGCATTAGTATACCCGCCCCATCGGTTTACGACAAGCCGCACGAGTTCGGCCACGCGGCCCCGTAGTACGGCTACCTGCGCCAGCGCGTCCCGCCCGTCCGAGCCCCGGCAGACGAGTTCCAAGGCATTCGCCTCCCATAAGCTAGGGCTAAACCTTCCATTGTCTGGCGTCACCCACATGCGGCATGATTCAGGAGTAGTCTCTAGGCCCGTCACTGTCCCGTACTCGCCGGTTTGTGTCATCCACTTGCGCGTTACCAGCACCCGGTCATGGACCCGGAACTCGGGCTCGGCTTTCGGGCGCGGCTTGGCTTTCCCATCGCTGGGGCCTGTTGTATGTGTCTTCTCCTCGATGGCCTTCCCGTCTTTGCCGATAATCCTTGTGCGCGTCCAAGGATAGTCAGTAGCACCGGGCAGCATAATCGTGTTCAAGCTCTGCGAGCGCACCATTTCCACCCACGTCTCGCCGTCCACGCTGCCCTCTAGCACCTTGTACGGGCGCGGCTTGGCGGGCGCGTGGCATGTTTCATCCGTCCACGTCGTCTTCCCGCTCGCGTCCACGGTGCGCACACGCGAGGAGTGCAACCGGACTAAAGGGAGGCTCAAGTACGTATCCATAGCGTTCTTGCGCGTGATTTCAAACCAGGTCTCACCATTGAAGGTGCCCTCTAGTACCTGATAGGATGTTGGCGCGCTCTTGTTGAATAATGGCGGGGCGCCAAAAACCTTTCCGGCCCCGTTTGTTACCTGCGACACGGTAGACGCCCCTTTCGGGCGCGGCTTGTCGGGCTTGGCTCTAGGGCCTGTGTCCGTTGTGGGGCTATAGTAAGGCTTGCCCCTAATCGTCACTCGCCGACGAAGATAGCGAGGTAGCGCGGACGGTCGCAGGGGTTCCGTTATGTCTACCCATGTCTCCGCATCATCAGAGCCTTGCAGCGTGTTAGTCTCAGGCTCGCTCCCACCCGCCCACCGGCAGCCCTCGGGGAGCGGGCCGGTGTAGCCTTTGGGCGCGCGGAACTCGACGCCGGGGCAGGTTAGGCCGTGACACGATGTCCACACACCAGATACCTGATATTCCACGTTGCCATTGCGGACCCTGAACGGACTTGCCCAGAGACCGATGCGCCTCCCGTCCTGCCAATGCCCCCACAACCCCATTTCTGCTTCCGGCCCTCCCCGCACTACCGGGACGAGGTAGTGGCCGTCCGCGTCGTAGCACTCGCGCCGACATACCGCGCACACGTAAGGGGCATCAATGGCGAGGTCGCGCAGTCCGGTAGGCGCGCCGCAGATAACACACTTGCCGCCCTCATTCTTCGGTGCATCCTCCGCTTTCACTGTCCACGGATTGGGCGAATGCGCCTTTCGCTCCGCCAGCATCTTCTCCGTAAGCTCGTCTTGGAGCGCCCAGAGGTAGTCCTCCATTATGCGGGCGCTAGGAGGAATTGGAAGGCTCACCCAGCTAAAAAATGGTGTGTTCCTGCATTCCGGCACTCCTGTACGTTCAAAGATCGGGCACCCGAAGCAGACGGGGACTCCATACTTCTTCGTGTCGTGGTATTCCTCGCAGAGAGCGCACACATCACTCCCCTTCTCCCCGCGTGCCCTTGGAGCCCACCTCTCCACGATA
>SDBU01004110.1_pt1 | contig 18096 bp, 47 predicted proteins | sample 2277071 | NCBI WGS metagenome assembly SDBU01 (sample SAMN10397929, study PRJNA504765) | marine sediment metagenome | isolation source: marine sediment core GS08_GC12, 126 cmbsf | place: Arctic Ocean: Gakkel Ridge, Loki's castle | collected 2008 | reverse complement strand
GGTAGTGCTCCAGATCTATTTACGTCTGTAGGCTACCCATACTTGTTTACCCCTACAATGTGGGACGATATACGCGTTCCCCTTACAGCTACAAAGGGGGGTGGCATTAGAGATCCAGACTTCGTAAAGTTTCGAGATGATGGCGTGGGAAGTACTGGGGTATTCGCTTATAGTTTTGACCCTACCAATGAAGAAGAGTTATTTTTCAATGTCCTAATACCTCATAGCTACAAGTTGGAGACAGACCTAAAACCTCATGTACATTGGGCTACTAAGACTCCTACAGCGGTTGGTACTGTTAAATGGGGGTTGGAATATACTGCTGTCATTTTGAATAGTGCCTTTTCGGTCGATACAATTGTTACAGCTACATATACATTCAGTGCTGATATGCAATATGCCCATCTGGTTACAGGGTTGCCTAATATATCAGGATCAGGGGTGTTGACTGATGTTGCCAGTATGTTAATCTGTAGAGTGTTTAGGGATGCTGCCGCCGACACATATGCTGATGATGCAACACTGTTGGAGATAGACTTCCATTTTGAGATGGATTCAGTAGGGAGTGCTAGTGATTTTGCAAAATAGCTACCAAGGTCTTTCAGCAATCCCGCAGTTTGCGGGCAACTTCTTCCAGTCCGCCCGGTTGTCAGATATTTGGTTGCTTGGACCATTTATGGTGTGGTATGCGCTACAAAGTGAGAAAATGCCTGATTGGGCTAGGGTTGCTCTTGGGGTAAGTGGTTTGTTGACGATTGGATTCAACTTGAGGAACTATGTGAAGGTACAAGATGAGAAAACGAATTAGCTTTTTGATTGCTACTATCTTAGCGGTTGGGTTGTCACTGGCACAAACAGGGGTAGACATCCGGCAGTTACAGGTAAGGACTGAAGGCCAAATCCTGTTGATTGGTGAAGGGATCTTCAACGTCAAAGCTGTGAACCTTGGTGAGATGTTCGAGGTAGATGACTCAGTTAGTCCATCAGTGTTGAACGCGACTGCTCCAGGTGGGAATCTTAAATGGTTTGAACAGCACTACATTGATTTGGTTGTCACTACTGCTGATTTCGTGCTCACAAACAAGACAGGGGTGGAAAGCTCGTTGATGGTGTTTCGCAACGGGTTGCTCATGATGAAGAATGTTGACTATACTATGGGAGCTATGACAGTGCAGTTTGTGTCTGTACAAGTTCCTCAGATTGGTGACAACGTGGTTGTGAGGTATCAGGTTACAAATTGAGATGACACCCTCAGAGATTCAAAGTTTGATCGTTGGGAGTGCTAGCAACTATGGTGTACCTCCCTCAATTGCCCTAGCCGTTGCACAACAAGAGAGTGGCTACGATCAAGGCGCTATAGGGAGCAGTGGAGAGGTTGGCGTCTTCCAACTGATGCCAGGCACTGCGGCAGAGCTTGGGGTGAATCCGTACAATCTGTCGGAGAACGTGAATGGTGGCCTAGCCTACCTAAGCCAACAGTATCAACGGTTTGGCTCTTGGGATATGGCTCTTGCAGCGTATAACGCTGGTCCTGGAAGAGTTGCAAGTGGGAATGTTCCAGCGTCTACAAGATCGTATGTAAGCAATATATTGGGTTACAACAGTGGTTTACAGCTACCAAGTAGGCCAACTTTTAGCACAACTGTTTGGGCGAGTCCTATTGAAAGTTTCCCCTGGTGGCTGCTCGCTATGGGGATTGGTGTGCTGTTGGCGCTACTATCAGGTAGACGGCGCAGTTTGTCGGCGTAACCCCCCTCCGGACCCCCGTCAAAAAAACCCCTTGACAGCTTCCTTGACACGTGGTATGGTCTAGGTATCCCTCAGAAACGGGGGCGGCCCGACCTCGATCCTGCATAGAACCGGACAGGGCTGGGCCACATGGCTGGCCAGAAGAGGTGCTAGATACTAGGAGTTAGTACCTTGTGTAGTGTCAACCAAAACTCTAAGAGAAGGAGGCAGAGAATGAACATTGTTAAGAAGTTCTGGCGACTGTTCAGATCGCTGGAAAGCCCACCACTAGTACTCCGACGGATTGAACTACAGGCCAGTCCTGACTACCCAAATGCAACTAGGACACGTTGGTTAAACCACTTCAATCAACTAGAATGTACAGTTGATAGATATACGCCATACAAGATATACACTGAGCTTGACAACGATCCTGATCCAGTACTAAACATTGCGATATGGCTACCAAGCGCAACAATTGACGCGATTGTGAGGGTTGTGGAAGGAGAAACAGATGGAACAACGAGAGCGTGAAGCGATAATTAAGCTAACGTATGTGGTAGAAGCTGTGTCAGCAGACATTGGTGACATCAAAAAGGGCTTGCTGGATGTTCATGGTAGGCTTGAGAAGTTGGAAAGGATAACTAAGAGGTCAAATCAAAGTGAGAATCAATGATCTACAAACGGAAATACTCCGTATCTAGGGAAAGGGTAAAGGAACTTCAATGCCTAAGCTACATAGAATATCCTGTTGTTATCACGAAAGACGAGAAAGTGGGATACTATGAGGTTTGGGAGGCTGAAGAGTTTGATCTTGATGACTTGAGCATTGAGGTTGTAAACAGTGATGGTAAGACGTTGTTCTCAGGGGTAATGGCGGTGGATAGGTGATGACCAAGCGCAAAAGCATAAACCTAATACGACAAGCTTATAGCATAGTCACTAAGGAAATTGCCATGATATCTTCTCGTGGTACATATGCTAGTGCTTTGGCGTCTGAAGGCTATGCTGGTGGGTACCGTGATGCTCTTGACGATGTACTGTTATTGATTCGTGCAGGCTGTGTGCCTGAGAGACGACACTATTGGACTGGTCTAGAGGTGTCCCAAAAACCCCCTCCACAAACCACCCCACCGGACGAGGCAAACGCCGGCGAATCCTGCTGGCAGGAATCGTCCCACTGTGACCAGCTAGAGGGACACCTACCAAAATGAGAATGAGAGGTGAAAAAATGAACAAAAATGCAATCTGTAAGTGTGGACACAGTTGGGTCTACCACTTTGGTCTTGACCCTAGCAAGCTGAATAAGCATCGGAAGGACGATAGAGACGGAAGGAAGCAACCTTGTGAGCATTACAGTGGTTGTGAGTGTGAAGATTGGGAAGAGGTGAAAGATGGATAACATCCAACGGAACACGCAACAAGAGATTGAAAGCCTGGAAGCTCAAGTGTGCAACCTTGAGAGTGAAGTAACTAAGAAGAGGGCGGCTTTGAGAGTTGCACAGAAAGCGTGTAACAGGTTGGAGTATGACCATGGGGAGATTGAGAAGTTGGTGAGGGTTGTCATGTTTGTGGCCGTAAACCCACCTAAAACCAGGTATCCGGACGTTGTTAAGGATGCTATGGAAACATCTCTATGTAAAATGTATGCCGCTTCCAACTTCTACACGCCTCGAAGTGAAGAGGGGGAGGAGACACAGCCATGACCCGTCCTGAAGCCTTGCCTAGTGATGCCTATATCATCATTGCCCAGATGGGCCATTGTAAGGTCTGTGGAAGCTATAAAGACCTACGGTGTGGGGCATGTTATGGCTGTGCACCAAAGGTGGATGGTAAACCGGATGGGAAGGGTGGTCATATTCTGTGGCATATAGACCACCCCAACAAACAATGGAGGGTGCGAGTACAATGAAAGTCGCCATCTATGCCCGAGTCTCCACAAAAGACAAAGGTCAAGAGGTAGACAATCAACTAGTTGAACTCCATCGGTTTGCTGGTACTCAAGAATGGGAGATCCAGGCTGAATACATCGACCACGAAACCGGTAAGCACTCAAACAGGGAAGAGTTCAAACGGATGTTCCATGATGCTTCCCAACGTAAGTTTGACGTGGTGTTATTTTGGAGCTTGGACCGGCTTACAAGGGAGGGTGCGCTGGAAACGTTACAACACCTGAACACCCTAAGCAGTTACGGTGTTGGCTTTCGATCCTTTCGAGAGCCTTACTTAGACTCTTGTGGTATGTTCAAGGACGCTGTCATTGCTATCCTTGGGACGATTGCAAAGCAGGAGAGTCATAGATTGTCAGAACGGGTGAAAGCTGGTTTGCAAAGGAGGAAAGCTCAGGGGTTACCAATTGGAAGGAAGAAGGTTATTCTGGATCGTGAGAGGTTGCTACGGTTGAAAGATGAGGGTTTGAGCCTACGGCAGATTGCCGAGAGGATTGGAGCGAGGAAGAGTACCGTTGCTAGGAGATTGGAAGATAAAGAGGAAAACAATGACATATAAGGTTAAGGGTGGTATGGAAGAAGAGTACAGAGAGTATGTTAGGAAGAACCAGGATTCTTATAGTTCTGGTGTTGTACACTTTTCAGAGAGATGGGCACTAATGATGGAAGGTGCAATACGAGTTGGACGACTACTAAAGGAGATAGCTGATGAGCTTTCTCATCAAGCTGACACAGAAGGCATTACAGGTTTCATGTATGGTTGTGCTGTTAAAGAGTTGAGTCACTTTTGGGTGCATGGTGAGGAGCTTCGACGTTGGCACAATCTCAAGACTCAAATAGGTAATGAAGGGGAGAAAGCCAACAAGTCTAGTGGTGTTTTGAATCCTGCATTGCTTTCTATAAATGTAGGTGGAGGTTGAGAGGAGACTAAAGGTGAAGGAGGAAACACTTTGAACGATATACTAATTGTCAATGTACGTCAACAGCTAAAATTTTTACGTGATTGTGTCCGCCTAGGACAAATACCGTTTGCAGCTTTACTTAAAGCCAAGGAATGGGAGAAACGCCTTGACGAACTTATCAAAGAGCTAGAATCATTGATGTCAGTGAGAGGAGGTTGAAAGATGCAACTAGCAAAGTTTGAGTATAGAGCATATCTATATGGTGACCATGTAATTGTGAGTATTCTAATTGTCAGGGAAGGTTCCAGGATAGAGGTTGGTAGTCTAATCTTCAATGATCCAGAGTACTGTAATGTACAATATAGGTATTGGAGTATAACAATGCACTGGTCTGACCATCATGTGTTCATTGGAGAGACTAGAGGGGAGCAAGATGCAAAAGTCAAATGTCCTAGTAATAGCCTATGATCGAACGATGATCTTGGACACCCCATCAATAGTGAAAATGCGAAGGGATGAAATGGAGTTATGTATTAAGGAGGCAGGGCTTGAGGTTACAAAGTACATCATTGACATGCTACCTGCCAACTTCTCAGAGCAACGGAACCTCCACAAGCTGTTGGACTTTGCAAAAGATAGACCAAGAGAGTTAGTATTGATTGCTCCAAGCCCTTACAAGCTCATCAAGGCTGGTTTGAAAATCATGCTTCCAATACTGAGTGAACTTTGTGAAACGACAGCTTCACTGACGTTTACTCAGCAAAAGAGTATTGGAGCATGTCAAGGGGTGAGGTGGGCGTCTGAAGTCCAGCATGAGATTGCTAGAGAACGGTCGGCTATCATCAAGGCAACCAGAAAAGCACATGGTAGGCCGAGGTTGGTGGTGGACATTGGAGAGCTAAGGCAGCATGTTCAACGACATGGATTGAGAAAGGCCGCTAGAATGGTTGGGATCAGCCATGAGACGGCTAGAAAGCGGTTGAAAGACGTTTAGGGCTGTTGAAGGGAAAAAAAGTTTGGGAGTTGTTGATTACAAAGGAAAGATAGGGGTTGACAAGGGGGGTGGAAGGTGGTATGATTGAGGGGAAAGGTGGTAGAGGATGAGAAAACAAACATGGCTAGTCTATCTACTAGCATGTCTACCAGCATTCGCAGATGCACCAGACCTTAATCAATGGAGATGGTGGAATGTGTCAGTGGTCACGCTCTCAGCTACCGCAGCAGTGGATATGGCAACGTCCTATGGATTGCGGGAGCTAAACCCGTTAATACCCTCTGTTGCATTGGGGTCAGGACGTAGATTCGGAAGGAAAACAATTGCCACTGGTAGTGCTATAACTGTGGGTAGCCTTGTACTACAACGTTTACTTGCTAGACGCAACAGGCGTCTGCGGTATGTGTTTACCATGTTTAACTTTGGGTACAGCGGTTTACACATTATTGCAGTGATACATAATAGGAAACTCAGTCAGTAGATGAGCAGCCCAGTAGGAAGAGGAAGGAGATCAAGAGAGATGACACAATCAAATATACACAGGAAAATTCAAGACATCAAGTATCTACGGGAGAGGTTCCCATTAGGTTTGAGGGAGGCAAAGGACTTGGTGGAACGGATCTATATAGAGAGTGACAGGTACTACGTGAAGGTGACTGCATTTGGTGATGAGAATCTTCACTTCCATACCGAATACGCCGCCTTAAATGTAGCGCGTGCCATTGAGATGGACATGAATTACGTTTGCACTGTTGTGAAAGAGGAGAGGAATGACCCTAGACCTTAAAGCAAAACTCATGCTGCCAATCTACATTCGTGAACTTGGCGGCATATCAGGCATTCCAACTAGCGTGTCTGAGACTCGCTACTTGAGGTTGAGACTCAAGGGCAAAAGCATCCCTGAAGCAAGGCGTGGAGCGAAGATGGGAGAGAAAGGTGATAGAGGAAATAGAGAGCTTCAACCATCTAATGGGGCTTGACCCGAAGCGGCGAAACCTGTATGATGGTATTAGCCCCGAAAGAATGAGGCGACGGACGCCGACTACTGGCGTCGAAGAAATCAAGAGAGGAAAGAGGATAGCAAAAATGGGATTCAAACTGCTTGGAACGGAAGATCTGCCCGTTGTGAGAATGGTGGCAAAAGAGCCAACCATCACAATCGCACCGAATGGGCAGGGTAGGATTAGCACGGCTGCCGCTGCATATCTGGAGAAGGCACCGTATGTCTCAATACATCACGACGTAGACAACAATCTGTTGGGCTTGAGGGCTGCCAAGTCAGGGCTAAAAGTAACCTGGCCGACAAAGTCCAAGAGTGCCACGGTAGGACTCGCCGGGATCTTGCGTCGGGACTTTCCAATGTACGACTTTAATGCAGCCGGGGTCCAACCGTTCAAGTGTTCAATTGGTAAGTCAAAAGCGGGATCAATGTTGGTCATCAAGATCCCGTCAAAAACGCCGGAGTATCGGGCACCAGCCAAGCGGGTTAAGAAAGTGAAGCTGGAAGCGACGGCATCAGCAGTTGAAGGTGTAGGAGGTGACGATATACCTTTGGAGTAGTCAGTCGGTTAGTTGCCCACACAACGGAGATAGCCCCTGCCTCACCAGGTGGGGGCTTTCTTTTTGCCCAAAAGTTGGCTGTAGAAGGGCTACAACAGCTTTCTAAAGGCTTCTAAGGGGTTCAGCACCTAAAGATAGTAAAGATTGTGTGGTGGTTATCTAGCATGAGGACGGCGGGCGGTTTGAAGTTGGGGGAGGATGCTATTAAGCACTTGAGAGGCTTCAGGGTGGTCTAGCTCACCTATGTCCCCCACTCGCCGGCAGAACGTCTCTGAGCATGTTTGGAGCAATCGCTGGTATGAAACTCGTCTCCTGTCCACCTGGTAACAGATCTCTTCCCTCTGTCTCACTGTTGATGGTTCACCAATCTGTAGTGTTTTCCACATCTTCTTAGCTCCAATACCTCAAAGTCATCACAATAAGTGACACTACCACAACTAAGACGACGCCTATAACAATGAGTTCTCCAGGGGTCATTTCTTTACCTCTCTACTAGTCAAACAAGCATAAACATGCTCAGGGCCAAAGTGGTCGTTCAGATATTTTTGTAGTAGACCACAACTACAGTGTACCTCTGTTAGTTCCCTACTCAGCCTTGTAGACAGTTCTAACAATCCCCTGTTCTCTGTTATAAGACCATCAATACGCTTTGCTTGCTCAATTTTCGTTTCCCTTAACAATTCATTAGCCCTTTTGTATTCTTCGATTGTTTGTTGTGGTGTCATATCCTCACCTTTTCCATCCTAATCAAAAGACAAACTCACCATCTTCACCTACAAAATTCTGGGTGTAGGTCCATACCTCAAAAACGCTGTTGTACTTCATTGGGATTCTTGTGTCTACAACGTGGCAATGCCTAATATATCTCCTAGCTGTCTCTTCATTGTCAAACAGGAATATTTTGTTGTTTGTTCCATCAACTACAACGTGCTTTTTGATAGTCATATTTGTATTTCCTCCATCCCCTCTCTTTCCCTCTCCTCCTTACTCCTCCAAACCCTTCCCACACTAACATCAACTCCAACCTCTAACCCATCTGGACAAGCAACTCCCTTCAACCTCTCACAAGCCCGCGTCATAATTCCATACACCATCTCAATACACTCATCCACCTGCCCATCCTCTGGCATGAACATCAAACTGTCATGAACGGTATTGATGAATGAGAACTCCTCACACCCGCCCCTAATATCAACCTGTTTCAATTTATCCTTTATCATTCCAAACGCTACACTTTGCACAAGATGACTTAACGCCTTCTCATAATCCGTTCCATGCTTAGCTTCCCAACTAGCATTTACCTTATGATATTTATGAGTAAAGACATCATAGAACCACCGTATTTGTCCCCAATCGTCAATTAGAAACCTTTGACTGTCAGCCTGTTTTGTAATCACCCTTTTGTACGTTTCAACCTTGAGGAACATCCTTGCTAACAGCTTTTGTAACTCCTGAGCCTCCCTCTTACTCTTAATATGCTCTCTATGCCTCATATGTAACTGGAATGCTCCAAGCCCCAACTGGTTACCTAGAATTGTATGTTTGTATTTTTCGTTCCTAGCATGTTCAAATTCTGGTTTAGCCCTTGCACTTTTCACAGCTAGTCTGATATCGCTGTCCGACCAATCCAATCCAATAGGCTCATTCCCCTCAACATGCGTCCCGAAGATCGAGTGGCAATCTAACCGGCCAAATCTTATGTAAGAGGTATCTCCTGCAAGATAGCCCATTGTCGCAATATGGAATCTTGAATAGTCAAACTCAATTATCTTGTGACCTGGTAGTGCAACCACGATCCCCCTAAACTCCTGTCCTAATGGGGTGTGCTTTGAAGCATTGAGTACATTAGGTGCAGAGGCATTGAGTTGGCCTTGTGGTGGCGAAAACCTAAACGTTGAATGCACTCGTCCATCTGAAGTTGGCTTCCAGTTAGGCAAGTCATTTGTCAGGAGCTTTTGCACGCTTCTGAGTGCAAGAATGAGCTTCAGTACAGGGTCTCCAGTTGCATCACAGATTCTTTTTAGTTCGTCTTTCCCAGTTGTTTCTTTTTCCCCCTCCCTTGTCCTTATGACTGGAACTTTGTATTGACGTGCCTCGGCCATCGTCTTGGCATTTTCCTGTTTATATTTGAGGTATTTAACAACCTGTTCCTTCGACGGTTTAAACGGTGTCATCTTACACCATCGTTCAACCGTAACAGCTTTTTCTAAGTAAGCATCGAACACCCTAAACGTCCTCTGTACAAGCCCAAAGCGTTCCTCTGCTGCCTTCTTTAGTGCTTTCCAGTCAACCTCATAGCCTATTTGCTTGAAGCCATCTAATTCAGCCTCTAGCTCAATGTCAACCTCTATAGGGGTTGAAAATTCTAGCTCTAGCTCTTTGATGGCTTTGGGAGTGCGAATGTAGCCATAGTCAAAGGTGCTCATGACATTACAAACCAGATAATTGTACAGACAATAAAGATAAAAACTGTGAAGCCACCACAGATTACAATTATTGTCTCTATCTCGTCAACCCTCTTCTCTAATCTCTTTATATCATATTGTTGATTGCACTGTGCTGGAAACATCTCATCCCCCATTATGCCTCATGAACTTACTAGCTACCTGTACCCATGTAAACACTGTAAGTACTGTGGCGAACACCCATATGCTATTTTTACACCCACGTACCTCCTGTATCCATGCAAATACAGCCATGTAGGCTGCAATCATCATTACAAACCCAATCACATTCACTGCGCTAAAGTCTAATATGTCCATTTCATCCTCCTTCTCACCCTTTAATCACTCTTAGGGCAATCTTGTCCAAAGTCTCATCCAACTCAATCAAGCGGTTTGAAATGACCTTCATACCACCTAAGAGGATTAAACCTATAACACCACCACCACCTATTTCTACAGAACCCATCTCAGATATTCCATCCACCAACGCATTTATACGTTCCCTGTCTTCTTTCCGTCGTTCCTCTTTCTTAGTCATTCGGTCCCGTCCTCATCCTCCTCGGATATTCCCTCCAAGCCTTCTGCAACGCTGCCAATGTATCTACATGCACTCCTTTGTGCATCAAGTACCCATAAACCACACTAAAAGACTTTGCATCGTCCGGCCACATGTCATCCTTCTTAACATCCCTTGCGAGTCTTCCAATGTCATCGTCTCTATCTGATTGGTCCCTGAGCCATTTTGTGAAGTTCATTTTTCTTTATCCTCAATACCTCTCTCTCTCTCTCTCTCCTGCCACCCTTACTAGGTCCATATGCACGTCAATTATACGTTGGGGTGGGATACCAGTCTCTCTACTGTAATACCCATTCTTCACTACATCAATAATATGATCCGTTCTAGTATTGGTTGACCTCTGAACGTCCTTATCACTCTCCCACACATCGTATTCATGTATTGCCTCCATAACCTTACCATTACCATGCTCATATCTAACCACACATTCATATTTTACTAGTCTTGTTTGTTCAGCCATTTCTTACCTCCCTTGTCTCTTCAACTTTCCTCTTCGGTGTCAAATTTTTAAGCTCATCTGGTACAAGCTCTTGGAGCTTGGCCTCAATCCTTCCCTCCAAATTCCTCAACTTTCCCCCCAACCTCTCCCACCTCCCCTCATCCACGGGCATCCCCCTCTTACTTGCCCGCTTCATAATTGGATTCACTTGGTAAATCTGTTCAATATACCCCTTCCAAACCCCTTTCCTCTTCATCTCTTTTATCAGTGGAGGTAAAATCCAATGCAACACATCTACATCCACACACCCATAATACTCAAATCTTGTACTCATCAAATGTTTCCAGGGGAACGGAAAGTCATACAGACTTGCTACCGCCTGCAAGTTTCTATCAAGCTCAGGATACAAACTTTTGAACATCCACATTGAGTCATGCACTTGTCCACCAAGTACAACATTTTCTCTCTCAAGGATTGGATTATCAAAGAACCACCCGTTATGTGCAGCCTTTGGGTTTCTAAGAGCTAGGATCAGTTTTATAATCCTAATGTACTCACCCGCCCACGGCATATTGATTGCTGTTCCCTTCCCAAGCGAGAACTGTACCGTCTTCGGCCTCTCATACATGATATCCTCTCGAATATCCTCGTCAAAGTCTGAGCTTGTCTCAGTTTCCATATCATAAATCAGGAGCAAATTGGCGTTAGCTCTAACCTGGTAGTAGAAACTCTCTGCATCCTCCAGACTTGGGAACTCAACATAGTCTGGTTCCTTGTAATCCTTGTGAAACCAATAGCTCTCGTAACTCCCATTTGCAACAGCTACCGCCTTCAAAATGTCTTTCACTAGAACTGGAGTGTACTTGTGGTTCCCCCGTTTGATGAAGCTTGGGTGAAAGCCTGAAACCAATGGCCCGTAGTCTGACTGGAGCACGTAGCCTCGTAGAGAGGTCACGCTTTGCTTTTCCTTTGCAATCCCGCTATACTCTGTCAACATCCGCAATGAAAGGTTCCCAAGGGTCAGTATGACCCTTTGCTTGTCCCCTGGTACTCTGTAGTCCAAAACCCTCTTAAAGTGCCTCTGACAGTGTTCTATGGCGCTTCCGCAGTACCACATTCCATCTAGGGCATTGTTTGGTGGCTGACAGGCTATCAGGTCCCAAATGAGGAACCTCTCCCGTCTCACTCTAGGATTTTCCGCCGCTGCCAGTCTTAGAGCCTGTTGCAGCTTGCTACCAGCCTGTGCCTGTGGCCTGAACGGTAGCCCATCAATCACTTCCTCATGTCCTGCACTCTCCCCAATGATGACAACCCCTAAATCCCCATTTCCTTCTGGCTTGATGAAGCCAGTTCCAAGCTGTACAGTTTGACCGGCCTTTGTCTCGTAGCTTTCGAGGATGCAACCTTTGCAAGTGGTTTGGTTTGGCATCTCACCCCACAAACCTAACAACCTCTAACCACAATGAGCGTGATACTATCAGTATAACTGTAACCACACTTATTGAGGCAACCATATATAAAAGACTTGTAAAGATTGCTGCTAGTATACCCATTCCATCTATGTCAGCAACTGTTATGGTAGCAACCAACCATATGGTAAAGATACCTATGATAGAGAGTGCAAATATCATCATTCACCTCCAAGTGAAAATCAGGGGCGAACCGCCACCGACCCGCCCCTATCTCCTAACCCCTATGCCGAAATTACTTCATCCAATCCAACCATCAAACCAAGGTCATCGTTAGGAGTCTTAGCCGTATCCTCCTCTCCAATCCCTACAACTTCACCGAGGTCTAAAACTTCAGCCTCAGCTTTCTTCTCTTGCTCGTATTTTCCCAACCACCTGGTCACCTGCAACCTTGCAAAACATCGGTTGCCATGTTTGTCTGTTACGTAACCAAGTTTCGTACCATCCTCGGCAGTTGGGAAGTTTCTCATTCCAGTAACAATGGTCCGTCCCATCTTTTGCTCACCCGTCCTTCTATTCACCCTACCAGGCTCATCAGGCGAGAAAGCATCCCAGTCACAATCAACTGCTACAATAGGCTCTTTCTGTAGGAGTAAGCCAAGGAACTTGGCAATCGCCTTAGCACTCCTCTTACCCTCAACCCTCTGCTTACTGCCCATTGCTTTAAGCATCACGTTGCAGATGGTAGCCGTTTGACTGGTGACAGCACCACGAAACACTGTGGTAGTAGTGTTTGCGAAAATACGTCTATCCTCAAACTCCTTTGGGCGTAATATTTTCCCTTCCAGGAAACTCATGAAGTACACTGTTCCCTTTTTGTCATTTGGATCAAGGAAACCTTGTTGGTGTCCCTTCTCCCCAAGAAACCACTTCACCTCATATATGTTTGTGGGCGGTGGTGGAGGCATTTCAAAGGCGTCGGCCTCTTTATCTATCTCTGTAAACGGACCATCAGGTAGTTCGACATCATTGATGTCAACAGTTTTTAGTGTCGATTCCTGTTCAGGCATTCTTCTTTTCTCCTTTTTCTTCCAACTTCCTTAATTCCTCTACAACCTTTTCCAGCCTTCTATCCACCTGCATCTTCCTACATTGGACAAGTTTCAAGTAGGCTTGCTGGAAACTAGCCTCTAGTTGTGCATCGACTAGATTCTCATGAGCACGTTTCAATTGCATCTTATGAGTGATTTCTTCAGTTGTATGTACCCAAGTACCTTCCATTGATACTTCCTTAGTCTCAACCTTCCTTATCTCTTCCTTATGTGGCATTCTTTAACCTCCTCCTTCCTCATCATGTCTAGCAACTACGCCTGATACTGCACTCTCAGGCATATCCGGCAATTTTGTCTTATGTGTCCACCTCCACTCCTTAGCCAACCACACATGTTTCATTAGTGTCTCTGTGACCCTCCTTACAATCCGTGGCATTCTACCTTCACGTCCCACTAGACTCATGAACTCATTGAGAAGCATGTAGAACACCAACATTACAATGAAAAAATTGTCCTGTGCCCGTAACAGGAAAACAGGCTCATCTACTCCAATCTCATTGGCTGAATCCTGTATCCTTTTTTGGTAGTCCGTTCTAGCGTGGATCACTCTTGGCCTCCTTCTCTTCCTTAAACCACCACCCCACTATATTATCTGTATCAAAGCTAGCAACGGTCCTAAAATTCCCATCACTCTTTCTAACAATGGTTTGATTGTCCAAGGCCTTTTGTATTTCAACATTACCTTGTGGAAATGTAATGTCATAATTCCCTGTGAGTAGAACGTGTAGTACTCTCATTCTTTACTCCCTCTCAACCCTCTAGTCGCCTCAAGTATTGGCAAGTTAGCCTCAGTAGGAACGTAGATGATCTCACTACTTCCATCATGCAATCCCTGAATCCATAAGTACCTCAAATATGCCTCATTTTCTTTCAACGACTGCCCAATAATCTCATTAGCCTCTGCCACGCCTTTAGCTCTCAACACTTCGGCATCAGCCCTAAAAACAGCAGAGTCTTTGATGGCCTGAGCCTCATTTATAGCAATCTGCCTGTTTTGTTCAGCCCTAGCCAGTTCAGCTTCTCCTCTCAATCCTTGCTGCCATACATTGTACTTAGGGCAGCCATACATCCCACTGCCAACTAGTGAGACAAAAGTCATTACAATTATTATGGTTGTGGTACCAACCATTTTGGCTTTCTGTCTACGCACAATACTTCTCTCTATTTCTATTCGTTTTCTATAGTCTTTCATATTTTCATCCATTGTCCTTTATCTCCTCTTTCTCCTTAGCCTCTTGTGGCCCTTTCTCACCCTCAACAATCACTCCATTACCCTCCCCCCCTTCCTCCTCAGCTGGTCTAGCCAACTCATAAATCTCGTTCAACCTAAACTCCAAGTCTTCAGCATACTCCTGCATCTCGTTGAGCTTCTTTTCTAGGCTAGCTATTGTTTTCTTTGGCATTCTTCCTTCTCCTCTCCCTCACTAGTTCCCCCCTTGCCCGTCTAATAGATCGCCTTGACTTCTTCTGTCTATATCTCACAAATTTGTGTAAGGCATCCCACATATTAAGTTCTACCTCTCCTGATTCAATCCTATCTTCAATGTACTTCAGCCCAATAGCAAAAGCTGTTCTACGTGGGCGTTTTATGTGAAGTTTATAATCTGTTGTTTGTAGTGGTCCTCTACTCAATGTGATTTTCATTAGCCTTGTTCCCTTCCCCAAACTTGTTCAGAACCTTCATCATTTCTGGATGTACCATTTCCAAGGCTACCCACTACTTTCTCTTTTAGCATCAACCTCCTCCTTCCACTTTCTATTCATCTCAGCCCCTCCTGCCTCCAACTTTGCTACAACATCCATGTAATCCCTAATCCCTTTATTATAACTAAGAGGTACAAACCCACTTGGGAAGAACTTTAACAATTCTGGATACAACTCTGGGGTCATCCTTGACTTCGCCAAATAATCCACCCCAGTCTGCCTATCTGGGTGATTCCGGAACCATGCTACTACTATCTCCTCAACTGTGTCCGATCCTTTCCTCATAATCTTCTGTCTAGCTAAATGAAGGCAATCCCCCACCCAAGTCGGAACCTCCGCTGTTACTGCACTTCCTACAGCCTGCGGACCATAGACTGACTCTGAAATCCTTTTCATTTCCCCCTTGCCCACAATACTCGTATAGACCACTAGAGGAACTGGCAACGCTGAAAACCCTTGTACGATCAGCTTATAGAGTTCACCCTGTACAATGTTGTAATGACCTTTATCACTCCCTCCAATGGTAACTCCATCCTCCTCAATTGTGTATGGGCGGGTATAACCAAGAGTTTCATTAGCAGTTTGCATGTGCCCTAGAAGCAATTTGCCAATTGAGAAGATCCCTTCAACTACAACCAACCCAACCTCATTCCATTTCTGGTTCTCAGGTTTACACTCGTCTATATTTGTTAGGAAGAGATGTGGTACACCTTGGACACGTTTGACTGCTGGCCAAAACCCCTGACTGAGCCTACGCACATCTGCAAACGCCAATTGCCTCTTAGAAATGTCAAATGCTTGTACAACACCAAGGTCTATCAACCCACCTTTATCAACTGGTTCCCACCCACCGCCATCCGCTGAGATCCACCTGGTCTTTTTCCCTGTTCGTTCATAGACCCATTTAGCAAGATGATAGCATTGTGAAGTTTTCGTTCCACCAGAATCGGCGTACATCAGGATTGTTCTAGCTCTTTTCATCTTTTTTCCTCGGGTGACCTTAAAGCAATGTCAATTTGTCTCATTACTTCACTGATTTTAAGTGGTGGAATTGTTAGGACTCCAGACAACCCACCTGTAGCTCTATACTCTTGCACAAGAATGAACTCTCTTGCCATTTCTAGGGCATCCACTAGTGCCTTCTCTCGTCTCTGCCTCTCTTGTAATTCAAGATAGGGGGTACAACCAACCTTTTGTTTCACTCTTCCACCTCTTTCAATACCCTCTTTGCAAACTTACAATCTGAATCATGACTGGAAACCATAGGGTTTCCAATAGCCATCTCACACCAGCAACTACCACGTTTTACACCTTTCAATGCCTTTACTAGCTCATCAACATATTCGTGCATCCCCTTTAGGTCCATCTCCTGTGAAGCAATTGCTAGTTTGTCCACGTAGTTGGCCTCTTCAATAACAGTCTCTACCACTCTCAATATTGGTGGCCCAATATGATTATGTAACCATATTGTGATATTATTCTCTGCCTTCTCAGCAATCTCTTTGTTAGTCATCTTTCCACCTTTTGCTCTGCCGATGTTTTACACAATGGGGGATCATGACGCACAACAGCCCACCCATCTGTACCATTTGCTTCACTACAACCAGGACAGATTGGAATGTCCGTACCCTCCAAGGCATCCATGATCTCATCCCCCGACAGTTTGACTACCCGATCTTCATAGTGAACCTCAAGAGCTACAGCACCATATTTTGTCGGTATCTCTATTTTGAGAAATGGTATTACTTCATCTGATCCCCCAATTCCTACCAGTCCCCTTGATTGTCCAAAAGCAGCAGCCGGGCCTAACAGCGCTGCAATGATTGCTCCTCGTCTAGTTGTCATTTTTCTATCTCCTTCCACATTGGACAGTTCCCATCTCGGTTCAACTTCTCACAAAAAGACATCTCTTTTCCAGTCACCGGGTCAACAAACCTAGCCCTCTCATGCTCAAAGAACCTAGCAGCAACACAATGATACTCCTTTGTACCAGTTATAGCTTCAGGGCTGTGTGGGACGTAAACTTCATAGTGATACTTACACTCAACACAGATTTTCATGTCTTCTCCTCCTCAACCAAATGTTTACCTTCTAAGACCCTAATCCGCCCCTCATGATCTCCAAGCATATGCGTAACACCTATTAGCATCGTTATCACACATATTACCAGCAATAAGTACAGGATTCCTTCAAAGATGCTTATTTCATTCTCACTGTTTTTCATTTCAAAACCTCCTCTCCCTTCTCATGAAGTCTCATAACCTCTATCTCAATCAATTGGTAGTCCTGCAATGTTTTGACACATTCCTGTAGTGATAGAGTCACCTCTTCTAGAACTTCAATCCGTTCTCTTAGCTTGTTGTCAGCCTGGCTACATAGGTATCCTAGAAGGAAAGTAAATAGGAAAACAAGGAATGTCTCAAAGTGTGAGTGTGATTTCATTCTGTTGCCTCCCTCTACCACTGCTTTGAAGGTGATTCATTTGGATATTTCTTACTGAACTCTCTTGGGGTAATAAATCCAATCTTTCCCTTTAGTGACGTTTCCATTATGAAGGCCATGTCTTCCATTTTATGTAGTGTTAGACCGTGCTCAATTCTAAAGTCAGTACAGGTTTCAATATCTGTCCTAACCCACCCATCTACACGGCTGCAATATGCCAAGATGGTAGCATTACTGGTAGTAATCTCAGTTCCATGCTCACATCTACCACAAATAGTAGTTGGTAATGATTTTACTTTAACTTTCACGTCTTTGCCTCCCTCTCCCCTTACCCTAATTTCATTTGAAATATATAACTGGACGTTCATCTCCAGCAAGGTACTTTAGTAAACGATGCTTCTCAGTCCGAGAGTCCGATCCGAGAATAGACTGAAGAGCTATTCTCTCTGGAATAGTCAACCCAGTCTGAAGTTTGCATAGTACATGATAATGACACCCCCCTGACTTAGAGTTAAATATGATGTAATTCATAATCAAACCAACATCAATAAATTCTTGAATCGAAGACTGAAAAAGTGTAAGTTGCTCGGGGGTGTCAAGATCAAGATGAAGAGTATTGGGATCAACAATCTTAACAGTTTGACCTATCAACTTTGCTACTTTTATAGACTCTTCATAAGTTGTTTTTCCCACTTTATTCTCCTTTACTCTCCCTCTCCCCCTTATGATGTGGCACCCTCCAACCAAATTCTCCAGTCGCCATTGGCTCTCGAAACCTCACCGGATTAAAACACAAGTTCTCAAAAGCGCAATCCGTCGGATAGTGACAAGAATGG
>SDBU01004109.1_pt1 | contig 18097 bp, 16 predicted proteins | sample 2277071 | NCBI WGS metagenome assembly SDBU01 (sample SAMN10397929, study PRJNA504765) | marine sediment metagenome | isolation source: marine sediment core GS08_GC12, 126 cmbsf | place: Arctic Ocean: Gakkel Ridge, Loki's castle | collected 2008 | reverse complement strand
ATTTTTTATTTATCATTACTTATTCATTAAACTTTTTCTTAATTTTTTAATCGATATTTGAGGTTTAAAATCTTTATAGAATCCACTTTTTATCAAATGATAATCTGCTTCTTTTTCAAGTTTATCAAATACTTTGAGATGTAACTTTTGATATTTAATTAAATAAATAGATTGCCTTAACATTGTAAAAAGCATTTTCTTCTTTTCCAAAGTATTTTCATTAATTCTTACTTCATTATATTTTTTAATTGATTCCTTGATATTTAATATTTCCTGATAATATTTCCTTAATGAAGGATTTAAATCCTCTTGTTTGAAATCGATATTTATACTTCTTTCTATAAAAATATTATTTATAACGTTATTAAAATTATCCTGGTAACCATCAGAATAAAAGGGCCCTTCCCAAACTCTGATAGTACCTCTCTCTAATAAATCATTTATACCAAACATGTATTCTAATGTTTTTATATTATAATTATTATCGTTTACTTCAAATAATAGATTTTTTGCTATGCTTTTTCTCTTAATATCAATTTTATTTCTTTCAATATTCTTGGTAATAATAATTGTTATAACTGCAATTAAGGCAGCAGCTATTACAGCTCCGGCCATTACAAAAGTTGCAACTCCTAACCATTTTGTCCACATTGCTTCATAAATTGTCCACTTAAGAAGTTCTTCTCCTACAATCATTCCTCATCTCCTTAAACATCCTGGGTGTCTTGGTTTCGGTAAGCGGATTAGTTAATTTTTATTTTAATTTTCTCACTTTAAAATTATCAAATCCCTTTCCATAGTCTGAATACTCAATAAAAGTTTTCCCTGTTACAACATGAAATTCTGGTATATTCATATCATGTCCAATGGTTTTCATAAGGTAATCAAAATCTTTTAAAAGCTCTTTTGGTATATCAAGGTTTAATAATTTAATATTTTTTAATAATGTAAGCATACGTTGTTTATGAAAAAGATAATTATAAAAATATAATTCCAATTCTTTCAAAGATATTGTTTTTTTCTTTAATTGAGCACCAATCTTTGCAAAAAATAATAATAACCCAGTTGCCTCAATTTTAACTTGTTCTATGTTTTGATCTATTTCTTTAAAATCATTCAAACTTTTGTATTCTTTTTTTATTAAATCTTGATATAGCAATGAATTCTCATAAGGATATGACACAAATTCTTTAAATAGTTGGTAAGTAATATCATACTTTGCATTCTGTATATTATCTCTAAAGGCCCTTAAAGCAATTCTCGCTGAAATTATTATCGCAGTTGCCATTATAAAAGTAAGTATTGAAATTATGAAACCTGAATTATCATTTATCAACTCGATCATATAGTCTCATCTCCTCAAATATCTCATCCTCAATACGCCTAGTCATATTGATTTTACAATGCTTTATAATCAATATTACCTGACTATTGGTCATCCTATCAAGTTTATTCTATCGCTTTTATGAACTTATGAAATTTGCAAAGATAATATTTTCAAAATAATAGGAAATAATAAACTAAAAAATTAGTCTTCTTATATTAATATTTTCAAGGGAAAAATGGTATAATTCATATACAAATGTAGGTTAATTTCGAGGGATCTCCAAATACCTCTTACTTGGTATAAACTACTTGGTACATAAGCCGAGTTCTGTACTAACTAGGACATAATCTCATAGTTTGCCTTGCAAAGACAAGGATAAAACAGACATGAGAGACTACATTAATAGCTTCTTGGCATACCTGCGTATAGAGAAAATCGCTTCGCCCCTTACTATTTACGACTACAATAAAGAACTTTTGAGGTTTTCCAGTTTCCTTAGATCTCTGGACATTGCCGATATAAACCTAATCAGTACAAGAATTATCAGGCAGTATTTCTACCATGCTAAAGAGGAAAGAGTCCTCGGTCCTGCAACAGTATCCAAGATAATCGCCATTATTAAGAGTTTTTTTAACTACCTGGAGGAAGACGAAATTATAATCAAGAACCCTTCCAGGAAAATAAAGGTACCAAAGAAGATAAACAAGATCCCATCTGTGATGTCAAAATATGAAGTGGACCTTATTATCCGATCTGTTGATTTTGCCCCTTCCAGGTGCCGCAGGAACGCCATAAGGGACAGGTTAATCCTATCTCTGCTCTACTATAGTGGAATCAGGAGAAATGAGCTTTTAAGCCTAAACTGGTCAGACTTTAACCTGGAAAAAAGCACCATGATTATACGGTCAGGCAAAGGTGGAAGGGACAGGCTTATCCCACTCCACAGCAGTGTAACCAAGCTTTTGGACTCATACCTTGAAGAAAGGCTACCCTTAAAAGATAATGCCCTTATTATCGGGGAAAGTGGCAGGAGGATGTGCAAATGCAGTTTTGTAATCTTTCTAAATATGTACCTCAAGATATCTGGACTTAAAAAGAAGGGCTATACCGCACACAGCTTCAGGCATAGTTTTGCTACTAGACTGACTGAAAAAAATGTAAATATCTTATTAGTTCAAAGATTGTTAAGTCATCTGAGTTTGGATTCTACAAAAATCTATGTTCATTTTGAAAGTAAAAATTACAGAAATGTTATAGATTATATATAAGTCAGCAACATGATTCTTATCAGAATGCACAGTCTCCAGGTTGAGGTTCTTCACTTTCTACCTCAGAGGCAAAAGCTGGATCAATCTCTATTTCATAAAAACCCTTATTAATGCTTCCCTTCATAGCTTTACCACCATAACCGGTGGGATTCATATGAGCTCTTATTATAACTACGGTATCCTCAGTAATTATAACTGGTCCGCCTGAGCGAACAAAGGGTTGCTCATTTACATGACTGTGTGCAAGGATTCTTCTATAGAGTAGTGTGCCGTCCTCAGCTAAAATCTCCCACCAGTCAGTATATTGATCACAACCCTCATCGGGGCTTAATATTCCTATTGAAAAATTATAATTACCGGTTTCTCCAGTTACTTCTACCGATATTACATCAGCTACTAACTCATTTGATTTGTCCTGGATTTTACTTTCAACTACATTAATTTCATTACTGCTTGCCGTACACCCACTGGTGATTAAGGAGATAAGGATAAATATTAATAAGATAAGGATATATTTAAATAGAATCTTTACTGAATTTTTCCATCCATTTATTACTATATTAATCATTCTCTTGAAATTCCTATATTTTATATTGATAGCTCCATTATATTCAAGATCTTAAAGAAGTTGAAATTTATAATGAGTTTTATTGAGTTTTTAAGTTTCGTTATAATTCTAATTATATTTGGTCCAGTATGAGTTTAGTTTAAATGGGATTAGATGAGATAAATTATTATGATATTGGAGGGTTAAATCATAATACAATTGTTCTACCCATACTGGAAGCTTAAATTTCATACAAACCTTTTAAAACTTGGTTAAATAAATAACTCTAAAAAATTTCCTTAACTTATACTATTTACTCATCTTTCTAAATGTTTTGTATCAATTTTTCAAGGTTTCACCCCAATAACCAAATTCCCATTTTAAAGTTGGAATATTCTTTTTAAATTTCATTATTTGGTGAAATCGTTCTCTAGTGTTCATTTTCAATATGCCTTTTCACTTAAAGACAATTTCTTTATTTGGTATTAAAATAATCATTGAAGCATATTAAATGATAACTAATTCATCCTTAGTTGAGAATTATTTAGTTTTTCTAATATTTTATGGTTTATTAAGCTCATCATACATAGCTATTACATTTTCAATAGGACAATCAGGAACTATCAAATGACTTGGTGCCAGAATAATCCCCCCATCATTTTTCCATAACTTTTTTATCTTTTTAACTTCCCTCCTAATATCCTCCCTAGACCTCTTAACCAGTAGATTTTGTATGTCTATACCGCCATGTAGGCAAACTTTTTTTCCATATAGTTTGTAGATATTTTCAATATCCATATCTTTTGCTGAGGTCTGTACCACATCAAAAATATCAATACCAGCATCAATCATATCAGGAAGAACTTTATTCACAGAACCACAACAATGCCAACCAAAGATCAGATCATATCTCTTGACCTGTTCAATTATCTTCTTATAAATAGGTAAAAAATATTTCTTAAATATCTCAGGATCAAACATTAAGTTGTGTTGTCCAGCAACATCATCCCAGGAACCATAATATTCTGCTTGCCCCTCATAACTTTCCAGTTCCCTACGGTTAAATTCAATAGCAAACTCTCCCACTTCATAAATTAACTTTTCTACAAGCTTCTTATTAAATGAAAGCGACATTAAAAAGTTTTCCATTCCCATAAGATAGCAGCACATCATAAATAGACTGCTTAGAGAACCTATGCATATAAAATTATCACTTCTTTTATCATCAGGATATAGATACGGTCTTATACCAAAATCAAAGTAGTCCAACCTTGAAGTCAAAAATCCTTTCTTAATTTCACTTTCATCCTTAACAGAGGCAAGAGGTGGGTTTTCTCCATGGATTTCATATTCTGAATTATATATAGGTTCTTTTCCGAGAATTGTATTAATACCAATAGTATAAAATAGTTGCGAATCCTCTATATGGGGTGGTTTGGGTTTTGGACCATTAAATTTCGGTTTTAAAGTATGGAACTTGTCAATCTTTGACCCACTTGACCAAAAATCTGCTTTGAGTATTTTAAGTAGCTTTTTATATTTTTTATCAAGAGGTTCCTTGGTTTTGATTTTAAGATAGTCCATTAACCTTTTAGCAAAGGCATCCGTGGCCCTGAATGATGAGGGGATCCTGTCTACCCTTTTAAATCTTATTGCATCCAGTACTCTTTGTTTTTTATCCAATTTCTCTCTCCAAGATCATAAGTTGTAATTTTGTTATATTTCAGCTATTTTTTTAATCAGAGATTATTAATATAATTATTAAATCTATATCGTATGTTTTTAAACCAAATTATTAATGAACAAAAACAATTCTATTCATTTATGGAATTAAAGAATTCAATTATATTTTTAGTTGGATTAGAGATTTGGATATTATGTATACCACTACAAATAAATCCTCCACCTTTTTTTAAGATCTCAACATTTTTTATTGTTTCATCTCTTACTTCTTCTATGCTGCCAGAGTTAAGTATCTTCTGCTGGTCAACACCACCACCCCAGAATACAAATTTTTTCCCATATTTCTCTTTAAGATTTGCTAGATTATTCCCATCAGCCATATATTGGACTGGATTGATTATGTCTACGCCAATTTCAAAAAAATCATCCATTAAATCTATCACACTTCCGCATGTATGATAAAAAGTTTTCCATTTCGTATTATCATGAATCCACTTATTGAGTATCTTATGATATGGTTTGTAGAAATCCCTATAAATGTCAATAGAGTAAAGTAATCCATTTTGTCCTCCAAAATCAGTACCACTAACCGCAATAACATCTATTCTTTCTCCAACTGCTTGTCTGTACAATTCCAAATTTTTTAACTGGATCTCGAGTTGCATTTCAAAAAACTCTTTTACATAATCCGGATGTGTTATATGTGCCATCATCCAGTCTTGAGGATCTCTAATCCCTTTTGGATCCTTTAACCAGGGTCCTGGAATATGAAATATATCCCCAAAGCCACCAAGCCAAAAATTTCCAAAAACTGAATACTCTGATTCATCATAAAGTTTTTTTGACATTTTTTCATAATATGAGCATTCTTCATCAGAAAATATTAAATACTGATCCTTATAATCCATATGAGCATTAAAATAATGATCCTTTAAATCTCTCTGGCGTACAATATTATCAAAATAGATACCATTCCCAGGCATTTTTGCACTCGGCTCTGCATCCATATCACCATTTGGGAATGAATAGATAGAACCATCAACTCCTTTTTTAAAGTTGAATCCTCCCCCAATCAAGACATGGGTATCATTAGGTAATTTCCAGGGTTTCCAATTTTTGTTCTTATATCCTAGCAATGTACCTGGAGAGAATAAACCTACAACATCACCTCCTAAAGCCTCTATTACGTCCTCTTCTACAAATCCTAGCATCATCATAGGTTCAAAAGCTTTTACAGTCCTATTTTTCAAACCCAATTCTTTTATTAACTTGTCTAATGCTGTTACATGAATCCCTGTAACAACAGTACCTCCAATATCTACAGGCACCCTGTCTGTCTCTTTATGGTCTAAAGCCAATCGTATCCGATCCCTACTTTTCATTAAATATCCTCTCTTATTTATATATATTCACCAATTATTTTAATTATTTTGGAACAACTTTACCTATAACAGGTGTATTTTCTATAATCTCTCTTAGTTGTTTTCTATAATATTGCATGTCTTCCCAGGACGTATCTTCAACAATACAATGATCAGCATAAGGAATATATCCACCCTGCTTTATTATTTCAGGGACATAAGCCAAAGCTTTGTCTATTTCTTTCTTTCCACAAGAAACAGCTTTCTTATCAATACCACCAAGAAATTGAAAATCTGGAAAATTTTTACGCAGCTGAACCATAGTCATATTATTATTTACTGGTTCTAGAGGATATTGTCCTGTTACGCCTCCTTCAATCCACAAAGGGATTAATTCTGTAGTGTCTCCATCGCTGTCAACATGAATATTGTTAACATCATGAGCTCTTAAAAAATCAGTCAGCCTTTTATATCTGGGTAATAAGAATTCTCTAAATATCTTTGGAGAGATCATGGAACCAGAGTTGTATGCCATATCTTCCCATACTAGACACCAATCTGGAGTAACATATCCCAGAACCTCTTCGTAGCACTTAATCCATAAATCAGTAAAGAAATTAAGAATATCATGTATCAGTTTTGGATCATCATAGTAGAGCAAAGAGATATTAACATCTCCACATATAATTCTAAATGATCCATAAAAACCACTAGGATGTCCTCCAATCATTAAAGGAGCGGTTCGATTTTTATATCCTTCTACTAATTTATCCCAATTCTCAGGTAACCTTTTACTTATATCAGTATTAAAACCTTTTTCCTTATACTCTTCCCAATCTCTCCTGTTTTTTACAGGCCAATCTATGTCATCCGGGGGTGAGGTCACCAATTTAGGTAATTTTTGAGTAACTCCCCATTGGTTTATTATTGTTTGATTCCTCTCATCTTCCTCAAGTACAACTACCTCAAAATCTGGCTCGATCCAGGTATTGATAGGTACCCTCTCAGTACCTTCATCCAGGTCAAAAAAACTGTTAACATCAGTGCCCTGTGGAGATTCAGCAAATGCTCCCCCTTTTCCACCCTGAGATGCGGGCCAGTATAATGAAGGACCATGAACAATATCAGCATGATGAGATTTTTCTATAACTTCTTTATTGGTTGATTCCAATCCTTCTTTGTACCATCTTTTAACAGCACCAGCCCAGTAACAAAATTCCCATATCAATGTTCTGTCACAAGACTCGAAATTCATAATTTTTAAAAATCTCTCCCTTGTGTTCATATGTTTGCTCCTAAGTCTATGTTTATTAATCTCTTATTATATAAATCTGATATAAACTATTTTTCTATCTTCTTTTCTTTGTACAGTAAATCGATTTATCTTTTTAAAATAAGCTTTATATAAATAACAAATATTATAATTATAGAATTTATGATGGTTTGGCACTGAATAATGCCAAACCATCGCTTGCACTACCTTACCCTATTACAGTTTATCCTTATATTCATCTATATTATCGATATTGAATTCCAGCAGATCCTGACGTAAATAAGCTATTCCATTACTTACGCCTTCCTGGACTATGATCTCAAAATGGCCTAATCTGCCTGCATCAAATTCCTCTCCAGGTGCTCCGGTTATTTCTCCTGCTGCAATTAAATGAGTAGCATAAGCATTCAAGTATCCAAGATCAATAACATCCCAGATTCCAAATTTCTTACAAGCTCCATTATGTACCCAGTCAGCCATATCACTTGGCAGAGCTATACCTGTCAGTTCAATTTTATCAATTAATCCTTGTTCTGTTATTGCCTGACTAGCTGCTGGTAGACCTACAGCAGTTGGAGATATTATTCCTCTTAGATCTGGATAAGATTTTATTAGGCCTAATGCTTCATTATATTCATTATCAAAATCTTCTTGCTGTGGATATACTTTTGCAACTAACTCCATATTTTCATATTCAGGCAACTTTAATTCTTCTTCCATCCACTTAATCCATCCATTTTGATTTTCTGCAGTTGCTATAGCACTCAAAATGGCAATCTCTCCTTCATAATCAATTAATTCAGCAATCATCTGTACCTGGCCTCTACCAATTTGTTCTGCAGTCACTGGTTCTATGGAAAGATTCCTGCTATCTGGCACTATTCCTGACTCCCAGCCTACTATAACTATGCCCTGATCCATGGCTCTTTTAGCAGTATTAGCAAGTGAGAATGGGTCATTAGCAACATAACAGATTCCGTCCACTTCCTGTGTAATTAACTGCTCCATTATTTCTATTTGCCCCTCTGGGGTAAATCCTTCAGGACCTCTAAAAATAGACTCGTCTCCTAGTTCTGCTAAAGCCTCTTCCCATCCCCTCTGAAAAACTTCGAAGAAATATATGCCATCAGCCTGGACAAGCATAGCTATTTTATAGCTACTCTCAGGTGTAGCGGTTTCTTCTGCAGCAGCTTCTTCTGTGGCCGCTTCTTCTGTAGCCACTTCTTCTGTAGCAGCTTCTTCTGTGGCCGCTTCTTCTGTAGCAGCTTCTTCTGTAGTGGTCTTACATCCTGCCATAGTAAAAGTCATGCCAAGCACCACTATCAAGATAGCCATCATAATTGCAAATAATTTACTTTTCATTTCTTCTCCTCCTAAAATCTTTACTTTTTTTCTAATATTTTGTAAAATTTCTTGAGATTTAGTTGTCAAATATAGTTTTGAAATAGGCTAATATCGACAATTAAATCTCATATCATTCATCCATCCAGACCTCCTTTCAAGAATAAATCTATTTTTTTAATATTTTTTGGATTTATTTTTTTACAATTGTTTCTCCTGTTAATACAAAATAAATCCTTTTTTTCTTATCACCTCCTTCTACCTGATAATAAAAGCAATTTTTATAACATTGTCAGAGTTCCTTAATTGTTGATGCTTTCTTTTTTAAATAATTTTTCAATATATTGTGTAATAAAATTGATAGGATTAATAATGAACCCATAACTATAAGCATTATTTGACCAGAAATATTATTTAAACCTAAACCATATCTGACAGTAGCTATTAAAAACAATGAAATGAGAACTCCAAATATATTCCCAATACCTCCCGATAATAAAACACCACCCAAAATTACTATAGTAATAATCTCCAGTTCAAATCCTGTTGCAAGGTATGGTCTCGAACTTCCTATCCTGGAAGTTACAAATATTCCTGCTACGCTGGAAATCAAGCCCGAAATTGAAAACAATATTATTTTCATTTTATTTACTGGTATACCTGAAGCATGAGCAGCTTTGTTGTTTAAACCAATAGCATAAACCATCCTGCCCCAGACTGTTTTATGCAGGATTAAGCCTGCTATTATTAGAAGAATTACAAAAATAAATAATGGAAACGGGATCATGCTATTACCAATATATCCCTGACCAATAAAGTCAAATTTATCTGGAAAACTACTAACTACCTTATCTTTCATGATCACATATGCAATCCCCCTATAAAGAGAAAATGTGGCTAAAGTTACTATAATTGATGATATTTTTATCCTGGTAATAATGATACCATTGATAAACCCGCAAATTGTTCCTATACATAAACCAATAAGAACCGAAGCCCAAATATTTAATCCTGATTGATATAGATAGGCCATTGATACAGATGATAATGCCATTGTTGATGCTACTGAAAGATCTACATTCCCTGTTATAATGATAAATGTCATTATTAATGCAATCATACCTTTCTCTGCAAAGATAAAAGTCATATTGAGAATACCTGTGAGGCTTAGGTAGTATTCTGTAGTGAACATGATGACTAAATTAAAAATAATAAAAATGTACAATAATAACATTTCCCATTTTATAAAAAATTCTCTTCTCCCTGATGCTGCTTCAATTTTATTGGTCAACTGTTTTGTATCCATTTTTATAAGTTTATTATCCTTCATATTACAATTTTCTTTTTTCTAATAACCTGTTAAAAACTCTATCTGAGATTACTTGATAAATAATAACAGCGAATAGAATAATGAAACCGTTTATTGCAGTTTCCCAAAATGTTGAAATACCCATCAGGGTCAGGGCATTTTGAATAACTATTATCATTACCGATCCTATTAATACTCCGAAAATTGAACCAGATCCTCCCTTGATAGAAACGCCACCCAATACAACGGCAGTGATTGTCAGGAATTCATAACCTGAAGCAGCAGAAATTTGTATTGTTTGATACCTTAGGACCCAAAAGGCTCCTCCAAGACCAGCTAAGGCTCCGCATAATAAATATGCCATAAATGTAATCTTTGCTACATTTATCCCTATAATCCTTGCCCCCTCAACATTACTCCCAACTGCATAAAATTCCCTGCCAGTGGTGGTGTTTCTTAAAAAATAGTAAAAAAATACATACACAACCATTGTTATTACTGTCAAATATGGAATTTTAAAAATGTTCCCTTGAACAAATGCCTTAATAGATTCTGACAATTGTGCTGCTGCAATATACTTACCTGAATTAAAATAATAATTGATAACATAAGTTAAGCCTCTGAATATGCTTAAAGTACCTAATGTTACAATAATCGGAGGCATTTTAAACTTAACAATGAGTAACCCATTAAAAGACCCCAAAACAGCACCAAAGATCATTCCGACAATGATCACAACAAGCGTTGGAATATTATTATTATGTGCTGCAATTAATCCTACAAATACTGCTGAAAATCCTATTCCTGCCCCTACTGATATATCTATTCCTCCTGTTAGCAAGACCAACATTTGACCAAGAGATGCAATAGCTAAAATTGAAACCTCAATTAGTATATCGCGAATATTGTTAGAACTTAGAAAAACAGGGCTCCTGAGATAAGCTATAGCAATTATTAGGATTAGAAATATTAATACTCCTAATTCTTTAAAATTTAGAATTCTTAAACTTCCGTTTTTATTATTAATTTTATTTCTATTAAATTTCATTTTACTAATTTGCTTATTGATATTCTAAAAATTATTAAAAACTTAAAATTATTACTTATTTTTTATCTGCTAATGCTACTACCATTATTTCTTCTTGTGTTGTTTCATCTCTCTTAAAACAACCTTTTAGTATTCCATTATGCATTACCATTATATTGTCACTTGTCCCTAAAACTTCAGGTAATTCAGATGAAATCATAAGTATGCTGTGGCCCATACTGGTTAGCTCAGCCATAAATCCATGTATGGTGGATTTTGAACCCACATCTACTCCCTTGGTGGGTTCATCAAATAATAATATTTTTGCATTAGCTGCTAACCACTTAGCTAGTGACACCTTCTGCTTATTTCCTCCAGAAAGATTTAAAACTTTTTCTCTTAAACTTGAGGTCTTGATGCTTAGCTTTTTTATATATTCTTTAGATATATCTAATTCACTTTTATTATTAATCCATCCAAGCACACTGAGTTTTTTAATAATTGGTAATGTAATATTTGAGGTAATATCCATATTGATTATTAAACCCTCTTCATCCCTATTTTCAGAAACATAAGATATTCCTAATTTTATTGCTTCACCAGGATTTTTAATTTTAACTTCTTTCCCGGAAATAAAGATTTTTCCACTATTAGCTGTCATCAGTCCAAAAATAGCTTTTGCCACTTCTGTTCTTCCTGAACCGATAAGACCATACAAACCGAGTATTTCACCTTCATGCAATGAAAAACTTATATCTTTAAAATTTCCTTTTTTTGATAAATTCTCAACTCTTAATACTTCTTTTCCTATACTCTTATTTACACGGGGATACAAACTCTTGATTTCCCTTCCTACCATCATCTGGATCATTTCTTTCCGGGATAAGCCTTCTATTTTCTTTGTTCCTACACAATTTCCATTCCTGAGAACAGTCACTCTATCTGCAACTTTGGAAATATCTTCAATTCTGTGTGATATATATATTAATGATTTTCCGGCATTTTTTAATTCCTGGATAATTGAAAAGAGTTCCTCTGATTCAGAGACACCAAGAGCTGCAGTCGGCTCATCCATAAGAATTATTTTTGCATCTATCGAGATAGCTTTTGCGACTTCTACTAATTGTCTTTCTGAATAACGTAATGAGCTTATTGTATCTTTTGCTTTAATACCAGGTGCTAACTCTTTCATTAAGTCATTCGTACGCCTATATATATTGCTCCATTTGATTTTCCTGCTAAATCTATTGTAATTCTGGTGACCCATGAATATGTTTTCAGCTACATTTAAATCCGGAAATACTGTTGGTTCCTGGTATATCACAGCTATTCCACTCCTGGTTGCTTCTATTGGACTTGACCATGATACTTCCCTATCTTCATAATAAATTTTTCCCATTGTTGGTTTAAGTACACCTGTGATTATTTTAACAAGGGTCGATTTTCCTGCACCGTTTTCGCCAATAATTGCATGGACCTCTCCTTCATTCAATTCAAAGTCAATATCCTTTAATGCAATCACTCCGGGAAACTTTTTTGTGATACCTTTTAGTTTTAGGATTTTCTTTTTCATTTATTATTGAATTAATTGGTATACCAATTTTGATTAGCCAATATTATTATATATTTATTTTTTTGTCAAGCCTTCTAAATATATATATCCTTGAAATAAGAATTTATAATTGAACTATATTGGTTTGAAAACAATCCCATAAAATAAAGGTCTGATCTTTAGGAATGTTCATTACTGAATGATTGATTTAGCTATAAAACTATTTTAATTTATCGATATGTGACATTAAAACTTTTCTTGCTTTGTCAGTCTTTCCATTTTTAAGAGAAGAGATTATCTCAGTATGCTCCATACCAGAATCCTTATTTTGTTTGGTGCTAATATCATTTCTTTTAAAACCTAAGAGGTGATGTGTTATGTCATTCGAAATAGATAGAATCAAATGATTCTTCGAAAATTCTACTAAAGCTAAGTGAAAATTTACATCAGCTTCTATTGATTGATTAATATTAGGAGCGTTTTTTTCAAATTTATCATTGGCATTTGATAATTTTTTTATCTCACCCACTGAGATTTTATCTTTGATACAATCAATAGAACCGACCTGCAACATTTTCCAAAAAACTAATACCTCTATATAATTATCTCTAACTAATGAGATAATTATCTTTGATAAATTTTTTAATATTTCAATATTATAATCTTTTATTATTGCACCACTTTGAGGTAAAATATCTACCAACCCATGGAACTCCAATTTTTTTAGAGCTTCTCTGACCTGACTTCTCCCAACTCTCAATAACTTTGATAATTCTCGCTCGGATGGAATTTTCATCCCAGGTTTCAATTGACCATCAATTATTAAATTATTGATTTGCTGATATACAATTTCTGAAGGATCTTCAATTTTAACCTCAGATAGAGAATTTAGGATCCTATTTTTAAAATTTATGTTATTTTTTAATCCTGACATAATATATTTTATTATTTTTAATAATTTGGAATATGTTTGTGCAAATTATTTTTAATTACAAATGATGTTCCTAGATTAATTAATTTCGGTGGATTCTTTCCTTTTAATAGTTGCAACATCAGATTTAGCGCTACCGCACCATTTTGCTCATAATTCTGAGTTAAATTGATCTCTCCAGATTCAATCAATTCAAAACACTCTTTTTGACAATCAGATATTGAGAAGATATGAATCTTATTTTTATCTAGATTCCGTCCTAATTCTTTTACCGCGATTGCAGCTCCGATAGCTTGTTCATCACAATGAGCTATAAGTGCATTCATGTATTTATGGTTATTAACCATTTTTTTTACTGCTTCGATAGTCTGTGTCCTCTTCCATCCTGTTGCAATATTAGCAACTAATTTAACACCTGGAAAATCATCTAAAGCACTGAGTAAGCCATATTTTCTTCCTTCAGCAATTTGAGATCCATAATCTCCAATAATCTGACCAATCTTCCCTCTACCGGCTAAGCTACTACATAAATAATAACCAGCTGTTCTGCCTTGCTGCCAGGCGTCTGTACTGGCCCATATGTTAAAAGGTAAATCAGGAACAAATCCACCACTTGCGAAAACTATAACTGGTATTTTTACCTCAAAAGCTTTCATTAGTGTACTCTTTAATTTAGTGCAATCATGAGTTCCTATAATCAAACCATCAACTCTCATTTTGATAAGCTCATTTATATGCTCATTTTCTTTTACACTGGACCAATTTGCATCTTTAACAAAAGCTTTTATAAAATTCTTTTCAGCATATTCAATAAACTTGTCAATCATAAACCTTCTAGCAGGATGATCAAGTGTATATTGGGAGAAACCAATAGAATAGTTACTTTCCTTTAAGTCTTCAGGGTCAAATTTTATAAAACTATAGTTCTTTTTATGAGGTAGATAGCTTTGTGTTCTTTTGGAGGTATTGATAATTATTGTAGTCCCATTTGGAAAAGCTTTAATGATTCCTAATGATAATAAGAAGTCTATTGCTTTTACAATTTGAGTATTGCCAATTTTTAATCTTTGTTGTAATTCTTTAGTTGTAGGTAATTCATCACCAATCTTTAAGACTCCTGATAAGATAAGCTCTAAAATTTGCCTAACAACCTCTGCAGTTGGATCTTTTATTTCTATTTTTTCAAATAGATTATTTAAATTTATTCTTTCCATTATTTAATCTGTTATATTCCACTAAGTGTGCTGCCTAATAATTATTTACTACTATTCTAGAGAAATTGATATGTCCAATTATAATTATAGTCAAAAAAAAGTAAATATATCAATAGATTATTCAAGGAAATGAGCATTTAGTATTAGAGAAAATACAATTGTGGGATTGATAAATAAATAGAGTTAAGATTAAGCACCATAAGAGACTCGAACTTATTTTGTAGTGAAGTTAGTCTATAAGCCAAGTCATATTCCAATAATTCTAATCCTATTTTTCCTAATTATCTAATTGCTTTCAAATAATTATTGTACTAAATAGAAAAATAAATTGAATTATTTGCCATCATAAGTATAATTAAAATTGTACAATTTAAGCCCATATAGTGGTAAAACTTCAGGGCAAACAAAGGGATTACGTCCTATCTAGCAGGCTCAAAGGCTAAAATAGTAGTGGAGTTAGTCTATAAGCCGAGTTCTGTATGAACTTATTGTCTCTACTCTACATTATTTTTCTATATTATTTTAATCTTCTTCTTAAAAATAAGGTTGTCACTTCGTGGACTAAAGATATAGTGAGTGGGGTGGTAGGGTAAAAATTTACATTGTCGAAATATCAAAATAAGGAGCTTAAAAATAAAATAGTTATTATACCAGGTAAAAAAATTAAACAGCAATTCTAATGCTTCTATCACCGGAAAATGGTATAATGAGTACATAAATAAAGGTATTTTGCAGGTTCAATTTTGGAGGGTTATACACCTTCACCGCAAACTGTCTTACTTGGTACATAAGCCGAGTTATAAACTAAAAATGCTTAAAAGATTTATTTAAACTTGTGATAAGAAAATATCTTGTTTTTTAATTTTACTGACCAGTGTTTTAACTTAAAAACTGGACTAAATAATGAGGGAATGTCAATTAGATAATTAAAAAGCCCTCACAGCTCTAACATGTTGATCGTCTGTAAAAGGGGCGAAGTCCTTAAAGTAGCACAACTGATGATTCTCATGATGTTCCTCAAAACGAAACATCTGGCACCAAGCATCGAACTTATTGCACTCAGATGAACTCCAGTAGAGGTCAACCGAATCACTAAAATATAAATCACCAAGACCTTTTTTATACAGGTTTTCATATATTAGCTTAAGCTCATCTTTTGATGGGAGAAACCAGTCGGTGTATCCTCCTAGTTCTAGATCATAGCATATTTTTGCGGCATAGCTGCCTTGGCCCTGTACTTTTACTATAATTTCTGTGTTTTTCTTTCCTGTTCTGGAATGGTTCCCCTTAAGAAAATATCTAGAAAAATATCTTTAACGAGATTACCTGAATGGTCAAAATACCTATTTGAGGTGAGCTTCTCTCTTTGAGCTAAACTCCTGGAAATAATATCGTCTTCTTCTAATTTTCCCTCAACTTCAAGATAATTATCTTCCTTTTTACTTTTTTTTGTAGATTTTGGTAAATAGAAATTCTTTAGCTCATATCTATAAACATCAAATATACAAGTTTCTAACAGGTTGAAAATTTTCTCATCATCACTGTCAATTGAAATTCCCATTAACAATAAATACCTTAGGTGTTAAAATATTTTAAATTAGTAGAAATGTATTAAATATAATAATGAATCTATTTAATAAAAGATTATTAAAACAAGAGATCGATAAAAATCTTCGAATTAATACTAAAGACTTTGAAGATGCTCAGAAAGTAATCCAAAAAGTTGCTAACTTCCTCAAAAAAGATGCAAATCGGACTAAGGAAGAGTCCATACAGGGTTTATTTTTACAAAGAATCTTTGAAGCAGTTCTTAAGTATCCTTCACAACTTGCAGGACAAAGTAGCTACAATCTATTAATTGAACCTACAACAGAATATGATTCAAGTAAACCTGATGGTGCATTAGGTTTTTTTAATCACACTAAAAAAGTTAAAGCAGTAATAGAACTAAAATCTTCAGATATAAATTTAGATCAGAAACAATCTTCTAGAAAAGACCAGAAATCACCCGTAGAACAAGCATATGGATATTCTATTAAGTTTGATGGGTGTAAATGGATTATCGTTTCTAATTTTGAAGAAATTAGACTTTATAGTGCTGAAAGAGGAATTAATTATTATGAGTCATTTAACTTGACCAACTTAGTTAATATGGAGGATTTCAATAAATTTTATTTTCTACTATTAAATAGCAATTTAATTTCAGAAAAAGAACTATCGTCAGTTGAAAACCTTCTGAGAGAAACAAGTGTACAAGAAGAAAACATAACAAAAGAATTTTATGAAAAATATAGAAAACTCAGAGTAAGATTATTCAATCACCTAACAATAAATAATCAAAATATTGACAAAAATATCCTATTAGAAAAAACACAAAAAATAATTGATAGAATTATATTTATTTGTTTTTGTGAAGATTTAGGATTGCTCCCTTATAATGTCTTTAGAAATATATTAGAAATAGCTAAATCTTCTTATGATATGTCACAAACTAAGATATGGAATCAACTAAAGGGCCTCTTTCACTTTATCAATATTGGCAATCATAAAAAAGAAATAAATAAATTTAATGGCGGGCTCTTTTCTAATGATTCTATCCTTGATAATTTGATAATAAAAGATGAAGTTATAAAAGATTTAATCAATATTTCTGAATATAATTTTGAAAGTGAGTTAGATGTAAATATTTTAGGTCATATTTTCGAACAAAGTATATCTGATATTGAAGATATGAAAGCAAATATATTAGATAAAAAAGAGATAAGAATATCTAAAAGGAAAAAGGAAGGTATATATTATACACCTGAATACATAACAAGATATATAGTTGAAAAAACTATAGGGACTTGGTTGGAGGATGAGAAAAAAGAGTTAAAATTACTGGATTTACCTGATCTTACAGAAAATGATTATTCTTCAGTTAAATTCACTAAAAAAGGGAAATTAAAAACAAATAAAAAAGTTGAAAAACACATATTATTTTGGGAAAAGTATAGAGAGAAATTGAAAAACATAAAAGTTTTAGATCCTGCTTGTGGTAGCGGTGCCTTCTTAATACAAGCTTTTGATTACCTGTATAAGGAGGGACAATTTGTAAATGATGAACTCGCAAAATTACGGAAAGGTTACAGACAAATTTTCGATTTAGATAAACATATCCTTACGAATAATTTATACGGGATATTTATTGCATAATCAAATAGGACAGTATTGCAAAAGGAATTCCCCAGTATTGCAAAGCTAAATTCCCCAGTATTGCAACAA
>SDBU01004108.1_pt1 | contig 18100 bp, 11 predicted proteins | sample 2277071 | NCBI WGS metagenome assembly SDBU01 (sample SAMN10397929, study PRJNA504765) | marine sediment metagenome | isolation source: marine sediment core GS08_GC12, 126 cmbsf | place: Arctic Ocean: Gakkel Ridge, Loki's castle | collected 2008 | reverse complement strand
TATCTGTCAAGCCAGACAAGGTTTTGAACATTTAAATTTGTGTAATTTGGATTTGTTTAGGATTTAGTGCTTAGGATTTAGGATTTCAGACTACCAGATAACTCCTTATGCAACAAGAATTTATCATCAATCTCGAAGTCAAAGATCCGCCGTCTTTTGGCGGAGTCAATCGGCAATCGTCCGTTATCTGTCCTTCGCCCCTCTACATCTGTCGAGAACACTCTACAAATCAGCTACTTTTTATGCAAAACAAACCCAATTTTCCGAAAAGTCAAATGAATGTAAATCCCTATAATACAACGGACTATGAAAATAAATGCAATTGGACAATTGGTCAAAACAAACCCAATTCAAACCCAAACAAACCCAATTCTCCCCCAATTTTAAAAATTTCTGTTCTCAATTTTGATAATCTGTATAAAATACTAACGACCTATGAAATCTCTTTCTGAAAATTCAAAATTGGTTATTCTTTTTCAAGCCTGTCGGCCAAAGTTCCTCGTTGCAAGTGCAGCCCCCATCCTGGTTGGCTCTTTTCTCGCTTACGCAACCACTGGCTCTTTTAACCCCGGATTATTTATCCTGGCACTGTCGGCGATAATGGCCCTGCAAGCCGGGGCCAATATGGCTAACGATTACTTCGACCATATCTCCGGAAATGACTGGGTCAATAAAAATACAACGCCTTTTTCAGGTGGAAGCCGTTACATTCAACAGGGCATTCTTTCGCCCAAAGCAGTTCTGCTCGCCGCCCTGACCGCTTTGGCGGCAGGTTCGGCAATCGGAATGGTCATTGTCCTAATAACAAAGAGCGTCTTTATTTTAATTCTCGGCCTTGTCGGATTGCTCGGCGGCTTCTTCTATACCGCTCCGCCCATCAAGCTTGGATACCGTTATATCGGAGAGTTTATCATTGCCCTGCTGTTCGGCCTGTTTCCCGTATATGCCTCCTATTATTTACAGACGAAGACGATTGATACTGTCCCGCTTTTGCCTGCTGTCATTGTCGCCATACTGATTATTTTAGTGATTTTAATTAATGAATTTCCCGATGTTGCTGCCGACGCCGCGGTAAACAAGAAAACACTTGTCGTTCATTTCGGCGTGCCGGCTTCAGTGTGGGTTTACAGAACTGCGCTGATTGGGAGTTTTATTATTGCGGCGGTTATGTTGATTTACCCCTCGATGTTCTTTGCGGGATTGTTTTATTTATTTACACTGCCAATTGCGGCGCTCGCAATAAAATCTGCAAATAAAAAAGACCTCATCAAGCCCGGCCAATACCGCGCCAGCCAAATCACAGTCCTCTTGCACGCAATTGGCTCCTTAGCCCTTACCATCGGCTTTATCATTACCGGCTTGCGAAACACAGCGATATAAATGCCTTAGTTCTTTCAATCTGCTAATTTTTTATCAGCTTTATAATCGCATCGAGGTCGTTCGGTGCATCTATGGGCGCATTGCTGAATTGGCCCTGTTTTTCTTTGTGATAGTTGACCGTTACGTTGGGGTCTTTTAGCGGATGGCCTGTCAAAACACACGCAACCCGCTCATCGCCACTAATTACACCTTCAGCTCTGAGGTGTTTCAGGCCGGCTATTGTCGCCGCCGAAGCCGGCTCACAGCCCAATCCATATTTGCCGATAATCGCTTTTGCATCGACAATCTCTTCATCCTGGACCGCACGCACAACGCCGTTACATATATCGATTGACCGAAGGCATTTTTTCAGATTGACCGGCCGTGATATCTCTATCGCCGAAGCGCAGGTATGCGGCGAAAAGTTTCGAGCCGTCAAATCGGCGTAATATTCATCAATAATTGCCTGGTCAACCTTACCGTCATTCCAGGTCAGCTTTTTGTTATTAACCAAGTCGGTCAATGTATCGGCGCCGGCAGCGTTAATAATCGCCATTCGTGGTATTTGCTCAATCAAGCCGAGCTGCTTCAATTCGTAAAAGGCCTTGCCAAAAGCGCTGGAATTACCTAAATTCCCGCCGGGCACCACAATCCAGTCCGGGGTAGTCCAGCCTAAGCCTTCGATGATGCGATATATTATTGCCTTTTGCCCTTCGAGTCGGAATGGGTTTAGCGAATTGAGCAGGTACAGTCCCAGCTTTGTGCAGACATCCTGAACCTGGCGCATACAGTCATCGAAGTCACCGAGTATCTGAATCGTTTGCGCACCATAATCCATCGCCTGGCTGAGTTTGCCGAAAGCGATTCGACCAGAGCCGATAAACACCGTACATTTCACGCCGCAGCTATGTGCATACAAAGCCACCGATGCAGAAGTATTGCCCGTCGATGCGCACGCGCTCGAAGCTGCCCCGACCATTTTTGCGTGACTGAACGCCGCCGCCATACCATTATCTTTGAACGAGCCGGACGGATTCAAGCCTTCATATTGTAGAAACAGACGCCCTGGTTTCATATCGACATATTCAGCCACAGTATCGTTTTGCTGCAGGATAGTCTGGCCTTCGCCGATGGTTACTTTATATTTATCTTCACAGAAGCTCAACAACTCGCGGAATCGCCAGACACCGGAAAAATCCAGCGGATTATCTCTGGTCGCCCAGCGTCTGGCAAATTCGCTTAATTTACCGGGAACCTCAATCTTGTCCCAATTATAACGTATATCCAGCAGCTCGCCGCATTGGGGGCACTTAAACATCGCCTGCCCACAATCGAACTGGCCCCCGCAATCCGGATTAATACATTTCTGAAAAGCCGCACCAGTTATATTCATACACAAAATTCCTTATCAAATTCTCAGCAGTACTTAGCGCCAATTATAAACAATAAACGGGGCCAAAGGTACAGAAATTGGGTTTGTTTGGGTTTGTTTTGACCAATTGTCCAATCGCTTATATTTTGATAATCCATTTATAAAAATATACTTACGTTCATTTGCAATCCGCCTACGGCGGACAAGATTGGGTTTGTTTTGCATAATTCATAGTGAAACACACTCTCTATTTCTCCGCTATTTCGGCCTGATGTGACAAAAAAGCCGGGTTTGATGGCGTTCTGTGAGATGATGGCCATTAGGAACCCCCTGATGTCTGCTACCTGAAGTCTGATGTCTGTTTTCTGTTGTCTATGAACAACGAACTATGAACCATCCATAGTTAGATGCATTATACCAAATTTTGAGTTTGATTTCAAGTAGATTTGAAAAAAATCTCCGAGACTCGGCACTGGATACTGGATTCTCGATACTCGATACTGGATGCGCCGGTCGGTGAAAGGTTGGAACGAACCATAGTCAAATGACTACGGGCTTTTTCACGCTCCGGCCGGTGAAAGGTTGGGAAACAAACCATAGTCAAATGACTACGGGCTTTTTCATGCTCCGGCCGGTGATAAAGGATGGGAAACGAACCATAGTCAAATGGCCTGGTACCGCCCGAGTTTGAAAATGACCCTAATGTCACTTCTCACTCCATAGTGTCGGCGAGTATACACTCCGAAGAAAAAGGACTTCTATCCCTTGGGATTGTCGACTATTTTATAGCGAGACTGCCGGGAGGACGCCGCTCAAACGTTTATTTCATCGACTCTGACAGAGATTGTATGTATTTTGACAAGAAGTCCGGGCAAATCGTTCATCTTTATACCAAGAAACAAACAATGCCAGACAAAACCACATTTCGGAAGGAGGTGCAACTCTATGTCGGCCCGGAAGGAGCTTCAGAAACTCCCGATAAAACTATCGGTCGATTTATCGATCCTATTATTGACCACGGCTGGAACGACCGAAGAGCACGTGAGTTAATATTATATGATAAAAAGCTGCGATGTTTTTTCAAGATTGATTTTAATAAAAGAGCAGTAACCAAAGGCCCCGAAGTCGGCAAAAACGACCGTCGTCACAAACCAATCCAGATAGGTCAGCTAAGTAAAACCAACTTTGAGTTGAGCTACTTGAACTGGAGGCCTCCTTACTTTAAAGTCCCTGACGAGGATCCAAACAAAACAGGTAATTCAACTGCCGAACTCAAACCAATCATACCGACTGGTTACGATTGCGATGCCGGTTCGTATTTGCTTGTCCTTGACAAGTCCGGCCGGGTTGACCTGCTCGATAAGGAAACCCTTGAATTTGTTACAAGCACCCCGGAATTTCCCGGAGTCGCGGGCCGGCTGCCTGGACCAGAGACTTACTTCGGCTCAAAACGTGCTGTAAAACCAAAAGAGTTATTAGACTACGAGGTTTGGCCATTGGCTTTAACAACATACTTTTTCGAGAATCCTGAAGAGGTCAGGGTAACTTTTGGCGACCCATCTTATTTTTTTAAGCGCTCGCCCGTTAGAGTTGAAAGAAAATACTTAGGGATGTTCGCAGCCGGTCTTTCTCGTGATGGGACCGCTATGGCACTGACTGTCTTTGATGAAAAAGGAAAAGCGATTAAAAGTGAATATACCAGGCTTCCGAAATATGACGGCTCGCGTACCACATATCTTCGTTCCAGCAAGGCAGTTTTCTTTGGGGCCCCCTGGTCGCCCGCGCTTACTATAGGCAAATTTCTTGCTGAGAACCTTCATCCGCTGATTCTCTCTGTTGCCTCTTATTTTACGGCGTCGGCCTTCGAGGCTGCTTCCGGTCACAGGGCACTATTTTTCCTGCCTAATTCGTTCATAGCAATGAAGGGCAGAGATTATCGTGGAAATTTTGCAGAAAGATTTTTTTCCGCCCTGTGGTTGATATTGCCGTCGATAATATTGGCAATATGGCTTGCCTGCCGGGTCGGCAAAAATGCTGCTGTAATTGGGCTTTCGGAAAATGCAAGACTTTACTGGATAATTGGAACACTTGCCTTTGGCTTAGCCGCCTATATTACCTACAGATTGACTCGGCCGAAGATAACTCTGGTGACCTGTCAAAATTGCGGCAAAATGAGAAGGCCTGATATGGCTAAGTGCCATCGCTGCAAAAGCGATTGGCTCGTCCCGGAACTCACACCCCCAGTCTGGCGCGTTCTCGGTTAGTCCCATTAAAAAAACGACTGCAGGTATTCGATGCTCGCCCGGGCGATAGTCTCCGGGTCCGGGTCGTATTTGAAGACCTCGACGCTGAGCCACTTGTTCCAACCGACCTCTTTTATGGCCTCGGCAATGGGGCCGTAGTCCACATCTCCCATCCCAGGCCCGTAAAGGTTCGCATCGTTGACGTGAAAATGCCCGATGTCCTCAGCCCGGACCGAGCGGATAATATCCGGCACCGGCGTTGCTTCTGAGCACATCGCCTTGACATCGAGGTGAATCTTCAGGTTCGGATGGTTGATCTCGCGAACCATCCGCATGCCTTCGGCGACCGTGTTAATAAAGTCGGTCTCCTTGGGCGACAGCGGCTCAAGACAGATGATAAGGCCGGACTGACTTGCCTTATCCAGAACGCTGCTGAGCAATTCCACAGCTCTTTTCCAGGCACCTTCTTTGGTCTGCCCTTCAACGATACTCCGCTGCTTCGGCGAGCCGAGTACTAACACTTTACCGCCCAGGTCGCTGCATAAATCAAGGAGGCAGGACAAGTAATCCCTTGTCCTGCCCCGGATTTTATCATCAGTAGTGGTCATATGCAGACCGGTGGGCCCGGCAAAGAGCCAGTGTAAGCCCACGGCCTGGAGACCGTTATCAGCAATAACCCGCCGAACCTCTTTCCGCTGCTCTGCGCTAATATCCTCTGCCGACGCCGCTAAGGTAAAGGGCGCTATCTCAATCCCGTCATACCCTAATCGGCTGGCAGTAGAGCAGACCTCGGCCATCGGCCTGTCTTCGAACATCTCATTGCAAAGAGCAAATTTCATTAAACCCTATCCGGTACAACAAACGGCTCGCGGTAGTTTCGCTTCACATACATATTCGCCCAGTCACTGTATTCACCGACGAATTTTTCCCTTCTCGGATTCATCGTCAGCATCGGGCCCATAGTGATGGGCTCTTTCTCCAGGTCCACCTCGTTGACCTTGAGATGCTCGAGCATCCTCTCGAACGAGTCCATCAGGTCGGCGTTGCCGATGGCGTTCTTGATCTCACTCACCGACATCTTCTTGCCCAGCCGGTAAGAGATGTTGCCCATGTGACACAGGGCGCTGGAGATATGTCCCTTTTCGATGTCAGCGTTAAGATCGCTGACCTTATGGCTGCGAACGGCGTCGATGAAGTTCTGATGGTGGCTGCCGCCGCCTTCACCCTTGAACTGTTTGAGCTTCTTGCCGTTGTTGTCGTAGGTCCAGCCGCCGCCGCCGCCGCCCATGAAGTAGCCGTCTTCGCACTGAACTACGATTCCGACACGCGTCCCCCGATAATTGTCCATCGAGGTCTCGCCCTTCTTACGCGGCAGACCGCGGACCTCGAAAATCAGTGGAGCCGGTTTGTAATCGAGGAACACAATCTGCGTATTGGCTGTCTCGCCGGCATCGTTCACTCTGAATCTACCACCGAAGCTCAGCACTCGCGGCGGCAGCTTCGGGGGGTCTCCCAACGCCCAACGCGCCAGGTCCATCTCGTGAATGCCCTGGTTGCCGAGGTCGCCGTTGCCTGTGTTCCAGACCCAATGCCATTTGTAGTGCAGCTTCTCTCGTCGCAGCGGTTCCATCTCGGCGGGCCCACACCACAGATTGTAATCCACACTCTCCGGCACCGGATTCGGGCCATTGGTCCCATTTACAATTCCGTTGGTGCCTTCGAAGCGGGCCTTGTAGCAGAAACCTCGAGACCATTTTATTGCACCGAGATTGCCAGCCTGCATATACTTGAACGCCTCCATCAGACCGAGGTCCGAGCGTTTCTGCGTTCCGGTTTGCACTATCCTATCGTACTTTCGGGCTGCCTCGACCATCTTACGACCTTCCCATATTTCATGCGAAACGGGCTTCTCGATATAGACGTCCTTGCCCGCCTGGCAGGCCCATATCGTTATAAGCGAATGCCAGTGGTTGGGCGTCGCAGAGGTAATAGCGTCGATGCTCTTGTCTTCCAGCAGCTCGCGAACGTCAATATACGTCTTGACCTTCTGCCCGTATTTCTTCTCAAATGCGCTTGCCCGTTTTTGCACCTGGGCATGGTCCGCATCGCAAAGCGCTACCACGCGTACGCCCTTCTTTTCATTGAAATACCCGATGTGACCACCGCCCTGTCCCCCGGTGCCGACCACCGCAAACCGCAGGTCGTTGTTCGCACCGCGGACGCGTGAATTAGGGCCCAACATTGCCATCGCCGCCCCGGCAGCCATCGTACTTTTCATAAAATCTCTACGACTTAACTTGCTCATAATGCTTCTCCTAATATTTCTTACAAAGTTTTTCTGTCTAATATATTTTGCTTATTTTCCTGCCGCGTATTCGCGGTAATGTTCAGCCACCTTGGCCTGGTTCGTATCGCCTTTATGGAAATAGAACCGATACTTAAAGGTCAAACTTTCACCGGCGCCGATGGTAATATCTCCTACGCCTTTTGTTTTGTTCTCGAAGTTATGCACTCCGAACGGGTTGGCCGCGAACAGTCCGTAATCACGAACGTGCCACCAGGTCGGATGTTTCGGGTTCTGCGGATGGTCAAAAATTGCAACGCCTACGATTTGGTCTTCCACCGGCCCGTAATAATCACACCAGGCCGCCCGCTTACCCCAGGTTTCTTTGTCGCGATGACCTTCACTGTTGAGAATATGTCCTTTTCCGACATCACCTTTGACACCTTTGAGTCGCATCGTCGGCGCCAGCCGAATCGCCATTGAGCCTTCCTTGGTATCACCCATAACCACCTTGCCTTCTGAGGCATGGATGGTAATCTCGAAATCCATTATTTGGCCATCCGGCCGGTTATAGAATCTGTGCGTTCGGGTATCCGTGCAGATAACTTTGCCGTCGCGTGCCACGTATTTATTATTTGCCTGAATTACACCCATGTCGCGGCCGTAAGTGACCTTGAGGAATTTATCGTGAACAATCTTTCCGCTTTTTCCGCCTTCACCCCAGAAATCGTGCCCGTTTATCTCTCCGTGTGTAAACCACAGGCTCCGATGATGCACATGGTCTTTCGCTTCGTTCTTTCCTTCCTTCATCGGCCAGTGCCGAACAATCGGCTCGCCCGTCGGTCCAATCACCGGATAGAAGAACGGCCTGGGAACATCCTGATAGTTGTACTCGGTAAACAGCTTGGCGTTGATTTCCACCCTTAACTTCTTCCCGGCCTTGATAATCCTGACACCGTCACCTTCTCGCCGGGCCGCTCCGCCAGCCTGGGCTTTGGCGACCATATCCTCAAAGACATGGCGCTGTTCGGCCAATGCCTTAACACGGTCCTGAGGTTTTGTGCGGGCTTCGAGAAGTATCCAGCCGGGGTAGTCCATCGCCACAAACAGATTCATCAGCTCCTGGTAAGGATAGCTGCCGATGTTCAGCTCGCGGACGTGGACGATATCGCTAAACCTGTCCTTGACCAGGTTGAAGTTAGCCTGGAGCCCCTGGCCTTGAAGGTCCTGGGAATTGCAGTTCCAGCAGACCCCGACGTTGGGATGGTCGGCCACGTCCATAATCGCCTTCATGGTAGGCAGCGGCGAACATGCCCCGTGAACCTCCAGCCGAATTTTCTGGCCATAGTCGGCAGCAAATCGACCTAACTCATTCAGCGCTTTGCCTATCTGCTCAACAGTTTTTTCCTTCGATACACCTTTCGGCAGGTCATTCGGTTTGACCTTTACGCCGGTGCCGCCCACATCGCTTGAGAGCCTGATATACTCCTTTGCCCCCTTAATGTCTCTGCGAAGCTTCGCCGAGTCAGTATGGTGGAAGGCAAAGTTGGTACCAAGGCCGACGAGTGTCACCGGGCTGCCGGCGAAGCGTTTCTTCACCTCGCGTCGTTGCCGGGCGTTAAGGTCCGATTCAACTCCATGAGCGTGCTGCGTTCGCAGCTCGACGCCAAGGACTCTGCTCTTTTCGCAGTTGGCTATCAGCGTCGGCAGGTCCCAGTCCTGGCCCCAGAGGTAGGTAACCAGCCCGATTTTCATTCTGGAGCCCGGCCCGGCTGGACTCACCGCCAACACTTTACCCAACGGCCCGACTGCCGCCAATGAGGCGCCAAAATACATGGACTGTTTAAGAAAATCACGGCGTGTGTTATTGGATGTGTTCATCGTTCTCTCTTTCTGTGTAAACTCTACCAACGAAACAATTCTGCTCTTTGACATTTTTTAAGAGCATTCGCATCAATATCTTAGCCCATCCTCACTTATGGCTAAAGCCTTTCTTTTATCAGTTAAACCTCTTTTTGTCAAGCGGTTTTTGAAAAAAAACGGTTATCCGCCGACTTTCACTAACTTTTCCGCGACTTTTAAGCCGGCCTCCTTTTTTGCAATTGCTTCGCAGCTCCTTTTCATTTTTTGGCGTTTGTTTTGGTCTTTCATCAACTCATTTAGCTCTTCCCACAACCATTCGGCCCTGTTTTTTTCATCCGGGATGTCATCTACTATAACCGCCGCTCCGGCCTCAACTAATTTGCCCGCATTCAGGTACTGGTGCCTGTCCCTGTGATACGGATAGGGCATACAAATACTTGGCGTTCCAGCCGCTGCGAACTCGGCCACGCTGAGGGCACCACTTCTGCCGATGACCAAATCCGCAGCAGCCAACAGGTTGGGCATATCGTCAAAATACCCTAAAACCATATAGTCGATTTTGGCATCACTGTACTTGCTCTTGACTTTTTCAAGATTGCGCCGCCCCGTCAGATGAACTATCTGCCAGTTATCTGCAAAAGTGTCTAACTTTCTTAGCAGTGAACACACGGCTGTGTTAATATTCTCCGAGCCGCTTGAGGCGCCGGTTATAAGCAGAATCTTTTTTTCTTTATCAAGACCTAACTGCTCTATCGCTTGATTTGGCTGGGGATTGGCAAAGCCGCTTCGCAGCGGACAGCCGACAACATTGACCTTCGCGCTGCGGTCCGCAAAGTATTGCGACGTTTCCTGGAACTGCACAAAAATCTCATCCGCCCATCGCGCTATTATCTTATTTGCGCGTCCGGGCACAATATCAACATTCAAAAGTCCGATGGGGACTTTACGTTTATGCGCCGCCAGACAGACCGGCCCAGAGACAAACCCGCCGACCCCTATCACCACCGCGTTTTTGCTTTTAGCGATTAGTTCTTTTGCAATGTTGTAGCTGGCCAAAAACGAGCTGCAAAAGCTGATTAGTTTGCCGGGCCGAATGGAAAAACCTTTGGCTGGAAGCTGCGTATATTCGAAACCGGTTTGCCCAAGGATTTGTTCATCAATACTGCGGGTACTGCAGAAAAAATGTATCTTCGCTGTCGGCTGGATTTTGACTATTTGCTCTGCCACAGCAACGGCAGGATATATATGCCCTCCCGTCCCCCCGCCGGCAAAGAAAAAACACCTGTCGCTCATTGTTCAGCCTCCTTGGGCAACTTTACAACGAAAGTGTGCACGAAGACGGCGTACAATGCAAGCGTTTTTTATGATCCCCACAAAGTATATTCTCGACTCCAACCATCCGTGCCAGAGCCACGTCTCGGCAGGTCGAGGGCCTTGGAGGATAATCAATATAAGAGGGGCCTATACCGAATTAACCAGTATAGGCCCCGAATTGAAGCAAATCCATTGTCCTATCGCCTGTCGCCGTGAGTTCCACACCAATTAGGTATGAGCTTAAGCTCAATTGGTGCCGGACGCGGCAACGTCGTTTAGTCAATCTTGGAAATCACGATAGCATCAAGGAGTGCACCATCTTCACGACGAGCGATTTCCAGAGTGTACTGACCGGCCGGCAGCGTCCAATTCGCAACCGCCTGACCGTGATCGCCGCTGAAGACATCGTACCAGTACCAGTTGTCTGAATCCGGAGGGTCACTCCACCTCACCCAGCCAGTGCCGGGGTTGTCAGGGTCTTCACCTGGAGTCAGATTAGTAGCGCCCGGGATGCGGACCCAGAAGGAGTCGCCGCTGGGAATAATGATGCGACAACTGACCTTATAGGTTCCACCCTGAACTGCGAAATTGTAGGTCGCGATACCGTCAGGAGGTGGACTATCGCTACTGTTGCCGACATCGTCAGTCGTGCCGATGTACTTACCGCCCGATGCCAGAGGATCATCATAAATCAGCATGGGTGCGGTGATCGTATCGGCTGCCTCTGCCTCGATCCAGATTTCTTCCGAAGAAACAACAACCTCAGGAGGGGCCGTCCGATACAGCCGAATGTCATCAAAGAGAACCATACCTGAACCGCCGGGTGTCGGATTCGTATCGTTACCAAAGCCAATGCTAAAGCTCGTGACATTCTGCAGGTTCACGCCAAACGATGTTAGGTCGATGCTCCACTGCTTCCATTGCGGTCGGGTCATGTCAGCCGCATCACCGTCATATACCACCTTCGAGCCGTTAAGCTTCACATACATCTGCTCAGGAGCATTAGCCCCATCGCCATGGAACCACAGTACCAATTCCGTAACACCTTCCTCGGTCCAGTCACGCATGGTGTCCAAAGTCAGCTCTGCCTCTGAGTACTTGGACTTGCCCTGCACGTTGTTGTCGTAGAAGAACGGCATCGCCTGGGAGCCTCCGTGAACGATAGTTTCCTCGGTGTAAGAACCTGTGATTTCATCGCCAACCATAGAGCCGGTCCCATTACCGGGATAGGGCGGTTTAGTAGGATGCGAGGCATAGCCAAACCCATCTTTCCACGCCCACCATATCTCATTGTTGCCAATGTCGTAGTCTTCAAAATCGTCCACGACAAGGAAATCACCTGTCGTAAAGCTCCAGACGTTTCCTGTCCACGGACTGCCGAGGGTGACGTTATTGACTTCGTCGATGCGCCAGTAGTAAGTGGTGTACCAGGTGAGTTTTGCAGGTTCGTAGCTTTCGGAACCAAAGTCTTTGGCCCCTTTGTACTCAGGTGAGCTTGTATCGGCGTTCTTTACGGCTTCTTCTTCAGTACCGAGGTACACATCATGTGAAGCGGCATAATCTCCCGGGTTCCATCTAAGAATAGGCATCATTTTCACATCTGGAGCTCCATTGGGTGGGTTCGGGCTGCCGGCCTTTACAGGCGGCGACAATGCAGCTTGTGGAATGAGCTGCCTCGACGTCGATGGACTTGCCCAGCTCAACTCTGCCACTGCGTCGCCGTCGTCCGCAAAATATTCCATTACAATGACGTACACCTGCCCGGCGACAAGGTCAATTGTTCCACTGTTCTCGGTGGTTGATTGGTTCTCCCAGTCGTCAACGAGCTCTTGACCATCCACCCATAGGCGCACACCATCGTTGCTATTGGTGTAAAATCTGTAGGTCTCAGTAAATGCCGCCTCCACTTCACCGGTCCATCTGACCGAGAAGTTATCATCACCAACCAATGGATCGGGTTCGCCGCTGCCCCAGTTAAAGTCGATTTGAGGGTCTAATCGCGTCAGCACGAGATTCCCGAAATTCGTACCTCTGTAGTAATCACCTCGTATACCTCCGCCGACCTTTGCGGTCTTAAAGCTCCAGACATCGCCTTTGTAGGTGTTGATGGCGTCGAACTCATCAACCCGCCAGTAGTAAACCTTGTTGTATTCAAGAGGGCCGGGAGTATAGCTTGTAGTTCCCTGAGAAAGACCCGCAACGCCGCTGTTCACATCATCAAAATTATCGCCGAAATATACATGGTGCAGCTTCGCATTGAAACCAGCCGACCAGCTAAGGATTGCATCCAGGTCTATGAATGGGGTCCCATCAGCAGGGTCGGGGTCGTAGGCAATCTTAGGGGGAACCGTAAAATTCCAGACAATGCCTTTGTGTATTGTAGTACCGTCAGCCTCAATTTCATCGATCCGCCAGTAGTAGGTCGTGCCTGGAACAAGACCGTCCGGATAAGCAAATCCCGGAAAGCCGACTACAAGAACGGTCGAAGGCTGGTTGCCCTGGAACGCATCAGGGGTACCGTCGTTCACATTGTCAAAATTGTCGCTGAAGTACACATCGTGCGAGACCGCAGTCGCACCCGCTGACCAGCTAAGACTGGCCCATACATCCAAATATAGCTCACCTTCAGCCGGAGAGGGATTAGAAGCATTCAAGATGGGACCACGGAGGCTTTCAGGGGGCCCTTCCTCGTTCGACGTGAGCGTGAAATCTGGATTGGTGGTCAGGACGATCTTATCAATGATAAGTCCGTCTTCACGCACCCAGATGTTCAACGTGTGGATGCCGGTCGAAGTTATCTCGACCTGCGAAGGCTCCGGCCTTTGATACCTGCCGTTGTTCCATTCGTATTGGTTGCTCCAGCCGCTCATTCGGTCAGAAAAGGGAGTTGCCTCACCGTCCAGACCGGCATGGCAGGAGTCATCGGTCCCATCGGCACCCCAGGCCAATATCCACACATAGTGCGGGCCGGTCTTGACAAAGTTAATCTCATACTCCAGACGCTCACTATTGGCGGCATAGTCGCTGCCGCCTCCGCCTTGGCCGTTGGGCGCCCACATACCGAGTTCGCCGGTAAAGCCGCCCGTTGGCCCGGTCTCCACCCATGCATGGCCACCTACTTCAACATTGGCATCAAAGTTCTCAGCTTCCACTGACACAATGCCGTCCGGACCGGGGTCCTGCTGGAGCGGGTCTGCGTTTGCCGCGCCGCCGACCAGACCTGCCACCAGGACAAAAGAAACCAGATAAATCAATTTTTTACACATAATAGTCCTCCTTAAAAAGAGTTAAAATATTTGTGAATTATCCCTTGTCAATACGCCAAGAGCACAACTCACCTGTACTTGCGTTAACACAGGAGCGAGCATCGAGATATCAAACACATAATCAATAACGGCTTACAACTCCTATGGTGCTTGCGGCTTACGGTGCCGGCCGATACAGACGAATATCATCGAAGTACATTTTACCTAAACCACCGGCTACCGGATTCTTCTTGTTACCAAGACCAATAGCAATCGTATTGACATTGGCTAAGTTCACACCCTGGTCGGCAAAGCCCTGCAGGTCGATATTCCATTGGGTCCAGGTCTCTATCTGTACTGCATTAGGATTATCGTGAGTAACTACCGCATTGCCATTAAGAGCCACATACATCGGCTCTGCAGCATTGGACGCATCACCGTAGAACCACAGCGATAATACTCCAACACCTTCCTCAGTCCAGTCTCGCCGGGAGCTCAACGTCTTCTCCACTTCTGAATACCTGAGCTTGCCCTGCTGATTGTTGTCATAGAAGAGCGGCATCGACTTGCCGCCTCCGTGAACGATAGTCTCTTCCATATAAGAACCTGTGGTTTCATCACCAACCATAGAGCCGGTTCCATTACCGGGATGGGATGGTTTGGTAGGATGTGAGGCATAGCCAAGCCCGTCTATCCATGCCCACCATATCTCGTTGTTGCCAACGTCATATTCCTCAAAATCGTCTATGAGAATGAAGTCGGCTACGGTAAAGCTCCAGACTCTTCCCTCGCTGATTGTATCGTCGTTATTATACTCATCGATACGCCAGTAGTAAGGCCCGCCGCCCCATTCAACGCCTTGGGGTGGATTGTAGCTGGCAGCACTTTGACGGCCCTGATATATGCCGGTCGTATCGTTTTCATCAGCATTGGCAACGGCGTCTTTAACAGTCCCGAAGTACACATCGTGCTGAGCTGCTTTTTCTCCCGGCGAGAAGCTAAGGGGTGCCGCGTCTTTGATGTTCGGTGTTGACCGATTGGCCGGGCTCGGGTCCCAGGCGAGCCGCAGGTCACCTCTCATAATATCCGGTATCTCTGCGGCCGTAAGCCCATAGTTATAGACGCGAATGTCGTCGATGAGGCCATCGAAATCCTTTGTACCGCCGCTCGCTCCCTCGGGCTGGTTACCAATCGCCACTTTTACCGTGGGGCTGGTAGCGACTGCAGTGCCGCCCTTGGCGGTCCTGCCGATCTCCTGGCCGTTCTTGTACAGCCTCATCGTGCTGCCGTCCCAGGTTGCAGCCACGTGCGCCCACTCGCCGGCAACCAAGGCGCCGGCAGTAGCAATGTATGTTGTAGTATCCTGCCCGTCATCCGTCTTGAGGCGGAATCGCAGTGCGTGGTCATCTCCAGTCGTGCTTATCATCCACCAGTGGTCATTTCCGTCCGAGCTGGTTGCCTTAGAAATGATTCGGGCGTCGTTTACAGTAAAGCTGCGAGGATTGACCCAGGCTGCCAGTGTAATGCCGTTCCCAACCACATCAAAACTACCTACGGACACCCGGTCATTCTCACCGGTAATGAAATTCAGCGCATCGCCATCATAGCCAGCGACCCAGTCGGGGCCGCTGATGGTACCATGATGCTGATGGCCTGAGAAGTCAACGGCAGTAGTGCCCATACCCTCATCCAGCTTCCACCAGCCGAGGAGGTTAGGGTCAGTGATGGCTATAATGGGTATTGTTTTGAAACTCCAGACATCGCCTTTATGCGTGGCGAAGCCATCAAACTCATCGACCCGCCAGTAGTAAACCTTGTCTAATTCAAGTGTGCCGGGAGTATAAGCTGTAGCTGCCTGAGGCAGACCCACGACGGCATCGTTCACGTCGGCAAAATTGTCGCCGAAGTACAGATGGTTCAATTTCGCTCCGAAACCTGTGGTCCAGCTAAGCTCCACATTCGTATCTACAAATTTGGCGTTATCAGCCGGGTGGGAGTCATGGGCCTTCTTGGGCGGAATCCAAAAGCTCCAGACATTGCCTTTGTGTTTTGTGGTGCCGTCGGCCTCAACCTCATCGATTCTCCAATAGTAATTTGTGCCCGGAACAAGACCGTCCGGATAAGGAAATCCGGGGAAACCAACGACAAAGAAGGTCCCGGTATGGTTGCCCTGGAACCCCGACGAGTCGGGGGCGCCGTCGTTCACATTGTCGAAGTTGTCATCGAAGTACACATCGTGTGAGGCCGCATCATCTCCGGGCGACCAGGTAATGCTCACCCAGGTATCCTCATATATGGCGCCATCAGCCGGGATGGGGTCAAGTGCCCTTGCCCATGACGGAGGGACACCGTTGGCCAGGTCCTGCACCTGGGCCGCCGACATAGCGCGACTGTAAATCCGGACGTCGTCGATGAGGCCGTCGAACGGCCTATCGCCAGTGCCGGCAGGCTGGTTACCAATCGCCACTTTCGCAGTTGAGTCGGTGCTGAGTGTACCGCCCTTGGCGAGGCTGCCAACTTCCACACCGTTCTTATATATCCGCATCGTTTCGCCGTCCCAGGTTACCGCCACGTGGATCCACACGTCGGTTTCTATAGTTCCAGTAGTAGTGTCGGCTTTAATTTCACCGGTAGTCCCATCCGTCTTCAGGCGGAACCTCAGCACTTTTATGCCACTCTGCCGGCTGGAGCTCACCATGAACCAGTGGTCCTCGTTTGAACCGGCAATCGCCTTGGAGACCATGCGGGGGTCGTTGCCCGGCGTATCAAGGTTCCGGGCCTTGAACCAACAAGCGATACTAATGGCCTCACCAGTGACATTGAACGAACCTACCGATACGCGGTCACTACCCTGACCATCGAAATCGAGGGAGTATCCTGTGCCGTCCCAGCCGCCGGCTACCCACTCGGCCCCGGAAATGGTGCCATCATGGCCATTTCCGGAGCTGTCGAAGGCCGTACTTCCGGAGCCCTCATCAAACTCCCAGTGCCCCACCAGACTGGCTTGAGCGCTAACGGCAAGGCTCAACACTAAAATAAAAGAAATAAAATTGAACAATTTCTTAGACATAATAGTCATCCTTAAAAAAATATAGGCTGTTAAATGAAATGTAAAAAAATAACCGTGAAACACGATGCTTTTGATGCAATTCTATGTTTTGCACAATAACTCCTCCTCTGTCGAAAAGGTACAAAGATTCCACACCTCAGAGGACCGGAACCAGCAAGTAACTACCTATTCGACCCTTCGACTGTGCTCAGGGCAGGCTGCATGCTGTTCAAGCCTCACCAATTTTATTTATACCAAATTAGCCGCTTTCCCGTCAAGGATAATCTTTATATGAGTATGCACAATTGTATTATCCAAAGGAATCAGGTAGAATTATCAGGTATGACCCGAAGAGATTTTTTACGTTCATCGGTGCTGGCGGCGTCGGGGATGTGCCTTGGCGGGAAAGTCTGGTCTGCGCCGGGAAATCAAACCCGTCCCGAGTCCGTCGAGGCGGAAGGGAATGGCACCGGCAGTCCCAACATCGTGCTCATCGTATCCGACGACCAGGGCTATGCGGACTCGAGCTGCTACGAGCATCCGAAAGAAGTCGATACGCCCAATATCGACCGGCTGGCCGCCGAAGGAGTGCGATTGACAAGCGGTTATGCGAGCGCTTATGTCTGTGCGCCGACCCGGGCAGGACTCTTAACCGGCAGGTATCAGCAGCGGTTCGGCTTCTATACAGGAGGTGATTCGAGGGTTGGATTACCCTTGAATGAAGTTACGGTGGCTGAGGTGCTTAAAAAGCAAGGCTATGCAACGGCGGTCATCGGCAAGTGGCACGTGGGCATTGAGCCGGAATATCGTCCTTTGAAGCGGGGCTTTGACGAATTCTACGGATTCTTAGGACATGGGGCGCATGATTACTTCAAACTTCAGATAACAAACGAACATAATTCGATCTATCGTAACGACAAACCGATTAACGATACCGGCTACCTGACAGACAACCTTGGTCGCGAAGCTGTGTCATTTATTGAACGGCACCAAAAACGGCCTTTTTTCCTTTATCTGCCTTTTAACGCCGTCCACTGGCCCTTGCAGGCGCTGCAGAAGTATATAAAGCGCTTCGATACAGGGGATGAGAACCGGGACATCTACCTGGCAATGCTCACGAGTATGGATGAGGCGATTGGAAAAGTGCTGGATGCTCTGAAACGAACCGGCGCCGACGACAATACCCTGCTTATATTTTTCTCAGACAACGGAGGCGCCAGGAAAAATTTTGCCAACAACGGCATTTTGCGAGACTATAAGCACAGCGTTTACGAAGGTGGAATCCACGTGCCGTTTATTGTTCGCTGGCCGGGGAAATTACCGAAAGGAACAGTTTGCGATGAGCCTGTTATTTCCTTAGACATCCTGCCG
>SDBU01004107.1_pt1 | contig 18102 bp, 31 predicted proteins | sample 2277071 | NCBI WGS metagenome assembly SDBU01 (sample SAMN10397929, study PRJNA504765) | marine sediment metagenome | isolation source: marine sediment core GS08_GC12, 126 cmbsf | place: Arctic Ocean: Gakkel Ridge, Loki's castle | collected 2008 | reverse complement strand
GAATATGGTTTATACAGTCATTCCAACTATCTATATAAGAATCATCATGACAAGAATGCTTAGCTAAATATTCAGTTGAGAGTTTTTTCTCAATCCACCCCAGTATCTCGGCGTGGGCTTTGCTTAAATGTACCTGGAAGCAACCATCCTTATACCCAATATTGTTTGTTATTATTTTCTTCGGCCCACTCATGTTTTCTCCTAAAAGGCTGGTTTGTATCTTGGACATTGACCTTGCAGAGGTAAACGATATCCGATACTTGCAAGCCAGAACCAGCCCCCTGTTATTAATTTAAACAATAAAACACTATTACAGCCCAACCTATTGCACCCCATATTAACCAATTAGGAAAGTTCATTTTCAGTGTCTTCTCCTTCACTTCCTTCACTTTTTATTGTTTCGTATGATTGAATCCAACCCAAAATTTTATCCATCCATCCTTTTTCAATGTCGTTTCTACTTGTAATCCCAAATTCAGACTGTAAATAAGTTTTTAAATGTTCCTCCGGACATCCAAATTGTTGACACCTGGCGAACACCAGTCTTTTTTGAGCCTCTGATATTGTCTTGGACAATGTTTGCTCTGTCTCTTTTTTCTTTGTAACACTTTTAACTTTAGGTGGAGTTGTTGAAGCAGTTGGCCTTTCTTCACTTTCAATAACATCAGTATAATCCGCTTCCTTTTCTGGCATTTCTTCTGCTGATACTTCACCAAATCCCACAAATTCCAATACTGCCCGGTTCTTTGCTCTTGTTTCAGCGTGGGTCATAGAGTTGTGTGGAGACCTTGCAATATCACGCTTTAATTCCTGTTCGGCAAGTTTGGTTATAAAATCTATACCCCAATTCTTTCTTTGCCTTTCCATCTTCTTTTTAACATTGTAGGTACATTCATCCATTGACCGGATTTTTTCCTTTGTATTACAAGCACCTTCGGCTTCGTGGCGTAGTTCTGTGCCGGGCTTAAATGCACTGGCTCGTCTAAAATAGGTTACAGAATCATCTTTTTCTATTTCCCGCCAATCCTTAATGATTATGCAACTTAACCCAAAAAACCGCTCAATTTTAGTTCGCCAATGTTTTGTAGGGCAATCTTTTTTACCTTGTTTCGTCCAAAACTTGACAAAATCGCCATCTTCTTTTAATGCTTGTTCTAAATCACGGTAAGTTTTTAGTTGTTCTTTTGCTTGGTCAATAGTTAATGCTGGTGCTATTGCTTTAAATGTAGTTAAACTTTTTGCATCACCTTCCATCTTTACATCACCTCCTTTTATTATAAATCAATTTTATGTTTCTCCATTGTTAATTTCAGTTGCTTAAAGTTACCCTGACTTTTCTCGTCAAGAATTGAAATAAACTGGTCGGGAGATAAAACCTCAACCATTTTATCAATCCACGACCATATCGCCTTTTTCACTAACTTCTGGTACAACTGTCTTAATTTCTTCTTGTCTAATTTCTTTACCTGTAATTTGGTTAGTGTCAACTGCTCGTCCATGATGTTTACTCCTTCCTCGCCTTACTGGATGTATTTTATCTCTCTTGAAAATATATTCCAACATCAGTTCATCAAACAAATACTTACCCTGGCTTTTATAGTATGGGTAAAGCCCTTCCTGACATTTCTTGACTACGGTTCCTCTTGTATAACTGATTTTGTTCATTATATCGGTTACAGTATAAAACTTCTCAACCATTCTATCACGCTCCTTTTGTTTTTTTAGGTATCTCAAAATACCACACCCTAATACTGACGGTGCGAGTTTCAATGTTTATTATATCATTTCTATCAATACTGTTTTGTGACATCCACCAATTTATATTTTTAACATTCGCAAATATTTTAAACCTTATATTTCCTTTCATCTCTCCCCCTCATTTTGGTTTCCTATACCCACTTTATATATCGTTTTGCTATCTTTAGAAATTTACGGTAGGAAGGTAAATAGCAAGCTGGGTATCGTCCAAATTTATTATCAAGATGATGGAAACCCCAATATCCCAACTTATGAAATTTCATAACTTCATCCTTCCAACAAACACACCCATATGCGACATCTCTGAATTTAACAAAAGGACAATACGAACAAAACTTATCAGTTTCTCGCTTAAATCTCTTACATAAAATACATTTCCTGCCATTTAGCCTAACAACCCTTCCTTCCAGCGACCTCTTAAATCTTTTCGGTATTTCTACAATCAACTTTTTGTTTATCTTCATCTCTCACCTCGCATTTGATGGGTGGTTCTTATCTGTCCACCATTTATATCCACTATCTTCCGTCTTAACAACTGGCTCTACATCACAAGCCTGACTTACCAAATCTAATTGTTTACCACAAATTTTCTCTTTCACCTTCTTCTTCCAGGACGACGGTGGGTTATCCACATTAAATATCTGTTCAAGGGTAAGTTGGAGTTCAAAATCACCCACCTTAACTCTAAACTCACATTCAAAATAGTTGGTAGTACTTATAACTCCATAAATAATTCCTGCTTTCTCGTCGTGGTCGTCTGTTCCACTTGAAAACGCACCCATTTTATTGTGAGAATGTATCTCGCAAATTAACTTGTATTTCCTTTCCAGTTTTACATTCCTTTTATAATCCACACTCGCACCGCTAACCGTCTGGTCAGGGATATATACAAAATATTCCTGTTTATTTTCGTTCCAAAAAATCTGTGCATATACTTCGGTAGAAAACTCATCAAAGAAATGCCATATTTGGAAATAAATGGATACAGGAATCTTCTTCGGTAGTTTCAGAACCAACTGTTCGGTTATTTCCGGAAGTCCTGGCAGTACAGTTACCGGCACGAATCCTTTTAGTAGATGATTTTCAAACTTCTTAAATACACCATTCTTTGCGACGATAAACTCCACCTGACCTTCCTGAATCACCCTCCCATCCGACAAACTGATTTTAATTAACCCATCAAGCACTTTTTTGTTTTCCATCTTCTTTACCCCCATAGATTTTTTTTGCCTGTTTGGCATATCTTGGATAATCCACGCACATTCTTTTCGATATATGCCCTGTTGTATTAAACAATAGTTCAAAGTATGGCATTTTGGTACCTAAATCACCTTCGTATAAATGGATAATATCTTTTACCATTATCAATGTCGCCATTGACGCCATATAATTTATCATAAACGATTGTCCTGTATTTCTGGCACAACCTCCTTTCTTTTCTTCCATAATTTCCGGGTGGATGTCTCTTATGTCTGTATAGTTATAGGCAGTAGAGGTGGGAAGTGCTAATTTGTGCGTAAAAACTTGCCCGTAATTCAACTCATTTCCTACATCGCAAATCCAACTATAACTTCCAGCCAGCAACAACCTTCTCGTTTCATTGTTATCCACACACGCAATTATTAAATCCTCACCACTGACTATTTTATGGCGATTCTGTTCAGTTAAGTAAGATGTGATTGCCGTCAGAGGCATACCAAACGCAACGGCATATCTGTCTGCCAGTACCATTGACTTGTATCTTCCTAAATCTGCTAAACAGAAATTCTGGCGTACTATATTCTCATTAGACACAACATCACCATCCACAAAAGTGATATACATCTGATTGCTACCAGGATACGCCTCCCTCATTAACCTCAATAAATTTGGGACAACATATCCGCCTGTCCCTCCGCAACCAATAACTGTTATTCGCATAGTACCTCCCCGGTAACTTCAACAAGCGACCTTTTTCTTGGGCGAAATACCCGTTGGTAATAGTCAAAATTAAACTTTTCCTTTTTATTCATTTTATCCATATAAGCACAATACTCCGCTTGTGGGATTTCTAATAATTCCGTGTTAAATGGTGCCATAAAAAACACATTGTCTATTTTGTCAATATCACCTACGCCCATTTTGGTTTTTATCATTGAGGCGTATCGTCCCCAACATACCTCGCCAAAATCGTGATGAACATTTGGTGACGGATAATCATTATAAAAATAATTGTTTACATATACACGTAGGTAAGTTTTCATTATTTGCGTACCATTCTTTGTTTTAATAATCCATGCACGGTTCGGTTGCGGTAAAACAACCTTTTTTATCCCGAAAATCATTGGTTTACATTCTTCCAACTTTTCAATAAAGTACCAGGTGTACCCTTTAGAATAAGCCAGTTTTAACAACCTTATGTTAGGCGGGATATAAAATTCCAACTGTATATCTTTTGCTACTATCTGCCTAAAAGTATCAATGTCTGTATAATGAATCGTCCTTCGTAATTCCGTTTGCGGTTCACCTTCATTACATATAAGTTTTACACCATATCGGTCAACTATCGCTTTTTCAAATTCCATTAAAACGGTACCTCCCCCTTTCGCAACTTCCATAGTTTTTCAAACTTATCCTGTTTTGACAAATGTTTCTTTGCTATTGGTTTCACCTCATCTACAACTTCCTTTATTTTTTGTCTGTTTTTTTCTGCCAATAATTCCTGTTTCTTTGCCTTTGTAACTGCTACAACTTGCCTCAAGAACCCACGCCTATTAGTTGGGACCGAGAAACTCCGTCCCGTACCCAGATTTATCCCAAGTTTATTGTTTATTTGGTTAATTATCCTTGAGGCACTCATCGTCAAATTTCGTGGAAATTGTTTTGGAAATTTCTTCTTACTATTGAACACCTTTGTTAAGGCGTACAACCTCATTACATCTTTCATAAATTTTATGTATTCCATCCTGCGTCGCAGGATATTCCTACCTATAGCCATTTTATTTCTCCCTCCTTTTTGCTGGAAACGGTAGCCTGTATTTTGTAAGAAACATCACGCATTTTTGACAATTGGATACTAAAAAAACTACCAATATTATCAAATGCTATTTGGTCATTCTGTATTTGGTCAAGTGATAAGTTGTAATTTGGTCGTCTGTAATGTAACAACAGCCGAGCAAGTTTCGACCTTAAATCTTTAATACCCTTTGTGTTGTTTTTTAGTTTATCGCTTTTTCCCATTATTACTCCTTCAAAAACCTACTGTAATAGGCTTTGGGAGTGGGGCAAATGTTAAAGCAAGGTAAACATTTACCCCACACTATTTACTGAAACTACTTAGCCTTTTGTCCCCATTGTTAATACAAAACTACAACTACCATCTTCGTTTTCCTGATAGGTCGCATTGACAACCGCTGGGTCAACTTCAACCAATGTTTGTTTTAAGTCTTCCTCTGTCGCACTTTCTGGAACTTGTATATCCCCGCCTGATGGCAAATAAACTTTCTTTTTCTTTTCTGTTACCATTACATCTCACCTCCCGATAAAAAGGTTTATGATTACTACGCTATCAACCAATTACATCTTTGAAACTGTTTTACTTAGACTTTGGATTACCTTCCGGAATTTCTTTTTCATTTCAGTTTTGGTGAAATGTGTTTTTACAACCGCTAAATTCCTCAAAGCGGACAGGTGTTCCAATAGTTCATACCTGGAATCTGCGTTCATTTATCCTCACCTCCCATTTCTTCCTTGCTTTTATATTGTTACTCCACCTAACTGCACGCCTTCGTCGCTGAATATCCGTTTTACAATGAAGTTTTTATCTGGTTTACCTTCCACTGTATCCCACGACTTTTTTATTGCTTCGGGTAAATCTTCGGCTTCTATGGTTACCTTAATTGAGCCGACTATTTCCAATATGAAATCAAACTTTTCCATCACACCACACTCCTATTCTCTTTTTCTTTTTCCTCTCTCCGTTTTACTTCTTCAAGGATTACTACCGACTTATCCATTACAAATAACTTTGTAATAAAATTGTCCTTGTCTAATTCATGACCTAAATGTTTCTCTACCAATAGTGCATCCTGTGTCTTTTCAAATACATCCGAAATACATTTTTTCATAGTTGTTTTCTCCCATTTTTTAATTTGATGTTTCTTTCCATACACTTTACTTAAGATTGTAAAACTTGCATCCGTAAACAACCAATAACTTTGCAACCCCGACACTTCGCCTTTTGCGAGTCCTTCGGTATCCTCCCAGACGCCCCATACTCTATCTGACTCTATTTTGGTAACTATTGCATAACGATTACGCACACCATCACGACCCCTACTATGAGCATGAACCAAATCTCCAACTTCTATACCTCTCATTCCTTTCATCACCTCCTAATACCAGACTGACAATTTTACCAGTTGGGCTAAATGGTCGCAGACTGATGATTTCCTGCTTGCCCATTCACACACTACATCGCCAAGTATTCCGCCGTACTTTGCACCTGCGAACGCTAATTGGCGATATGTCTTGCTTTTCTGTTCCAACTTCCGATACTCCAAAAACTTTTCTGTTTGTGGACTCATTCTTTCTCACCTCCCTTCGGCATAGAAAATAATTTTTCTAATGATTTAGTTTCAACATCTCCTAAACACCAACCTAAAGTCGTTGTCATTACCAGCATTATAAATAAAGATATTTCCATTGGCAATCCGCCGGTAGTTGCTAAACTGGCAATTTTATCTTTTAGGAAATGCTCTATTTCACCACGCTCACGCATACTTTTTAACATTTTCTTTCCACAGTAAGCACAAAACTTTGTTATTTCCTTTGCTTCAATATTACAATGTGGACATTTCATATTATTCACCTCCTTCTTCATTGATATTTGGCGACATAAATACTGTCTTTATATACTTACCATTTTCTCTCGTAATTCCACCGTACAGGCGCTATTTGGAAAAATGTCAACTCTTACTATCTTCTCCAAAGTTTCCGCTGTAACAGTTAGTCCTGTTGTTTCGTGTCCACGCTTTGTTACAATTTTCCCACTACCTTTCAATGTTCCATAAAATTTAGACATTTTCTTCCTCCTTGTATTTCGGACAATCTTCAACATAAAAAATGACTATTGGAGTGTCTGTTTTACTAAAGAACTTCTCTATACTTAAAGGAAGTATGCTGTTAAATATCCGGTCGGCGGCGATACCTATTTCATCTAACACTCTTTTGTATAAGGGACACCACCCACGATTTACACATTTACCACACCAAGTTTCTTTAGACATCTTTTTTCTCCCCCCATTTACCCTCAAACGGCATTCCGTAACATTCGTGAAAATGTTTCCCGCATTTGTTACATCCCACCTCGTAATGACCACCACCACTTTCCAGTTCAAAATCGCCCCAGTTTAATTCATCATTCCCACAGTATGGACATAAACCTTGTTCGTTGTTCAAATGAATTATCGGCATTACTTCCTCCCTTTGGTATGCTGTTTTAATAGTCCCCGTAATACCTTCAACATACCACGGCTTGTTTTTAACACCCGAAGTTTTGTTTTGGAGTTAACCACCTTATCCCAAGCAGAATTATCCGAATTACAATTATTGTCCGCTAAATACAAAGGACAATTACTGCAACCGGAATTACCAAAAATGGCACATAAGTCACAATGATGGCTATTGTACCATACCTGTTTTCTTCCAACCATAAAGTATTGCTTTTCTCCAGAACTAAACTTACCTTTACCACCTAAAACTTTCACATTCTGCTTCCAATGTTTAATAGTTCCCCGTAACGCCTCAATCATTTTTTTCTTTTCTTCGTCCATTTACTTATTCACCCCCTTTTTTGAAGTATAGCCAATAAACATAAAAGTATAATAAAAAGTAAAAACACACCAATTATTGATGCGGTTTTTATACTTTTTAATAATTCTATGATATCCAAAAAATGCTGTGGAACTGTTTGAATTTGTTTAAACATATTTTTTCTCCTTTTGGAGATATTGTCGGTGACTGGCTACCGATTAACCACCCCAGTTCTTATCTGTTTATGGCACTAACGAAACCGCCTAAAGGCTCCGATTCCACCTTTAGGTACCTCCATTCATATCTCTTCCATTGCTTCCAACAGTATATCAACACCAGCATCACCAAATCTTTTCTGTACCGCATCCTTTAGTGATGTTTTACCATCTTCATATTCACCGTATTTTTTCTTGTAATAATCATCAAACCACATAATATCAAACATCCATAAACCTTTAATTAACTTGATTCCAAATCGCTCTAACGGTACTCCAAATATTAACTTAAACTGTTCCTCACATTCTACTGGATATCCTTTCATAAGTTCTTCGCCCCCCCCCCATCCTACTATTTCAAAAATACCGACCTTTTTAGCCTTCCTGTATCCTTTACATCTATGGCAATTTTCTGGACTGCCGCAGGTAGTATAATATTCACAGTTTTTCTTACTTTTCATTCCTTTTACTCACCTTACACCTCCAAATTTACTTAAATCTAAAGTAATATTATCTATATTGATAATTGATTTACTGCTATTAACTGCACGACTTGAACTCTTTTTGGCAAGTCCACTATCGCAGGTCACACACACCGTTCCAACCCTGTATTTGTATGTTGTGCTACCACATATACTACAAGGAACGAATCCTTTTACAACATTGATTTCCCTTATGTCACCAATAGGAATAGATACCTGCTCACCGTTGGCTTTGGCAAATAGGTGGCTATTCGTTATTGCTGTCAACTTCCAACAGTATAGATTGGTGTCGGTACCCTTCACCACTATTGTATCCGTTGGTGATAATTTATCAAGTATTTGTTTTATTTTGGATAATTCCATTTTACATTAACTCCTTTACTGATTTCTCCATTAGCTCCTTACTCCATTCCGTTAGTTCAACCTTCAGTTCCTTTACATCAGTGTTATGTCTTAACCATTCTATCTTGTTCCACGCCGTATCTGCACTCCTTCTACATTTCCCAGCCTCACAAGTGTGGTGAAAGTATCTGTCCATTTCGGCATTGTATACTGTTTCCCAATACTCTAAACTTTATTGTTTATCCATTATTTGCCTCCCACTTGTCTATGTGTGTTCCACAAAATGGGCATTTAATTTCATATCCGTGGCGTCGCCTAAATTCATCATCACCCGTTAGATGCCAACTTGTTTTACACTTTGGACATTTTTGTTTCATTTGGCGCTCCGTTGTGATACCATTTTACAATGATGCCCTGCTTCCACCATTTTATCGTGTTCCAATATTATGGGACATTCCGTACATTCCAACCATTTTTTGGCTAAATGTACTGGGCAGTCATCACATTCCTTATAAAAGTATTTACAAGTACCCTTCATATCCTTCCTCCGTTGCTATTTATCGTTTATTGGTACTCCCAAAAAATATGGGACTTGTAGTGTAGTCTACAAATCCCCATCATTAGTTATTTACTCTTGTTATCTGAATTGACAAATTTGACAGTCCCATTATTGATTTGTTTTGCTAATATCCCAACCACCAACGCAACATCTTTTTCACTTTTAACATTAGTATTAAGTGATTTTGCAAGTTTCACTATTTCATCAAATAAGTGTATTTCAGTTTTTGCTTTCTCAATCGCTGGTTGATTTTTAGCAGTCAATGACCCGTATACTAATTGCTTTCTGTTCGTATTTGGGTTGGTGCTTCGTGTTGTTTGCATATTACTGATGTCAACTTTTATCATAATCTATATCACCCCCACTTTTTTGCGACTTAATTATAATAATAGTACTACAGCTACCATTACAATTCTCTTTTATTTGTGAGTTTCAAGCTCAAAAATGCTTTGACTTGCTACGCTTGATTGACTTGAAGATTTTTTAATCATAGTAAGTTATACTGCATTTGAGTTATCAACATTCAATCATAGACAATTATAAGAGAGTAGAAAAATAGTTATACACAGTACTAAAAATCACAAAAATATATTCTACTGACGAGCATAAATAGTTATACACAGTTAGTATGTCAATAGACAATTTCAGTTTACTGACGGAGACGATAGCGTTATGCAGAATTTACATAACGAAAAATAGAGTTATGCACAACAGTTATTATAGTTTCGTATGTTCTGAATGTTCCGAACATTCCGAATGTTCTAAACACTCAATATCAAGTATACTTAAAGTGATGTTAAAGCATATATCAAGTGAACTTAAAGCATACTTAAAGCGTACGCAATAGCGTACTCAACAAGTATATAAAGTAAAAGTAAGAGTGATACAATACTGTTACTTTGTAGTATATATTGACTATAATACTACAAACTAATTGGGTATCCTTATAGTATAGAGTAAAAGTAGAGTAGTGCTGTTGTTATTTATATTGTATAGAGTAGCAGTACCAACATTATATACCGATAAAGGTATAAAATGCTTCTGATACTATAACTTAATAAAAGAGTGGGTAGGGGGGGGATGGGCGTTTTCTGTGTATTTATGTCCTCCCTGGTTCCGGATGCTACACTTCAAAATGTTTCTTTGGTATTTGGCGTTCCATAGGATTCTTATTCATCATTTTCATCTTTCTCTCTAATCGCATCTGTCATCTTAAGGATATCCAAAAGCACAGGCAAGCATAAGGCAACTAAAGTTACCATCTCTTACTATAATATATATCTTAACATATATAATGCATTTTATCATACTCTTTGGTTCACTTAAATAGACTTTAGCAGATTAGTACAGTAATTCGATTTAAGCTTTAGACTTAAGTCCTGGTGCGATAAAAGTATATTATTGTAGACTTGTATTAGGGGTCACTCGAATCGTTTAGAACGAATCCGGTGTCTTGTGTTTGGTAAAAGGACAGCTACTATATGCTATATGTGTCTTTTTACGCTTTTTGTTTCCGTCGGACTCGTCGGAGATTTAGTCTCGTCAGAAAATGTCAGCCGGAACGCTGTAAACACACGGTTTTGCGTATGTTTGTAGACTTTTAAGAAAGGTCTCTCTCCTCTCCCTTAACAATCCCTCTCCTTACTCTAAAGAACTGTTAGGTTTTTAAGTCCTTACTAACTAAGGTCAAGGGCAATAGTGGGTTAATTTATAGTCTATTAAATCTTCTGTAATAGGTATTGACTTATTAAGTAAAGAGTAGTATAATATTAATATGAGTGGAAAGAAAGGAATGTTTGCGGCGAAACCGAGAATGAAGCGTGATACTGCATTTAAACGGATAAAGAAGATTGGTAAATATATAACTACGGATAAAATTTGGCAGGTTTACTGGTTACGAAATCGGTTGGGTAAAAAGTATTGGCCGATAATTTCGTTGCGTAGTCTGATTGATGTGTGTCCGGTATGCCGCAAGATTTATAAGAAATCCAGGTGCATCCAGAAAAAGTGCCGTGCCTGCCATGCCCCCGATTTAAACCTGCCAACACCGATGCACTTGTAAAACCAAAAAAGCCTTGACAAACTTTTAAAAATAAAGTATAACTAAACCGTATGAATATATATCTCATAATTTTCTGTTCAGGTATAACCACAGGTATTTTATTACTGCTCACTATCCAAAAATGTCTTAAGGACCCGAAGTATTTAATCAAACTTATAATGTCACTTATTGAGAAAGTTACCAAGGGTAAAGACGAGTAATTTTAGTTGTATCAGCGTAAATGGTAAATTTATGGAAAAAATGCGGCCGTTAAGTGAACAACAGAAACAGTTTGTCGCTGTTTTTGAACAGACCCTCGATATCCGTAAAGCCGCCGAAGTAGTTTACAAAGGTAGAGACCATGAAACGGAAGTATTAAAATCACCGAGCGTCCGCAGTGAAATTTCACGAATATTAGACGAGAGGAATTTATCAGAAAGCCATTTAGCGAAAAGATTAAAAGATGTAATTGATACTCCCAAAAAAGAAGAAAATCTGTTACGAGCAATAGAAATGGGATTTAGACTTCACGGCTCATTCGCTCCAACCAAAATAAATATAAACGCAGGAATGGATATTTATGGCGACATCGAAATCAAACAAATTAAAAGCGAAATTGTTGAACTCCTTGAGGATTCTGAAGCTCCGCAAATCGGATAATGACCTTCTTTATTTTGCGAAGAAAGTTTGCGGATACCGGGATATAGAGGAGTCCGTCCACAGAAAACTCTGCAATAAAGTTGTATCTACCGAGAAGAAAAATAAACTGTTCCTACTGCCTCGTGGATTTTTTAAAACTTCAATAGCCACAATAGCGTATTCTATTTGGCGGATACTCAAAAATCCTAATATCCGTATTCTTATTGATAACGCAATCTATGACAATGCCCAGAAATTTCTGGGAGAGATAAAAGCAATCTTTGAAAGAAACTCCATGTTCAGGTGGCTCTACGGCGACTGGGTATCCAATAGAGGGTGGCTTGGTGAAGAAATTACTGTCAACAAAAGAACCGCACAGCTTAAAGAACCAACCGTTTCAATCTCCTCGCCTGAATCAGAAAAAACAGGGTTACATTACGATTTGATTGTTGCCGACGACCTCGTAGCAGAAAAGAATATCGGGACCGCAGAACAGTTACTTAAAGTCATTGACCATTACAAACTATTGCTCTCGTTACTTGACCCGGATGGAGAGATTATTGTTATTGGTACACGCTGGCATTTTAAGGATTTATACGCATATATACTCGACGCAGAAAAAGAATTATGGAATGTATATATCGAAAAGGCTATTAGAGACGACGGCTCGTTACTTTTCCCGCAAAGATTAACTAAAAAGTTCCTTGCAGACAAGAAATTCCGGCAAGGGTCCTTCATTTTTTGCACCCCCGCCGAAACACCTATCTTAATGTCAGATTGGACTACCAAACCTATTTCGCAAATAAAAGTGGATGATGAAATAATCGGATATACATTTGGTAAAAATCAAAGACAAAAATTAGTTAAGACAAAAATTATTGCTACTCATAGTGGAGCGGGGTTGGTTGAAAATTTAACTATGAGGTCAGGTAGAACTGTTCGTTGCACAAAAGAACATAAATGGTATATGCAAAGAAAAGATAAAACACACAGACCTTATTTACCAGCCCGTATAGGCAGGAAACTGAAATTTGTATATTCACCACCAGATGAACCTACTACTGAACAATTATTGGTTTACGGGTATTTAGCCGGCATAATTGATGGAGAAGGTGCTTGTAATCATGGTTCAATTTTTATACATCAAAGTTTAGAAGTAAATCCGGAGGTTTGTGAAAGAATTGAACAAACATTACAGAAACTTGATATTCCCTATACAAAAACAATCAAATTAAGATATGACGAAAGGTTTAATAAACCTACAAATTGTTTTACTATTTGGTTGAAAGGTGGGGTTGAGCAAAAATTGAAGATAATCAAATTTGGCAATCCAGCTAAAAAGCAACGAATACTAAATACTATTTGGAAACGAACGAATCATTTTGTAAGAGAAGAAGATGAGATTATGGATATAAAACAACAAGGGTTTGAAACCATTTACGGTTTAACAACTGGGGCAGGAAATTATATTGCCTGGGGATATGCTTCAGAAAATTCTGCCCAATACCAAAATGAGGCAATCTCCAGAGAAGATAGGCCATTCAAATACATAAACTTCTACGATAACCTTGACCAGGTCCCAAAGAAAGAAAATTTACGGATTATCACTTCCGTTGACCCTGCTATAAGCCAGTTAAAATCAGCAGATAAGTTCGCTATCATAACCGTAGGGATTGATAAAGCAGATAACTGGTGGGTGCTTGATTATTATAACGGTCGGTACCTGCCTGACGAAGGGATAATAAAGATTCTGAAAATGAGACAGAAATGGCATCCATATACTATCGCTTTAGAAACTATCGCATTCCAGAAAGTGTTGAAGTATATGTTAGAACAGTATGTGAAAAAAATGGGTATCCCCAGGTTGCCGATACACGAATGTAAACCTGGCAAAGCCAAAGATTTAAGAATTATGGGGTTGCAACCGTTATTTGAAAACGGCCAGATTTTTGTCCGTAAGAATATGGGTGATTTAATTGACCAGATTGAGACTTACCCGAAATGCCAGTTTGACGATTTACTTGACGCACTTGCTAATATACTTGAACTTGCGGGACCGCCTGTCGGTGAATGTGCGAAAGCACCGGAAATTGTAGGCGAGAAAACAGAAGATTTTTTGGAACTAAATCCACACTTAAGAAGGAATAGGAATCCCACTTATGTGGATGAACATTTTGGGGAAAATTTTTAAGGAGGCTAAATGGTTTTATTTATCATTTTGATTTGCGTAACACAATTAATCTGGGGTGCAATCGTAATTTATATGTTCATTAAACACGAAGAAGAACGGCAGAAATTATTAGACCGTATCATGTCAGTTGATTATTCTAAATTCAAACAATGGGAAGAAAAACGAACTACCGAATTACTTGACCCAGAATCACCTCTGTCAGATGAAGATGAATTTGTTATGGAACGAGGCAGAGAAGAAACCGAAGAAAATAAGGAGAATAGAACATAATGACTGAAGAAACTAAAGATACACAACCTACAGAAGTAGTGGAATTATTGTCAAAACTTGAAGCTAAATTTGAGCCGTGTAAAAAAACTAAAGAACCTTACAGCAGGGGTTGGTATTTAGGGGTAGCATTTTTACTCGGCCAGCATTGGGTTAGGTATCGTACGAAAGAACAATTACTTTATACTCCGCCAGTACCAAAATGGCGTGTACGGTTAACCTGCAATTTAATTCTGCCTATTGTACGAATTATAATTGGCAAACTAAATAAAATTAAAATGAACCTTGTTGTTACGCCAAGTACAAAGGAAAACGAAGATATATCAGCCGCTAAAGTCGGGACCAGGGTTTTAAAATATCTCGGTAAAAAGTTTAAGCTGGTATTGAAAACCATGCAGTTATGTCTCATTATTCTTGTTTTTGGTAACGCTTTCCTTAAAGTATTCTGGGATTCGGAAGCCGACGAAGAATTTGAGATGGAAGAAGATGTAGAGATTGGGATAGACAATGAGACTGGCAAGAAAGTTTACGAGAAGAAGAAAAAAACATTACATCTTGGTAATATTGATTGTGCAGTTTTAACTCCTCTTGAAATATTCCCTGAACCAACCGCAACAGAAATAAACGAGGCACGATATATATATGAAACGAGAATACAAAACATTGACGCAGTAGAAGATAAATATGGGATAAGAGTTAAATCAGATTCCAACCTTTTCTTGAATCCTATGCACCAGCAGATAAATTTTCTGTTAGGCCGCAACCAACTGGCGAAAGCGGAAGACTGTTGTCTCGTAAAAGAATACTGGGAGAAACCTAACAAAAGGTATAGAAAAGGTAGACATATCGTTTACACCGGTAGTAAAGAACTGCTGGCCGACGAAGAAATGAAACCAACTTATAAATCTTATCCGTTTGTTAAGTTTGATTACCTGCCTTCGTTACTTGTATTTTTTCAGAATGCGTTACTCGTTCATTTAATACCATTACAGAAAGAATATAATAAATCAAAAAGTCAGATTATTGAACATAAGAATTTGATGGCGAAAGGTAAATGGCTTATCCCCGAAGGGTGCCGTGTTGCACGAAACTCTTTTACTTCTGAACCAGGCGAGAAAATTTATTACGACGAAAGAGGTGGTATACCCACACAGGCGGACATTAAACCATTACCAAATTTTGTGTTTCAAAATATCACCGGCATTAAGTCGGATATGTGGGATGTGGCTGGTTTACACGATGTCTCACACGCCAAGGTTCCATCTGGCATACGATCCGGGCTTGCTATATCGTATCTCCAGGAACAGGATGATTCCCAACTATCCCCAACCTATTCTTTGTTTGAAGAATCTATGTCAGAGTTTGGGCATAAAGCACTTGAAATTGTTAAAGAAAATTATAAAGAAAAGAGGATGATAACAATTACCGGTAGAGGGCTGATACCAGATGTACTCAAGTTTAAAGGGTCCGATTTGAGAAATAACACAGATGTCGGTGTAGAAGTTGGTTCTCAATTACCTTACTCTAAAGTTGCGAGACAAAATTTCTTTATGGAACTATGGAAACTTGGTATACTCAAAGACCCGGAACAAATGAAAAAATATCTTGAGTTTTCTACACCAGAAGATATATTCCAAGACGAGATACTCGATGAAGCTAACTCCAAAATCGAGAACCAGGAAATGGCGAAAGAGATTGCCATTGAGGCTAACGATTGGGATAATCACGGGGTGCATTTAAAGATACATAATATGTTCCGTAAAGATGTGGAATTTGAAAGTACAACCAATAAATCGAAAGAATTTTTTAAGATACATATTCAGGCGCACCAAAAATATATGGACGCCTTAATGATGAAACAGATGGAAATAATGGAGAGAGTAAAACAGCAAGGGCAAGACAGTAAAGGTGCGGCACCTAAAGGATAATTTTAAATTTACACTTGACAACCGATTTAAAATGTATTATATATTAGATTAAGGAGATTGAGATGCCAGGGACTATTTCTTTCTTAAAAGCAAAAAGGCAAGCGAGGTTACTTAGGGCGGTAGACCATAGAGTCAAACCTAATGTTATGAAAATTGCCGCAAAAAGAATGATGAAGGAGAGTTAAAATATGTCAACGAGAATAGCGATTAAAGGCATTTTACAAAACCTGCGAGATGAAACAAAAACTTACGAAGGCACACCAATCAGTAAATCACCATCAACTTTTACTTTAAATGTAGACGAAATACCAGATAGTTTAACTATTGAAGAAGCGTCAATAGGTAAACTAATTGATATTTTGTTTACTGCCAAAATTACCGAAATAGGTAAACATGGTGTGGTCTTTCAAATTGAGGATATCAAATCGGTCAACCCTCGTGGTGTAACCCCACCTAAACAAGACGAAAGAGATGAGGTGGGAACGCCAGGAATAGGTTTTTAATAACGAGGAGACCTAAAATGGCATAACCCTGACTACCGGGAATGCACAGGAGGAAACAATGGTAGAACGAAAGAAGTTGGAAGAACTCCTTGGAGACTCTGAATCAGAGTTCACCCTTGGAGAAGAATTGGTAAGTCTGGACGAAGTTAAGAAACGGTGGGACACAAGGAAGAATTTGGAAGCTGATTACACTCGTAAAACGCAAGAGTTATCGAGTGAACGGTCAAAACTTGACGAACAAAGAAATCAGATTTCTCCATATCTTGAACTCCACGCTTTTATACAACAACATCCAGAAAAAGCCGCCGAGATAGCCAAAATTCTCGATGAAACCGATTCTGGAATAATAGCCCCAGTAGTACCTGCCGAAGGTGTAAAACCTGACCAGCAGGTGCAAGTTCTCCAACAGAGACTTGAGAAGTTAGAGAAAGGTATTACCACCCAGAATGAAGAAGAGATTTTGGAAAAACAGATAAATGATTCACAGAAGTTTCTTACAACTGAAATTGAGCGTCTTGAAGGCGAACACCCACAGATGAAACGGAAAGTCGTATTAGCAGAACTTATGTCCATACCGGGATTAGACCAAAAAACCCGGGTTGAACAGACCCAGGTTTTAAACGATTTGGCGAAAAGAAATTCTGATGAACGGCAGTCCGAGAAGGATTCTATAATTCAAGATTATCTCAAAGAGAAGAAAGGACAAGGTGGACATAAAACTACTGGCGGTGGTGGTAGCGGGGCACCGAAAGGCAATCAGCCGGAAGTCAGTCTTGACGACGGTTCTGCCCGACAGTTAGCCCAAAAGTTTATTCAAGATATGTCAAACGAGTAAGTTAAACTCAAAAATTATTAAATCTTAGTAACGGAGGTATAGTAAAATGACTGGATTAGACCTTACTGCCTATGCGAGTGTGCTTAAAGATATTTATTTGGGCCCAATTCGTAAGCAGATGAACAACCTCACTCCTCTTATGACGAGGTTACAAAAAACAGCAGATTATATAGACGCAAGTGGGAAGAAAGTAATTGTTCCTATCCTATTAGGCCATTCGCAGGGTGTAGGTGCAAGAGCAGATAATGGTGACCTACCAGCCGCACAATATTCCCAATATGATACTTCTGAAACTACGGTTAAACATAATTATGGAAGAATTTATATGACGGGTCCAACAATTCGTGCCGCAAAGAACAGTGCTGGGGCGTTTGCAAAAGCAATAGATTCCGAAATAAAAAATATGGTAACCGGGTTAAAGAAAGATATTAATCGGCAGATGTTTGGCGATGGGACTGGAGCATTAGCGAAAGTGGTAAGTATATCTTCACAGGTAATTACACTTAGCACGGATTCCGGCCAACCGGTAACGCAGTATCTATATCCAAA
>SDBU01004106.1_pt1 | contig 18103 bp, 16 predicted proteins | sample 2277071 | NCBI WGS metagenome assembly SDBU01 (sample SAMN10397929, study PRJNA504765) | marine sediment metagenome | isolation source: marine sediment core GS08_GC12, 126 cmbsf | place: Arctic Ocean: Gakkel Ridge, Loki's castle | collected 2008 | reverse complement strand
TTCAACAAGAACATACCAATGAATCCCATCCAGATCCCGTTCATCAGATTTCCGGTGAAGACACTGAAAACACCATAAGCGATGAAACCAAAGGCGACTAACTGCCCGGTAAAGGCTGCCGCCCGGGTTGCCTGGTAATGGTCACCGGTCAACTTCCAAATTACTGCCCGCAAGATACGTCCACCATCCATCGGAAAACCCGGGATCAGGTTGAATACTCCTAACAGCAGATTGACCCGCGCCAGGTAGTCAAACGCAGCTCCCATGTATGGAAGACTTCCACTTACCTGGCTTAAAATATTAAAGACAAGCGCCAGGCCAAGACTGACCATCGGTCCGGCAATAGCGATGCGGAATTCCTCGCCTGGTGCGTCTGGCTCGCGCTCGATTTCAGCCACACCACCCAGGAAAAACAAGGAAATACTCTTCACCGGGATACTGTTGCGTAAAGCGACAAAGGCGTGCCCCAACTCGTGCGCCAGCACAGAGGCAAAAAACAAAAGGCTGGTCCCCAGCCCTAGAGCCCATACACCTGTAAATGGCAGTGAAGATGCTCGATTGGCGAAATAGCCGTTAGCCAATGACCAGGTTAAAAACCCAAAGATAATGAACCAGCTGGGGTGCAGCCCAATTGGAATGCCGTTAATCTTAAAAAGTCTGAAGCTCTTTCCCATGTCACACCTCTAAAGAAACCTCTTGTCTATTTAGACGGATATTACCTTAAGAGCTTACCCAATAATTGTGAACTTTTCATTAGCAGAATATATATAATTTATTAGGAGTTTTCTTGTCTTATTTTAACACCCCAATAGCCAGGTGCATCGAATTATTGAAGTATGGCGCACCGCTTCATATCTTCTCGGCCGAGGTTTTTGAATCCAGGATGGAATTGTTTATGTTGTTGATTGCAAGCGCCAGGCTAACGCCGAATAACGCTGGGCCACGCGATTGTTGTTGACCGCAATACCGATCGCCCTCCGGCTTCCAACCAGGACGCAGAGCTGCCTGGCGCGGGTGATAGCAGTGTACAGCAGGTTGCGCTGCAGCATCATATAATGAGCTGTAATCACCGGCAGGACGACAACTGGAAATTCAGATCCCTGGGCTTTGTGCACCGAGACTGCGTAAGCCAGGATCAATTTGTCTGCATCAGTCCAATCGTAAATCACCCGGCGGCCATCAAAATCTATCTCCAGGGTATGAGCCTCAGGATTAATCGCCAATACCCGCCCAATATCCCCGTTGAAGACGTCCTTGTCATAATCGTTCTGGGTTTGCATGACTTTATCCCCTAAACGAAAGATCCTTCCGAAGAGCTGTTTCTCCAACTTTTTGAGTGACGGGGGGTTGAGAGAAGCCTGTAAGCGCTCGTTGAGGGCATTCACCCCCGCGAGTCCCCGGTACATGGGGGCCAGAACCTGGATTTGTCCCACTGGATCAAAGCCGAACCTGTCTGGAATGCGGTTGCAGACCACATCCTGCACCCAGCTGGCAGCTTCCTCAGCGTTCTCAGCGGGGAACAAGAAAAAGTCATTATTGGTGATTTCATCAAGTTGCTTGAAGAGCGGCATTTGACCCTGGTTTATACGGTGAGCGTTGGTGATGATCTGGGAACCAGACTCCTGGCGAAATATGAAGCTCAAGCGTGTTACCGGCGCGATCCCACTGGCGATCACATCTCGCAAGACATCTCCTGCTCCAACCGAAGGTAGCTGGTCAACATCTCCCACCAGCAGCAAGTGGCATCCAGGCTGCAGTGCTTTGAGCAGCTGGTGAGCCAGGATCAGATCGAGCATCGAAGCTTCATCCACCACCAGCAGATCAATGTCGAGCGGGTTCTCAGAATTGAATTTAAAGCCCTTTTTTGGGGAGAAGCCCAGCAAGCGGTGAATAGTGCTCGCCGGTCGTCCAGTGGCTTCCGAGAGGCGCTTGGCAGCCCGCCCTGTGGGAGAAGCCAGCGCATAAGATTTGCGACCCGATTCGATGGCTGCAATCAAGGCCCTGAGTGCGGTCGTCTTTCCCGTCCCCGGGCCACCTGTCAGCACACTGACCGGGTGACTGACTGCTGTGCGGATTGCCGCGCCTTGTTCATCCGTAAGCTGCGGATCGAGAGGCATAAACGCTGGCGGCAAGTCGCTTAGACGAGAGGGTAGGGTTGCAGCTAATTTTCCCAGCTGACCGGTGACGCCTATTTCGCTGTGGTAAAAGGGCATCAGGTAGATCGCCGGCAGCTGGTAATGCCCCCCTGTTTCGCTTAACCCTGGAGAGGTCGACTCCTCGCTCATCGTGGAGTCGGTTTCATCAATGGGTATAAGATCCTGGTAGACCCGATTCTGTTCCCTCAGCCGGTCCAACGCAGCTGGCAGCAGTTCAGGGTTTACTTCCCCCAATAATTCAAGCGCTTTCTCAGATAGCACTGTCCTGGGAACGTAAACATGTCCCTCGTTGATCATCTCGTTCAGGGCATAAATCAAGCCTGCTTCAATGCGGGAGGGGTGATCGTGCGGAAGACCTAAAGAACGGGCGATGCGATCGGCGGTTTTAAAACCCACCCCAAAGATATCCCGCGCCATGCGGTAAGGGTCGGACTGCACAACCTGTAAGGACTGGTCACCATACTGCTTGTAGATCTTGATCGCCAGATTGGTGCTCACATCATGGCTGTGTAGGAAGAGCATAATGTCTTTTACCTGCTTTTGTTCCTCCCAGGCGCTGGCGATCGAGCGCGAGCGTTTTGGCCCGATATCCGGCACCTCCAGCAATCGCTCAGGGTGGAGTTCAATGACCTCCAGCGACTGGTCACCGAACTGGTCGACGATCCGTTCAGCCAGGCGCGGGCCAATGCCCTTGATCAGGCCTGAACCTAAATACCGGCGTATACCCGCCACCGTGGCGGGTAGGAGCTGTTCACAGGTTTCGGTTTGAAATTGTAAGCCGTGTTTGGGATGGTTCTTCCAACTGCCCGTCAGGCGTAGATGCTCTCCAGGACTCAGTTCGGGCAAATTTCCGACGACTGTGGCCAGATCTTCTCTCGAACCGCCTGGCACCTGGTGTTGATCCGGCTGGATGCGGATTACACTGTACCCATTCTCGGGATTGTAATACGTGATGCGCTCTACAGAGCCAGTCAGCGTATCCATGCACTCTCGCTGCGGTTGATCCTCTTATCAAATGCCTGCTGAGAAATTTGACCGCTTGACAATCGATCTATTGCATCGGGTTGTTGTTTGCCCAATCGTCACCGGTGATCACGACAATATCCGCCTGACTGGCAACATCATAGCGATGATATACATTCTCAAGGGGAATGCTCATCAATTCCACAATCATCTCCACCGTGTGTGGATTCCCGGTATAGTCGATGATGGTAGTCGCCAGGTAATGTTCATTGGCGTTGCCAGGTTCCGAAGCGTTGAGACCCGAAGCTTGCAGATACTCCGTGGTTTGCGATGCCAATCCCGGCGAAAAAGTGCCGTTCAGGACCAGCACCGTGGCATATTCCTGATCTACCAGTTCTTGTTGATCTGCCTGGGGAGCCAGCGGGACCGGGGGCCCGGAGATAGTGAAGATCTCATCACGTAATTGGCGGATCTCACCTGGAAGCGGTCTCAATATATCCTGCCCATCAAAAGAATAAGCGAAGTCAACTTGGTCGACGCCGATTACCCCCTTGCGGATATTCTCCTCTGGAATCTGTTGGGCAACCCAGGCCAAGCGTACCAGCTGCACCAAGGTCAAATTTGAGCTGATCCCGGAAGATAGACTCTGATACAAAGCGGGGGAATTCTTAATTAAGGAAGGCAGCAATTCAGCGCTCAGGATTTGATCGCGAATCGCCATGATCACCTGCTGTTGGCGCCCTGCCCGGTCAAAATCGCTGCCGGAAGTATTTCTGGATCGAGCATAAGCTAAAGCAAGATATCCAGGTAAATCCTGCTCCCCCGCTTTCAAGGTTTCTGTGTTGTGCTTACCCAAAGGATCGACCACAATCTTTTCAGGGATATTAATTGTGATCCCCCCTAACTCATCGATAAAGTTCTCGAAGGCCAGGAAATCTACCATGGCATAGTAGTCGATCTGCATGCCAAGGAATTCTTCTACCGTGCGCAACACCAGACCGGGACCCCGCTCAGAAACGTTATACACCTCCCCCAAACGGTAAGCGGTGTTGATCTTGTTGTAATCGAAACCAGGGATCTGAACCCATAAGTCACGCGGAATGGAGAGCATACCCGCCGTGCGGCTCTCCGGATCCAGCGAAAACAAGATCATAGTATCAGTGCGGGGGATGTCGTCACTATCCGATTCACGCGAATCCAGTCCCATAACCAAGACGTTTATGCGGCTGTTCCCATCCCAGGGGACTGAAGGGGGACCACCAGAAGACTGCAGTGGAGTTTCTCCTTCGGCCCCCAAATCTTCTGGCAGCGCTGCTGCGGCGTCCTGGGGGTCTTCAAGCGACAGGCTGGGTGGGCTCGACAAATTCCATGAAGATACCAGATCTTTCACAGCAGAAAATGTGAGATAGACTGTCACCACCCCGGCGAAAAAAAATGCGACGATTAATCCGATCAGCAACCAATTTGAAGTCAGACGGGGTTTTCGTTTGGTTTTGTACTCGTGACTGCGATCCATAGGCAGATAATATTATGGCATAGAATTACTGTTTGCCCAGTCGTAACCAAGATAAATATCAATGTCTACTTGGCTGGACGGGTCAAAGCGATTGTAAATTCTGTTCGGTGATATTCCCATCAAATCGACCAGATAATAGAGTGTATACGGGTTTCCAGTGTAGGAAACGATGGTTGTGGCACTGTAAAGTTCAGCTGCATCACCGGTAGAGATAACATTGACACCCTGCGCGGTCAAGTACTCCGCGGTGCGGGCTGCCAGGCCTGGTGTGCCGGCACCGTTCAATACCGAAACTCTGGCATTCTCAAGCCGCATCAATTCCTGAGGGTCAGCATCAGCCATCGCTGGACTGGTTGGTCCAGAATTTGTGAAAATCTCATCCCGCAGAAATCGGATTTGCTCCGGCCGTGGCTTGAGTACATCATCACCATCCGGCGATTTACCGAAGGTTACATGTTCCGTGCCAATCGCCCCCCGCTTGATATCATCTCCTGGAATTTGCTTTACTAACCAGGCCAATTGAACGGCTTGCTCCAAAGTAAAGTTGGTTTGCACACCCGCAGATATCTGCTCAAATATCGTCGGGGCGCGGCTGATTAACGTTGAGAGCATATCCGAATTTAAAACCCGATTACGGATTGCCATGATGACTTGCATTGTGCGCTCGGCACGGTCAAAGTCACCACCCTCAGTATTACGAGCCCGGGCATAAGCCAGAGCCAGGTTTCCGGGGAGATCGTGCGCCCCCTTTTTTAATTTAACTGTTGGTCCATCGATTGGGTCCACCCAAATGTTCCGCGGCACATCGATCTCGATAAAGCCAAGCTCATCGATAAATTGTTCAAACGAGTAAAAATCGATTAAGGCGTAATAATCGATCTTCAGGCCGAGCAAACCTTCCACGGTATTCATAGCCAGCTGAGGTCCCCCACCCGGCAGCTGGTAGGTCTCGCCAAAACGGTAGGCGACATTAATCCGGTTAGGTTCTTCAAACCCAGGAATGCCCACCCACAAGTCCCGTGGAATCGTGAGTATGCCAGCTGTTTTGGTCAGCGGATCGATCGAGGCTAAAACCATGGTATCCGTGCGTGGAGCGCCTTCACCGCTCTCCCAGTCACGATAATCCAAACCCATCACCAGGATATTGACCCGGCTGGCACCATCCCAGGGTATGGGTTCAGGTCCGATAGCCAATGCAGGCGGACTTTCGATCCCTGGGACAGCATCCGGAGAATTTTGGGTTGGGTCAGCCCCCGGATTGACGACGATACCGGGAAGATCGGTGATATTCCAAGCTGCCACAAAATCTCTGACGTTCGTATAGGTCAGGTAAGCAGCCGCCCCAGCAACGATGAAAAACAAGATCAGCAAGCCGATGAAAACCAAATTGACTTTTCCGGCTCGCTTGGTTTCCGATTTATTTTGTTGAACTTGCTCCATAAGTTTTCTTCAAATGTCAGATATTAGTTCGTCTGTGATAAAGGATAAACCCGCTTAAATCTATCTTCTCTTCCTACAGGAAGGGTCTAGAGAAGAAAGAGACAGCGGGGTTCGAAATAGCTACCTATAGTCAGTTAAATGGTCCATAATTATATCACGCCAAGTATACCCTCTGCTTAGGGTAAAATTAGTGTTCTGGGTCTTGCCACGCTCTCCAAGAACGAAATTAGACCCTGTAAAGTTCCATTATGTCGATATTAACCGCCTCAAATCTGGCAAAATCCTTCGGACCGGACGATATTTTCTCCTCCGTTTCGCTTAGTATACCGCAAGGCGCTCGGATCGCCATCGTCGGCCCAAACGGCATCGGCAAGACCACCCTGCTACGCATATTGGTGGGTCTCGAAGAGCCAACTGACGGCAGTGTTCATCGCGCCCGCGGATTATCGATTGGGTATTTACAACAAGAGGCTGTTCTGACTGCAGAGCACAGCTTATGGGAGGAATGCCTGACCGTTTTTGAAAATTTACGCCAAAAGGAGATCGAACTAGCACAGCTGGAAGCGGCTATGGGCGATCCAGATCACACGCAAGATGCCCTCACCCGCTACGGAGCACTGCAGGAGGCCTTTGAATTTCAAGGTGGATATACCTATGAAACCCGCATCCGCCAGGTTTTGACTGGTCTTGGATTCACCTTAAAAGATCACGACCGTCCACTAAATCAATTATCCGGTGGGCAGCGAACACGGGCTCTTCTGGCGCGGTTATTGCTTTCCAGGCCTGACTTGCTGGTGCTGGATGAGCCGACCAACCACCTTGATATGGCTGCTGTGGAGTGGCTGGAAAGTTATTTGCTGACCTGGGAAGGGGCTGCCTTACTGGTCTCGCACGATCGCTACTTCCTGGATCGAGTCGCCCAGCACATTTGGGAGATGGACATTGCAGGTTGGGAGACCTATCGAGGGAACTACAGCGCATACCTGCACCAGCGCCAGGAACGCTGGCAGCTGCGCCAGCAAATCTACGAGACTGAGCGGCAGCGCCTCGATAAAGAGCTGGATTACGTCAAGCGTCATATTGCTGGGCAGCGCACAGCACAAGCCAAGGGCAAGCTGCGGCGTCTCAGTCGACAGGTAGAGGCGATCGAGAGCCTGGGTATCGAGGCAATGCAAGGTAAGAGCTGGCTGGAGATCAGCAGCCAGGCTGATATCTCAACCAATACCATGAATGTCGCCGAGGTGGAACGACACATCCATGCTTTGAAATCGCCCCAGAAAAAACCACCCAACCTCAGTCTAAATCTAAAAACAAGCCAGCGCAGTGGAAATATCATTCTCAGCGCCAGAGAGGTGACCATCGGTTATCCGGGCAATCCCCTTTTATCTTCAGATGATTTGGAGCTGCACCGCCAAGAATGCGCGGCAGTGATCGGCCCGAATGGGGCGGGCAAAACCACCCTGTTAAAAACTATATTAGGGCAGCAGCCACCCCTGGCTGGTGAGGTGAACCTGGGTGCCAGCCTGGAGATCGGCTATTTCGCCCAGGCACACGAAGACCTCGACCCGCAGCGCACTCTGGTAGAAGAGATCGAGTCGGTCGCCAAGAGCATGCTCTTGGCAGACATTCGTCATTACCTGGCGCGCTTCCTTTTCACCGGTGAGGATGTCTTCCGTCAGGTTTCCACCCTCTCCGGCGGTGAGCGCGGCCGGCTGGCGCTGGCGAAGCTCTCCCTGATGGATGCCAACCTGCTCCTGCTTGATGAACCGACCAATCATCTGGACATCCCCTCCCAGGAGATCCTCCAGGAGGTATTGGCCGAATTTGGCGGCACGATCCTGCTGGTTTCCCATGATCGCTATCTGATCGATGCCTTGGCGACGCAGATTTGGGATATCAGCCCGGAGCGTAAAACCATGCGCGTATTTAAAGGGACCTACAGCGAATACCACGCGCAGCTGCAGGCGGAACAACTTGATCGCGCATCACCCCAGCCAAAATCAGTCAAAACGAGGGTAAATTCCAAGAAAGTGGCCCCGAAAAAGGGAGAAAGCAGGCGTAAATACCGCCTGCAGGAGATCGAAACCCAAATTGCACAATTAGAAAAACAGCTGGCAGCGCTTACGCGGCAGCTTGAAAATCCTCCCGCAGACAGCCAGCTGGTCGAAGAACTGGGGGAAAATTATGTACAAATTCAGAACGAGATCAATGCCTTACTGGCGGAGTGGGAGCAGCTGCATGAGTGAACGGGCAGATTTTGGTTTTCAGGAAGCCAGGTTCTAAGTGCGGCAGAAAAAGGAGTTCCTGGCGCTAAGGTGAGGATTGGAGCAGTACTATACTGGATGAGGAAGCACTGAGGCAGTTCTCAACCCTCAGCAGCCTGCTGGCAGGTTTTGCCGTAATGGTAACCGTCGGGCTGCTTTCCCTGAAGGATGAACGCAAGATCGTTTCCTGGGTGATAGGCGTAATGGTCCTCGCCTCATTGCTCTTTCTGACTTCTACCTCAATTGCAGCGATGTATTTCATCGTGCCCTCGGATTGGCTTAGCTATATGCCCTCGGAAGTGCCTAGTCCAGAGGAAATGGGGTTCGATTTCTTGGAGGGAATCGCTGTTACGCTTGCCGCTTTCACATATATCGGTACACTGGCATTCAGCTTGGGAATTGCGCTCCTGGGCTGGATACGCTCCAAACTGGTTGGATTGCTCTCCACCATCAGTGCGCTGTTATTCGTGCTGGTATTCAATGTCATTGTCGCTGCCGTCGGCCTATCCATCCTCTCCGCCAGGCCCTAGAGCTAGGGACCGACGGAATCATTTTGGCTTGACCCAGGTGCAACGCGGTCCTGGCTGCAGCACTCCTTTTAATATCAACCTCCACAGCGGTGGTTTATTTCATGGTTTCACCGGTTGTGCTCTTTCGTGAAGGTGCAGGAGACGATTTCACAAAAATGGCGGCGGTGTCTCTTTAATTGTGCACATCTGCAGATCTTATTGCATTCAGCATTGCAATTGCGCTCTTGGGCTGGATACGCTCCAGACTGGTTGGGTGGATCTCCACCATCAGTGCTGTAATGTTCGTGGTGATGTTCGCTCTCTTTCCGAAATACCTCATGATCATTTTCTCTAATCCACATATCTGACCTTTCGCCCCTGATGGACGAGTGACGCTGCAGCTTGAAAATCCTCCCGCAGACAGCCAGCTGGCCGAAGAGCTGGGGGAGGAATACATGCAAATTCAGAACGAGATCAATGCCTTGCTTGCCGAGTGGGAACAGCTGCAGGGGTGAGTGAAGGACTGTGTCGCAGCTTACGACCAACCCTATAATGGTAAAGTCTTTCCTTTAATATGTTGAATAACTGCAAGAACCCCAAACTCATGTCGCGATCTTCGTTTCCCGGGCGGCTGAAGAGCTCAGGACAACCCCTCGCAGGGCTGATTGAGCAGCTAAGCCTCGTTTCTCGCTGAATTCCCAATTCATATCTCTGGTTTTTGCATCCATCTGGCGTGGTGCCGGGAGGGCTATTATAGCCACCACAGCGCCGGTTAACATCACAGCTCCGGCGGTGATGAAGATGCCTTGGGGAGTCATCATGGCGCTGACACCCACTAACAACAGCGGGCCAAGGACCCCTCCCAATGAAGCGGAGGACTCCTTGACGCCCAAGATGCGCCCCCTGTACTGTTCTTCTGTGATATCAAGATAGTACGAACTCAAGGCTGGAGAGATCAAAGCCGATCCCAAACCTGCCACAGCAGCTACCAGCAGCATCAGCGGAAAGCGAGTTACCAGCACCAGACCCGCGTAGAGGCTGGTCGCCAGCAGTATACCAAGGATGATGAGCGGTTTGCGACCAAACCTATCGCTCGACTGGCCGAGTACTACCTGGCCAAAGACCATCGCTAACCCGTAAGCTCCGACGACAACACCGAACTGGATGGTAGTCCAGCCCAGCTCATCGTAGAAATAGAAAATCATCTGCGGCTCGACGAAGGCAAAGACAAAGACGCCGATGAAATCCAGTATCAGCAGCGTGCCAAAAATATAAAGCGGGCGTGGAAGAGATGTCCAGAAGGATTCGCCCGAGACAGGTGCCGATGCGGTAGCACGTCGATTGCGCAGCTCCTCTCGCCAGCGCATCTCGGGTGTGCGAGTCTCCGATACCATCACGACAGCCGCGACGAAGGCAATAATGGCCATGATTGCGGACGTAATGAATGGAGCGGCGAACCCCCAACCATCGTATAGGATACCCCCGACGACTGGTCCAAAGATGAGGCCCGCGCCATAACTGCCCATAACAATTCCTACCCACCTGGCACGTTCGTTCTCGGGAACAACGTCTGCCACTACACCCATGACCGCTGGGAAAAGACCCGCGGTGAGGGCACCCTCCAGAACGCGGATAATAATAAAGCCAGTCGTAGATGAGACCAGCAGAAACCCGATATTGGCCGCCGCGAAGGCTGCCAGGGACAAGAGTATCAGCGGGCGCCGTCCGTATCGATCGGCCAGCGACCCCATGAATGGCGCTGCCACCAGCTGTGCCAGCGCAAACGACATCGTCATCAGTCCAAGCGCTTCCACACCGGATCCAAATTCCCCCAATCGTCTGGCGAAGACCGGCAGGATGATGCCGAACCCGGTCATCATCAAACCCACGCTGGCTGCCAGCAGGATGATCACACTGCGCGCCCGGCGTGGGCTAGGACCGGAGTGGATTACCTCGCTGGCTATGACGATTTGTCCAAGATTAGATGGCGCACTTCCCGTGTTGCTACTAGCGCTCACAGATCCACCCCGAGCTCAACCATGAGCGTTGCCAGGTCCATATAGGCGGTTTCTCGCCGAATCAGACCCTTGTGTAAGTCGTAAATCGACACCCCGCGAAACATGATCGTTCGACCGCTTGGTGGCACAGGTGGCTCAAAGATCGGGGGACCCAACGTCTGGCTGTGTGTGCCGGTGAAAACCCACTGCATCACCACCACATCCTCGGCGGCGATGGTGCGGGTCACCTCGTAGTCCATCTCAGGAAAGCCGACTAACCAGGAGGGCCAGAATTGCTTCGTCTCAGCTGATGATAGTGGTCCGGATTTAGAGGCATCGCCGTAGACGAAATCCAATTCGAAATCCGCTGTGCGCAGGGCGTTCATCCGTTCGGTATCGCCTGCCGCTAAGGCGGCCACATATTGAGATTCGAGCTCGAGACTTGATAAATTTGACATCATCTCTCTCTCCACTTATGCAGCTTAATTCGTGATTAGAAATCATAGCAGATTGCCGTACAGTGCGCTGAAGGAACTGTCTTTTTTGGATTCACTCCATTAGCTGTGCCAGGATCTGGCCCCAGCGCTGGAGGATAAAGAAGTGGCCTTCGCCGGGCAGGAATGTCGCCTGAGTGTTGGGAATTGTATCTCGCAGGTATTCGCCAAACTGCACTGGATTCATCACGTCCGCCTCGCCGTGCCAGATGTGTACTTTGACCGATATGTACTGCAATCGAAAGCCCCATGGACGCACCATCATAGCGCCCTCCCAAGCCGGGCCGTCTGCCCCGCCGCGGTAGGCCTCCTTCATGCTCGGCAGCAGTGCTCCTACGACCTGCGGATCGCTAAGCACTTCTTGGTCTGCTTCGGGGAGGGATGACAGCATTTGGCGTGCCGCGCCCTCCGGATCTTCAGTTATCGCCCGGCCCTGCATCTTCATGACTTGCCTGCCAAGCCAGAAGGGCAGCCAACGGGCCATGCGCAGGCTCATTTTGTTGAAGCCAGACACTCCATCCAGCGCGTTGGGGCGGTCATACGGCGCGAAGCTGCTGATCACTCCCACTGCGGTGAGGCGATCAGGGATCTTGTAGGCGCAGGCCATGGCGTAGGGGCCACCAAAGGACCACCCGGTGACAGCAAACTTTTCGATGGCAAGGTGATCAGCCAGCGTGGTTACATCATCAGGCCAATCCAGCAACTGCCGCTTGGGCTGAAAATCCGATAACCCATGTCCTGGCCGGTCGGTTGTGATGAGCCGGACCCCCTGAGCATGGAGGATACTAATGTCCGGCGGATGTTCAAGACGTGAACTGCTCGAACCGTGAAAGTGAAAGACGGGTTTACCTTCTGGGTTGCCATATTCTGCATAGCCAAGCCTGCGACCGACTTTCATCTTGATGGTTTGGTTTGTTCTATCTGTGGTCATGATAATGCTCCTTTGATGAATTGATCACTGAATTATCCACCATCTTGTGGCGCCGTCCAAATAAACGCTCAGTGATAGTTATCCTTTCGGGGTCAAAATGGGTTTTTGCTACTGCAAAGTAGGGTCTGATTACACGCTTTGAATAGACAGGTAAGCCTTCTATATTAATAGTTCCCAGAGCATCCTGGTAGTAATCAAAGATATGAGAGTGACCTAGCTGGACACCGGCGCGTAGGGCACCAGCCGCGATCAACGACGACATGAACTGCAAGGAGCGGTCTTCCTGTATTGCCACATTCTGTAAATCTGTGTAGATGCTCGCCAGGCGGCTGGCGTCTGGCAGCTCAGTCGCGTGCTGCCGCATCTCCTGCCATGAACTGCGCATTTCATCGACATTTAGGGGCGGCTCATCGAGTACTTCTGCTACCAGGCCAGAAGTCCCTTCCAGGGTATCGAGCAGCTCTTCAAGCGAGGTGATTTCGGCCTCCTCATGCAGCACATTGTCACGCTTGAGCTCAGAGACCAGCACTTGCAAATAAATGCGCGTCCCACCGGTTAGATCAGCTGCGACCGCAAACAGCCAGAGCGGCAGCCAACCAAAAGCCAGCCCGATGCCAGTGCCAGCCGCCTTCCGTATGGTTAACTCTTGAACACCGATGTCCCTAGGTGGCAAAACGCCGCTAACGCCACCAAGCAGCTCGATCACGATGCGCAGCAAATCAGCGATCAGGCCTTGGTAAAAGCGTGAACGGCGCAGCCAGCCAGGCAGCAGGACCTCCGTCGCCTCGTAAATCAGGCCGCCAGCGCTGGCAGCAAAGGCGCGTATCGACCGCTCTGGTAGTGATATGGCATAGCCCAGCCTTCTTCCTGCCGTTTCAAGAAAGCGGGGCATTGACTTTCACCGGGTAGCGATGACCCAAATGGCGTGAACCAGCCCTGGGATGTAGCCGAGTAAGGTCAGGAGGATGTTCAACCAGAATTGGAAGCCAAAGCCCACCTGTAGGAACACCCCCACCGGCGGAATGATCAAGGAGAGTACGACTCGCAAGCAGTCCATAGGAACCTCATTGTAGTCTTTCGAACAATAAAAAGACAACGTCAGGTAATATTTCGACGGATTTTAGCGGACCACAGTCTTGTGCTGGACTGTGGTCCAACTTGAGTTGCCAAACGACCAGGTTCTATTGAGGACCAACTTCACTTATCAGTCTTCAACGGCCTCAGAAAGCTTTGCATAGACCTCATCGCTCAGCGTATGGCGCATGATGCGCCCCCCCTCAAACTTATCCAGTTCCTCCATCGCGCGGTCAACCTGTTCAAAATCCACCAGGGCCACAACAGCCGAGGTACCGGGTCCCAGGTTATCGCCGACTTCTTTCAAGAAATTGTCATCCAGTCCCAGGTCGACAAATTTACCGGCCAAAGCACCACCCGCCGCGCCGAGGAGGGCGCCTCTGAGAAAACCTCCTCCCAGCAAACCCAGCACTGCGCCAGCCGCAGCACCTCCCATGGCGCCTTGTTTGGTATCGAAATCGCTGGTCTCATTGATCTTGACCTCTCCAGAACTTGACCTCACGATCACCGCCCCGTTTTTCAGGTCAACGACGTCCTTGGACTCCATGGCTTTGAGGGTGTCCAGAACTTGCTCGGCTTCGTATTCATTGTCGAAAGCGATCACCATCATCTCGTGGTCAGGTATCTTATAGTCAGACATGATTTAAACCTCCATTGGATTATGTATATTCTGATTAATATCCACTTATTGCCACGCTCAGGCAAACATTAGCGGCTGGGGATTATTACGGATTGATGTAACGCTGGGAAAACTAGCATGCCTCCAAAAATAACCCGGAAATGGCGAAAACGAGCCCTGGTTTGCAGCAGCCAAGGCTCCTTACTCAGGCGTACGTCCTAACTGCTATTCTTCTCTCTCTACGACAATGGTGAGATCGGTGACGATGGCGGCCAGCACTCCAACCGCCGCCAGCAGCGGGGCAAGAAGCAGGACGCCGGCTGCAGCCGCAACACCGATCGTGAGCGGAAATTCGATCAGGGTTTTTCCTTCCTCGGTCTGGATGATGATGCGGCGAACGTTGCCTTCAGCAACGATCTCTTTGACTTTTGCCACGGTTTCATCTGCGCTAACCTTGAATACTTCTGTCCGAACTTTTTCGTCGCTCATGTTACTCTCCTTTTTTTTTTGAGCTGGATATCCGTGTTATGGTGCTGGTCTTATTGGGTCATAATTGTAGCAAATTAATGAACTGAAGGCCAACCATTCTCAAGCATGGAAATTCCGGTGGATTAACTATATTCCTATGGAATCATCTCCATAAACAGCCTCGTATCATTCTTGCAGATACGACCTTGGATTTCATACGATCCACCATAAATCTGATTAATATCCACTTAATGCCAAGCTCTCGCAAACATGACAATCTGGTTGATTAATGCGTGCTGAAGAAACGCCGGGAATTTGAGATTAGCCTATAAAACTATCTGAAAAATGGCGGTAAAGAGCCCTGGTGTGCGGCCAAGGCCCCTTACTTACTCAGGCGTGCTTATTATTTGCCATTCTTCTCTCTCTACGACTATAGTGAGATCGGTGAGGATGGCGGCCAGCACTCCAACCGCTGCCAATAGCGGGGCTAGAAGCAGGACGCCGGCCGCAGCCGCTACGCCGACCGTGAGAGGAAATTCGATCAGGGTTTTTCCTTCCTCGGTCTGGATGATGATCCGGCGAACGCTGCCTTCCGCAATGATCTCTTTAATTTTTTGCCACAGTTTCATCTGCGTTAGTCTTGAATACTTCTGTCCTAACTTTTTCGTCGCTCATGTTGCTCTCCTTATAGTTACAAATGGCTATTACGATCAATAACGAGTTTTACACATCATTTACCATCTACACCTCCTTTCTTCGTTCAACCTTTTCACCTTTCCCCACTTCGAGTTAATGGTCAAAAGATATTTACTTGTCACCCAGGCCGGTTAAACTTCCAGTGCCGGTGATGCTTTGGGTCACGTTAGGGCTGCCGAAATAGTTCACCCCACCCACCCCATTAATCACCACGTCAAGCGAATCGAGCACCCAGATTATTACACTGCCGGTGCCAGTAATACTCACAGCAGCTGTCCGACTTTCAAGGTCAGGGGCCTCGTAATCGCCTGTACCGATCAGCTTAATCTCCTGTGTCTCCACAGTTCCGGCCAACTCAATGTTGCCAATCCTATCGGCCGCAACCATCAGTTTAGTCACAATTACGAAGCATACCTACTTGTTTTGCTCGAGATAGGGTGATTGACTCAGCATCGAGCGGCGGATGAGCGGACCAAGCAGCCGTACCAGATACCTCGCAGACCCCATGGAGGCTGGTATCTCCCTAACATAGTCTTCAAATGAGTGTTTCTGATAATTGAGAATTCTTTGGCTTTCGGTAGTGTCCACCCAATCCAAGGGAGAAGAAGGTGGCAAGGCGAAGGCCTCTTCCGGGAGGGGACGGATTCCTATCCCCTCAATAAGCTGCCGGATAAAGTCTCGATAATATAACTGGCAACCCGATCCACCCCCGACCAGCAAGGTCTTCCCCCATATTTCGGTCGAGCTCACGCCATTTGTCACAGCTAGCCCGACATCTCGCGGATGCACAAATTCCAGACGGGAGCTTGGCTCCAGTTGGAAGAGCACCGGATCGAATTTAGCCGAAGCCTCAGGTGGGGAGAAAGCAATCCGGAGAATGGACCAATCAATGCCCGATTTCCTGACGAGTTCTTCACACTCCGCCTTGTGATGTGCGTAGATGCTCGTTGGTTGAACCGGGTCCGAAAGGGTACGAGGTGGAGGCAAATGCTGCGTGTGTCCAAAGACGCTAATTGACGAAGCAAAGATGATCTTGGATGGTTCATGGTGGACCTTTATGGCATCCAGTAGGTTCTTGGTACCTCCTACATTGATCTCTCGGGCCCATTCCGGATGATCCTCGCTCTTCAGCATATCAATGATAAATGCTAGGTGAATGACCACATCCCTGTCGTGCACCGCTAGGGCCAGATCGTCGGGGTTCCGGACATCCCCCCATATCGTCTCGATTCTGTTTCCGAATTTCGCCGCAGTCTTTCGATTGGCTTTTGTCTGGAGATCGAAACATCTCACCTCGTGGCCCTGTTCCAGCAGGTTGTGGAGAGTCGTCGTACCGAAATTTCCGAACGCACCTGTCAATAGTACTTTCATATTTTTCTTGCCTTTCATCGTTTTCTTGCGCTTAAACGTCCTAACAACCTCGAGCTGAGCGGCTCCGCAACCTTACCCCATTTTCCATATGCGACTTGCGTGGGGTCCGCTCCAGCGACAGACTGTGTGAAAACCAAACACGGTTTTCAAGAGTGGGACGAAACTCCTAAGAACCGGCGGAAAAACAATACGCTGTCCCAATTATTGGTCATAAATCCGCTTTCAGTGGGGCGAAATATTTCACCAATTCCAATTTTCGGACTTTTCACACAGTCTGGCGAGGGGTTAGGCCGCCTGTCTAGAAAGAGAATCGGATCAATAAACTTCCGGTCAGATCGTCATGTCAAGATATTGGTGGGTCACGATTGTGGTTTTGAAATCGATACCACAAAACAGGCCACTGCTAACAAAAGTGAAATTGGACCGAAAAGTATTTTCTCTCCTGTGCTCTGAGAAGCGAAGTTGCCCAGAGTGTTGAGTACAAGGAAGGCTGTAACCAGCCATGATAGGATCTTGATAAATGTCGGGATGGGCGCGTCGCCAACGAGCCCTGCGCGACGGCGGATCACATAGGCGAAGAAGGCCAGGAAAGCTGCGGCAGCCAAGCTTGCAAACCTCAACCCCGTTGTAAGAACAGGCTGCTGACCACCCCAAGCCATCGATATCGGCAAGATGCCAGCTGCAAGTAGGAGTTGAAGAACAATTATCACAGCAAATAGGACCGTCGCGAGATTCCCTACAATGCTTGCTGCAGAACGGTTTGTTAATTCTGACACGGTATTTTTTCCCCCGGTACGTCCTGCCAATTGTAAGGCAGGAGAGCTAATGCACAATTCGTTGACGATAATGCGAAAGGTTTCTCGTGCTCAATGAATTCCTCGAATTTTCTATAAACAATGCTCCGAAACGCTCATTAAAATTTCTCACGTTTGAAACGCAAGATTGCCAGCGCAATAAACAGCAATGTGTACAGAGAAATGACGATGATGGGGACAGGCCGAGAGGAAGAATCTCCGCTCTCAGGGGTAGAGCCCCTTCATTTACCTGAACGCAAGTGCAGGTGTAAGCGTCATTCAGGGTGACATTAATCTGGAGTGTAACTACTCTAGGACTGAGCAGTTACACTCCGTTTATTTCTATTTTGCAGACGGGGAAGCGATTGCAGATGGATTGAATCCTTTAACGATCAGCCAAATCCCTAGAAATATTTCATTCAAGATAATTGGAACAGCTAAAATCATCCCTGCACTAAAACTAATGCCGAACATCTCTAACAAGTTCCATGTTAACACCAAAGCAGCTCCAATGAAGCCCCAGACTGATAACCATCGTGGAACGAGTTTTGATTGATACAGTAAATAATAGAACAACAGAGCGCCCAGGCTAAAAAAAGATCCCAAGCATCAGACTGACCCAAAATGCGCGCGCTGCCAGAAATGAAGTGCCTAAAGTTTGAAAGTAGGAAGCATCCGGAGCGCCTGCTTTTACATATTCCTGACTTAATGCTATTAACCAATGGTGCTAGTTTGAAGAAGTCATGAGGTACACTGCTCCCAAAGTCGACCAGACAAAAGGAGCGTATCCTCATGACTACCGAAGATTTTA
>SDBU01004105.1_pt1 | contig 18111 bp, 16 predicted proteins | sample 2277071 | NCBI WGS metagenome assembly SDBU01 (sample SAMN10397929, study PRJNA504765) | marine sediment metagenome | isolation source: marine sediment core GS08_GC12, 126 cmbsf | place: Arctic Ocean: Gakkel Ridge, Loki's castle | collected 2008 | reverse complement strand
GTTGAAGGGCCAACGCGCTCTCAACTGCATCACGGTGCGCGGGTGGGCGAAGGTGACGGTTCATTGCTACCTATGTCCACTTGCCATGCAGGGGTCTGCGATTGCCCGAAGAGGTGCTTCAGAACGTCCTTTGTCACTTGAAAGGTCAGAAGGGCTTGCGTCTCGTCAACGTTCCTTAGTCTCTTGGCGTGCGCCCCAGTAATTCGGAAGTAGTTCGCGGCCAGTGTCGTCTGATACAGGTCTTCCGAAATCAACCCCCTGCATCTTGCCGTCTTGAGCATTGCCCCGATGTACCTTCCCGGAACCTTCTTCTCCTTGAGCGCTCCGTGTACAGCACGCCCGCACATCACCACGGATGACTTGTGGGCATTGATGGAGAAAACGGCAGCCGCCTCCGCGAGGTCTCCGATAATCGGAACGGGAATATCGTAGGTTGCCAAATCGAGCATTAGCCCTTCCCAGCGGAGGCCGCCGAGCGAACCCTGTAGCTCACCGTCGCTGAAGATGACGTGGGTGTGCGCTCTGCAATCTGGACAGGGGACAGGCCCGCGGAAGTTGCGGTAGGTTGCCAGCTCAAGGTCGAGTGCCTTCCCGCAGGTCAGGCAATGAGGCTGCGGCACGATTCTGCCCTCCAACTGCTTGCCGTCAGGGGGCAGTGTAGTCCCTCGCCGTTGTTCAGTTGCCATCCGGAATCCCCTGGTCGAACATCTCGCATCCGGGAACATGCAAGACGCTTCGTTGCCGCAGGCATCGGGGTAGCCTAGAATCCGCGCGACGTGGACACGAGTTCCACCGAGCAGGAGCCGGCAATTGCGGATCATCGGCGTCGACCCCGGCCTGAGCAACACCGGCTACGGTGTGGTCGACGACCTCGGCCGCACGCGCATCCCGGTGGAGGGCGGCGTTTGCCGGACGAAGGCCAGTGAACCGTTGGAGCGGCGGCTGCTCTCCATATACCGGGACATGCGCGACGTTCTGGACGAGTTCCGGCCCGATGCCATGGCCGTGGAGGACCTGCACTCGCGCTATCGCAACCTCAAGACCGCCATTGTCATGGGGCACGCCCGCGGGGTGGTGTGCATGGCCGCTGCCGAGTTCAGCATCCCGGTGTTCCACTATCAGCCGACCAGGGCGAAGAACCTGGTCACCGGCTCGGGCCGGGCCGGCAAAGAGCAGGTGCAGCGCGCCGTAGCGATGCACCTTGACCTGGGCGAGCAAACGCCGAACGAGCATGTCGCCGACGCCTTCGCGATAGCGCTGTGTCATGCCATGATGTCCACAGGCGCGGCCGCGACGCTGTCGTAGCCGCCGCGGTCGTTTTCCAGGAGATATCCGTGATCAGCTACCTGAACGGGACCGTCCGGCGCCTCTCGCGAAGCCCGGCGTCGGTCGTCATCGTGGCCAGCGGCATCGGGCACGATGTCGTGCTGCCCGACTTCGTCCTCCAGGCGCTCCTCCAGGAAGGTGTGAACGAGGGTGACAACCTTGAACTGGAAATCTACTACCACGTAACCGATCGCAATCCGAAGCCACTGCTCGTGGGTTTCAAGCGGCTGCACGAAAAGCGGTTCTTCGAGCAGCTCATCGGGGTGGAAGGGCTCGGGCCGGCCCGAGCCGCGGCGGCCCTGGTGTTCTCCGTGTCGACCGTGGCCCGGGCCATCGAGAACGAAGACCTGCGCGTCCTTATGCGAATGCCCGGCATCGGCAACCGGGGAGCGCAGAAGATGGTCGCCACGCTGAAAGGCCGGGTGATGGACACGGCCCTGCTCCAGGACGAGGGCTTCACAACAGCGACGGGCGCCGCGGACAAAGTCGCCGACGCCCGCTCGGAGGCGATCGACGTCCTCGTGAGCCTGGGGTACAGGGTGCCGGAGGCCCAGAGGGAAGTCGAGGAGGCCCTTGCCCGACGGCCTGATATCGCGGACGATGCCGAGGAGCTGATGAGGGAGATCTTCAGAGCACAGGCAGCGCAGGGCGAGTCCCGACCGGGATCGGGATAGCTCTGACGTTGCGGGCTGCCGGGGACCTGTATTGAGCCGGGAACGAATCGTCAGGGCGGACGCGCAGCAGGGGGGGGCAACCCCTGCGGAGACACCGCGCGCGGCGGACGCGACGCGGGAAGCCGCCGGCACGGGAGTCCCCGATCTCCGTCCGCGCTCCTTCGAGGAATATGTGGGCCAGAGGGAGGTGGTCGATAGCCTCCTGATTGCCGTGACCGCTGCTCGCCAGAGGGGCGAGACGGTGGATCACGTCCTTCTGCACGGCCCGCCCGGTCTGGGCAAGACGACCCTTGCGCACATCATCGCCCGGGAGATGACCGCCGCTCTGACCCACACGTCCGGTCCCGCGCTCGAGCGACCCGCGGACGTTGTGGGCGTGCTATCCAACCTGGGCGAAGGCGACGTCCTTTTCATCGATGAGATCCATCGCCTGTCCCACGCGGTCGAGGAGTACCTGTATTCGGCAATGGAGGACTTCCAGGTCGACTTCGTCACCGGCTCCGGGGCGTACGCAAAGACGCTGAGCTTCCCGCTGAAGCGGTTCACGCTCGTGGGCGCGACCACGCGCGCCGGCCTTCTGAGCGCGCCGCTCAGGGACCGGTTCGGCCTCACCTACCACATGGAGTACTACTCTGACGACGACCTGGCCCGGGTGGCGCTGCGGTCGGCCGGTATCCTCGGCGTCGAGGTGCCGCCGGAGGCCGCTGCCGAAATAGCCCGCCGCTCTCGAGGCACGCCGCGCATCTCCAACCGGCTCCTGCGGAGGGTTCGGGACTACTCGGAGGTGAGCGCCGCCGGGGCGGTGTCTGCCGCCAGCGCGGCCGCCGCACTGGAGATGGAGGGCGTGGACGAACTCGGCCTCGACCGCCTCGATCGGCTGTACCTGAAGACGCTGGTGGGCAACTACAACGGCGGTCCGGCTGGCATCGAGGCGCTGGCGGCGACGATCAACGAGGAGACCCAGACGCTGGCCGACGTCGTCGAGCCGTATCTGCTCAAGATAGGCTTCATCATCAGGACGCCCGCGGGGCGGAGGGCCACTCCGCTCGGCATCACGCACGTCGGGGGCGCCGCTGCGGGGTCCGCCGGCCAGCAGCCGCTGCTGATGTGAGGGCGGCATTGCCGCTTCTTCTGGAGAGGGCTGTTGGGGATGGGTGGTTGTGGTGGCCCCGTGGAGGGGGCGGAGTGACGGCGGGTCGCATCTCCGCGAGAGGACAGCCTGGCTGCTCGCGTTACGTGGTGGCGTCGGCGCTCAGGGATTTGACTACGTGGTCCGGGATGTCGTCGAACGAGGAGTAGTTGAGGGCGTACAGGCCGGCGTAGAGGCCGCCCCGGGCCACCAGTTCGTCGTGCGTGCCCTCTTCGACCACCCGGCCGCTCTGCAGGACGATGGTGCGGTCGGCGTTCCGCACTGTCGCCAGACGGTGGGCGATGATCAGGCCGGTGCGGCCTTCGAGCAGGCTTTCCAGGGCCTGCTGGATCAGCCGTTCGGTGTATGAGTCGATGCTCGCGGTCGCCTCATCGAGCACCAGGATCTTCGAGTCGGCGACGAGCGCCCTCGCGAAGCTGGGCAACTGCCGCTGACCCACGGAAAGACCCCCGCCCCGTTCACCGAGCTTGGTGTCGTACCCCTGCGGCAGCCTCGTGATGAAGTCGTGTGCGCCGACCACCTTCGCCGCGGTGACGACGCTTTCCCGCGTGGCGTCGGTCCGACGGTAGCGGATGTTCTCCAGCACCGTTCCGGTGAACAGGAACGGTTCCTGCAACACCATGCTCACCTGGCGGCCGAGCGACTCCTGTTTCACGTCGCGGACGTCATGGCCGCCCACGAGAATTTGCCCCTCCCAGACGTCGTAGAACCGGTGGGCCAGAGACGTGATGCTCGTCTTCCCGGACCCCGTCGGGCCCACCAATGCGACCGTCTCGCCCGGATTGATGCGGAACGACACGTTTTCCAGCACCGGCAGATCCGGTTCGTACCCGAACGTGACGTTACGGAACTCGATCGAGCCGTCGTTGTCTTCCAGGTCAAGAGCACCGGGTTTGTCCTCGACGTCCGGCGGCACGTCCAGGAGCTCATAGATTCGCTCGCCGGACGCCATCGCCCTCTGCATCACGCTGTAGTGCATCGTCAGGTTTCTGATGGGTTCGAAGAAGCGTTGCACATACAGTATGAAGGTGATCATGAACCCGATCTGGAGGGAGCCGTCCAGCACGAAGTTGCCGCCCACGACGACCACAATTGCCATTCCCGCGCCCGTGAGCGTGTCCACAGCGGGCAGCAACGACGCGCCGTAGCGGGCGGCAGTGGTGTAGGCGTTCAGGCTGTCGCGCACCTGTTCTTCGTACGCCAGGTAGTTCAGGTTCTCGCGGGTCATGCCCTGGACCACGCGCACGCCGGACAGGTTTTCGTTGAGCGCGCCGTGCGCGGTGGCGACCGCGCGCCGGGCCCTGATAAACGATGCCCTCGCTCTGGGGAGCCAGAACACGCGGACGAGCACGAGCGCCGGGACCACGACGAGCGTCAGCATGCCCAGCCGCCAGTCCAGCACGAGCAGCACGATCGCGATGCCCAGGAGCGTCACGATGTCGCCCAGCGACTGGATTCCGACCTCGAGGAACTCCTGCAGGGCCCCGACGTCTCCCTGGAGACGGGCCATCACCCTGCCGATCTCGAGGCTGTCCGTAAACGACAGGCCGACCCGCTGGAGGTGGCCGAACATCTGTCCCCGGAGGTCATACAGGACGCGTCGGGACGCGCCGCCGATGACGATCTGCTGCACGTAGTTGCTGATCCAGTTGATGACCGCCAGGCCGACCAGCAGAGCCACCATCGCGGTCAGGAGGCCGGTCCGTCCGTCCGCCCCCAACGCCCGGTCGATGGTCAGGCCGATTGTCAACGGAATGGCCAGCGTGGACAGGCTGAATCCGAGCACTGCGAAGACGGAGCCGACCAGGGCCCGTTTGTACGGCCAGACGTTCCGGAGGAACCGGCGGAGCACATCCCGGTTGTACGAGGCGGTGTCAGCCACCTCCGAATCGCTCATCATTCGAGCGACCTCGGCTGCGCTGGGTTTGCCTGCCTTCCGGCCTGTCATCTTCACAACCATACGAGCCGGTTCCCTACGAGCCTGTCTTCAACGGTACGGTCCGCAATCCCTCGTGGCCGTTCCCGTCCAGCGCGGGGCGAAGTTGGAGTTCATAAAGGTCGCGGTACCGTCCTCCCGCGGCGATCAGTGCCTCGTGCGTACCGCGCTCGGCGACCCGTCCTTCGTCCAGCACCAGTATCTCGTCGGCGTGCATAAGGGAACTCAGGCGGTGGGAGATGATGATCTTCGTCTTGTCCTTCGTGATGTCGGCCAGTGCTCTGCGTATTCGCTCCTCGGTCGCCGCGTCGATGGATGCGGTTGAGTCGTCGAACACGATGACAGCGGGGTCCATGAGGAGCGAGCGAGCGATGGCCAGGCGCTGGCGTTGTCCTCCGGAGAGCGAGTTGCCCCGCTCGCCGACGACCGTTTCGTAGCCCTCCGGCAGCGATGCTGCGTACTCGTGGAACTGCGCCAGCCGGGACACGTCTTCTATTGAATCCTGCTCAGCGTCCGGTCTGCCGTATGCCACGTTGTCGTGCATGGTGGTCTTGAACATGAAGGCATCTTGCTGAACCAGGGCGACGGCCTTGCGAAGCGACTCCAGGGTCACGTCGCGCAGGTCCTGTCCGTCGATCGTTATGCGGCCGTCGGTCACGTCGTAGAAGCGCGGAATCAGCTGTGCGATCGTGGTCTTGCCGCATCCGGGCGGCCCCACGAGGCCGAGTACTCTGCCGGGCCGGGCCTCGAAAGAGATGTTCTCGAGGGCCGGCGTGTCGCCGAACTCGTCGTGATACTGAAAGGAGACGTTTTCGAACCGGACCACGCCGCGGGGGGCTTCCAGGGGCCGGGCGTCCGGTCTGTCGGCTATCGCCGGTGTCTGATCGAGGATCTCGAACAGGCGCGCGCCGCACGACGATGCTCGAGCGAAGGAGTTCACCATCATCCCGAGCATGCGGACCGGCATCTGTAGGAGGCCCAGGTATGCCAGGAACTGCGTCAGCTCTCCCACCGTCATGGTGCCGGCTATGACCTGTGCCCCGCCGTACCACAGGATCGCCGCCCACGTCACCAGGAAAGTGAACGTCATCAGGCTTGTATTGCGCGCGTGAACGGCGATGGCACTGAGCCGGAGCGCAGTCACCACCCGGGACGATTCGGCAAACCGCCGTTCCTCGTGGCGCTGGGCGGCGAAGGCGCGCACAACGCGCACGCCGCTCAGGTTTTCCTGCAGCACGGTGGTGAGGACACCGAACTCTTCCTGAACGTGGAGCCAGATGGCGCGCAACTTGAGGCGCGTGATGATGGCCACGACACCCACGACCGGCACGAACGCGAGGCTGATCAGCCCGAGCCGGAAGCTGAGGTCGAGCAGCAGATATGTGCCGAAGCCGATCAGGAGCCCGAGGTGTAGCACCCGCAACACGCCGGTGTTGACGAACATCCGTACCCCTTCGATGTCGACGATGCCGCGCGACATCAGGTTCCCCGAGTGCGCCGTGGCGTGGAAGCCGAAGCTGAGCCGCTGGAGTTTCTCGAAGAACGCGAGCCTGAGTGTGGATGCCACCTTGTGGCTGAGGGTCTCGCCAAGGTACTGCTGGACGAAGGCGAACGAGCCGCGCAGGACGGACGCCAGGAGGATCAGGATGGCGGAACGGACCAGGGCGCTGCGGGCCTCTCCTGCGTCGACGGCGGCGCCGCTCAAGAGGGCGTGGGCGTGGTCCACCGATTCGCCGAGCAGCCGGGGTATCCAGAGCTGAAAGCCGGCCGCGCCGACGACGGCGAGGGAGCCGATGAGCAGGAGCCACCTGTGGCGCAGCGACATGCGCAGGATGCGCCAGAGGACACCTGCCCCGGCGTTCGCGCGGGTGGGGGCCGGCGCGGGTTGCGCCTCGTCTTCTGCCTTGGGGGCGCGGCGCTGTGGCGTGCCCCCGCTTGTACCGCTCGTCGGAGCATCCCTCTTGTTGAACCAGTTGCCCGCTGCGTGCCGGGGGTGCCTGCAGAAAGGGGCATGCGCGGTTTGCCGCCCAATCGAGGATACACCCGCGTTGCCGCACAGGGGCATCCCGGCAAGGAAGGATACACGCTGGTGTGGCGCGAAGCACGAGCCGCCCGGCTGACGTTTCGCGCTAACTTGGGGTGCAACGGCCCCGGCCCGAAATACGGGACGTTGCTAATATGGCCCCATCATGAGGCCCGGGAACAAGGCTGATGCACCCGAGGAGCGGCAGCCCGCGGCTCCGGCGGACAGGGGACCGTTCCCAGAATCTCCCAGGTACCCGTACACGCTGAGACCCGCCCGGGAGGAGGATGTCCCGGGCATGAGCCAGGCCGAGCGCGAGGCCTTCCCGGAACAGTGGCCTCCAACACGTTTCTCCCGGGAGCTCGCCAAGCCCCACACCGTCTGCCTGGTCGCTGCGCGGCCGTGGACGCCGGAAGAGCTCGGCGGTTTTGACCTGGAGCGCAGGGACGAGGGCGCTCCGTCGCTGGCGTCTCGCGTTCTCGCCGGGCTGGACGGGGTGGCCCGCTCGGTCGGCCTTGGGATGCTCCGCGAGGGCAGGCGGTCCGTTTCGCCGGAGTACGTCGCCGGCTTCGCAGTGGCCTGGTTCGTGGCTGATGAGGCCCACGTCGTGACGATCGGCGCGAGGGAGTGCGAGCGGAGGCGGGGCATTGCCGATCTCCTGCTGATGGGCATCCAGGAAGCGGCCGTCAGACTCGGTTCCCAGCACGTGACGCTTGAGGTCCGCCGGTCAAACGCCGCCGCACTCGCTCTCTACCGGAAGCACGGCTTTCGCGAGATGGGCGTGAGAAAGCGTTACTATTCCGACAACGGCGAAGATGCGGCCATAATGACCACGCCTCCCATCCAGAGCGACGCCTACGCGCACATGCAGGCGAAGCTCGCCCGCGATCACGCGGCGCGATGGGGGATGTCGGTCCGGTTGCCAGCATAGCGGGAGATGTGCGGCGCAACCATCCACCAACGGAGCAGGAGCCGCGATAGCGAGGCTGCCTGAAAGCGACCCGCAGGGCGCGGGTGCGCCGGAGGCTTCTCACGCTGGTACGGCTTCCCGCCCGGTGGGTTTCCGGGGCGACGGCCGGCATCTGCCTCGCTATCGGGGTGTGCGCTTGCGCGCTCGGCGGCGAAACCGGGGAGACATCCCCGGGAGCCTTCTCGCCGGACGCCGCTCTCGCCAATGGCGCTGCCGTGCGGGGCGGAACCCTACGCATCGCGCAACAGGGCGACCCCGCCTCGTGCGATCTGCATATGTCTCGCGGCCTCAGCTACCAGGCCGTTCACCCGTGCAACCCCATGCTTTCGCAGATAGTGCGGGTGGATGCCCTCGACCACGGCGTGATCTCGCCGGACCTGGCCCTTTCGTGGGAACTGGCGGGGGACGGCCTGACGTGGACGTTTCATATCCGCAGCGACGCCGTCTGGCACGACGGCTCACCGGTGACGGCTGACGACCTGAAGTTCAGCCTAGACCGCATCATCGAGCCGCCCGAGGGGCTGGTCGCCGGCCGCGCCGGCACCGTCGCCCGGTACGTTCCGGACACCGGGATGGTCCGGGCGCCCGACCGCGAGACCCTCACGATACGCACCCAGACGCCCGCCGCGTCGTTCCTTGCGAACCTCGCCAGCGTCTACGTCTCCGTCTACCCCCGGGCGGCGACCGAAGCGCTCGACCCCCCGTCGATGGTGCGCTTCGACCGTGTTACCGGCAGCGGACCCTTCGCGGCGGCCTCCGCCGTCCGCGGGTCGGCCTACAAGATGGTTCGCAACGACCGCTACTACGAGCCGGGACTGCCGTATCTCGACGGTCTGTGGTTCCTGGTCATGCCCGAGCCCGCGGTCCGGCTGGCTGCGCTGAAGGCCCACAAGGTGGACATGATCGCCGTCATCACCGAGGCCGAGGCGGAGGACCTGGAAGCGGGCTACGCGGGGCGGATCCGGGTGCTGAAGACGCCGTCCGCCGGCGGCAATACGGTGCAGATGAACCTGGGGCGACCGCCGTTCGATGACCCGCGGGTCAGACGGGCCGTGAACCTGGCTATCGACCGGGACGAGGCCCGCCTCGCACTCGGCGGCGGCTTCGACGGCGCCATCATGCCGCCGGGGGGGAGCTGGGCGCTCAGCCAGGCGGAGACACGAAACCTGCCGGGCCACGGACAGAAACAGGAGGAAAGGGCGGAGGCCCGGCGCCTCTTATCGGAGGCCGGCTTTTCCGAGGGCCTGGATGTGGAGATCAACACCCGGGCGAACCCCTTCTTCGAGACGCTTTCCGCCTTCGTCGCGGGCCAGCTGGCGACGGTGGGCATCCGCGCCAGCGTCGTGCCGGTCGAGCCGGTCGCGTACCAGGACCTGCTCGCGCGCGGTGAGCACGCCATGATCGGCCACAGCCACTCGTTCGCGCTCGACGACCCCGACGCCGTATTGCCCGCGCACTACTCCTGCGACGGACCGGAGAACTTCCCGGGCCTGTGCGATGACGAAATCGATCGGCTCATAGAGGAGCAATCGCGAACCCTGGACCCCGCGAAGCGGAAGTCGTTGGTCGACCAGATACAGCGACGCGTCTGGAACCTGGATGCCAAGGTCTGGTTCCAGTGGTCTCTCCGTCGCACGCCGCTGTGGACGGACATCCGGGGCTTCGAGCCCGGCGGCCCCAGCCTCTACCAGGGGCGCCGCATGGACACTGTGTGGCTGGCGCCGTGAGGCTGTTCAGGCAGGTGCCCAGAGGCCTGACGTGATATCGCACCTTATGCGCCGCGCAGCACTGATGCTGGTGACGCTGTGGGCGGTGACACTGCTGGCCTTCGTGCTCCTGCGCGTGGCGCCCGGCGACGCGGCGCTTGCGGCGCTTGCGCAGTCTCCCGGCGAGGGGTTTCTGACGTCAGAGCAGCTCGAATCCAGGCGGCGCGCCCTCGGACTGGACCGGCCGTATGTTCGGCAGTATGCCGACTGGCTGTGGACGCTGGTGCGCCTGGACGCGGGCCGTTCGCTCGCCAGCGGCATCCCGGTGCTTGAGGAACTGGCTTCCCGCTATGCCGTCACCCTGGAGCTGGCAGCGTTTGCCGCTCTGATGGTGGTGGGCTTCGCCGTGCCGGCCGGCCTTCTGGCGGCGTCCCGCCCGGGGTCCTGGACCGACCGTGCCGTGCGCGGGGCGGCCCTCTCGTTCCTGGCCCTGCCCGCCTTCTGGATCGGGCTGCTCCTCATCCTGGCGCTGGCCTCCTGGTTCGGGTACTTCCTGGCGGTCGACTACGCAGCTCCGTCGGTCGACCTCTGGCGGAACCTCCAGCAGATCGGCCCGGCCGCCCTTGTGCTGGCCCTGCGGCCGGCAGGGCTGCTGACGCGGATTATCCGCTCCTCCACCATCGAGGCGCTTGCGCTCGATCATGTGCGGACTGCGAGGGCAAAAGGGGTGGGCGAGGTGGCCGTGGTGTGGCGGCACGCCTTCAGGACGACGGCGCCCCACGCACTCACCGTCCTCGGCACGCAAGTGGTGTTCCTTCTGGGCGGAGCGGTGGTTGTGGAGCAGCTGTTCAACCTGCCGGGCCTGGGACGCTCCATCGCCGCCGCGGTCATGGCACGTGACTACCCGATGGTGCAATTCCTGGTGCTCAGCTTCGGCGCGGTGGCGATCGCGACGAACCTGGCAGTGGATGTGATCCACGGCCTGCTCGATCCCAGGCTGAGGCACGCGAACGCGAGGGTCGGAGGGCCGCCGTGAGCCTGCCCGCGGACGTAATCCGTACAGCGCTGCGCCGTGCCGACGGCCGTGCCGGGTTTGTCCTGCTCGGCCTGCTGCTTGTTGCGACGGTCCTGGCACCGGTGCTGGGCGGGAGTCTCGACGCCCAGGAGCTCGCCGTGCGGCTCGAAGGACCCTCGATTACGCACCCGATGGGTACCGACCACCTGGGCCGAGACGTGCTGAGCAGGGTGCTGCACGGTGCGCGGCATTCCGTGTCGACCGGGTTCCTGGTTGCCGCGGGCGCCGGACTGCTCGGGGGGTTGGCCGGCCTCGCGGGCGGCTACCTCGGAGGGTGGGTGGACGGCCTGGTGTGCCGCCTGATCGACATGCTGATGGCACTACCGCTGCTGGTGCTCGCCCTCGCGATCGTTGCAGCGCTCGGCCCGTCGCGGTGGGGTGTGGCTGTCGCCCTGGTGGTGGCCTTCTCGCCTGTCACGGCGCGGGTTGCCCGCGCGGGAGCGCGCTCGTTGCGCTTCGCCGGGTACGTGGAGGCGGCGCGGGTGGCGGGCGCGGGGAGCGCTGCTGTGCTTCGGAGTCACGTGCTACCGAACGCCGCCGGCCCCTGGCTTATCGTCGTGTCAACGCAGGTGGGAGCGGCGGTGCTGGCCGAAGCGTCGCTGGGCTTCCTGGGCTTGGGCGGGGCCGGCGCCTCGGCATCGCTTGGCGCAATGCTGGGCGGCGAGGCGCAGACCTACATGCACGGCGCTCCGTGGCTGGTCGTCTGGCCCGGCGCCGTGCTCGCGCTGCTGGTGCTGTCGGCCAACCTGCTGGGCGACGCCTTCGCCGGAGCCCTCGACCCCGTCACCGGAGGCTCTGAGCAGAAGTAGCGCGGCCTGCGCGCTGCCGCCCCGCATGTCAGGAAGTCGGCACCTCGGTGACGGGCACCGTTCGGGTCCACATGACGATGAGGATCACGACGATGACTATGATCGTGCCCCAGTTCATCCACATCCGCTGGATGAGCTTGAACTGCCGGGCGCTCTCCCATTGCCGTGATCTCCAGGCCCATTCGTTGCCTTTGAGTCCGAGCAGGACCTTGGCGCCCATCAGGACGGCGAACATCAGGTATCTGGCCGGCATGGGCGTGACCAGTAACAGCAGCCAAGCCAGTACTCCGGCGGCGGCGGCCGGCCAGACGCGGTTCCCAAGGCTCCACGCGAAGTCCAGCAGGAAGGCGCCCCAGTTCCAGCCGCGCAGTTCCCCGGGCAGCGCGGCGTCCCGCGTTCCGGAATCGTTGGGCATGTCGGGCGCGGGATGCGGGTCTCGCGGCGTCTCGGCCGCCGGACGCGGTGGCGCGGGGCGAGGTGGCGGTGGATGGGCCGGGCGCGTCTGCGATCCCGGCAGGGGTTCAGGCCGTACCACCCTGGCCGTGGCCGCGCCCTGAGGAGAGACGCGAACCGCCGATTCGAGCGTTGCCCCGCACTTCCAGCAGTAGCGGGCGTTCGCTTCATTCGAGCCGGAACACCCGGGACAGCTCACCAACCCCAGTGGCGAAGGGTGCTCGACGTCGGGCGCGTAGACGCGCTCTCCGCAGCGGGAGCACGAGTATGCGTCGGCTTCATTTTCGGTACCGCAGTGAGAGCAGTGCAAGTGCCGGTTCCTCTCGTTGCCGGGCGGCGCATTCCCGGACGTTTCTCTGGTGAAGGCGCTCCATGATACCGATTGTCGCGCCGCGCCCTCCCGGCATACCACCATCCGGGTCCGGGTAGGCCCGGTGCCCAGACCCGCGCCGCTACTGCACCGCAGGCAAGATCGGAAGGACCACGTGCGACGGCCGCTCCCCGTCGTGGTAGACGGTGTTGTCCGCCGCCCGACGCCGACGGTCCCTGCCGATAGGTTCGCCGGTGTTCGGATTCACGTCGAATCTGGGGAAGTTGGAGCTCGAAACATCCAGCCGGATGCGGTGGCCTTTCGCGAACAGGTTGCTCGTCGGGTACAGTGTGATGACGACCTCTGCCACCTGACCGGGCTCAAGGAACTCTGCCCGCTCCGGGCCGTTGCGATATCGGAGGCGCATGATCGAGTCAGTCAGGTTAAGCGAGTAGCCGTTCGGGTACGACCTGCTCGGCGGGTACACGTCGATCAGCTTCGCCGTGAAGTCCGTGTCAACAGCCGTCGACGATGCCCACAGCCTGACGGAGATCGGCCCTGTCACCTCGACGTCATCTGCGAGAGGGGTCGTCTGGAACACCAGGACGTCCGGGCGGGACCCGAGAGGGAAGTACGGCGGCTCGCAGCCGAAGATACGGGGGCCTTCATGCTGATCGAACCCGCCCGCGAGCAAGATGTCCGGCCCCGAGGCCGGCATCACGCCGGGGTCGGCCACCCCGGGCGGCAGCGCTGCGCGGTCTCTCAGCGAGGAGACGTTTCCGCCGATGGACGGCACCGGCCTGGCCGGGTCGTAGCGGTACGTGGTGTGCGACTCGCCGGCCTCCGGCGGCGTGTCCGCCAGGGAGCCGTCCTCGTGGAGGTAGTACTTCGTGGGACATGCCCGGGCGGGCGGCCACTCCTTCTCTTCGCGCCATCGCCCGCCGTGCATGAGCCTGCCGGCAGACGTCCTTTCGCCGGTGCCTCCCCCCATGACGAAGATGCGTAGGGGCGGGTCGTCCTCGGCGCCGTTGTCCACGCCCTTGAGCCACCGGTCAAACCATCGGAGGTGTAGCTCCCTGAACGATGCGACGGCCGCCGCGGAGCCGAACTCGACGTCTCCGGCGAAGGTAAGCTGTGGGGTCTCTCCGCCGTGTGTCCACGGGCCCATCAGCACGCGCACGGGGCCTTCCTTGCAGGCGGACAGCCCCAGGAAGTTCTGGAAAGTGGCGCGGGTGTAGGAGTCGTACCAGCCGCCTACCAGCAGCACCGGGCACTCCGGGAAATCGTCCCAGTACTCCTCGGGGCAGACGCTCGGGTGCTTCCAGTAGTCGTCGTAGTCGGAGTGCGTGAATACCTCGAACGCCCACTTCTCATACGGAGGCACGAGTTTGAGCTGCGTCTGCCCCACACGCACGGGCATTCGCTTGAGCCAGTCGGAGAACATCGGCGCATCCAGGTTCAGGGCTGCGTCGATCCAGGGTTGGCTCTTGAGCTTCTCCTGGGAGTTGCGGGCCGAGTGCCAGAACGCCCACGCCAGGAACCGCAGCTCCATGGCGCCGCCGTGGCGGACGGTGCTTTCGTGTGCGTTTGCGCCGCTCATGTTCGGCACCATGGCCCGGAGGCTCTTCGGGCCGAGCGCCGCCATCGCGGTCTGCGTCCAGCTCGCCCACGAGCAGCCCCACGAGCCCGCGCTGCCGTTCGACCAGGGCTGCGCGGCGATCCACTCGAGCGTGTCGAAGCCGTCCTCGGCCTCGGGGAACAGGAAGTTCACGTCACCCTCGGAGTTGAAGCATCCCCGGCAATCCTGGTCGACTGCGACGTATCCGCGCTCGGCGAACCATCGGTTGTAGCCGAGCTGGGTTTCCACCTGGGTCTTGTTGTATGGCGTGCGATGGAACACGACCGGCAGACGGCCGCCCAGCGGCTTCCCTCCGATGGCGGGGCGATAGATATCCGTTGCCAGCCGCGTTCCGTCCCGCATCCGCACCATGACGTTTTCGGTAACTACCACGTCGAACTCGGGGACGGACGGCGCCGGTGACGGGGTCATGCGACGAGTGCTCCTTCGTGCCGGTGTGTGGACGGGTGTGCGAGGGGTCTGGCGGCGGGCTTCAGCGTCCGCGGAGCCAGCGTCTCAGCCTGTTCCGCCACGAATCGCTGAGCTCGATGACGTTTCCTTCCCGGGCGACGGGCTGCTCTCGCTGCGCCGGCCTGTGAGGGGGTGTGCGGCGCGCGCCGCGCTGCCCGCGTTTGAGGCGCATGGCGTACCCGAGGCCGAACAGGGCCACCGCCGCCAGCGCGAGCGGAGTGAATAAACCTCGGACGACCAGAGCGAGCGCCAGCGCCCCGAGGCCCGCCAGCATCAGGCGTTCCGGCGTGAAGCGTATTGCCGGCAGCCCGGCAGACGAGCGGCGCCGCGATCGCCGTTCGTCGCGTTCCAGGATGCCCTCGACCTCTTCCCTGATCCTCTTGTCCGGCAGCGGACCCACTCCTGCAGTCGCCCGACCTCAACTCACGGCTGGATGTGCCGCCATCATAGACTCTGGCAATGCGCGCGTGGCACAGCCAGGCGCCGGGAGTCCGGCTCTTCCGCCCGCTCGCAAGCGAAACGCCCCCGGGCGGTGTGCCGGGGGCGTTCTGTTCAGAACCGTGCCGGGTTACGGGCTACGTGTTCTTGCCAGGCTGGGAGCTGGCGTAGTCGTACTCCGCGTTGATCTTGATGAACTCCTGCTGGTCGTCCGGGACCTGGTCTTCCGCGAAGATGGCGTCTACCGGGCACGCTGCCTCACACGCGGCGCAGTCGATGCATTCTTCGGGATTGACATAAAGCTGGTGATCGCCCGGCTTCGAATAGATGCAATCGACGGGACAGACGTCGACACACGCGCCGTCCATCACGTCCACGCAAGGTTTGCCGATTACGTAGGTCATCCCTCAACCCTTCTTCTGGCAGATTACGTCTTGACCCGCGCCACCGGGCGAGACCGCTCAGAGGCCTCCGCAGGCGCAGTACCCTTTCGGGATGCTGCCTCCTAACCTCTTCCGGCGCATTATACGTAAAGCTGGCTCAGGCTCAACTCCGGGGCATGCGGCCTGCATTGCGTGCCGGGCTCCGATAGATCGAGGCCGGCCTCGGTTTCGTGCGTGCGCCGGTTGTCCGTGAGTGTCAAGAGCGCGCCCGGCGGATTCCGCACCGGGCCGGTCCTATCGAACAGCGCTGGCAGGCGGTATCATGACCGGTAGTGTCCGGAAAATGGCGGTTTCCGTTGTTCCCGCCGCGGCCCCGCATGCAAGCGAAGCCGAGCCGTCCGGGCGCGCCGCAGCCCGGCCCGCGTCTCGAGACCTGAACGACGCGAGGGGGCTGCTTCGGGCCTGTTGAAAACCGACCTCACCGCGGATAGGAAGCATATGGACCAGCTAGATCGCAGCATCATCGCCATTCTGGAGCAGAACGGCCGCGCCTCGAACGCCCGAATCGCCAGGACCGTGCGCGTCAGCGAAGGCACAATACGCCGCCGCCTGAAGCGCCTCATCGATGACGGGATCATCAATATCACGGCGGTGCCCGACCCGCAGAAGCTCGGATACCAGTCGGAGGCGCTTATCGGTGTCCAGGTGGACCCGGACAAGGTCAATGAGGTGGCCGCCAGCCTTGGCGAACTCGACAACACCCGATGGGTTGCGACCACGACCGGTTCTTTCGATGTGTTCACGTGGGTTACCCTGCCGAATGCGGAGGCGCTTGGCCTCTTCCTGCGTGAGAAGGTGGGTGTCATTTCGGGTGTGCGCCGGACCGAGACGTTCGTGAACCTGAGCGTGTCGAAGCGGCAATACGGCATCCCCGTATAGGCAGCGTGGCTTTCAATACCCGGTCGGCCGCGGGCGTTCGAGAGGACGGTACGGCCGGTACACCGCGTTTCCGGCAGGGCCGCGGCGCCTGGAGCAGCGTGCTACTCTTGCCGTTCGTTCGCCGCCGGGATAGCGGGGACCTCTGGCCCCGGTAATAGGCAAGCCGATGCGATCTATGGCCGCCTCACTACCGCGCATTGAGCGGATTGCCGCGTGGCGTTTGCGCGGAGATTCCGGGCCCTCGCTGCTGGGGGCGCTCTTCCCGTCGGCCGGTGTGCTGGCCCGGGTGGCAGTCGCCGTCGTCTTCATCGGCGTGATGGCCGGCCTGGCCCAGGCACGCTTCTACCTGCCGGGCAACCCCGTGCCGGTCACCCTCCAGACGCTGGGCGTTCTGCTCGCGGGAGGGGTTCTGGGCTGGCGATGGGCGTTCCTGTCAGTCGCCGGATACTACCTGCTCGGCATGGCGGGCGCGCCTGTGTTCCAGGGCGGTCAGGGCGGGTGGCACTACGTGGCCGGCAGCGTCACCGGGGGGTACCTGCTCGGCTTTCTCGTGTCCGCCCCGGTCATAGCGTTCCTGACACAGCGCGGCTGGAACCGCAACAGGGTTGTGTGGCCGATGCTCATCGGCACACTGGTCGTGTATGTGCCGGCGCTCCTGTGGGTATCTGTCTTCGATTTCGGCTGGCCGGCGGAAGGAGAACTCCTTTCATCCGCCGTCTACCCATTTCTCCCGGGCGACCTGTTGAAGCTGGCGCTTGCCGCGCTTGCGGCCGGAGCCGGATGGCACTACGCGGACTTCCGCAGGCGCCGTCGATCGGCAGCGGCCGGCGCGTCCGCTATCTCCAGAGCAGCGCCGCGCGGCGAGGATTGAACCGGAGCCCCGGCATCATCCGGGGAGCGGGAAGCGAAGTGTATAGAGACAAAGGCTGCGGCGAGCCGCGAGCGGAAGACACCGGACATACCGTCACGGTCGCCGGCTGGGTGAACCGCCGACGCGATCACGGCTCACTTATCTTCGTCGACCTCCGCGATCGCACGGGCCTGCTGCAGGTCGTCTTCAACGCGAAGGTTTCGGAGGAGGCCCACGAGCTGGCCTCGAGCCTCCGGTCGGAGTGGGTCGTCCAGGTGACCGGCACCATCTCGACCCGCCTTGAGGGTGCGGAGAACCCCGAGCTTCCGACCGGCGACGTTGAGCTGGTTGCGACGGGCCTGACCGTTCTGAACCCGGCGAGGACTCCGCCGTTCGAGGTATCGGACGAGCCTCCGGCCGACGAATACACGAGATTGCAGCATCGGTTCATCGACCTGCGCCGGCGACCGATGCAGGAGAACCTCCGTCTGCGCCACCGGGTCACGAAGCTGATATGGGATTACCTGGATGACCGCGATTTCACGCAGGTGGAGACGCCCATACTGCTCAAAAGCACGCCCGAGGGTGCCAGGGATTACATCGTCCCGAGCCGTATGCACCCCGGCGCGTTCTACGCTTTGCCCCAATCACCGCAGCAGCTGAAGCAGATGCTGATGGTCTCGGGTGTGGAGCGCTACTTCCAGATAGCGCATTGCTTCAGGGATGAGGCCCTCAGGGCGGATCGCCAGCCTGAGCACACCCAGTTGGACCTGGAGATGAGCTTCGTTGAGGCGGACGATGTGATGTCCCTGGTCGAGGGGTTGTTCGCTCATGTGGCCCGGGAGGCGACGTCGGGCAGGGAGGTGGCCGAGCCCTTCGCGCGGCTGACGTACGCGGAGGCGTTGGACCGCTTCGGCACAGACAAGCCGGACCTGCGGTTCGGTCTTGAGCTGGGCACCCTTACGGACGCGGCAGCGGCC
>SDBU01004104.1_pt1 | contig 18111 bp, 40 predicted proteins | sample 2277071 | NCBI WGS metagenome assembly SDBU01 (sample SAMN10397929, study PRJNA504765) | marine sediment metagenome | isolation source: marine sediment core GS08_GC12, 126 cmbsf | place: Arctic Ocean: Gakkel Ridge, Loki's castle | collected 2008 | reverse complement strand
GAGTAGCAGGTGGCGGGGACGGAGGGGATCGCGAGCCTTCGGATGGGCCCGCCGCGCCGTACCTGGTAGGCATCCTCGCAGGATACGATCCTTACCCGACACTTTCGAACGGTGAGCCGGACTGGCAGCAGATCGCCGCTGATATCAACGCGGGAAAGGTCGAAGGCGCCACGGTTGACACCAAGAACTACGTCAACGGCGTCATTGCATCGATGGCGGACGAAAAGAAGTGGATCTACGAGTCACCATTGGGCAATTTTGGGATCGGGGCAAGGGGTATCAATCCGTGGGTGGGAGCAGGAACAGCGGGTGGCGCGGCTGGATTCTTCGGGATCAACGTCCGTCCAGGATTCCCCGCCTTCGTCGGCGGTCACGACCCGCGCGGCAACCCGACCGACCCGAAGACGTGGAACAAGAACGACCCGAAGGGCGAGGGGCAAGCCGACGAAGGGGACGCGCAAGACAAGGCAAGCGAGGCGTGGTTCCTCGGTCCCGACAAGGATCAGGTCATCCCGACCGATTTCTTTCCGGTAAATTCAGCGCGGCTCCCAGACCGCCGATTCAAGTCTCAGAAGTCGCTCTCGACTCCCGCCGGTTGGCCGCAGTTCCCGCGCGGCTTCTACGGGATCGTTCAGACGTCCTCGCAGGACGAGCATCAGTCGGAGCAGTGGTACCCCGCCGATCCGCGCCTCGTCGCCGTGAACTACGCAGGGCCGGCCACGGCGGGGACTCCGGTTGCGGACATGGGAGGACCGAATTCGTCTCTCTCTCTTCGACGCCACGCCCCGCTGCATTCCCTCGTGCGCGTGATCCGCGGTCCATCTGGTGATCGAGGGATGCTCAAAAAGAACGGCGCGGCGGACTTCCCGCGCTCGTGGCTCGCCCGGCAGATCGGACCGGCGGGCGAATGGGACGTGTCGGGCGGGCTCGTGTGTGATATCCCCACCGGGAAGAACGGTACCATCGCGAAGGCGTCCCGGATCCTCGCGATGGAGTCCGTGACTTACGGTGGGCCTCTCGATGTGGGGCACTTCGGCGACAAGCACGAGATCGGAAGAGATGCGGACGGGAATCCGATCCACTCGCTTCACATCTCAACAGAGGCTCTGTTCAAGATGCGCGGCGGCGATGGATTTCAGGACGGTCCGATCAGGTTCCAGAGAAGCTATCCGTCCGTAACCCGTCTTCCGTACCCAGTAGAGGCTCACATTAAGTGGGATGCTCCTACGGATCAATGGCGTCTCCACTCATGGGCTCCGGAGTACAGACCTCCGGGCACGATCACGCCGAACCCGGACCCGGACCCGAAACCCGAGCCTGACCCGAAGCCTGACCCGTATGGTGGTGGCGGATTTCACGATCCGCCGGGTCCTCGTCCGCCAGGGCAGATTGTCCCCGGACGTCAGCCTGACCCCGGTGGCGAACACATCCCCGGCATCACGATCTCCGCGCCCGTCATCACAAGAGGGAAATCGAGCGATCAGGTGCAGAGGTGGGGCACGGCGTCCACGCAGGAGCGCATGGGATCCGCAACCACATCCCGCGCTCTCCCGACCGCGCACGGGGAGACGGATTGGCGATACCACCTTGAGCCGTCCTCAGAAGAGATCAGGCAGCTCGACAGGTCCGCACCTGTCACGATGCGCCGAGAGGCGTTCGGGGCGCAGGGCGGCAATCCTGACGAGCCCTACATGGACTCACCGGTCAACTGGCAGTACACGCAGGATCCAAAGAACTCGCGGTACCCGGGCGGAAGCGCGAATGGTGGCGAGGTCATCCTCCCGCCCGAGGTAAGTCTCGAGGATATCGATGATGGCTTCGCGCCCGACGGACTCGATCTCTCGGCAACCTATCTTGTAGCAGGGCCGGGCGCGTGTCTCGCGTGGGGAACTCCCGAGCTTGCGACCGGGGGCGTAAAGACAGGGCATTCAACCTGCGTGGAGAGCGGCGATCTCGTCTTCTATCGGCACGACTCAGCCGGAGCAGCTGCGGAGACAATGAGGCTCAAGTCGGACGGTACATTTGAGATAAACAGCCACGCGGCGATCACTGTTTCTGACGCATCTGCCGCTCAGGCGATCGGAACGACGCCGGAGATAGTTACCGGGTTCACAACGGATGGCGAAAACTCGAACATGCTTCGGGACGCCGCGGCCAATACAATCACTGTCGTTCGGGCAGGAACCTACCAGGTCAACTTCCAGTGCTCATTCGAGGGTGACAACGCCGTTGTTTACAAAATTCATCTTCGCGTAAACGGGGTTGTGCAGGACGAAGGATGTCACCGGTATCTCGGCACCGGTCAGGACGAAGGAAGCTGTTCCTTTGTCGCGCTGAAATCGCTTGCCGTAGGAGACGTGATAAGCGTCTACGTCGAGGCGAACGGAGCAAACAAGGACTTCATGCCGATCGACATGCAACTGACAGCGGTACGGATTCTGTGAGGATAGATGGATGAGGCTCAAGTGAGGGAGAATCTGGAGGCCTGGAATGCCTGACGACAACGGAAACGGTGTACTCATGAAGCTATTTCTCAGCTTGGCCTCCGTGTTCATCGCTGGCTCGATCGTCCTTTACGGGGTAGTGTCCGCTCAAGGCTCGGACATCGCGAGCGCCTCGAAGAGGATGGAGAGGTACACGGACCGGATGGACCGGATGGAGACGCGCTACCTCGAAAACCATCGCGCGATCAGGGACGATGTCTCGGAGATCCGCAAGATGCTGATGGACATGAAGAAGAAACGCGACTGACGGGGCTCTTGTCCCGAGGGGGTGGGTCTAAAGCCGTGGCTCGCCCCCGCCTGACACGGCTACGGCTTGGAGACAAGACATGAAGATCGAACGACGGTTCAAGGCGGTGTGGATGGGGAGCCTGTTGCTCCTCGTGTCGGGGCTCGGCTTCGGGATGTGCGGGTGCGCGGGGACGGCTCTGAGCATCACGGATGCAGAGATGGGCAACGGCGAGCAAATGAAGGGGCTGTGGGGCGACGTGAGCCTCTACCCGAAGGTGTCCGAGTCGATGATGAAGAAGTGGACCCCCGATCAGATCACGGCGTACATCGAAGCCTGCGCGAAGGCGATGGACTCCCTGAGTCGGATCGACATCCACTTCGAACTCGAACAACACCTCGGGGCGCAGTCTGACGCCGAGGGCGCGGTGGAGGCAGCGATCAGCGCTACCGTCGATGCGCTGAAGCCGGAATGAAGATCGCCAAGCCGAAGTAGATTCTCCTCTCCAGGGGCGGCGTCCTCTACTGCTCGCGTCGCCCCGAACCCAAGGCGTCAGCGATCGCCCGCATCCCGATCCTGAGGGCTATCTCCGGCCCCATGCGGATGATCGGCGAGTCGGTGCCATCCTTCTCGCGGATCACAAGCCCGTTCCCGCGCATGAGCTCCGAGAGTCGGCTGTCCCTCCAGTCGATCAGCACGTCCTCGATCGCTTTCCTTCCGATTTCGAGCAGCCCCTTGTCGTCGGCGATCGCGCGAATGATCTCTGAGCGAACCATCAAAACGCCTCGTCCACGAGCATCCGGATCAGCGTCCGGGTCGGCCCGCTCGGGTTCCGCTCACCGCGCTCGATCATGGCGATTGAGTTCTCTTGCATCTCCCAGGACTCGGCGACATCCTTCTGCGTCATGCCGAGGGTCTTCCGCGCCCGGCGGAGTTGATCCCCGATCGGTCGCCACAGGATCGGGACTTCCCCGAGTCCCTCGGCCATCTCGAAATCCCTCGCGGAGATCGCCTGCCAGAAGGGCGCGAAATCGTCATCCGGCTCCATGTCGAGGTTGTTCTCATCGAACGGATCCACCTCGCGAGCGAGGAACGCCGCGAGGAAGTCCTGCCACTGTGCCGACTCGGACCCGAGCGCGTAGCTCCGGTCGTGCTCGCGCATCGCGTCCACCACGTCGCGGTAGGTGACGGTCTCCTTCCCCGCCCACGCTCCGACCTCGATCCCCCCATCGCCCATCGACAGCCCAGCCCGCTCCATCTCGACCTTGGCGTCCGCGATCAAGTCCTGTCTGTGGATGCCCGCGTGGGCGACCGTGGTCAGGCCGACCTCGGCGTCTCCGTCCGTCCAGTAGGCTGCGCGGTAGGTGCTCATCGGTCCTCTCCTCTCTCGGCCTGCCTCCCGCACTCCTCGCACACGCCTCCGGGCACCTCGTTGCCGGATTGGTTGCCCGTGACGAGCCATGAGCGGGAGTAGCAGGGCCGGCACAGGAGGGTCGTCCCCTCGATGTAGCCTCCATAGTCGTAGGCCCGGATTGACGCCCGGGCCTGATCGCGGTCCACCACCTCGGCCCGTCCGTCCGGGTGGGTGATGGTGACGTGGCGGAGCACCTCGTCGAGGCAGTAGTACGCCGCGAACCGCTGCGCCTCCGCCTCGGTCGGGTACTCCATGTCCCGGATCGGCCCGGTGTCGTCGGCGACCATGACGCGGCAGGCACTCACAGCGCCCGACCCCACGGCGACGCCTCGACGTGCCGGCCATTCTGGTTCAAATCCCTCGTCCACCCGCACCCGCGACATGTCTCCGTGTAGGATATGTCCCCATGAGCCCCGCGATTCTCGTGGGTGTAGGGTTCGAGGAAGACCGGCCCCGTGAACGCCATGTCCGGCCCGAATTCGGTTTTCGGGTGCTTGTTGGTCCTGGTGTGATTCATTTCCGCACCATCACGCGACGAACCATGATGCCATCTCGCGACGTGATGAAGTCGGGCGGCTCCACGGGCAGCATGTCCTCCTCGGGCTCACACCGTCCCGCCGCGGTGGCGAGCGCGGTGGCGAGCATGACCACGGCGTCCGCGCCGGGCGCATAGCGGCTGCCGTCCGGCTGTCGGATTAGATCCGGCAGGAGCCGCATGGCCTTGTGCGCGCCCCGGATCAGCCTCCGGAGCAGAACCCGCTCCTGCTCCGGCGTCATCAGGGCGGCGAGGCCGGTGTGAATGGCGCCGTACTCCGCGCCCCCCTGGGCGCACCGCAGGCGGACGAGACCCCCGAAGCGACCCTGTGAGTCGGTGGTCCAGCCTCCCCATGCGAGGGAGAGGCCGTCGGCCTCTGTGATGCTCCACTCGGCCGCGGCGATGATCGCTGCCGTCCACGCCGCGCCATCACCGGCCTGCCGGCGACCGGATCCACACTCGCGGAACGCCTCGTGGCGATCGGTTCCCGCCCCTGGATCCATGATCCCGCCGCCGTGGAGGCCGGCGCACTCGGCCATCAGGAGCGTGATGGCGGCTGCCTCGTCCTCGCCCGGCGTGGCGACGATCGTCTCATCGCCCGGCAGGTTGCGCACGTAGTTGAGCGCGTACGTCTTTACCGCCTCCACCCGGGCATGGTGTCGGGCGGGTGCGGTCAGTTTCCTGACTTCCTCCTGCGTCTCGTAGTCCATTTCCGCGAGCGCCTCGCGGAGGTCCGACCACAGCGGAACGCCAATCCTGTTCATCGCGTCTCTCCCTCGTCGTCCTGCCCGAACGCCTTGTCCTGTTCATCCTCGGTCATCGGCTCCCCGTCGCAACGCACGACGTTGCGGTCCGAGTACCCGCCCTGCCTCCGGCAGCCGCGCCGGTCCCGCGAGACGCACTCCCGGGCGGTCTCGATGCTCCGGTGCCGGTGTCCGCAGGATCCGCGGATCTCTCCGTCTGTCGTGTAGGTCATTTCGCCGCCGCCCACTTTCCGTACCAGGTCGAGCCATCGGCCCGGTCGATCTCGCGAGTGTACAGCGCCCCGTAGCAGGCGCATGACCTGTCCAGGCGCACAGGGATCCCGGACGAGTACGCGACCTCGATCGTCTGCCCTTGGTTCTGCGGAGGCACATGCCACCCGTCCAGGTTCGGCAGCTCCGACTTATTGATCCTAATGTAGCTCATCAATTCACCTGCCCGCCGCAGTGCGAGCAGATCGACCCCGGGCGCATCCCGAAGCTGATCCCGTCCGCGCAGTAGTCACACTCGTTATTGATGCTCTTCCGCCGGCGGTTCGGAGCCGCCGAGGTTGCCGGGCGGTCCATGCTCTCGGTCGCGCAGATGGCGATCTTGCCATTCTTCCAGACCACCCGCGTGATCCGGGCGGTCCAACTCTTGCCCGACCGCGCGGTGATCGTCACGGTGTCGCCCGTGACCGGCGTTCCCTCGACAGTCGCTCCCCAGTTTCCGTCCCGCAACTTCGTCGGCTTTCCGATCATCGTCTTCCCTCCGGTTCCCGTCGCCTCGTTTCGTGCTTCGTTCTGCATGACCCAAGTATAACACGGTCACAGTCAGGCGCAAGGACCAATTCGGATTTTATTCTCAGAAACATCTCGGGTCGTATTCCAAGAATGATCTTGACATCTATCGGACGGTCTCGTAAACTCGGGTCATGGATTACTTCACGGACGAGTTCAGGCGGTACAGGAAGCTCGCGAAACTGACACAGACCGAAGCGGCTGCGGTGTTCGGCACATCCCAGCCCGTGTGGAGCGAGTGGGAGGCGGGATTGAAGATCCCGAACGGCCACGCGATCGAGCTGCTCTTCAAGAAACTTGCGAAGTTCGATGCCGAGGGCTGCGAGAAAGGGGAAGAGACATGACACGCAGAGAGCCACGATACCGGAAGGAAAAGTCCAGTTTCGCGCAGGGGTTCGGCGCGGGCCTGGGCGCGGGCCTGGGTTACGGGTGCGCTTGTTTTATCGTGATGCCGGTCCTGCTCGTACTGGGCTTCTTTTTGCTGGCGGCCCTTTGAGCCGCGAAGGGGGAGAACTGATGGAAGACGAGCAGCCGAATGAAATCACGCGGATATTCAGAGAGTGGCGGCTCAAGGCGGGTCGCTCTCAGGAGGACGCCGCCGTGCTCTTCCAGGTCGAGCAATCCACGGTGAGCAAGTGGGAGGCCGGTTCGCTGAGAATGACATCCATCCTTCACCTCGCGCGGCTTGAGAATCTCGTCGGGAAGCAGGAGAAGGGCGAGCGGCTTGCGAGGGAGAGGAAGCGATGACCAGCAGAACACGGGCATTCCTGGTACTCGGGTCGCTGCTGGCGTCCCTCGGCGGGTTCGCATGGCTCCTGTTCGGGTACCTGTCGTGACCATCCTCGACCGGATCGACGGCATGGACCTCGCCGACGCGCGGGTGGTCCTTATCGGGTGGATGATGCGGCGGTTGCCCCCGAAGGACTACGTCGCCGCGATGAAGGCAGAGACGGCGATGCTCGCGGCTCACAAGTCCAAGCTTGACGAGCGGCTCGCGCGGCTCCAGGCGGCGACCGATGAGTAACGCCCTCGTCCGCGACACCCTGTTCCGCGCGATCAGCGGGTACGTCTCCGAGCGGACGGTGGAGATCATCCTCGACGACACGGACGCGGTGTCCGTGGTGACGGTGATGATCGAGGCGGAAGTCGAGCGCCAGATCGCTGAGTACAGGGAGGGCGAGAGATGAAGGTCCGCGTCTTCAGGATCAATTACCCCGACGGGTCGTTCGAGTGGGTCGGGGGAGACCACATCTACGAGAACCGAGACGACTTCAACGAATTCTTCGGCGTCGGAGACCTGACGACCATCACCGAATTCGAGGCCGAACTGACCATCGGGGAGGAAGTGAAGCGATGAGTTCCTCCTGTTGCTGTATCGATGTGGACGACAGGCCGGAGGTCTACTCCGCGACGATCCGTCACGCCCGCATCCCGCACGTCTGCGGAGAGTGCGGCGAGACGATCAACCCCGGCGAGGAGTACGAGGACTACCGGGGCTGCTACGAGGGGACGTGGGGCAAGCACAAGACGTGTTGGTTTTGCCTGTGCATCCGTCGCGACTTCTTTCCGTGCGGTTGGTACTACGGCAACCTACGCGAGGACTTCGAGGACTGTCACGGGTGGGATTACGTGACGATGGAGGAACAATGACCATCACGACGCAGGCATACGCCGAGAAGCAGCGCAGGGACTCGGCGCGGACCGCTCACCCCACGGGCAGCAAGGCCAAGCGGCGACGCGCGAAGATGGCTTACAGGTCCACTGTTGCGAGCAAGAGCAAGAGGATGGTCCGCAGGCGGGATGCGACCGTTCCCCCTCCCGCCGTGGTCCGCCCGGACCGCCCAACGATCGACAGGAGCCAGATGGCAATGCGTCGCGGGATCGTTGCGGCGATGAAAGCGAGGAAGTAGATCAATGACCTCCACCCCCGTCCCAATCGCTGAGACAGTCGCTCAGGGCCTTCGGGCCGGGACGGGAGCGGAGATCGTTGGACATTCGCGGGGCCGCGCAAGACCGCTCACGCACGAGCGGACACCCATCCTTCCCCTTACCGCGCGGCCCCACCACATTCGGCGGGTGGCATAGCTCGGAGTGCCTGAGCGCCCCAAGTCGCGGCAGACTTGGAGCCACCCGCCACTGAGAGGAGAGCGAGATGAAACTCGAAGACGTAAAGGCCACCGCCGAGGTCGCCGCCGATCTCGGAGTCAAGCCCGCGGACATCCTGCGGATCCTTTCCGAGTACCCGATCAAGCAGCCCGCGAAGTTCAATGGCGGGTTCGCGCTGACCGACGACGACTCGAGCTTGATCGTCGAATACTTCAAGCTCGAGTCGATGGGGGCGTGCCCCCGGTGCGGCGATATCATCGTCCACCCGAAGCCGGTCCGCAAGGCCCGGAAGACGAAGACCGCCGAGACGGCCGAGGGCGGTGCCGAGTGAAGATCATCGAACTCAGGGCCGAGAACATCAAGCGGCTCCAGGCTGTCTCGATCGCTCCGGACGGGAGTCTCGTCGTCATCGCCGGCGAGAATGAGGCGGGCAAGACATCCGTCCTGGACTCGATCGAATACGCGCTCGGCGGCACCCGGAACGTCTGCACGCAGCCGATCCGAACGGGCGCGAAGAAGGCGGAGATCGTCTGCGACCTCGGGGACATCGTGGTCACCCGAAGGTTCACCGCGAAGGGCTCATCGCTCACAGTCAAGGATGCCGACGGGAAGACCTACGGATCCCCGCAGTCTGTCCTCGACGCACTCACCGGGCGACTGTCCTTCGACCCGCTGGAGTTCTCGCGGCAGCGGGCGACCGAGCAAGCAACGACGCTCCGGTCACTCCTCGGGCTGGACTTCTCCGCGCTCGATGCGGAGCGGGCGAAGGCATTCGACAGCCGAACGGGCGTGAACCGGGATGGGAAGGCGCTTGCGGCGCGTGTCGAGTCGATGCCGCACCACGAGGACGCGCCGGCAGAGGAACTCGCCACGGCGGTACTCCTCGCTGAGATCGACACGGCGGCCGCACGAAATCGGTCGAATAACGCCCTTCGTAACGCAGAGATCCTCGCGTTCGCAATGAAGATGGAGGGGGACGAGGAAGTCATCATCGCGGAGAACGCCGTCATTGACGCGAAGGAGGCCCTCAAAGAGGCCCGCAAGATCGCCGATAAAGCCTCGGCCGCCAGTGTCGCCGCGACCGAGGCCGCTGCGAGCCTCGAAGACATCGACGACACCCCCATCCGAGTTCGCCTTGCCGGTCTCGACGACGAGAACCGCAAGGTCCGCGAGAACGTGGCCCACGCGACGACAGAGAAGGAACTCAAGGCTGCACGCACGAAGGCGCTCGCGCTCACCAAGGATATCGGGAGTGTCGATCGCACGAAGGCCGTCATGATCGAGGGCGCGGACTTCCCGATCGACGGGCTCGGGTTCGACGACGATGGCGTGACCCTCGACGGGCTCCCCTTCGATCAGGCTTCGGGCGCGCAGAAGCTCCGCGTCTCCGTGGCGATCGGGCTCGCGCTCAACCCCGAACTCCGCGTCCTGCTGATCCGGGACGGGTCGCTCCTCGACGAGGCGAATCTCAAGCTCGTGGCGGAGATGGCGGCGGAGAACGACGCTCAGGTCTGGATCGAGCGCGTCGGGACCGATGACCCGAGCGCGATCATCATCGAGGACGGAATGGTGCGGGACGCACCGGGTGGTGCCGAATGACCGAGGCAAGCCTGCCCGCGACGCTCGAGCCAGGGCTCTACCCCGGCATCCCGATGGCGATCTACCGCGCGTGGTCAGCCATCAACGCATCCTCGCTCCGGACCATGCGAGATAAGAGCCCGATGCACATGCGGTACGAGCAGATGCACGGGCGCACCGAGACGGAGGCCATGAAGATCGGGACGGCGGCTCACGCGGCGGTCCTCCAACCGGACCTCTTCGAGACCGACTACGTCGAGATCCCGACCTTCTCCGGGGCGGGGACGCGTGCGGCAAAGGAGGAATGGCTCGCGGAGCACGAGGGCGAGATCTTCCTGAAAGCCGATCAGCTCGCGCTCGTCGGCAGGCTCTGCGATGCCGTCCGGAACCACCCGCGAGCATCCGCGCTCTGTGAAGGACAAGCGGAAACCTCGATGGTCTGGACCGATCCGAATTCGGGCGTTCTCTGCAAGGCCCGCCCGGACATGCTCTCAACCCGCACGAGCGCCGTGGTGGACGCGAAATTCGTGCGCGACGCATCGCCCGACGCGATGAGCAAGGCGCTGTGGCAGTACGGCTACGCGCTCCAGGCGTGGTTTTACCTCACGGGCGCGAGAGAGTGCGGCGAGCCACGGGACAAGTTCATCGTGGTCGCTGTCGAGAAGGCGATGCCGCACGCGATAGGGGTGTATGTCATCGGGGACGCAACCCTTCAAGCCGCATCGGATCAGCTAGGGATCCTGCTAGAGACCTACGCGACATGCCTCGCGTCGAACGAATGGCCTGGTTACCGGGGGCAGTTCCTCGACCTGCCAGAGTGGGCTCTGCGACGAATTGAACAGGAGGTAGAGATCAACGGATGAAGACGTGCTTTCGGTGCAAGGCGACAAAACACCACTACGAACTTCATGCGGAAGAACGGGAGAGAATGAGATGAGCGAGAACAAGGTAGCGAAGCGCGACGAATCCGCGCTGGACCAGTTCCGGGACATGGACATCACGCGCCCGAGCGATGCCGCCGCAATCCTCGTGCAGTCGGGGTACTTCCCGGACGTGCGGAGCATGAGCCAGGCGGCGGTCAAGATCATGGCGGGTCACGAGATCGGACTCACCCCGTTCGCATCCATGCAGGGCATCGACATCGTGAAGGGGAACGTCCGCATGAGATCGGTTCTCCTCGCGGCGAAGGTGAAGGATCACCCCGACTTCGACTACCGGGTGACGGTCCTCACGAACAACGGGTGCGAGATCGTCTTCCGAGAGAAGATCGACGGGAAGTGGGAAGACATCGGAACCTCCTCATTCACGATCGAGGACGCCAAGACCGCGGGACTTCTCCGTAACACCGTGTGGAAGTCGTACCCTCGCAATATGTGCCATGCCCGCGCGATGAGCAACGGCGTGAACATGTTCTGCCCGAACGTCGCCAAGGGGATCCGAGTCTACGATGAGTCGGACTCCTTCGGTCCGTCCCGTCCCGCGCCCACGACCACGATGGAGGATCTCGACGCCGACCTGGGGGTCGCGCCGAAGCTCATCGAGCAGCCGGCGGAGAAGGTCATTGACGCGGAGCCCGCTCAGGAGATGAGCGACGTCGCCCGCGAGTTCTTCAAGGACGTGGATGAGGACGGGTTCCGATGAAGACTTGGGCCGTGTGGTTCGCGGAGTATCCCGACGATGGATCGATCGATGTTGAGGCCGAGACACGCGATGAGGCGATGCTGACCGGGGCAGACCTGTTGGAGGCAAATGGTCCCGAACTGTCCTGCTCGCTCATTCCTGAGCCTGATTATTCGATGGGCGAGCCCGCGCCCACGGGTGAGTTGAGCCCGATCGAGGACAAGTCGAAGGGCATCGCTGACGTGGTGCGAGCGAACCGGGAGGGGAGGCGATGAGGCGATGCCAAGCCGACGAGTGCCAGGAGCCCGCGACGTGGCGCACGGACATCGAGGGGGGGCGCGAGGGGCAGATCCTCGCCTGCGATCATCACCGGACCGAGATGGACAGTGAGGCCGCTCTGTGGGGCAGCACCCCGTACGAGTGGCGGCCGATCGACCTGTCGGGACACAAGGAGCCGAGATGAGCAAGACATGCTCTCACGGGCAACTCGCCCGGTCCTGCGGGATCTGCGAGCGGGACGCCACGATCGCCAGGCTGCGGGGGGAGAACGAGGAGCTGAGCCTCACGGTGGCCGCCATCCAGAAGAGTGACGATGCATTCGAGCGAGTGATGAATGAGAGGGACGAGGCGAGGAAGATGATCGATGATGTCGGGCGCGGCGGCGTGAAACTCCGCGACGAGATCGCCCGGCTGCGGAAGGAGCAGGCCGCTGCAAACGACTTACTGGACATCGCCAACATCAAGCCGGCGGAGACGCTAGCTCAGCGGATCACGTCACTGCGGCTACGCCTTGCCGATGTCGTGGAGGAGCGGGATGAGGCCCTATCCGACAGGAAGGACTTGTACTCGCGGATGGACGGGGCTCTCACGGAGGCGAACGTGCTCCGGATGGAGATCGCCGCCGCCGAGAAGGATCGGGACGAGGAGAAGGAGAAGGTTGAGGATCTCGACAACACCGTACTCATTGGTTCGATCGACGCCTTCGCGGAGCAGGCAGACATCCACTCAGGATCTCCAAGAGACAAGCTTGCTGAAATGGCAGCCGTCATCGAGGAAGCCGATGGTGTTTCCGAGAAACTCGCCGCCGCGCTCTCCCGCGAGGGGGCGCTGAGGGAGGCGCTGGAAGAGGCGAGGAGTGGAGATTGCTATTGCTGCGATCTGCCACTGGCAGGCGAGAAGGTCTGCCTGTGGTGTCGCATCGAAGGCCTGCTCACGAACGGAGACGACTCGTGAAGCCCGAAGTGGTCTTCCTCCTCTTTGTACTTGTGCTCGGCACACACGCTCTCGCCTACCTCTCTGGCTGGATGAAGTGCCACCGACAGTACGTCAAGAAGGGAGACGACTCATGAGTCCCGGAAGCGTCGTCCTCGCCATATTACTAGTGCCGCTCATCTTCATGGGGGCGCGCATCATGGACATCCTATCGGACATCCGTGATGGGATCAGGAGAGACTCATGAACGCAGAAAGATGGATTTACTCCCTGAATGCCGGCGCGTGGTTCGGCGCATGGATGGAGACCGGGATAGGAGTGTGCGGCGGTTTGTTCGTCCTCTTCGTTCTCGCTTTCATCGGTAGCGTGTTCGGGAGGGATAAATCATGACATGCGAGCGATGCCGAAAGCTGGAGAAGGCGTTGAGGGAGGGCCTGAGATTGCAATTGGTAGATGCCCCGATCTCGATGGATGAAGTGGAGGCGTTCATCGTCACGGCCCGCGCCCTTCTCGACGCGGGGACCGAGGAGGGGGAGTCTCCGCTCAAGGCGCTCGTGGACCAAGCCCGCGACCTCTTCCGCCCCATTGAGGAACTTGGCGAGTGTGACGTGTCGGCGGTAGGAAAGTGGCTAAATGATGCGGATAGGGTTGTTCCGCCCGTGTTTGGCGCTTCCTCTCCGGAGCCGTGCGCGACTTGTGACGGGCAGGGTGAGTTGGTTCGCGTCTGCTCCGCGTGCAAGTGCGCCGCGTGTTGGCAGGGCCGCATCATGTGCGAGATGTCGCGGAGGGCGGGAACTGTCCTGATGTCTCGCAAGGCTCTGGCGAAGTTCCACCGGGAGCTCTCGAATTATCACGTTGATGGAGAGAATCCGGGCGAATGGACGCAAGCCGAGCCTTGCCCGGACTGCTCTACCCCGGAGCCTAAGGAGGGAGATGCACAGCACCCACACGGACCCGTGGTGCTGTCCGGAGAGGACATGACGCGACTCACCCCGGAGCCCGAGCGGTGCGCCGGGACGGGAACGGTCGAGGAGCGGACAGGAACGTTTCTCAGCGGGACGACCCTACATACGATCTGCCGCGGATGCCCGGATTGCAAGGGAGAGGAGTCATGCGAACCGTCACCGGCCACTCCGTCCCTCTGATCGAGGTCTACGACGTCGCCTACTTCTGCGAGCAGGAGCCGCGGACCTCGCACGAGGTGGCGGAGTATCTCGGCAGGGCCGTCCGTCGCGGGGGCACGCCGGGCGCCATCCGACAGAGGCTCTACCGGATCAAGCGGGCGCTGAGGGCCTACGGCATCCCGTTCGAGCCGATCCGCGGCGAGGGCGCGTGGGATCCGACGACGTACTCCGTGACGCGGGATGAGCTTGCGAGGATCCCGGAATGAGCGAGACGGAGCCGCCGCCGGAGAAGGACGACCCGGAATTCCCGGATGACGATTTCGATTGGCGGACAGTGGGCCTTGCGCCGGAGCGGGAAGATCCACCCGGCGGCCAGGGCGAGCTGTTCATGGATGCCCCATGACCCCGCACCCGCTCGACCCCACGGAGCGCCGCTGCTGGACGTGCCGCCTGTCCCGGTCGTGGGTGTCCGCGGGGCTCTACCGCGCCGAGGGGGAGTGCCCGACGCGGGGGAGGGTGGGGCCGAATGATGGACAAAAGTGTCCGGATTGGGGAATGAGTCCTTGCGCGGGGTCGCCGGATCGGGTAGAGTTCAATCTCATGCCGGGTCGCGCTCGGCTGACAGTTCGACGCGATGGATCTCCGGGCGGGAGCCTTTCCCTCTCGCCCCATCCATCCCCACAGGAAGGAAAGGCCCTGTGACGGCCGTCTATCAACTATTCCTGCCCCTCCGCGATGCCGAGTACGACGCGCTCAAAGCCGACATAGCCAAGCGCGGCATCATGGTTCCCGCCGAACTCGACCAGGACGGGAACGTGCTCGACGGGCATCACCGAATGAAGATCGCTGACGAACTCGGGATTGAATGCCCGACCGTCATGAGAACCTTCGATACCGAATCTGACAAGCGGGAACACGTTCTCAAGATGAACCTACTTCGGAGGCACCTTGACGCGCTCTCGTGGGCGGAAGCGTTCACCCGGTTGCTTGAAGTGCGCGGAGTAGGTCGAGGACACGGAGCAAATCAAGGGAAACATTCGGCAACCGTTGCCGAATGTGCAGAAGAACTCGGAGTGCCCGAGAGAACCGCTCGCCACCGACTCAGCCTCCTTGACCTCCCCGAAGACGAAAAGTCGAAGGTACGCGAAGGGGACAAGTCAGCGAAGCAGGCCCTTCAGCAACAGGCACGGATACAGAAAGAAGAGAAGCGCGAAGAGCGCCGTGAGGAGAACCGGGAGAAGGTAGCAGAGTCCCCCAATCCTGCCGAGTCAGGGGCACAATACGCGACGATCCTGATCGACCCGCCTTGGTCATGGGATGACGAGGGAGACGCCGATCAGCTCGGGAGAGCCCGCCCCACCTACGCCACGCTTTCGAAGGACCAACTGCTCTCCTTGCCCCTTCCTGACCTGTCTGACGTGGACTGCCACCTCTACCTGTGGATAACAAACCGTTCACTCCCGAAAGGCTTCGACCTGATAGAGCGATGGGGATTCCGGTACGTCACGATGTTGACGTGGCCCAAGCCGTCGTTCGGGCTGGGGAACTACTTCCGAGGACAGACCGAGCACGTCCTGTTCGGCGTACGGGGCTCACAAATGCTCTTGCGGAAGGACGCCTCTACGCTCCTTCCGACGTGGGGCAGAGGGAAGGGCGGGCATAGCAGTAAGCCTCCTGAGTTCTACGACTTCATCGAGTCGTGCAGCCCCGGCCCGTATCTTGAGATGTTCTCCCGCGTCCGTCGTGACGGATGGTCGTCATGGGGGGAAGACGGGTGATCCGGACCTATGACTTCGACGAAGAGCTCCGGCTGAGCGCAGGGCAATCTCAAGGCGCAAGCGTCGAAAGTATCCTTCTCGAAGCAATCCCAGGCTCTGAAAAGGCGTGGCCGGCCTGCGAAGAGGATGATCGGAACGGTACGGACTGGTGGGTAAAGACGCGGATCGAGAAGTGGCTTTCCGTGGACGCGAAGGTTCGGAAGGAAGACTGGAAAGCCAAGGGACATGACGACTTGGCCCTTGAGATATGGTCCGTTGTCGAGAAGCGGATCACAGGATGGACTGCCCGCGACGACAAGCAGACCGACTATATCTTGTGGCTCTGGACGGATACCGGGCGTTGGTGCATGGTCCCCTTCCTGATGCTCTGTCATGTCTTCCGCGCGAACCTGCCTATGTGGGAGAGCAGGTATAAGACGGCCGCCCAAAAGACGGTTCGAGGCAATCAGACGTGGCATAGCGAGTGCGTCTTTGTCCCGCGCGATGTGATCTGGAGTGCGATCAAGCAGACATTCGGCGGGGAAGCCTGATGGCTCCAGGCGAGGACGCCGAACTCCTCCGCGCCATCCTTGAAGAGATGAAATCCCTCCGATCCGATCTCCGATCAGGTGCGCAAAACCTGCGCAAATCGGAGCCGATCGAGATGCGCAAATCGACCGAAATGCGCAGTAGGGGGGGAGACCTAGAGGGGGGGTCGTCTAAGTCTCAGACAGGCTTAGAAGGCGAAGAGCCTAAGCTTAAGCCGTTGTATAGCAACGGTTTCCTTCTCTTCTGGACAGCGTACCCGAAGCGCAAGGACAAAGGAAGAGCTTGGCGCTACTGGAAGAGAGAGAAACTCGACGGACACCTTGCGCAAATACTGCGCGCAATCGCAGAGCAAGAGAAGTCCGATCAATGGCGCAGAGAGGGCGGTCGGTTCATCAAGAATCCAGCGACTTGGTTGAACGATCGGTCATGGGAAGATGAGCCGATGAAGGTCTCCGACAACGGGAAGCCCAAGCTCACCGCCGACGTCCCCCCCGGACACCCGGCGCACGGGATGACCGCGGGCCAATACTGGGCGAAGGACGGCAAGCAGTACCGGCTCGGACCCCGTTGGGAGATGTTCATCGAGAGCGGCCCGGACAAGTGGGATTACGAGGAGACCGTGAAGGGAGCGGAGAGATGAGCGACGCAAAGGATATCAGGATCGGGCCTTGGGAGCTCGACGGGGGCAATACGTATTGCCCGGTGTGCTTTCAGGACTGTTCGGATAGAGGGCATGGGCTCATCGAGTGTATGCACGCTCTCGCGAACAGGATTGCGGAGCTCGAGGAGCGGTTGAAAACGAAGGGAAAGGGATGATGAGCAGACTGACGATTTACGGGCGCAACGCCGCGATGCACGGAGCTATCAATTTCTGGACGAAAAGGTGGGGGACGATCTGCTTCCGGCTCCCCGACGATCCCGACGATCCCGACGATCCCGACGATCCCGACGATCCCGAGCACGCCGAATGGAAGGCGGTAGAGGCCGCCATCGCCGCCGAGATCAGGAAGGAATCAAAGAGGTGAGTGACCCCACCCCCGAGGCGATGGCGAGAGAGTTCGTTTCTGACGAAGATGGCGTGATGGGGTTCCGCTTCAAGAGCGGCGCTCATGTCGTATGCACATGCAGCAACGGCGTGGCGCCCGAGATGATCGAGAACATCGCCCGGCTGCTCGAAGCCCACGCGAACGAGGTGGCGAGGGCGTGCGAGCGATCCGCGATCGATTCGCGGGACACGGTGGACAAGGGGATAAAGGACGGCAAGTGGCCCGAACTCCCGGAAGCGTCTCCGGTAGGGATGCGGAACGGGCTGAACGCGGCGGCACTTGGGATCCGTGCTAGGTTCCCTGGCGCGTTCAAGGAGGAGGAATGAGCAAGCAAGAGCGAATGAGCGCCGACGAGTTCAACCGCCGGCAACGGGCGAAGAACCTCGGGTGCTCCCCCGGTGCGCTGCCGACCCACCCCACCGGGAAACGCTGCGTCATCGACGGGATCCACTTCGACTCGGGGGGCGAGGGCGACTTCTACTTGTGGCTCAAGGAGCAGCCCTGGTGCCACTACATCGATGTGCATCCGACGCTGACCTTGCCGGGGGGGATACGGTTCAAGGCGGACTTCGTGGCCTACCTGAATGACGGCGCGCTCGTCTACGATTTCAAGGGACGCCGGCCCGGAACCGACTTCAACCGCATCTGGAAGCTGTTCAACGCCTTCCACCCACTGTCACCCCTCGTCGTCGTCCGGCGGGACGGGAAGGGCTGGAAAGAGCACCTCGCGCCGCCAGCCAAGCGGGACTGGTGAGGAATACCCCGCCATCGTCCCAAAAAACAGGCCTAGAACCGCGCGAAAGGACAACCGCCATGAAACATCAAGCCCAAGCGATGCGAGGCCTACGAGAGGCACTGGCAAGCCTACGAGAGGCACTGGCAAGCCTACGCGGATAGGC
>SDBU01004103.1_pt1 | contig 18112 bp, 32 predicted proteins | sample 2277071 | NCBI WGS metagenome assembly SDBU01 (sample SAMN10397929, study PRJNA504765) | marine sediment metagenome | isolation source: marine sediment core GS08_GC12, 126 cmbsf | place: Arctic Ocean: Gakkel Ridge, Loki's castle | collected 2008 | reverse complement strand
TTTCTTAGACTTTAAGCCTTCGCTAATCCTTTCGTTTCTGTCCAAATTTATCAACTTTTTATACTAAAAAAATAATATAAAAATAGACTATTATACTTTTTTAGACATACAATTGACATACAATATAAAGTGTCTAATAGGACACTATTATTTTAGTTAAATTAATTTCTTTTCAATAACCTTTCGCTTATTTTGTAAAATAATCCTAATTTTTCGTAAGAAAATACGATCTGATCCCTGTTGCAGCTATATGCAATGAAAAAGTAGTAAAAAATGATTTTTTTCTCTTCATTAAAAGGGATTAGGGCGCGCGTAATCGTATCAATTCTTCAAGATGAACTTGATTCGTTTTTATGGTTATTCTTTTTACCAATTTTCAGTATTATAATTGACATTATGAATAAAGGTATCCAAATAACTGCTTTATTAGTAAAAAGGGTCCGATAGGTTTTAGGTATATCAATTAATGGGAGTATTATAGCCCTACTATAAGAATCAGACTCTAAATATTCTATATATTCAGCGAATTCTATTATATCTGTAATCATCATAAGCAAAACGATAACGCCAATACCTGCGCATATCACAGCTATTAATTTAGTTAATATTTTTAATTGTTCTGTTTCCATATCCTAACCTTTTTCTATTTTATTCTCGATTTGATATGAACCTAATCCGTTTTTTCTTCAGGTTTTTCCTTATTATTTTTGAGCAAATAATCTTCTTTATTAATTTTTTGCAGCGAGATCTCCAAATAATCCCCTATTTCTAATTTAATAAGATCGGCGATATCTTTTTCAATTATTATCCCTTTCGAATTTCCGATCTTTTTCACTTTTACATAAATCTTGATTTCTTTCACCATGCCTATTTTTTTATATTTTTTAACCATTTTAAGCTTATTTTAAATTATTTTAGTGTAATACTAAATTAATTGAGTATAACAATACTTAAATATTAGTTATACTAAATATAATAATATAAAACTTTTAATTAAAGTTTTTTATCCAAACAAACAAAAAAAGTGAAAATCTCAAATGAAAAGACGTTTTAAAGTATTATTCGTATTTTTCATGATATTTTTCATGGTGTTTTTTCCCTTGCTATGGTTATTTGCCCCCGATGGGATTGTTCTTGATGTGTACGTCCATTATACAACCACAACACCCGGTGATATGCCTGCCGGCGGAATCTCTTATGTAATTAGAGACCAGGATGGTGTACTTAACCCAATCGTAGCCACAGGAACAGTCGGCGCGGATGGTCATATCTTATTCTTCCCACAGGGTACGATCGCCGTTGGATATTATAGACTTTCAATCGATATTCATGGGAACACCTATACAACCTTAATGAATAACGGTTCATTCAGCGAAAGCTATGACCGTATAGTTGCTCCATGGTTCTTAGATGCGCAATTAGATTGGGATATTATCTTTAACCCTGTCGATTCGCAATCAGTAGACCTACTAAAATGGAACGGTGCCTCATGGGACGTTTACGCGTCTTTAACCACCGATTCATTAGGTAATGTAGACTTTTACATCGGAATAGGCAAGTTCTCCTTTAACCCAAGCGCCCAAAACATTACAGTTTCAGGCGGTACCAATATACCTATAATTGGCTCGTATGTATTATCCCCAACATTAATAATCATCTCGATTATTGGCGTAGTAATAGCCATTAGTAAAACACTTAAAAAAAATAAAGTAAAAGTTAGAAGGGTTCGAGGGAAGCCCTTCTTTCCTTTTATATTACGATGTAAAACCAAGCCCCGAGCGAGCTTGGCGCATCTAACTAAAAATAGTAATTTAAATTTTGAAATCAAAAAAATGATACAACTATTCTAAAATACTACTAAAACAAATAAAATGGGTTAAAATTTTGAATAAAATTAAAGGAAATTCTAATTTTAAATCTTTATTTTTTTTTTTAATATGTACTAAAATAAATAATAGCTCATATAGAGTGAGAAAACTACACGGGAGCGCTCAATTTCGCCTTACTTTACCTCTCATTATGGTTTCTATTCTGAAAATAAAATGCATACTTATTTATCATTCGCCGTTTATTAGAATAAGAAATCCCTGGATTTTTGTCTTTTGGTGGCGCCCCGAGTTAATTTCTTTAATTTTTTAGGTATTTTATAATACTAAATAAAGTGAAAAAAATATGGATATAGAAAAAGAGATTAAGGAATTAAAGCGAATAGTCTCTATTCATGAACCCTTTTTTACACACCAATATCAATACGATCAAGGGCTATTAATGAAACGATTTGAGAAAATAGAAGCTCAGGTCAAAAAAAAAAGAACAATTGAAAAGAAAAATAATGTAATAGCTAAATTATGCACGGAATTAGATCATCTATACTTTTATGCTAAAAAATTAATTCCAAAAAATATAACTCACGATTTAGGCCATAAAAAAGAATTATTGAAAGGAATTATAGAAGAATTAATTTTGGTGATTTGAAATGGAAGAAATCATAAATTTAAAGCTATTAGAACATTTAGAAGAGACTTATAAGAAACTCGTATTTTTTTATCCCCATGAACAATTGTTTCAAGATTACCTGGAGAAAGCTAGAAAATCAATAAATAAACTCAGGAGGGATTTAATACGATCAGCTATATAGTTAGGAAAATCGCCCTTATGACGGGGAAACGATACAGAAATATTGAAACATTACTAAAGGAGTTTACGGTGCCCCAACTAAGAGAGTTCTTACAAATGCTTAAAGACATTGAAAACAATATAACTAATATCGTTAGGCATAAATTAAGGTATAAAGGATTTCATAAAGTAATTTTATAAAAAACTAAATTCTAAAAAAAGAGGGGCGATCCTGAAAAAAAATAGGATCTATCCCCGGAATTATTTTTTTCTTATTTTAGGCTATACACCTATTAATCTTTATTATCTAAATGATACAATATACAATCCATTACCTTATGATCCTCGATGCTAACAATTATTTCATTCGCGTGGGCTATTTTTAACGCCTTACGTAATTGGATAAAATCTAATTTATCGTTATACTCCATTAAATTTAATTCCTGAACTTTATTGTAAATCATATCTATAAACTTATTTTCTTCAATGCTAAATTTAATTGTCATATTTTATTCTAACCTCATTCAATAATAACCTATTAATTTCCCGTCTTTTGTTCTCACTTCGGTATATTTAAACTCCCCCGCGCGGGCAACAGGACCGTGTAATGTATTCATATCGCTTTTTAATAACTTACATTTACTATAAGCTTTCTCTAATAATTGTTGTTGAGTAAATGTGGGAAATTCTAATTTCATATCTTCCATATTACGCTTAACACAGCGCGCCTTCTCACTCGTCATTTTCCGCACCTTCTAATTCTTGTAATTCATTTGTTATGTGTGGTATAGTTTCATTTAGAAGTGTATTCTTTAAATCCTCTAAGTTTTCCTTATGATCTAAGATTTCTTTTGAACTCGCTTTTTCTATTGGGTCCATTAATGCTTTTTTGATTGTATCATATAAATATTTCATTTCACCCATAGAAGGTAAAAGTTCGGCTAATTTATCAAGAATTATAACCAATACATCCAATTTTTTATCTTGACTTTTTATACGATCGCTAAATTTCTTTAACACCAGATTTACTTTTTGTTTATACTCCTCGAATTCGCTCATTAGGAACCCCCATTTTTCTTTATTTTCTCCGATAATTCATTATTTACCCGCGATAACCTACTCTTCACGGCGTTAATCTCGTCCTTTAATTTCTTAATGCAGGGGATTAAATCCTTAAGCAAATCGCGATTCTCAACATCAACATCGGTAAACTCGCGCCGGCACGCCCAACACTTATACATATTATCCCGAACGGTTAAACCCGTGGCATTCTCCTTTTCAAGAATCCTCATTTCAATTGTACTATTTACTAAAGGATAATTACATCCTTTATATTGGGTTCCTGAACATCGAAACACCTTCTCGCCCGTTTCCTCACACGCTTCTAAGATAACCCGCGCGTAATTCTCCATTGCCTTATTATCAAATACATTAACATTATCAACCTGAATAAATTCTACATCTTCCATTTTTATTTTACCTCTTTTAAATATACAAATTTGGTTTTATTTTTTTTTTACTATTAATTCGTTCCTTCAATAACGCTTTTAATTCCTTACTCGGTTTAAGCTCAAGGAAAAACATAAACATCGAAATTATATCATTAAAAAAACCGGGATACATACGCTCATCAAAATAAACATCGGCCCCACATTTTTCGAAATGAGTAATTAAATTAACTAAATGTTTCTCCATTTTCTCATAGACAAATTCGCGCCCCCGCCTTTCCTTAACCTTAACCACGTTATTCTTTTTCAGGTTAGCCATTGAATTTTTAACCCGTTCGATTGTTTCCCCTAACTTCGCTGCAATCTCCTTAGTAGTAAACGATTTATCATCTAAAAACTCGACAATTCGCGCCTTTAATGTTTCGCCCATAATTCCTTACAACCTCTTTAAAGCCCGTATTTTGTCTAAATACTCGTTGTTGTAATAATTTTTTACTTGCGCCTTGTAATCACCAAAATCATTCACATCGCCAATCTTACTAAAATCGATTTTATGTGCGTTTTTAAGCGCGAAATCAATTAACTCTTCACGTTCTTTATTTAACACGTCCATCTTAGCCTCAATTAACTCATTTCGGTATTGAATCGCCCCCGCGGCATCTCTAATCATCCCATTTACAAAATCTAATTGATCATCGCCGTTCATATCGGTAAAATCCTTAACTTTCTTTTTCGGCTTCGGTGGGTCTTCAAGGAAAGCCATATCAATCGTCTTTTGGTTTGCCCCCGTAAACATTAATGCGTCCCGCTTCGATTTTTGCATACTTCTCTTCGCGTCCGCCATCGCCTTTTTCATTAGGCGATCACTCGCGGCGAAATCTTCCTTAGTAAAAGAACTTTCTTTAACATCACCGCCAAGAATATCCATGAGATTAGATTGGAAATCAAGTTTCATACCCTCACCGAAATCTCTATTTCTTATAGGAGGGAATGCTTTTTTAGGGTTTAAAGAACGCATCGCATCATCCTGCGCCATTTCTAACATATCTTTAAAATGCTTATCTCTTTTTTTATCATCTTCACTCATTTTTATTATTTCACCTTTCTAAATTTTATTTTATTCATCTCACCTGTAAGCCGCGCAACTTCTTTCGGGTCCTTAGCCCTTTTTAACGCCCGTTCAAACGATTTCTTGGTCGCGATCGCAACCAAATTAGACTCGCGGGTATTGAAATTCCTACGATCTGACATCGGCGTCTCGGTCCCTAAAGGGTTATATACACAATTATAACAATAAAACGCGTCCTTACTAATCGGAACCCCATGAAAATTACAATCCTTGCATTTTATATTCTTTTCCTCAATTGGTAACATATTTTTTTTTCACTTCCTTTTTTTATATTTTTTATTTTAAATCTCGTCTAAAATCTTATCCACATCGCGCCCCTTTATATCCTCCGCAAGTTCGCTTACCACCGTACTTGAACCCATACTCCGATTATAGTCCTCCATAGCTTCCGCCTGTTCCTTATCTAACGGTTTTGGTTTGAATCCTACAGAATCATCAACCTCAACTCTAATAGGTTCAGGTTTATTATGTGGTAAGTTCTCAACCTTAACCTTTTCGGGTTTAATATAAGTCGGTACCGGGCGCTTAAAACCCGCATTTAGTAATTTCTTTAACTCAAAATATTCCGGCGCCGGTTGGACCCTAATAATGCGCTTTGGCTCTACAGGGGACCGTCCAATCTTTTCTAAAATCTCAAGCTTTAATTTCTCGCGAGCCGGACCAAAAATCATCCCCGTAGTAAACGCCCCATGATCATGGGCGCATAAAATTGCCGCTTCTATAACATCAATATCCTTAGTATTGAGCTTTTCCTTACCCTCAGAAGCCTTCGCAAATACATCATTCAACCCCTTAGAAAGCTCCAAATATTCAACCTCATCCGTAATCAAAGCCTTATTAAAGGCGCGATACACATCGATACACGAGCTAATAAATCCTAACTCGTCTTTATCCTTACTTTTAACAAAATTTATTTTTTTCATAATTCCATTTTTTACGACCCCGAAAACTGTAAATTCAGGGCAATATTTTCTTGGTAAGAAATAGTATTACTAATATATAAATGTTTATGTAAAGTTGTATCTATTTATACAACTTAACCGAAAAACACGCGAAATCTAACCCACGATCATAAAAAATTAGTTTATAGATTTTACTATTAGAAGTATATAATATAGTTTTTCGCACCCTTAAATAAAACCCTACTCATAATATATCCCATTTCATTTCTATTATACACTACACACTTAACTATATATCATGATCCCCGTACTAAACCCCTAACCACCACCAAATAACCACACTTAAATACTAAGAAAACTATATCTAATCTTAAAAGAATACACTTTAAAATATCATGACCAATCTCAAATTAGAATTCGAAAATTTAACCCATAAATTCGCACCCCTCCCCAACTCCCTACGCTCTAAAGTATTCAAATTCCTATACCAACACCCCAACGCAACCATTAAAACCCTATATACCGAATTCGGCGCAATTACAACCATTCAAAAACAAATTGTAAGAAATTATAAATACCAATTCCTTAAATTCCCGCCCCGAGAACACTATAAAGACATACAACAGAACGCTATACCCCTCGAACCCTCAGAACATCAAGCTAATAAGGACCGAGAACTAAGAGACCGAATTAACATTATCAAATCTTTTTACTAAAATATCCTTAATTAGCTCTCAAAAAAACAATATATTTTTATGCACAAAATAGATATCTATATTGTATAATTGGGAATTTAAACAAACAAATAAAAAGTGGATTAAAAATGATTGAAAATGTTGATCTAAACGAAGCAATAAAAGAATTTGTCCAAATAAATAGAGATCTCGAAAGAAAAATCGATCAACATTTACAAAACATAGAAGCTACCCAGAGAATCGTTATTGAGAACGCCGGTGGTATAAAAAGCTTATTAAAATTAAATTACCAAGAGATTCTTAAAAATAGAAACGAAATTCTCGAGAATAGAAAAATTATTGAACGAAATAAAGATGAAATAATCCAGAATAGAAAAATTATTGAGCATGAAACTCTCGAAAATAGAAACCTAATTGAAATTATAAATACAAAATTGGATAAAATTTTTGATAAACTCCAAATTGATCCTCTTTCTTAAAAATTCTTATTTATAAAATTACCCCTAAACCTTATAAAATAACACTACACCATTTATCTAAACCCTCGATAAATACTATCGATAAAATCGTTAAGCTTGTAATTACGGTATTTGACAGGCACGACTTCTATCCCCCAAATTTTTAGAGATGAAAATGGATCAGGTGGGGATCTTATAAAGAGGGAAGGTATTTTAGACGTGAAACTTGGGAATTTTTCGCGTCATACTTTTTCAGAAAAAAATCATATTTTTCAAGTAAAAAAGGTGTGAAGTATTACTCTAATAACCTCTTTATGGATTTTTCTAAAATAATGAAGGAAATTCATTTTGGGGATATTCACAGGTGTTTTTTGGAGAATTTATAAATATTTCTTAGTTATTTTAACATTTTCAATATAGTATAATTTAGTTAAATTATACGTTTTTAGAAATTTAACTTTAAATTATATTATAATAAGAGGAGAGGGTTAAGTATATTTTTTAAGAAAAATCATAATAATTATGATTAGAAGGTTCTTACCTTTTTTCTTTCCTATTTTATAAGGATTATAGAAGGTGCGCTATTCAAATTCAATAATGATCTTACCTAATCTTACCTACTTAGGTAAGAGTGTAAAATAAGAAGAGAAAGTTAGAACTCTCAATATATTATATATAATAATAATAACTTACTTTATTTATATTTATATATATATATAGAGAGAATAATTGTATATTGCAGTATTATTTTTGAAATTAAAAGTTCTTCTCTATATATATATATATTTTCAGGAAAAAGGTAAGAAAAAAACTTATTTCTATTTTATTGGTATTACTCGCCCCCTTCCTTCAATATCGGCCTTACCTTTTCAGGTAAGATTTGATAAGTTTAGGTAAGAAAAAATGATGATCATGGTTAATTTCCCCCCCTTCTATTAAATCTTGATGATTGGGTTAGGTAAGATCTTATTTTATTGCACCCTGAAGGATTGGATTTTTTGAGGAGTTTTTATCCAATATTAAATAAGTTCTGTAATCTTTCTATATTCTTTTTTATACCCCTAAACCTATTAGAACCTTTTTCCCTTATAATAATATCTTTAAGGCGTTTTATTTGTACTTGGTTTTTAAAAAATTTTTCTATATAATTATTTAAATCATTAGTTCTACTAACGAGGGTCTCTTCAAAATCATTTAAATATCCTATGATTATCACCTTCTATTTTTTAAGTAATAGAGAATTGATTGTTGTTCTATATAAAAAGTTAAGTTTCATACAAAATAAAAATAGTGATCCTCTATTTACCTTTATTCCGGGAATATTAGTATAAAATCTATTTACTTATTCGAAGTGTGTATAAATCTTAAAATAGTAGGATATATTCAAGGGGTAAATTATAAATGATGGATTATTTGATTTGAAAATACTAAAGGGGCAGGTGATCCATATTATAGAAGGTTATATATTTTTGTTATATATTATTAGATATTCCACGATTCCAAGTTTATCTTCAAGTTAATCAATGAATGTTATAGGAAAAGTTTTCCGTGCGCGGGATTAGAAATAGTATAATTACCTTAGAATAAGAAAAAAAAGGTTATTTATTTATTGAAAATTACTTTCTCGTTGGAGATTTCGCGCTTTTCCGGTATAAATATATTTCTCAGGTGTAGTTTTCTTTTCTTTCTCTTTTTTCTCTTTAAGGGGGTCGTACCCGGCGCAGTTAGTTTGAGAGTAGAATTTAGGTGGGCCATTAACCATCCATGGGCAGGGTTGTTTGTAATAGTGAAATGTACCGTTCTGGCGGCATATATAAAAGCGTATATCGAAATGATCGCAGGTGTTATTAGTTGGTTGCTCTTCAGGTTCGGGTGTTTCTATTTTAGGTTTAGGTTTGATGTGTAGGGTGTCAATGGTGTTAATTACGGAATCGAATAGTTTTAGGTCGTTGCGTTCAACGAGACTATATTTATAGCGGGCTTTCATTAGTAATTCGCGGAGTTTAGCGGGGTCGGATATATCTACGTGTTTTTCTTCGGGCGGTATATAGTATAGTTTACCTATTTTCTCGGCGATTGATTCGAGATATATAAGGTGTTTTTGGTCAAATATTTCATCCAGGTTGATTTTCATTTTTTTAATCATCTCTTTTAATAATTTTATTTTAATAGGTTTGAAACTCGGTTCGATATGAACGCGGTGGTTTCCCTACCTGTCCCTTTCATGGTTATTGAGGTATTCAATGAGTTTTTTGATCTTATTTTCTTTCAGGTGGTCGGGTTCTTTCCTTGACCATATTATGCCCAACTCATATTCTTTTGAAAATATTAGATCTGAACGTAAACATGCTTTTTCTAAGAGGATTAATTGTTTGGGGTTGAGATATTGACTAAAAGTGATCCTCATGGCGCTATGTTCTGCCATGTAAGTATGGTCCTTATGCATACCTGAACAACATTCTTGGGTGTAATATTTTTTTTGGTTCAGGAGTGTTATGAGTTCTACGATTGAGTCATCTATTTCGACAATATCACCATTTAATTCAATATTCTTCATTTACTCGCCCCTTTTTGTTGTTCCTCATAATACACTCTTCCCGTCAAATTCTAACTCTTCACCGAGTAATTCTTTTATTCTTATTTTCAATTTCTTAATATTTTTTTCAAATAAATTTCTTGATTTTATAAGTCCTTTAAGATAACTTTTCATATCTTGCAGGGATAAAGAGTTTACAAGCTTCTCATGGAGATCGTTATTTTTTTTCCTGAAGTTCCATTTTCTTAAATCTAATAATTTCTGATATTGCAAGATAAGATATTTCATTCTTTTTTTTTTATTTAAGGAGTATAGAGTTATTTTACCTTCAATAATCTCTCTTTCTTGTTTCCCGAATTCAATATATTCATTGATATATTTTCGCATTCGTGTTTCTTTTCTTTTCATTACTTGCTCCTTTCATGATTATTGAGGTATTCAATAAACTTTTTAATATTCGCTTCCTTCACGGCATCGGGTTCTTTTAATGATTGAATATCAAAGGAACGATGTATAAATCCTTTTTTCTTGATTTTTCCGTTGTTAAAACTAAAAAAATATTGGGTAATATACGATTTTGTAAATATTAAATTAGAATAACGGGTGGCTCTCTTCAGATATATAATATCTTTAGGTTGCATGTTATAATAGTTATAAGGGGGTGTGAAATAATCGGCATCTGTTTCTTGTGGTTTAGATGTTCTTGTAATGAATCCTACATACATTTTACTAAATTTATTACGTTCAAATCTTTTGGTTTCAGGATTAAATGTGAATCCATAATCTTTATCATAATGGTCCTTATCCATTCCCGAACAACTCGACAGCGTTTCGAAGCCTTTTTCATTTAATGTTTTGACGAGTTTAGCGACCCCGCTATCTATATCTTGATTATGTCCGAGGATTCTTACTTTTTTAGTTTTAATTTTTTTTGATTTTTTTTTAATCATTTTTTTAAGGGTTTTAAGATCTAAGATATTAAACTTTTTTTTTCGTTTCATTTACTCGCTTCCCCCGTGATCGTAATAGTCAACTAAGTTTAGCCCGAAGCCTTCTTTAAAGAATTTCAAGGCGCGTTCTTTTTTATCGGTGTATTTTTGTATATCGCGGGTTGTAATAGAATTTGCGATATCGTGTATAAGGGCGGTCATATCGAAGTTAGGATCGTGTATTTTTATGGTTAATCTATTGGTGCGCTTGTTTAAGCGTATGGTAAAATCATCGGCGAGATAATATTTAATATGTTCTTTTTCAACCATTTTTTTTTAGCCTCATTATTTCTTTTTCAGCCTCTTTATTTTTTTTGATGAGGCTAATCTCACTAATCTTATTTTTTTGTTTTCTGTTGTCTCTACAGTTTTTTTGTTGTCCTTTTCACTGCCTTTATCAGTCTTTTTATTATCAAAATTTAGGATTGAATCGGCGAAGCGTTCAAGTGGGGTTTGCTTCCTCCCACCCCCTCCCTGAGTATTTTGGTTAGATATATTGGAAGAGTTTAGAAGGGGGTGGGCCATCTCATCATCTTCTGGGCATGAAGATTTTTCCTTTTTTCCTTCAGAATTCATCATTTTTTACCTCGATTTGTTGTATTTTTTTAAAAGTATCAAAAACCATTTTAAAATCGCCATTTAGACTTTCTCTGAATTCATATTCCGCTCCGAGCATTTTAAGAAAGTCAAGGCTCTTATTTAATAGCATTAGAATCCATGTAGTTCGAGACTTCAATCGTTCGATAAACAAGGGGTTTTTCTTCTCCATTTTATTGAATTCTTTAAACCATTTCTCGTTAATGATGGTTTTATCTTTCTTTTTTAGACTGTTATAGGGATTTATGCTTACCACCTCAACCTAATTTATTCTTAATCTCTATTTTTATAAAGCTTTCTTCAATTTCAATCGCTTTACCTACTCCTTTTATATCAATTGAATATTTAGATTTATCATTATATTGAAGTAAACCCTTATCTTCAATCGAATCTTTAAGCAGGTTATAAATTTCTTTCAATTTATAATCATAATTTCGATGGGATCGGTTAAACCCGTTTAGGTGGGTTGTGGTAAATATATATTTTCCTTTAGAATTAAGTGTAAGGCCATATTTGAGATATGAAGGATAATTCATTAGAGGGTTTGCCACGGAATACGGTTTATCAGCTGTGAGTGCAGTTTCTAAGTCATATTCATAATCTCGTTTATCATCGGCATAATGGATGCATTCCATACAATAATTTTGAAAAGAATCGAGTAATTCATTTGATATGTAGGTCCTTCCTATAATGAGTAAATCAATAATTTCTTTTTTTTCCAGAACAATATCAAATACATCTTCAAATAGTTTAATTCCAAACATAATTGAAATGAAGGTTTTAGCCAATCTTGAATCTTCTTTCTGTGCCTGTAAATATTCTTCTTTATATTCTTCCATGATACCGTCTATGAATATATCAATGTCTTTATCCCTCCAATCTTTAGTAAAATCATATATAAAAGAATATAGTGATTCTCCTTTTAACTCATTGAATAAATCAACCCAATTGGGGTCATAATCAATTTTATCCTCAATATCAAAATTTTGAAAATTCATTTTAGTATTCATGGCGTTATCAATTCCCACGATCGGTTTATTTGAATCTAACATAATTGCTGCAGTTTTTGGTTTATTAACTTTTAGCAATTGGTCAGGCAATTTCTTACTCATATTACTTACGCCGGTACATGATTCTTTAATAACATCTATAATGTGAGAATATACCTTGGTAAATTCCGAAAAGAATATAGGAAAAGTAGAACTTGCCATATAATCTTCTAAATGTGATTTATTATTAAGTATGCTTTCAGAAAAGTAATTCTTATGAACATTATAGAAATATACTACGTAAAATAAAGCTAAATGAGTTTTCCCGGTTTCCCGTAAACCACATAAATAATCTAAGACAAACAATTGAAATTTATTGATGAAATATAATTTAAACGGTGATGCAATACTCCATCCAATAATAATTGCATGTTTTAGAGGGTCCGTTTGAGTAAGTTCAATAAATTTTTTTAATTTACGCTTGATATCTTTTTTCTCAGGTTCATTATATTTTTTTATAATATTTTTGGCATTTTGATATATTAATTCCTGAATAGACGTATGGGTGATTAATGTTATATTCTTGTAATCTTCTGTAATAGGTAAATCCCACCCATTATCCCAACCTAAGATATATTTAGCTTTTCTTGTAACAAAAAATTCTTTTGAACTCTGGTGATCAAAATATTTTTTTAATATATCGCGGCCTAATTCTGAGATTTTAAGCGTTTTTGATTCTAACGCTTTTAGAGATTGTCTTAATGTTAAATTCCGAAAACGGGATTCACCAAAATAAAAGGTAAAACAATCTATATTGCCCAGATTAACATCTTTAGTTTTAAATATAATATCAATAGGTTTTAGTAATATTTCATGAAATTTACCTAATTTATCGTACTGAAAAATGCCTTTTGTTGTATCTAAAATATAACCATAATTAAATTTGATAATTTCTTTAATTTCTCCAATATCAAATTTATCATCTTCGGCATATAATAATACACTTTCTTTAGTTAAATCAATTTCAATTATCTTGGAGTATTTTATTTCTTGAAGTTCCTTATACCGAGCCTGTAATTCCCTTACCCCGTATTTTGATTGTTCTGATATTTTTTGGATAATATCTTTTTTAGCTAAGGCATTTTTTTTAGGAATTTTCAATAAAATGATATCAATTAAATTAGATGGTGTTTCTTTCTTTATTGCATTAATTTGCTCATCTAAAGTAGTTTCACCACTTATAATAATATTATCCTTAATTAACTCCACTTCCACTATATTCTTTTTTTCACTCACCGTTATTACACTCACCTTCTAAAAATTTTAAACATAAACCTTTTTCTTGAATTTTATCGCATGTTAAACCCCTTATATGCCTGAATTTAAATGATTTCTCTAATTTCTCCACATAATATTTAGTGAGTTTATAATCAAATTCAGGTTGATTTTCAAATGCTTTAATTCTTATATCTTTTGACGCGCCTATATATTGCAGGATGTTGCATAAAGTAATATTCATATAATGCCCCCTTCCTTTTTTCCCATGGGTGCTTAATTTTCCTAATATTATTGCCTTAAAGCATGGTTTTACTTTATCAAAAAAATGTGTGAAATTCGCGTCCTTAACATTAATTTTAATTGGTATAGAATTTCCTTTATTTTCTTTTACTCTATTTATTTGTTTTGAAATTACATCATGAGGGATATAGTCAGGAATTTTATACCCCTCGCCCTGTTTTGATAGATCAAAATCATCTAATATTTCACAGTACTCCCCATTTTTACGGTTTAAACTTAGGGGTAATTTAACAAAATTCCCGTACCCATTATCATTAAGGAGCGCTTGTTTAGGAAATATCTCTTCATCTAAACTATATTTGTCTTTCAAAAAACGTTTTAGATCCTCTGCAAAATCATGCGCCCGGCTTAATGTGGTATTTTTAGCAAATTTGGTTGAAATATGATAACCCTCTCCTGAGAAATCGCGAAGTATATCATTTGGTTTGATATTATAGTGTTCAATTACGCCCTTTCTTACTTCATAAGTTAAAGGACCTAATTCAGTTTTAATTTTCTTAACATTAGTTTCCCCATGTAGATCAATATCTATTGTACAAAAACCACAATACCACATTCCTTCAATATTATAAGCGTAATATATTCCAATCGTCTTTTTCTGGTCCAAATGATCTTGAATAATTTTATCGTTTAAGGGGGCTTCCTTTTTGAACGGCTTATTGTTAGGATGTATTGAATTAGGATAAAGCCCGTAAGCGTCCGACCTTCCTACAAAAAAACTGCGGATATTTTTAACTGTTGCGTTCATTATTCATACCTTTTTCCTTTTTTTGTAATCCCAGATCACACGTGCCTATTGTAGAATCGGTTGTATAACAATAGGGACAATTTAAACAATCTTTAGGGCACAATTTTTTTAAAGCCCTTTTAGATACATTTTTAAGGGTATTTTGTCTCTTCTTATATGAGCCTGTATATTTTCTTATGTCGATTCACCTCGATGAAGATATACTCTCGTTTTGGAATTGGAGTAAATAAATACCCCAATTCCAATTTCCCTTATTACTTTTTCATTTTTTATAGCCTTAAATTGCATGATATTATCATTCCTCTAAAAATTTTAATTTTACTCCCCCCTCTCGAAGTTTTCTGGTAATCTCCGTATTCCTATCAAAAAGATCGATAATTTCCTTCTCATTGATAAGATATGCTTCGATTAATGCATCAATCAAGGGATCGTTCCAATCCTTTAAAGACATTTGATTATTTCTCCTCGTTTTTGTTTTTGCAACTTTCACTATATTTTTTTGAGATCAATTGTCTTAATGTAGTTGATTTATCCGAATAGTTTTGATCTGCTATTTCTTCTAACTTTTCATATAAATCTTCGGTTAAGAGAAAGTTAAACTGAATATTTTTTCTTTTACCTGTCATTTTTACATTTACTTTTATTTTTTTAATGGGTAAGTATATATAGTTTTAATATATATTTTTCATATATAAATTAGAAATGAATTTTGATATTAAATGGTGTAATTTGAAAAATGGCAAATAAAAAAATAGAATTTGATGATTATTTTTATTTGTATAAAAAGAGCGATAAAAATGACTTTACTCTTTCTGAAATTAGTAAAAAATTAACTCAAGTTGAGAAAAGGCAACACATCAACAATCTCAATAAATTTATTGAACTTGGTTATATTGAGAAATTTGAGTTTTGGAAAAATAAAAAGATTAAGATTAACAAATATAAATTAACGGGAAAACTTCCCGAAAATATAAAAGAAGATATTGTTCTTATTAGCTCTCATGTGAATAAATTAATAAAAAGAGATACCCAAAAATTTAAAAAATTTTTTGCTGATCTCTCTCAATCTTATATTAATATGGCAGGAGATATATTTGAACAATATTATAAAAATAAAGAGTAAAAAAAATTATAATTCTATATTTCGGTAAGGATCGTATTTGGTCGCTAAATCAACCTTTCTTTTACGATCTCTGTGTGTATATCGCTTATTTGATGTAGTGGGCGCATGACCTACTAAAAATTCTCTAATATCTTCAGGGCAATTCATTTCCTCGCGTAGTGTATTTAAAGTATGCCTAAATAAGTGAGGGAATAGACTTCGATTCCTTGAAAATCCCATAATTTCCTTATTCTTATTCAAAAACTCGTTTAACGTGGCGCATGGGATAAAATAAGGTTTTCTCCTATTAGAAAGAAAAAGTTCGCGATATTCCACATTTACCCGCCTTCGTTCTTTAAGGTGTCGTTTCATGAGATTTTTCAATTCAGAAAACTTAGGTATTGGGTATTCTTTATAACCCGTTTTTCCTTCGGTGGGGATGACATTCATATCTAAGTATTCTTCTAAAGAAGTTTCTATATTCGTATAGTAATCTTCACAGTCAATTTTTATTTTCAAAACCTCACTTTTACGCATTCCCGTTTCAATTAGAATCCTATACATGAGATATTTTTGATTGTCCTTTACCTTAAGAAAATTACAAATTACCTCAATCTCTTGTTTCTTAAGAACTTCCTTAATTTTTTGTTTCTTATGCCCGATTTTACCCCATGTTTGCCATGAATCGTCAGTTAATAGAAAATACATATCTACTTTTTGCTCTAAGTCAAAAAACTTATTATATTTCCGAAATATATAAGACATGAATTTTCTAAATCCCGAAAAACGCGCCTTTTTGGTATTAAGTGTTAAATTTTTTGATTTATTTAAATAATCAAAAAAAGCCATTACGTCTTGATTTTCAATTTCAAATATATGTTTTGAATACCCGAAGTTTTTCTGCCCGAAAAAGTGAAAAAATGCGCTATTTGAAGAGCGGCGGGTCAATTCTAAGTTAAATGTTGCAAGAAAATCTTTTACAATTTTTTCATTAGAGAGTGTAAACTTAGTTTGTTTTAATTCTTCGGCGCTAATCATTTCATAACCCACCCCTTACCTTTTGTTTCAAATAATTCACTATTTTGTAAAACATAAAGTACTGTTTTTTGATTTAACCCTGTACTTTTGATAATTTCACTTGCGGGAATCTGTTTTATATATTGGTGTTCTTTTTTATAGGTTGTAAAAAAACTTCTTATAATTTCAGTTTCTTTAGAAATGTCAAGTTTTCCTCCTTTTACACCGTTTTCATGATTAAATCGTTCTTTAATGCCTTGAAGTATGATATTTCTATTATCTAAGCGTTGATTCATTTTTTTTTGGGTTTCTTGCATATTTCGAATCATCTTCATTACATCCTTACTTATTCCCACATTATTATGTTGAATAGGATTTTCAATTCTTTCGCGTTTTTCTTTAATAGATTGCCTAATAAATTCAGATAATTTTAAATTGGTGTTAGATTCAACGAATTCTTTAAGATTTTCATATTCGGATTCGGTAAAACGTATATTAAACCTTCGAGTTCTTCTTTGATCTTCTTGTATATTACCCATTTTCTTTAAGCCACCTGCCCCATTATGTAATTATAAGCGTTTTGAACCGCAATAAATTCGATTCCCGCTTTATTTAGGTTCTTATTCATATCTGGATGGGTTTTAAAAGCCGCTTTCTTGTAAGCACGTTTAACTATTGCACGATTTATGTTTTCGGGATAAACCCCTAAAAGACTATACGATTGAAAATATTTTAAGATTGAATTGGTTCGCTCTTCTCTTGAATATCCAAATAAATGAAATTTTCTTGTAAGTAAACACATATCTCTCCAAGAAAGGTCATTCACATATTTAGGAAAATCACCAGATAGTAAAACTTCTCGAATTTCAATTCTCATTTCGGGATATCTGGTTTTATCATGTATCTCTTTTATATATCGGTAAACTGTACTTGTTGATTTACCAATTACTTTAGAGATTTCTTTTACTGAATCACCTGACATATAACATTCATAGAGATATTCTTTAAAGGTTTTATGAGAATCGTTTCCAATCATTACTTCACACCATTCAGTTTCATTTAACATCATTTTTTTTAATTCACCTCGATAAAAAATTTTGTTCTAATAAGATTATTATTTACATCATATATAAATGTATGTCAAAAAGACATACATAACAATATAAAAATAGACTATTATACTTTGTTATAATAAGATTTAACGGTTTCAATAAGGATAATATCATATGATGGTTTTAGATATTGAAAGTTTAAAAGACGCGAAAATCACTTTAACTCTCATATTTATTAATGTTCTTATGTTCATCA